>Ga0193747_1000086_pt1 | contig 51732 bp, 38 predicted proteins | sample L1m2metaG_FD_143048 | JGI IMG/M metagenome (GOLD analysis project Ga0193747, IMG submission 143048) | Soil microbial communities from a riparian zone of the East river system, Colorado, United States - L1m2 | ecosystem: Environmental > Terrestrial > Soil > Riparian zone | place: USA: East River... | reverse complement strand
GATCTTTGCCGTCTTTTTTGCGATTGTTGCTGCGCAGAAACATATCCACTGCAGATTGCCAGAAGTCCGGCGGCGAAGGGAAGACACTTGGTCTCCACTCTACCGTTTTTTCATGGCTCGACGATGGAAACACACGACTTAACTACGAAAATGATGGCAAAAATACCGAAAATCGCTCGCAACTGCGAAAGTTGGGCTAGTGAGATTCAATCGGCTTTTCTGGCGCGGAAAGGTGAACGTGGCATGAAATACACAGATCACTTTTTGACGGGCGTTCCGTTCACCTCTGCGGTGAACGGAAGTATTGAGGAGCACTGAGGATGCGCGCGGCGCGACATTCAATTTGGGCGCGGGCAAAACACCGGAGTGGGCTGGAGCGACCCCACCTTTGGGGGCTTTCAGCCGCCCAAAGGCTTCGTGGGGTCGCTCCAGCCCACAGGCTCGCTAAGAAGTGATTCGCGCGGCGAAGGGGAATAGCCATGCTGCTAACCACGAAGCAAAGCGAGAGACTCTTGGCAAAGCACGGAGTATTCGCGCGCGAGATTTGCGACAAGTGCGGAATCGTGCTCGGTGCGGTTCGTTTCACGCGGTACGGCGAACCAGAGGTCTACTGCTCTCGTGAATGTAGGGGTGATGCCCATAGGTCTGCGGCCCTCAAGCCAGGACGCCCACGCAAATACAAAACTCACAGCGAACGTAGAGCCGCAAAGACGCGACAGCAACAGATCTATCGGTCGCATCCTAACGTGGAAAAAACTGTCCGTATTCAATCAGAACCAAAGAACTTGCAGACGCAAAAATGGCAGCTCTCGTACTTGGGTACTCCGAAACCTAGAGAACCGCTCATTTCGAGCCGGCGAGCGTAAATGGCGATCGTTCCCCAACTCGGGGCCGTGGTAGACTCCGCTCCAGCTACGTCATCGTCGCCGAGGATGGAGTGCAAAACGACCATGCCACGGCGACGCTTCCAGTCTGGACGCGTCTATTTGAGAGGCACCAGATGGGTTGGATCGTACCGCGAGTATGAAGTCAACCCCGAGACCGGCAAGCGGGCGAGGAAGACGATCACCTTCGACGCGACTGTTACATCGAAGCGTGCCGCCAAAGCTGCCCTTCATCCGTACCTGGACGACTACAACGCCAGGGCCAAAGCAGAATCCAAAACCCTCAGCACGCCGAGCCGGAAAAGCAGTCAGAGCACTCATCGAAGAGTGGACTGACAAAATACTTCCAAACCGAAAGCCAGGAGGAGCGCGTGCAGCCCTCTCACACATCCGTGCATACATTCTTCCGCAGCTTGGCGACGTTCCCTTGCGTGAGATGAATCTCAGCCAGCACCAATCGTTCGTAACCGCAGTCGGCCGGCGAGTCGATCGTCGAAAGACCGCGGAGAATGTCTACGGCACCCTGGGCTCGATCCTGAACCTTGGCCGAAAGTGGGGCTACGCAATCCCGAACGTCGAAAAAAAGGACATCGTATTCCCCGCTGACAAAAAACCCCAACCTCAGATCTTTTTCTTCGACGCTGACACTGCCGCGCGAGTCATCAATGCGGCGGTGTATCCCTACAAACTCATGCTCCTCATCGCCGCGGTGTGCGGCCTGCGGATCGGCGAAGTCACCGCCCTGAAAGTCAGTAGCCTCGACTTCAGGCGGAGACTCATTCACATCACCGGCGCCCTGGACTACGCCACTCGGAAGGAAAGCACCCCGAAGAGTGACAACAGCGCAGCTCCGGTCTGCATGTCCGAGCTGCTTACGAAACACCTGCGCGACTGGCTCGACAAACGCTACAAGCCGAACCTAGACGGCTATCTCTTCACCAACTCCAAGGGCAAGCCTTTCCTCTCCGACAACGTTGTGAAATACGGCGTTCATCGGGCCATTGCGAAACTTGGGATTGAAACTGCGAAAGGCGTCCATGTCGGGATTCACTGCTTCCGGCATGGCGTAACTTCAGAGCTGCTCGAATCCGGCACTCCGATCCACGTCGTCACCCGGCTCATGCGCCACGCCGACTCCAACGTGACGCTGGAGCACTATGCGCATATCGTCGGAGACGCCGAGCGCGTTGCGTCTGAGAAGTTCTCCCAGCGCATCGGGCGGAACATCACTGAATTGGAGTCAGACCCCGAATTGGAGTCAAGTTCGGTATAAGACCGCGTAAAGAAAGGGCTTGGCGGAAGCGTGTGGGAGTCGAATTTGCGATGATCGTTCAAATCGCCAGTGTTTATGCGGCGTTGCACACCACACGCTCCTTCCAATCAGTGCGTTTTAGTACGTTTTGGAGTCAGACCTTCTACAACCCTCCACTTGACGAGATCCCCCCTTGCAGAAAATCGGCGTAGCGAGCGTGCAGGTATTTCCGGGAAGCCGGCTTCCTCCACGGGACCGGCGCGGAGGCCAGTTAAAAACTGTCATGGGGATCGTCATGAAAATTCAGCTTACGACGCCATTTCATTCCTGAATTACTTACGGTGCTATTCTGTCTTGCGGGCGCGGCCTGAATCTTGGCGCGTCCTTTTCGAGGTGTGCCGTGTCGTTGGAATTGAAGAGTCCCGATTTCACCGCCGATGGAAATATTGCGAAGCAATTCACCTGTGAAGGTGTGGATATTTCACCCGCGCTCAGCTGGGACGCCCCGCCTGCCGCCACTCAGAGTTTCGTATTGATCGCCGACGATCCCGACGCTCCGGTGGGAACCTGGGTGCATTGGGTGCTCTTTGCGATAGCCGTGAAGCACAGCATAATCATGATCAGAAATGGACCCGACGAGTTGGGTGTCATGTCCATAGCGGGGAAACGTCGATCATGGCAAAGCGCAGTCTTGCCGCTCATCATGCACAACGAGCGTTATGATACCCGAGCCCGCAATACCGTGACAAAACATCTGTTTCTGCCGCGGTGTAAGCTCACTCGCAGTAATCAACAGGCAGGAGGGGCGAAAGTCGAGGGGGATTTTTCCCCGCCCTTCGGCAGATCCAGGCTGACCCCCATCCCCCTCGCGGTTTGACGCCCGGCCCCCACCGCTGGGCGACCAGCTCAGGAAATGGACGTTCATCAGAGGGCACTGCTTCCACTGCCTCTGCCATCGCCACGTTCTCGGAAGCTATAGCGGCATCATCTTCGTTAACAGATAGCTGGTGCTGTGGCAGGACCAGAGCCCTATCGGTATGGGCGTGCCAGCATCAGATACAGCGGGCAGCGGTTCCGATTGGGGGCCGAACGTTGCATCCTCAACTGACCTGTCCACAACGTAGCCCGCTGCCGTGTTGGGGTTGGGTGAAATCCATGGTCGAAATATAGTGGTCAATTCCCAGCAAGTGATTCATTCGACAGAAGGGAGGTAGTCAGATAAGCTAGGCATCCTGATTGCCCGACGGAACCAGGGTTTCAATTGTCCCCAGAATACAAGGACCCTTTGTATGTGCAGTAAAGCGCTGCGGTCGGCCGTTGGCCTTCCGTTGTGTTCAGTTTTGGCTCTTCTCTTCGTTCTTCCAAGACTAGCGTCATCTCAAGTGGTTTCCGGTGTCGTCTCGCACGTCGCAAAGCAAGCAGATTGGACTGGCCAACCCAAGTATCGGCCGGACGAATTACTTGTCCGTTTTCGCTCCGGAACATCGAGCGCGGCGGTGGAAGCACTTCACCATGCCTTGGGTGGCCAGCACGTCAGGTCATGGAGCAGCGTTGAAGGGCTTGAGCTTGTGCGGTTGGCGGCAGGAACATCGATCAGAGATGCAGTGAGAGCGTACCGGCAGAACCGGAACGTACTCTATGCCGAGCCAAATTATATTTATCATGCACTGACCACTCCGAACGACCCAAAGTTCTCTCAGCTTTGGGGACTGCAGAACACGGGGCAGAACCTGGGCACTGCAGGTGCCGACATCCATGCACCACAAGCGTGGAGTCTCAGCACTGGTAGTTCAAATGTCGTGGTTGCAATGATCGATACGGGCATTGATTACAACCACGAAGACCTGAGGGCAAACGTGTGGTCCAACCCAACGTCCTATTCGGCAACCATCGACGGAGTGAGCATCAACTGCGCTGCAGGAACTCATGGCTTCAATGCCGTTAAGGCGACCTGCGACCCATTGGACGACAACGGGCATGGAACTCATGTCTCCGGAACAATCGGAGCGGTTGGAAACAACGGGATCGGCGTTGCGGGAGTCAATTGGAGCGTTCAAATCTTGGCCTGTAAGTTTCTGGATGCCTCAGGGGGAGGCACTCTGTCTGATGCGATTACATGTCTCGACTTCGTCAAAGCGATGAAGGATCGTGGCGCCAACATTGTGGCGACGAACAACAGTTGGGGAGGGGGAGGTTTCTCGCAGGCCTTGAGTGACGCCATACAGGCGCAACAAAAAGACGGGATCTTGTTTATAGCGGCCGCAGGCAACGATTCAAGCGACAACGACCTCGTGCCTACCTATCCTTCGGATTATTTCTTGCCGAATGTGATCAGCGTGGCAGCCACCACGCGCTTCGACTGGTTGGCGGATTTCTCAAACACCGGAGCGCACACCGTCCATCTCGGCGCGCCTGGGCAAGAGATTCTCAGCACCACACCCAACAATACATACAGCGTACTTAGTGGAACATCTATGGCGACGCCGCATGTCACGGGAGTTACCGCTCTACTCGCCGCCCAAAACCCCAGCCGGGATTGGCGAGCGATTAAGAATTTGATAGTTGCGGGTGGAGACGCGGTCCCCGCGTTGACGGGTACAATCACTGGCAAACGGCTAAACGCTTATGGGTCGATGACCTGCTCGAACTCAGTCGTGGCGAAACGCTTGCAGCCAATGCTGGACACCCTGGCCGGAAGCGTGGGCCAACCGATTACTCTGGCGGCTATCAACATCAACTGCGCTCAACCTGCGGGGCAAGTGATGGTGACGGTTTCACCTGGCAGCCAACAAATCACGTTGACAGACAATGGCACGGGGCTCGATCAGGCAGCTGGTGACGGAATTTACAGTGGGACTTGGACCCCGTCTGCCTTGGGTGACTACGTTTTGAGCTTTTCCACAGGTGGGACGGTGCAAGTTACAGTGCTGAATAATTACGTATTGGGAGGGACGCCTTATAGCTACCAGACCATCGCGGGGACGAATCTAAATCTAGCCGACGACGAATTGGCAACAGTGACTGCTCCCTTCCCGGTGCAATTCGGAGGAGGCTCGTTTACGCAACTGTATGTGAGCAGCAACGGGACGATAAGCTTTACGAACGCATTTGATGATTTCCTGAATTTCGACCTGCCAGTGAACACGTTCCTGAATGGGAATCCACAGAATAGTCCACCACCCGTGCCGTTGCGGCCGGTCGTTACGCTGGTCGCGCCCCTGTGGCAAGACCTGTATCCTGTGAAAGGTACAAATCAAAACGTTTTTTGGGCGGTCACCGGGGCAGCCCCGAACCGTCAACTAGTGGTGGAGTGGCGCAATGTGAGGACGTTCGACTGTCGAGGCGACAGCACCGCCAACGTGACGTTTGAAGTTGTTTTTTCTGAGAGCGGCAGTAGTGTCTATTTCAATTACGCGAACACCCAGTTCGTAGGGGCGTGTTCCAGTCAGAACTTCGGACAGGCTGCCACCATCGGTATCCAAGTAACGCAAAACCTCGGAGTCCAATGGGGAGCAGACCAGACCAGTATTGACAGTGGAATTTCACTGGTGGGGACGCTTGCACCATCCAATCCCGCACCGAACCCAGCCCCAACTGTTACTTCCGTTTCGCCAGCCAGCATACCTACTGGGAGTGGCGACACCTGGTTGACACTGACAGGCACCAACTTCGTGCCAAGTTCTCAGGCTAGTTTCTATCCCTACGTTCTAGCTGTCACCGAATACATCAGCGCCACGCAATTGAAGGTCTTGCTGCCAGCTGTGGATCTTGTTTATCCGAGCGGCACCCCAGGGATTCAGATTAATGTGACAAATCCTACTCCCGGCGGTGGAACCTCACCTGCCGTTTATGTGATTGTGGTCGGACAGAGTAGCCCTCAGATCACCTCGATTTCGCCGACGAGCGTACCTGCGGGAAGCTTCGGCTTCATTCTCACGGTTAACGGCAGCGGGTTTATACCGTACGCAACCAATGTGCTTTTCAATGGCAACGGAGGCCAAACGACAGTTGTCAACGGCAATCAAGTGACATTCGCAGTCACCGGCGCGATGGTGCAGACTGCAGGGACCATACCCGTGCAGGTTCAAGTTGGCCCCACCACATTCACCGATACAGTGTCGTTTACGATCACTCCTGCTACTACTCCTGCCACGATTCAGGCGCCGCTTGTATCTGCGACTTCTACCAACCAGACCAGCCCGACGAAACAGCAGCTTACTGCCCAATTCTTGACAGGGAGATTTCTAGGCTGGAAGGCGGCGCAATTTCTCGGACAGGCTTACACTGCTAAATATCAACGCGAACTGGCCCGGCTCGCCCCCGCTGTGGCAAACACTAGAGCCGGAGCGAGCGACACTCACAACTTGGCCGCCTCGGCCACAATTCCTCCCGCGCCCGCAGCTTTCAATCTCCGGCCCACGCTTCCTGCTGGGTTTATTCCGACCGCCGTGATCACCGGCGACTTTAACGGAGATGGAAAGTTGGATTGGGCGGTCGCCAATGGCGGCGACAACAGCATCTGGATTTATCTGGGAAATGGCGACGGGACAGCCAAATTGCCCACAATTGTCCAACTACAGGGGCATGCGCCCGTCGCACTTGCTACGGCGGACATGAACGGAGACGGAAAACTGGATCTCGTAGTTGCCGAGGCAGATAGTCTGGCTGTGGCGGTGTTGCTCGGCAATGGAGATGGCACTTTCGGACCAGAACTCACGTTCACTACACCGAGCATACCGATCAGCCTTGCGGTTGCTGACTTTAACGGCGACGGAAAATTGGACGTCGTGGTTGGCCTGCTCGGAACTGTCAATACCGGCCAATTGGCATTTCTCCCTGGCGACGGCACTGGCAAACTGGGTATGCCCGTCATTCACTACGGCCAGGTCAATGGCGCGGTCTTTTTGACCTTTGCCATTTCCGCCGCGGATTTGAATGGCGACGGATTGCCCGACATAGTGGCGCTCGACTTCACCATCGATTTTGAAGGCCTGTTCCTCACGGACCAGTTCGGAAGCGCGGGCGCCCGTGCCTATGTCAACCAGGGTAACGGCATATTCAAGATGACCCAACAGTTTTTCCATGATCAAACCTTAGATCAGAGTCCCCCGTTAGGACTGGCGGTCACGGCAGTGGCTCTGGGGGACGTGAATGGCGATGGATGTGTTGATGCCGTGACGCTAGACAGTCTTGGCACCGCCACATTCTTCCCTGGCCTGTGCGACGGAAACTTTGATACTACAAAAATGCGAATCTTCGGCTCGGGGATCGTCGCGGAGGCGGCGGCGCTCGCTGACGTAAACGGTGACGGGAGACTGGATCTCATCAGCTCTGCCAGTCCGTTTACTCAGTATAATTTCTTCGGTTCGGCACCCGCCGGCTCCGTCAGTGTGCAATTTGGAGACGGGACGGGGAACTTCGGTAGTCCCACACTCTACCGAGGAGAGCCCGAAATGGTTTCCTTGGCGGTGACGGATTTGAAGAAGAATGGGCGACCAGAAATCATTACCGTGAACCAGCAAACGGACACCATCACCGTGTATCAGAACGACGGCACTGGAGCTTTCGGCCCACCCAAGGGAAGATACGTCGGATATCTGATGAGCAGCCAGATGCACGCCGTCGGAAATGCTCCCCTCTCGAACTTCGCAGTCAAAGACTTGAATGGAGATGGCCGGCCTGACTTGGCGACGTTGGAAATCGGAAGCCAGTACCCGCTTCCGACACAAATGACTGTTTTGCTGAACAACGGGACGGGCGGATACGGCGCTCCGATCCTCACGCCCATCGCTGATGTCACAAACCCGGTAAACGACTTTATCTTCGCCGATTTTCGGAACACCGGCCGCAAGGATTTGCTGTTCATTGGGGCTACTACGCAACTCACATATGGTTTCGCAATCAGCAACGGGGATGGCACGTTCCAAAAACCAGTGTTGAAGAGTCTGCCGTTAACAATTTATGTGCCCGTGCACCTTGTCCTCGGGGACTTCAATAATGACGGCAAGCAAGATTTCCTAATCGTCGGTTCCGGTGGGTTCACACCCTTCCTTGGCAATGGTGACGGAACGTTCTCTCAGGGCACGACGGTGAACTTCCCTACCACCGGCACCCAGAGCCCGGACATCAGAGGGGCAATCGTTGCGGACGTGAATGGCGACGGCAAAGCGGATCTCCTGATGTTGGGCTCGCAACTGCTGTCATCTACGGGGCAGTTTGCCATTTACGAGTTGCTCGGAAATGGCAACGGCACTTTTCAAACTCCCAAACTGCTTTTCAATAATTTGGGTCCTTTTGCTGTGGTGGATTTGAACAAAGACGGCCGTCCAGACATTGTTGCCGCCGTCGATCAGGGCATGAATGCGACGGTTTTTGGCCATCTCTGGGTGTATGAGGTCTTCATTGGCAATGGCGACGGCAGTTTCACTCCTGGTCAAACCTATGGGCCTTTTCCCAATCCATACGCCGATTTCTACTATGCGGAATATCTCTTCGGGCCTGCGGATCAACCGCTCGGCGCCCTACAGCCGATGGTGGGCGATTTCAACGGGGACGGCATTCCGGATGTCGCCGTCTACACGACGGCGGGGACGAATGTTTCCAATGCGATTGGATATGCCGGAGCGCCGCTGAGCACCCAGGTGTTCGTACTGGCTGGAAACGGCGATGGAACTTTCAGCATTCCAAGTCTCAGTCAGGGGCTGGGTGGTCTGCTCGTGCCACAAGGCGCTGCCGACCTCAATGGTGACGGGCGTACCGACCTGATTGAGATGGATGCCTATACATCGTCTTTTACTTCCTTGACCGCAACGAATGGCGCCAGCTTTAGTGTGGGGCTGGTTTCCGATCCGGTGATTGGCACAACAGGAAAATTGCGCATTATTCTCACCTATGCCTCAAGCAGCGCAACGACGCTACAACTTTCGGCGAGCGATCCCAATATTGTGATTCCCACCAGTGTCACAATTCTGGCGGGATCAGTTAGCCAGGACGTAGCATTTCAGATTGGCAGCGGATTCAATTCAAACCACGTTTTTAGCCTGACGGCGACACTCGGCGCAGAATCCCATACTGCTTACGGTACCCAAGCGCCCACCACGCAAGTGGCGGGATTCGTGGCTCTACTTCAGCAAACGTCTGCGCCGGTGATTGTGGCGGGACAATCTACACCAGATTACGGTCTCTTGGTAGGAAGCGTTGGTGGGTACTCGACACAGATTGTGCCCACATGCCAGGGATTGCCGAGTGGTGCCGCTTGTCAATTCGGCGCGAATCCGATCGTTCTCCCGCCAGGTGGCACTGTGGCCGACGCTCTGGTGGTCAGCACGGCATCGAATCTTCCTCCCGGACAATACTCATTTACAGTCAACCTCACAGATGGTGTCGTTACGCGCACGCTCTCCGCAGCCTTCAACGTCGGCGACTTCAGCATGTCGATCACGCCCGCGTCACAGACCATCGGGACTACCGACTTCACTGCATACACCCTGAACTTGCAAAGCATCAATGGCTATGGACAGGCAATTCAGCCGACTTGCAGCGGCTTGCCGTCTGGAACCGTGTGTCCATTCGGTAATGTCCCCTACTTTCCAGGTTCGCAGGAGAACCCTTTCCAGATACATACGCAGAATGCGATACCTGGAACGTACAACTTTACAATTACTGGCACCAGCGGGTCTCTGGTTCACACCGCGTCCGCACAGCTCATAGTTTCTTCTGGAAACTTCTCCGGTTCCATTTCTCCTGTGTCGGCCACGATTTCAGTCGGGGGCGCTCACGACTTCAATGTCCAATTAAACTCGCTAAGCAATTTTCAAGGACAGGTTTCTCTCTCTTGTGTTAGCCCGCCAAACGGAATCAGTTGTCAATTCGCTCTTGACCCAATCTCGGTCAACCCCAATGTGGCTTCAACGTCAACTCTCACTCTAAGCGTCACGACGAAACCTGCTTCGACTACCCCTTTTACAGTGGTACCGCGGGGCATCTTCACCCCCAATATCCGAATTCTTCTAACGGCTTGGATGCTGCTCGTTGCGCTCGCACTGTTTCTCGTCATTAATACGTGGTGGCGTGGAATCTGGGACGAACTAGGAATTCGGCCAGTCGCTTTATGGACTGTTAGCATCCTGCTACTGGTTGCAGTCGGAATCGTGGCTTGCGGCGGTGGAAGCACTACGGGAGGTGGTGGAGGGGGCGGCGGCAATCCTGCAATTGTTCATGTTGTCGTACAAGGCTCCTCAGGCAACACGACCATCAGTCTCGGAACTTTGACAATCACGGTTCCATAGATCCGGGCCACCGCGAACGGTCGAAATTGAGGGTTGAACGGTTATTAGGGCGGGTGAATGGTTTCTGTGTGAGAAAAAATCAGGAAAAGTCCCGTCTGTCCCCTGGTTCTTGGTTCCCAAACTTGCTCGCTATGTTAGCCTGCACCATCGGCCAGTAACCCGATTCGTTTTGGGAGTTAGCGTGGGCCGCCCGTCCGAATGAGTCGCTGCGCATAGCTGGCGGCAGTAAATGGCATAAAGCGGAGGAACTGTCGACTTTTTTCGCTGAGAATGCGCAATTCATTGACGTCCATGGAAGACGATGGAATCGCGAGGAAATCTATAAAGAATTTGGGACCCTGTTCGCCCCTTATGCCAAGAAAAATGCCACTTACATAATTGAAGAAACCCTCGCGGACAATAGCGCCATGCTGGTTGTCATTGTCCTATGGAAAAACGCAATCCTTGCTAGCCTAGAGCGGGTCTGGATCCACAGGATGAGTGTGGTCCTTGTTCCTCAAGGCGATGATTGGGCCATCACGCTAGCGCAAGTGACTCCGGTTCATCCTAAGTAGATGAGCTATGAAGGTCACTTTATATTTAAATCCGTGCATCGAGATCGGGAGATCGGCTACCGTCCGTACCGTCCGTGCCGCCGCTTGAATTGGCACAAGAACCGACCCAAAATCCCTTATTGCTGCCTTTTGCTGCCTCGCTTTTTTGTAACATCCGTCACATCAAAAGGATATGGCGGAAGCGTGTGGGAGTCGAACCCACCATTCGACCCGCGAAGGACCGAATCGCCGGCTTTGAAGGCCGGGAAAGTCACCGGACTCTTTTCGCCTCCGTGAGCAGTATAGTGGAGCGCTTCCCAGTCTCTCAAGACAAGATCAGGCGCGATGAGACGCCATTGCGGCAGCTTGTTGGGTGCGGATCAACGCAGCAACGAGATCATAAAGCGCGGGACTGGTACAGACTTCATAGTAGGCATGCGTGGAAGGGGCACCGATTTTCCCGTCGGGGAGCAATTGGCGTGCCATGCCTTTTCGCAATACAAGGAGTTCCACGGATTCACCAAGAGGCACTTCTCCATAATAAAGAGTCACGTTTTCCTTGCCCCATGGTTTGTCTAGCTTCGTTTCGATGGAGTCGAGCGAAATCTCCTCGGAAAGCTTTTGAAAACCCTCCTCGTTAAGCTCGATGCCGTTCATGTTGAAGCGAACCAGGAATTCGTCCAATTCTTCGGCCGACGCTCCTTCCATGGTATTCAGAAATTGAAAAACCGAAAAATGCGTTTTCTGTCCAGCCAGCATGCGCTTCGCCAGCTTGGCGCAGCCCGAAAGACGGTCGGAGAGATTCAGTGCCTTTGAAATCATGATGCGCGAATCTCCGTCGGTCCAGTAGGTAGGAGCAGAGCCCTGAAAAGCAATCCCCAGGCCAAGTTCCAGCGCGGGAAGATTGCTGGCCGACGCGCGTTCGTTGTAAGAGTTGCAAACGGCAAGAATCTGGCGCGAAAGGATGCAGGCCTTCGCTACCGGCCGGGCATAGGCCACGGTCGATTCCGTTTCGAAAATGGCCAGAATGATCGCATCACCTTCGATAAATACCTTCTTCGCCGAATAGCGGTCCAGAAGCTTCTTGACGGGCTCGTGCAAATTCAGACTGAAGTGTGAAGCGGGGTTTAGTCCGCGCGAGAGCAAATCCTGCGTCATGCGCGTGGAGCCACGCACGTCGGACTTGATGATGACGTGCGAGACGACGTGGTCCTGCTCCGGCCGGGCTTCCTCCGGGAGCACGCACTCGTACAGCCGGTTGTTCAAACGCGACAATTCGCGCGCCTTTTCGGTGGTAACCAGGTTGATGCGCTCCATGCAGGTGGTCAGATGTTCGGCGTCACGCAGATCCCTTCTCAGACGAAGGAAGTCGTTGGCGAATCGCAGCACGAATGCCTGCATCTCCTCGCGGGAATAGCGGTGTATCTTCTTGGAGAGTTCCTCGATGGCCTTGAGCGACAATTTCTTCGCGGGGACCTGCTTAATGACCTGCTCGACTTGCTTCAGCTCTTCCTTGGAAACAAGGGCCTTGCGGAGTTGCTGCAAGTGCACAGGCGGGCAGTAATCGGCGGCAATGGACCGGATTTCATAGCTCGCCAGGACGTGATAGAGAATTTCGAGCTGTTCGAGACGGTCGAGGAGCCGCGCGAGCAAGCGCGCGCGCGCCGGCGCCTCCGTCTCCGAGGCGGAATTTGCGTCGAATAGCCGCTTCGCGTTTTCCGGCTCATTCAGATATTCACCGAGCTTCCCGGCATGATCCTTGACGAAGAAATCGAGCTTTTGCCTGGCCGCGTCGATCTGCGGTCCCAACTCCTCCAGCTTGCATTCCTGATGCTTGAGTCGGAGTTCGAGGTCATTTAGCGATGCCTTCAAATCAGCAGGATCACCCGAATTTAGAAGCTTCGTGAAGAAACCATCACCCCGGTCAAGACGCTTGCGGGTGCTTTCGCGCTGTTCCTCGAGGTTTGCAATGTCCGCACGAATCGCCTGCACTGCTTCCAGCAGCGCGGTATGAGCCTGGATGGCTTCCGTGTGCGCTGGTTCATGGCTGGGCGTAATGCCGGCCTCGCGGAGGAAATCCTGGAAAAGCGCGTCCATAGCCTCAAAGCGGTCGGGGTCACGGGCATAATTGCCCAGGAGGATGTAATGCTCCAAAAAGAAAACGTCGTCCTTCCCGCCGTCGAGGAAAATCAGTCGGTTCTTACAAAGCTCGTAATAAGAAGCGAATTCTTCGCCGAACAGGGCGCGGCGGGCTTTTGCAATGACGTTGTCTTCCACGTCGGCAACAATCTGCGCCACTTGCTGTCCCACGCGGCGGACTACGGCCTTTCGCGCGGACTGCAGTTCCGACAAGCGTGCTTTGATGACGTGGGCTTGCTGGCTGCGCTCGAAATGCTCGCCCCTCTTGCGAATCCATTCTTTCCCTTCAAGGATGAGGTTGGCAAATTGATTGCCCATTTCGAAGGTCAGAAATTTTAGCAAGCCCAACCGGAAAAGCACGTCTATCTCTATATTTTTGTGATACTTGGCCTGTGTCAGCGAACTTTGCAGAAGCTCGGAGAGCAGCTTGCGAAAGCCCGCACCGTCAGGTCCTCGTGAGGAGCGAAGCTCGATCCCCGGAAGATAGGTGCTGGCGGTGCTCTGGCGAATAAGGTCGAAAAGATAGTCGCGAGCCGCCTGAGCAAACTTCGGGCTCAAGAATACATCGTGGTGAATGTTATCCACCCCGATCGCCAGCGAACCCATCGGAATCGTGACGTTGTAGCTCTTGAGTTCCGTCAGGGCCTCTTCGGTGGCACTGGGTGTTAGAAGTTCGTTGGGCATCTACTTAGCCAAAAAGGGCTATTTTTACGTTAGCAGCCGCACGGGAACCGGGCAAGAAATCCAGAGGGGTCCGTAACCAGAGAGTAAGGGAGCGCTGGGGGCCGTAGATTTGCGAGGGCCCAGCCTAGCGGACGGTAATGCGGCGGGCGTCGCCTCCCAGGTGTTCAAGACGTATTCGGATCTGCGGCCAGGGAGACTTTAATGGGAAGCGCTCCGACCACTCCAGAATAGCCACGGAGGGAGCTGTGAACATATCTTCCATTCCCAGAGTCTCAAAATCGTTGAAACTCTCAATCCGGTATAAATCAGCGTGGTAGACCTTGGCGGGTTTCCCATAGACGTAAACGAGGGTGAAGGTTGGGCTGGTGACGTCGTCTTCGTTGGCGGCGCCGAGTCCGGAAACGATGCCTTTGGTTAAAGTGGTCTTTCCCGTTCCCAGGTCACCGGCGAGAAGCACCAGCACGGGGGCATTGAGGCGCTTCGAGAATTCCCTGCCCCAGCTCGTGGTTTCCTCGGCCGAATGGGTGATGATTTCCTCAAGCACGCTCGCGCAGCTCCTCAAGGAGTTTCCGCCGCGCGCGGGGCACAGCGTCTGCAACTTCGCCGGCGAGGAGGCCGGACAGATCCGTCCCGCGAGATGCCAACTCCGCAGCCAGACCGTGAAGGTAGACGCCGAGGCTCAGAACTCGCGCTCCGTCGTCCGCGCCAAACTGCGCAATTAGCGCTGCGAGAATCCCGGTAAGAACGTCTCCCGTGCCGCCCTTCGCCAAACCGGCATTCCCAGCCGTACTTACGAAAGTTTGCCCGTCCGGCGAAGCAACGATCGAGTGGTAGCCCTTGAGGACAAAGTGCGCGTTCCAGCGACGTGCCGCATCAAGCGCCATTGCGAGGCGGTCTGCCTGAATGGTCTGGGTTGCGATTCCGAGGAGCCGACCCATTTCACCAGGATGAGGTGTAAGAGCGAGAAAATTCGATTGGCGACCGCGAAATAGGTCGCCGCTGCCGGCAAAGGCGTTCAAACCATCCGCATCCAGAATCGTAGGCAGGGGAGTCTCGCGAACAACGGTGCGAATGAATTTCTGCGTTTCGGCGTGCGTGCCAAGACCCGGACCGATGCCGAGAACGGTCTTTCCTTTAAGGATTTCTTTGAAGTCATTTCCCTCGAGGCTGCTGAAGGCAATCGTGCCTTCGTCAGTCGACTCCAGACTTTCAGACATGTATTCCGGCTGGCCTGCCGCAACGTGGGGCAACACGATGTCGGGTGTAGCTATGGTGACCAGACCCGCGCCGGTCCGCAACGCGCCCCGGCCCGAGAGAATGGCGGCGCCGCTCTTCCCGAGAGAACCTGCGACGAGGAGAACATGCCCGAAAGTGCCCTTGTGGGATTTGACGGAGCGAACCAGCGGCAACTGATCAAATTCATCCGGCCCAGCCCAACGGAGCGTTCCCTGCCCGATTTCTTCGACGAGCGCGGCAGGCGAGCCGATGGCGCAAACCTCCAAAGCACCGACTGCATCTGCATCCTGAGAAAGCAGCTGGCTTACCTTGGGCGCAGTAAAGGTAACAGTCCGGTGTGCACGGAGAACGGGACCCTCGGCATGTTGCCCGTCAGAAGGAAGCCCGGAAGGAGTATCCACTGCAAGGATAAATGCTGGACGTGCCGCAGTCGCATGAGCCGACAGACGGTTGATGTCTTCGATTGCCGCCGCAATCAGTCCCGTGGCCGCGCCGCGCAGGCCCGTGCCCAAAACCGCATCAACAATAACCTCCGATTCAGCAACCGAAGGCCATGCGCTCTCCCAAGCAGCTTCATCTGCGACGGCGAGGATTCTGGATCCCATTTCGAGATAGCGAGCGAGATTTGCGCCCGCATCGCCGTGCAGCTCCCGCGGATCGGCGAAGAGGCACACGCGCGGAGCAATCCCCGCCGCTTTCAGGAGTCTCGCGGCGACTAAGCCATCGCCGCCATTATTTCCTTTTCCGCAGAGAATGGTGACGCGCTGTGACAATGCGGGAGAAAACTCACGCAAGACCGCATTCGCGACGTTCTTACCCGCAGCCTCCATCAATTGCAGGCTGGGAATACCGTAACGCTCGGTGGTGAGGCGGTCTACCTCGCGCATTTCGGCGGCAGTGAGAGCTTTCATAGGAGGTTCACGGCACGATCAAAGCATCCAGCCGCCGCTGACATTGACGACCTGACCCGTAACATACTCGGCTTCTTCGGAGGCGAAAAAGGCCACCGTCGCGGCAACATCTTCGACCGTCGGCGGGCGCCCGATCGGAAAACGTGCGTCGTGAATCTTGCGGGCCTCTTCCAGCGTCAGCTCATTTTCATCGATGCTGGACGGGTTCACGACGTTCACGGTGATCCCGTTCTTGGCTTCCTCAAGTGCCAAAGAACGGGACAACGCCACGACCGCGGCCTTGGCTGCGGCATAGGCTGATATTTTCGCCTGCCCGAATGCGCGCTCCGCGCCGACGGCGCCCAAATTGATGATTCGGCCCCAGCGCGCTTTCCGCATATGCGGCAGTGCGGCGCGGCACATGTACAAAACCGTGAGCAGATTCGAAGTGAAGATGCCTTGCCAGTCCTGCAGCGACGATTCCGCCAGCGTCCCCCAGCGAAAATCTCCCACATTGTTGACGATGATATCGAGTCGTCCGAAGCGGTCCGCGACCGTCTTGATCAACTGATCGCAGCGCCCAGCATCGGTGATGTCCGTCTCGACCGCCACGCAATCCACCCCAGTTGCCTGCAACTGACGCAGTGTCTGCTCTGCGGCAACTTTGTTGGAGCGATAGGCAATGGCCATCCGCGCTCCATCCTGCGCCAGCCGTAAAGCAAGCCCGCGGCCAATCCCTCTGGTGCCACCTGTTACCAGCGCCACTCGATTGCGAAGCGACATTCTTCTCCCCGGTAAAATCTCTCGGAAGGATTTTCAGTATAGCCTAGCCGCAACGGAGGTACTACCGAAGTCGCGCAACGATCACCGTCATGTCATCGGCTTGTTCGGGAGTTCCGGCCCACTCCTCCGCCGCCGCCATGAGCGACTCGGCCACCATCAGGGGCGCAGCTGCTTGCACGCGATTCGCGGCTTCCTGCAGGCGTCGAATGCCAAATTCCTCGCCATAAACGTTTTCCGGTTCGATCAGGCCGTCACTGTATCCGATTAGCAGCGAGTTCGGTGCAACGGTCAGCGAGCCTTCCTCATAGGCGTAATCTTCCATAACGCCCAGGACCATGCCGCCTTTATCCAATTGTTGCGAAGCGCTGCTGCAGATCAGAAATGCCGGCAGGTGGCCGGCGTTGGTGTAGCGCAAGGTGCGCGTGGCACTGTCGTAGACCGCGATGAAGAACGTCGCAAAGCGGTCGTCACCGGTGTTGCGAACCAAATGCTTGTTCAGCCGGGAGACCAGCTCGATCATACTCAAGCGTTCGCTTCCTTCGACGAGAAGCTGGCTGCGCAGCGCCGCCTGCAGGCTGGCCATCAACAGTGCCGCTGAAATTCCCTTTCCCGAAATATCCGCGATGGCGATGGCGATATGCGTCGGGCTGAGCTGAATGAAGTCGTAGTAGTCTCCGCTGACGGAACGTGCGGCTTTGCAAATGGCTTCAATCTCGACTCCTGGCACTGAGGGCAAAGTGCTCGGGAAAAGCTGATTCTGGACTTCGCGAGCGATGGAAATCTCATTCTCCAGGCGACGGCGCTTGTTTTCTTCTTCGATGAGCTGACTGATCGAGCCGGTCATCCTATTGAATGATTCGCCCAATTCGCCGAGTTGGTCACGGCGTTCGATTTGCACGCGATGAGAGAAGTCCATGGCCTGCACATATTGCGTACCGCGATAGAGATCGGCCACCGCGCGGGTAATTCTACGCGCGAGCACGAATCCGGTGGCAGACGCGGCCGCTTCGACGAGCGCAAAGATAATTCCCAGTAGAATGAAGAACTTTACATAGGAATCGCGCAATTCTCCCAGCGACGTGAATATCCGCCCGTTCAATCGTGATGGACGCGCGTTGGAAGCGGCAAAGACCGGACGAACAAGCTCCACTCGGCCATCGGGCCCAACGTAGACCGAATCAAGCCTCGATACCACGTCCACTTGACTGTCAATCCAGAACATCGCCGCTTGCAACGTTCGGTTACTCGCGACGATGGGGCGTGCCACAACGTACTCCGCGTCACCCGACCTATATTTGAGGCCCGGTTGCGCCCCTCCTAAGTAGCGCTCCATGAGATTTAGCTGGATGCTCCCAAGATCCGGCGCGACGGTGCTCAAGAACTCAGGCGTAACCGGTACTCGGAGCGTGACGACACGCTCTCCTTTGCGATCCGGAATGACACGCAGGCTCGCGATGAAAAGTTTATCGCCCTCCTGCAACATGCCTGCGAAAGACCTCTTGCCCGCTGGAATCAATTTTTGCGAGAGAGTCTGGTCATTTGAAAAGGCAATGCTCAAGCCAGGGAGTTCGCGATCGTGAACGGCGTGGGACTGTGCCGCCAGAATGCGCTCCGATTCCGCGTCCGTGACTGTGGACGGCAGGGTTTGATGCGCGATGGCAATATGCTCGGCGATATCAGCGGTCATTTCGATGCGCTGGTGGATGTCTTCGTACAACAGATAGGCGCCCAACTGCGAATACAGAATGCGTGCCGCAAGAACAGCCAGCGTCACGATAGACAAAATGGGAACAGCCGCGATAAAGAGATAAGCAACGATCAGGCGATTTCGCAGGCTCCAGAGCAGCCGGTTTCGCCACCAGCCGATGAGGCGGAACATCAGATTTAGGCCGGCAAGAACCGCAAGATATTTCAAGAAGCTGAAAAAACCGCCGTTGAATGCGAAGATGGAGGCCAGCAATCCACCGGCTACCACCATGGTGGAAACCAGGTCGGGCCACGTGAGGCGGCTCCAGATTTCTTTGAGGCTGGCGCGGAAGGGTGTCATCGTTCCGTCAGTGGAAACAAATACTTTACCTGAATCGGTGCGGCGAATGCAGGGTTAGCATTCGAGAATCGAAAAGCAGGCCGGGCGCCATTGCCGCCCGGCCTGCTAAAGGGAAGTCTTACTGTTGTTGCGGGTTGCTGACGCGGCTGTGATAACGGCTATAAGTGAAATAAATCACCAGGCCGACCCCCAGCCAGATGAACAAACGGGCCCAGTTGACCCAGCCGAGTTTGTACATCATGTAGCCGTTGAAGAGGATGCCGAGAATCGGGACGACCGGGACCCAGGGGGTACGGAAAGGCCGCGCTTGGTCGGGATTCGTTTTTCGCAGAATCATCACCGCGATACAAACAATGACGAAGGCCAGCAGCGTGCCGATGTTCACCATTTTCCCGATATCATCGATAGGCGTCACGCTGCCAACGATGGCAGCCAGCAAACCAACAAGCATGGTGTTCTTATACGGTGTGCGGAATTTCGGGTGGATTGCCGCAAAGAACTTCTTCGGCAGCAGGCCGTCGTTGGCCATCGAATAAAGCACGCGCGTTTGGCCAAGAAGCATGACCAACATCACGCTCGTCAGTCCCGCCAACGCCCCCAGCGTGACGATATGTGAGGCCGTCGTCAATCCGCGGTCCAGGAACGCCCGCGCAATCGGCGCCTCGATGTTCACGTCCTGCCAATGCACCATGCCGGTGAGCACCCCGGCGACCGAGATGTAAAGAATTGTGCAGATCAACAGGGAAGCGATGATCCCGATGGGCAAGTCCCGCTGCGGATTCTTGGCTTCCTGCGCGGTCGTGGAAACCGCATCAAATCCAATGTAGGCAAAAAAGACATACGCCGCTCCCGCTCCTACCCCGGCAAAACCCATGGGCGCGAAGGTGGACCAATCATGGCCCCAATTGGAAAAATCGACGTATTGGATTCCCAGGCCGATGACGAAGAGCACCACGGCAACCTTGATGGTCACGATGGCGGCATTGAAGCGTGCGCTTTCTTTTATGCCGATGACCAAGACCGCGGTGATGACGAGAGCGATCAAAAATGCGGGTAGATTGAAGCCGATTTCCGATCCGAAAAGCGTCGGAGCATTGAGAAGCGTGTGCGCCTGCTGAACCAATTCCGGCGACTGCGCCTTGACGATGGTATCGACCTTGTCGAGGAAGGCCTGCGTGCCTGGCTGCAACGTAGTGTCCGAGGCCTGTGCCATCTGGCGCGCGACGATCTTCGTAGCGGTGCCCAGCCCGGTCCAGTGGTCGTAGGCCAGCCACAATGGCATCTTGATCTTGAAAATATTGAGCAATTCAATAAAGTGGTTGGACCAGCCCGATGAGACCGTGCTGGCGCCCATGGCGTACTCGAGCGTGAGGTCCCAGCCAATGATCCAAGCGAATAGTTCGCCAAGGGTAGCGTAGGCGTAGGTGTAAGCGCTGCCCGCCAGCGGGATCATGGCGGCAAATTCCGCATAGCACAGTGCCGCAAACGCGCAGCCTAGTCCGGAGAGCACGAACGAGAGCATCAGGCCCGGCCCGGCATAGTGCGCACCCAGACCCGAAAACACAAATATGCCCGCGCCGATGACCGCCCCCACGCCCAGCGCTGTCAATTGGACCGGACCAAGCGTGCGTTTCAGGCTGTGCTCGCCCGCTTCCTTTGCTTCCGCGAGCAACATACTCATCGGTTTTCTTGCAAACAAGGGGTTGCCCATGCAACTCCTCCTTTGGGAGATTTCTCCGGTTTCACCGTTTTTTACAGGGTACGTCCAATTTGGCTCTAAACATTGTAGGGGCGCAGCTTGCCGCGCCCCTACAAGAAAATTAAGTTATTCCGTCCGGGCGGCTTGCGTTGCTCGCCTTGACCACAACAGGTAAACCGGAACGCCTAGGAGCACGATCACCAGACCCGGCCAGGCCGTCTGCGTCTTATAGAGGAGCAGCACAAACATGATCGCCAGCGCCGAGACGATATAGAGCAAAGGGATGATGGGATACCCGAACGCGCGGTACGGACGTTCGGCATCGGGCCGTTTCGCGCGCAACACAAAAATTCCCGCAATCGTAAGGACGTAGAAGATCAAGACGGAAAAAACCACGTAGTCGAGCAGGTCGCTGTAGAGATTGCCATACGTGACCATGCCAGCCGCGTCCACATGCCGCGTGCGCAGTAAGATCAAGACGGCAATCCAAATCCCCTGATACACGAGCGCGGTACCAGGAACGCCCTTCTTGTTCAACTTGCCCGTCGACCGGAAGAAGAGTCCATCCTTTGCCATCGCGTAAGAGACTCGCGCACCGGCAAGAATCAACCCATTGTTGCACCCAAACGTAGAAATGATGATCGCCACCGCCATGATCATGGCACCAGGGGGTCCGAAGATGGCGTTCAAGGCCGCGCTGGCCACGCGATCATCGGGAGCGGTCTGAATCTGCACCAGCGGCAGCGTGCAAAGGTAAGCCAGATTCGCAAGGCAATACAGCGTGATCACGATAATGGTGCCGAAAGCCATCGAGAGCGCGACGTCGCGTTTCGGGTTTTTCACTTCTGCCGCAGTGAAGCCGATATTGTTCCAAGCGTCCGCAGAAAACAGCGAACCGACTTGCGCCACTCCAAAGGCCACGAACAAGCCAAACGCGCCGCTTGCAGCAGTGACGGTCGGCACAAGGCTTCTCAGGAAATGCGCGCCAGGCTCGATGGACTGCGGGTTGCGAATCGTCCAGAAGTGGCTGAAATTCTCGGTTACGGCCCCGGCATTTCTCCCCACAAAAATACCCAGGAAAATCAATCCCAGAAGAGACAGCGTCTTCGCGCTGGTGAAGACGTTTTGGATCAACTTTCCGAGCCGCACGCCCAGCGTATTGATAAACGTCAGGAATACGATCATCAGCACGCCAACCGACTGCTGAACGGAGAGACTGATCGCGTACTTCGAACCGAGGGCGATGGGGTGAACGAGCCATACACTCGGAGAAATCGATGGCAGCAAAACGCCAAGATAGCGCGCGAAACCCACGGCAACCGCTGCGATCGTCCCCGTCTGAATCACCAGGAAAAGCGTCCAGCCGTAAAGAAATCCCCATAGCGGCGAATAAGCTTCGCGCAAATATACGTATTGGCCGCCCGCGTGTGGAAACAGAGCGGCTAGCTCGCCGTAAGAAAGCGCGGCAGAGATCGTCAACAGTCCGGTGAGAATCCAGGTGAGAAGCAGGCCACCGGCAGAACCCGTTTGCCGAGAAATATCCGCAGCGACAATAAAGATGCCGGATCCGATCATCGATCCCACGACAATCATCGTGCCATCGAACAATCCAATGGCGCGCACAAAGCCCGGTTCGTTCTTCGCGTTACTTTGTGGGATGGCGTGCGTCGTGTCGGCCATTCGGAGGCGCCTCAGACGGCAGCCGTATCCTTCGCGGCTCCCAAAAGTTCGATATATTGCCTCGCCCGCTGCCCCGGATCGCGCGCGAGGAGGATATCACTGATGACTGCAACGGAATCAGCCCCCGCTTGAATGACTTCAACGGCCCGCTCGAGCCTGATCCCGCCGATGGCTACGATCGGCTTGTCCGTAAGTGCCCGAACCCTGCGAATGAATTCGATTCCAATCACTGGATCCGGGTTGGCTTTGGTGGAGGTGGAAAACACCGGTCCGACGGCAACATAATCAGCGGATGTAGCAGCTGCGTCCCTGAACTGGTCCAAGTTGTGCGTGGACACGCCCAGCAGTTTCCCTGTCCCAATCACTGAACGCGCTGCTTCCGCTCGCAAATCCTCTTGTCCAACGTGAATGCCGCTGGCTCCCGCGGCCGACGCGACATCAGCACGGTCATTCAACACAAATATCACATCCTGCGGAGTCAACAAGGAAGAAAGCCCCTTCGAGGATTCGCATAGTTCTCGCGCCGACGCCCGCTTGTTCCGGTACTGGAGCAACCGGACACCGGCAGCGGCAAGCTTTTGGGCGCACTCTGTTTCGGGAACGGTAAGCAATGCTGCGTCTAATATCACATATAGCCGCGGTAGAACAAGGCGCTTCAACTTTTATTTTCCGTTCGTTCCGAGCAATCTTTCGATGAAGTGGGTATCGAAATTCCCCGCAGCAAAATCCGGATCGGCGAGAATCCGGCGGTGCAACGGGATGGACGTCTTGATGCCTTCGATGACAAACATCTCGAGAGCGCGCTTCATGCGGCCGATCGCTTCGGTGCGGTCGCGCCCCTTGACGATCAGCTTTGCGATCATCGAATCGTAGTACGGAGGAATGACGGCATCGGCATAGGCCGCCGAATCCACGCGCACGCCCGTCCCTCCTGGCGCTTGAAAGGTCGTAATGCGTCCGGCAGAGGGCACAAACGTCACCGGATCCTCGGCATTGATCCGGCATTCAATGGCATGCCCGGAGGGGTGAATCTCCCCCGTGGCATCCTCCATCCGTTCCCCGGCGGCAATCCGGATCTGCGCCTTGATCAAATCCACTCCCGTAACGAGTTCCGTCACGGGATGCTCGACCTGAATGCGCGTATTCATCTCAATGAAGTACATTGAGCCGTCTTCATCCATCAGGAACTCGACGGTCCCCGCGTTGGTGTAGCCGATCTTTTCCAGTGCCTTCACCACTTTCGTGCCAAGATCCTTCCGCCGTTTCGCGTCCAACACCGGCGAAGGCGATTCCTCCACTAATTTCTGGTGCCGCCGCTGGATGCTGCATTCGCGTTCTCCGAGATGGATCACTTTACCATGCTGGTCGCCCAGCACCTGAAACTCGATGTGGCGAGGATGCTCGAGGAATTTTTCCGCGTAAACGTCCGGCGTGCCGAAGGCTTGCTGCGCCTCGCTACGCGCTGTCTGGTAAGCGGACAGAAGTTCGTCCTGCTTACGCACCACGCGCATGCCGCGGCCACCTCCGCCCGCGGATGCTTTGAGAATGAGCGGATACCCGATGTGCGCCGCCTCTTTGGCGAGCTGTTCTTCCCCTTCAACGATGCCTTCGCTCCCCGGAATAGTGGGCAAACCGGCGGTCTTCACTTCCCGCCGCGCGCGGTCTTTTTCACCCATCATTTCGATGATTTCCGGCTTCGGCCCGATGAACGTGATTTCCGATGCTTCGCAGACCTTGGCGAAGTTGGCGTTTTCGGAGAGGAACCCGTACCCCGGATGGATGGCATCAACGTTTGTGATTTCGGCCGCGCTGATCACCTGAGGGATGTTCAGATAACTCTCACTGCTCCGGGCCGGTCCGATGCAAACTGCCTCATCGGCAAACCGGACATGGAGCGAGTTACGGTCCGCCTCGGAATACACCGCAACCGTGGATATTCCCAATTCTTTGCAGGCGCAAATGACCCGCAGGGCGATCTCCCCGCGATTGGCAACTAGGATTTTCTGGAACATGATATGGCGTTCCGGCTACTTCTTCCGGCTCGGACGGATGCCAAAGAGAGGCTGCCCGTATTCAACCGGCTGTCCGTTTTCGACGAAGATCCGAATGACTTCGCCGGTGGCGTCGGATTCGATCTCGTTCATCAGCTTCATCGCTTCCACGATGCAAAGAGTTTTTCCCGTCTCCACGAACGTGCCTACCTTCACAAAAGCCTCCGTCCCGGGGCTGGGCGACTCATAAAACGTCCCCACGATGGGGGACTTGACCAGGTGTAGATCTTCGGTGGAACGCCCCTCAGTCGGAGCCGGAACGCCGCCTGCCGATGCGTGCGGAGCTTCCACCGAACCGGGAACGATAATCTCCGGCGCGGCCATTACCCGCGGAGCGGCAACCACCACCCCGGCCGAGGTCTTGCGCAGCCGGATCCGCAAATCACCCCTCGAATATTCAAACTCTTCTAGACTGTGCTCCGTCATAAACTGAAGGAGCTGTTCAATCTGCTGAATTTCCGGATGGGCGAACGACGGAGTGGACTTTGTAGGCTTTTTGCGTTTCATGCCTGCTCTAAATCTCGATGAGATCCCGCGGTGCGCGGGTCAGTACTTCCGTATGGTCGGCGTGAACGGCGACATCGTCTTCAATGCGAATCCCCCCAATGCCTGCCGAATATACACCAGGTTCAATTGTGATTACGTTTCCCGGCTCCAGGCGCTTCTTCTGCCCTCGCGCCACCCTGGGATCCTCGTGCACTTCGAGTCCAAGCCCATGGCCCGTGCTGTGAACAAAGAGGTGGTCTAGGCGATACCCGGCTAGGACTTGCCTCGCCGCCCTATCGACCTCCCCACAGGCCGCGCCGCTCTTTGCAGCCGCGATCGCCGCTGTCTGGGCCTCCAAAACAGCCTGATACCAAGTCCGAATGCGTTTTGGGGCCCGCCCCAAGTACACTGTGCGGGTAATGTCGCTGCAATAGTGGCCGAGTATAACACCCAGGTCTAGCACGACCAACTCATTTTTCCTCAGTCGTTTGGCCGTGGGGCGCGCATGCGGCAGGGCGGCTCTCTCTCCAAATGCGACTATTGTTTCAAACGCCGGTCCCGACGCGCCTTTCTTTCTCATTTGATATTCGATCTCGGCTCCCACCTCAAATTCTCGAATCCCCGGTTTTAGCAGACCGATTGCCTGTTGCACCACCTCACCCGCCAGGATGGCCGCCCGTCGCATTTGCGCGAGCTCTGCCGCATCCTTGCGCATCCGGAGGCTCTCGACCTTGCCCAGAGCCGGAATCCAGCGCACTCGCGCACCAGCCGCTTTGCGGAGGCTCTGCAGTTGTCCCACCGTAACCTGGGAGGGATCGAATCCCACCCGGTTGGAATGCGAATCCTTCAAGAATTGGCCGACCGATTCAAACAGGGAGCCTTTCTGTTGGAGGATGCGGACTCCAGACGCCTCCGATCGGCTCTGCACCATGAATCGGCCGTCCGTAATCAGGCTGGTGCCCTTCCTCGACACCATCAGAGCGCCGGACTCCCCCGTGAAGCCGGTCAGGTAATACCAGTTGGCCAGGCAGGTGATCAGCAGCGTATCGATTTTCGCTTCAGCAAGCATTGAGATCAGGTTGGGAAGGCGCTGCAATGGAGTCTTCATAAAATGGAACGAGGAGACCACAGTCTCCCCGTTCCCGGCCTCGGTCGAAAGAGTATTCCCTGAATTACCCCGGGATAATCCGCGGAGTCAGGAAGAACATCAGTTCCTGCGAGGTGGTCGTAACGCTGGTCCGCTTGAAGAGATGCCCGATCAGCGGCAAGCTGCCCACGAGCGGAACCTGCTGGATGTCCGTGCGTTGCGACGAGATAATCACGCCGCCAATTACGACGGTACCGCCATCGGCCACCGTCACCTTGGTTTCCGCTGACTGGGTGTTCAGCGCCGGAATTCCCGACACGCGGGGGATACCGTTGTCGATCTGCGTGTTCTCAACGAGCACGTCCATGAACACCGTGCCTTCGGCGGTGATTTGCGGCGTCACTTCTAGTTTCAGCACAGCGTCAATGAACTGCACCGAGATCGTGTTGTTGATCGTCGTCTGAATCGGAATCTTAGTACCCTGCTTGACTGTCGCCTTCTCGTTGTTCTGCGTAATGACCTTGGGCTTCGAAAGAAGCTTGCCGACGCCCTTAGCTTCCGCGGCAGTAATAAAAAAGTCGACAGCAAAGTTTGTCGAGCGGTGCGCAAGTAGCAAACCGCTGGTTGGTGCCCCCGCCGCAAGGTTGCTTACAAAGGGCATTACCGGCGGCGTGGAGTTCGTGATGCTGACCGGAGGCGCAGGATTCGTGGTACCGAAGGTGCTCTTACCAACGTCAGAGTCGCCGCCGATTATGTTACGACCGCCTAGCCCCGTACCAGAAAATGCTAGCTGCGTCCCGATATCCCGCGCGAAGGAACGCGACGCGGAAACCACGCGCGCTTCGATTTCTACTTGCTGCGACTTGCGGTCCAGCTGGCGGATCAGGTTATCAATGACCGGAATGACCGAGGGAATATCGCGAATAATGATCTGGTTCGAACGGTCATCAAACAAGATATCGCCGCGCGAGCTAAGAAACTTCTTCAGCGTCGGCGCCATCGAAGCCGCCTTGGCATAGCTGAGTACGCGGGTGACGGTCACCGGAGCGATTGCTTCGGCTTGCGCCTTTTCCAGATCACGCTGCGTTTCGGCTTCATTCTTAAGAGTGGAGCGCGTCGCGATGCGCAGAACGTTGCCGTTTAGCTGTTTGTCCAGGCTGTTGTTCTGCATCACGATGTCGAGCGCCTGATCCCATGGCACCTCATCCAGAACGATGGTGAGGCTCCCCTTGACCGCAGGATCCAGCACCACGTTCAGTCCGCTGATTTCGTGAATCAGCCGGAAGAAGTCTTTGAGGTCCACGTCCTTCAAGTTTACGGAAATCGGCTCACCGGTATATTTTCCCGCTGCCGGAGCGGGAGCCGCTCCCGCCGGGGCCTGCGTTGCCGACGATGCCGCCATCGTCGTGGCCGCCGTGTTTGCTTGCTGCACTGCTTGCTGAGCCGCCGCTTGTTGCGTCGTGGAATCCGGCCGAACAGGTTCCTTCTTTCCGCCGAACGATGCCAGTGTGACTGAGGGCTGGGTCAGTTCGCCTGGCAAGGCGAAGCGAGGAGCAGAAATCGTCCAATCCCTGGACGAGCCCGCAACCAGGCGGGGCGATGCCGCGCTGTAACGGAATTCCGGACGCGTCTTCTCACTCTGCCGCAAAGTCGTTGTCACGCTTGACACAGGCTCCACAGGAGTCGTTGATGGAGTCGCGAAGTAGATGACTACCGCATCGCCATCGCGTGAAATCTGGTAACGACTCGCCGTCGTGAGATCGACAACCACGCGCGCCACATCCGGCCGGTATTGTCCGATGCGCACTCCGCGCACGGGAGCGGATATTCCTGGGATGACCGTCTTCTCGACCGCCACCCGCGCTCCAGCAAAATCCAGCACGAGACGATCCGGGTTTTGCATGCGGCCGGCGTGCACATCGAGAAGTCCCTCGCCTTCCACGCGAACCGCCGCGCGTTGCGGCGCTTGGGTAATGGCAACGTTGGAGATGACCGCTACGGTCGCCGTTACGCCAGCGGGCACCTGCGACTGCGCGTGCACAGGGCTGCTCGCCAGCACCAGGCTTGCAAGTATCAGGTAACTATGCCGAAGGGCCGGCCAATTCGTCTTCATTGCTGTTCTCCTGGACTGGAGTAAATTCGTTTATTTACCTGGTGCTCGACGGGCTTCCCGAAGGCATCTTTTCCTTCTTCATGGAAGGAAACGCCATCCATCGAAATCTTTTCCACGCTGCCGTCATAGAGACGGTCGCCTTCACGCAGGAAGTAGGTGCGCGCTTGCGGGTTCGAAACGACCGCGATCATCCCGTTTGGCGCACGCACGATACCGTCAAGCCGCAGCGTGCTGACCTGCAAACCGAGTTTGCCCGGGGGAAGAATCGCATTAGTCTTAGTCTGCCGGCCGATCAAGGATTCAAAAGGATCACGCCGAGCCTGTTTCAGTTCGCTTTCCGCGGCCGCCGGTGCCGCGCCTGGAGTAGCAGGCCTTTCCACCGCTCTTACAGTCGGTCTCGCAGCCGGCTTCGTCGCCCTTCTCGCCCGAGGCTTTCCCGAAGGCTTGACTGCGGGTTTCCCGGTCGGTTTGACAGCTTGTGATGCGGGTTTGGTCGCGACTGGTACTGCAGGCTTGGCCGATTGCTGGGCGGGCTTGCCCGCATCCCCCAGTGCGGACTTCACACTGTTGGGCGTTGACGGGTTCACCTGCGCCCGCAATCCGGGCGTCGCTGCTGCGATCAAAATCGCTAGTCCGAGAGTTATCGCTGAACGCATAGTTCGCTCATTCCCGCTCAGGGTTTCCCAGCCGCGCCGGCTTGAGGCTTGGCTCCGGCTGCGGGAGCTGCACCCGTATCGGCGGGCTTGGTAAAGAATGTTGTTGCCGTAAAAATTCCAGAAACAGTTGTTCCGGGACGCGTCGGATACCTCGTGCCCTTCGGCTTGTCCGGATCGTCAAATGTAAGGTCGCCCACATTGATGATTCGGGACAAACGGCCCAGCCTTCCGAAGAAATCCAGGATATTGAAGTACGGGCCGTCGGCCTGCACCTCGAACGGCATTTCGTAGTGGTACTCCTTGGGAACGATGGCCTGCGCCGTCAAACGCCGAATCTGCACGCTGGATGTGCTGGCTGCTCCCTGCAAAAGCCGGATAAACTCGTCGGTCTCTTTTTCTTCCGGCACGATGGTTTTCAGCGTGTCCAGTTGCTTCGACAGCGCGTCCATCTGCTGCTTCAATTCTCCGTAGCGCTGCTTGTAGACCTGGAGTTGGGTGACTTCCTGATTGAGCTTGGTGCGCTTCTGAACGGCGCTGTCCACCTCGTCCCGCTCTCGAGCAATCGGAGAACCCGGCACGTAAACGCCCACCAGAACCAGCACAACAGCAACCGCCGCAGCCACCAGGGCCTGCATGATCACGGACATGTCTCGAAATGGATTGGCCATGGCGCCTCCTTATCCTTTCTTCGCCGGCGCCTTGGCAGCCGCAGCGGGAGCCGGCGCGTTGGCCGGCCGGGTCTGCACTGCGGGGGGCGGAGTGATTTCAGCTGAAATCTGGAACAGGAAGGATTGCACTGCCGTGTTCTTCTCGTCCTGTTTCGATTCCTTGATTTCGACTTTCTGGAAATAGCCGGAGCGCTTCAGCGCGGTGATAAAGTTCGCAACCGCGTTGATCGATGCGGATGAGCCTTCCAGCGAAAGCGTGTTGCCTTTGCGGACCATCTCGGTGAGCCACAAGTTTTCGGTCCGCGAGACCGTGTTGGCAACCATGTCGAGCAGTTCCTGCCCGCCGGTGCGGTCGCGTTGCAACTGCTCGATCGTCGAAACGCGCTGTTGCAAGACCACCTTTTGCTTTTCGAACGCCTCGACTTGCAGCTTGGTTTGCTCCAGATCTCTCTTTTGCTCGGTCAGTCTTTTGATTTCCGCGTTTTCTTTGTTGAGCTGATTTTGCCAGGTGTAATAGAAAAACCCGAGGACCACCGCGCCGAGAACCAGTCCCGCGCCTATGAATACCACCGGCAGCGCTGCTCCCGTATCTACCGGACGCCGTGCGGCCTTCGGTCGAATTTGTCCAAGAAGGTTTATGCGGATCATGGCTAGTCGAAGCTCCTCAGCGCCAGACCTACGGCAATGGCTAGCCGCGGCGCCATTTCGCGGATCTGCTCATCACTGTGCTTGCCGGGATCGATCAGCACCTTGCGGAACGGATTCAATTCTTCCACCGGCATGGCAAATTCTTCCCTCAGCAAGTCCACTAGGCCCGGAACTCGCGCCGTGCCGCCCGCCACTACGATTCGTTGAATATTCTCGCCGCTGGCCGTTGCCCGGAAGAAGTCAAACGTTTTTTGAATTTCCAGGGTGAGGATGTCGGAAACGCTGCGCAGAATCTGCTGCTTCTGTTCGTCGGTGACACTAGGCAGCGAATCACCCCTCTTCAATCGCTCTGCATCTTCAAAGCTGAGATCCAGCTCCTTCTGCAGCGCGTCGGTGTACTGGTTGCCTCCGACGCTGACGTCGCGCGTGAACAGCGGCACGCCCCCGCGCACGATATTAATGTTCATGACGCTCGCGCCGATGTTCAACAGCGCCACCGTCTGCCCCGCATCCGGCTCGTAATTGATTTCAAAGCAGTTCTGCAAACCGAAGGCATCGATATCCACCACCACTGGCGTCTTGCCCGCCTGCGCCAAGACGTTGGTATGATTCAAAATCTTGTCCTTCTTTACCGCCACCAGCAGAACGTCCATCTGCGAGTCCATCGACTCCAGCAGTTGATAGCTCAGGTTCACGTCCGCGATATCGAAAGGAATGTGCTGGCTGGCCTCGGAAGGAATCCGGTCGTAAAGTTCGTCTTCGGTCATCAACGGGAGCGGCACGCGCTTGACGATCACCGAGTGCCCCGAAACCGAAGTAGCCACGTTTTTCGTCTTCACACGCTGCGCGTCGAAAATCTTGCTGATGGCATTGGCCACCTGCGGCGCGTCCATGATGGCTCCGTCCACCACTGTGTCCGGCGCCAGCGCTTCCATCCCGAAGCTCACAAGCTCATAGCCCGCTTTCGTCGATTTCAGTTCCACGGCCTTGATCGAACTGGACCCGATGTCCAGTCCCACGAGCTGCCGGCTCTTTTTTCCTAGTCCAAACATTTCGCGGCCTCTTTCCCTGTTCCCCGCGCCAGACTACCGGCGCCTCGCGGTCGCCTGGCTCATCTTACGTTCCATCCAGCGGTCCAGGATCGTTTTACGAAGTTTCCAACGGTTGCCGAGCTTAAACGCGGGAATTTCGCCTTCAGTGATGTAACGGTACAGGGTATCCGGGGAGATGCCCAGATATTGCGACGCCTGCCGCACATTCATCACTTCACGCGATTCGCTCACGAGGAACGCCACCCCGGCATCCGGATACACTTGATATCACGACCGCTCGCTGCTCCCCGTCTGCGCTGCGGACTCTCGGGGGACGCAGCCCGTGGGAACTTTATGACATTTTACCATTCCGAGCGTCAAGGGAATCTATAGGGCTGTTGTCCTAACAATACGGGTAGTTCTAGGCAGTTTGGGGGGTATTGTCCGGTAGTACCCACTCATATAGCGCTGATTTGTTGGGATACCACAATTACTTGCGGTTTTGCATCCTCCGCCCCTGTACGCAGGGACGGTTATCCTTTGAAATCAGTCTCATCACACGGACAAGTACTCCTTGTTATTTCAGCTGGCAGATCTGCTTTGTGCTGCTCCCCTTGGGCCGACCAGAGGCTTCCTACCGCATAACCAATGCAAGCGATGCAACTCCACCTCAAATTTTTTATCACGTTTTATCCAGCGACAGCGATTTCCAGAGGGCATCGACCCGTTTCTTCGTGGCTTCGTCCATCAAAATCTCATCCGGCCACGGCCGCATAAAACCTTCCGATGTCCACTTGCGCGTTGCATCGATCCCCATCTTCGATCCGAAGTCCTGCATCCGTGCCGCGTGATCCAAGGTGTCCATGGGACCCAGCACAAACTGCACATCCCGCTCCGGATCCAGCGTACAGAGCGTTTTCCAAACCACCTCGTTGTAGTTGTGGATATTTACGTCGTGGTCCACCACCACGATCACCTTGGTAAACATCGCCTGCCCCAGCGACCAAATCGCATTCATCACCTTCCGTGCATGCCCCGGATAGGACTTTCGAATGGCCACGATCATCAGGTTGTGAAAAATTCCCTCGGCAGGCATCGTCACATCCACAATCTCCGGATACTGCATCTTCATCACTGGCAGGAACACGCGCTCCACCGCGTATCCCAAATAGAAATCTTCCTGCGGGGGCGGGCCCACCACCGTCGTCAAGTAGATCGGTTCTTTGCGGCGCGTCACGCATTCCACGTGAAATACGGGGTACTCCCCTTCCAGCGAGTAAAATCCCGTGTGGTCGCCAAAGGGCCCCTCCGCGCGCATCTCATTCAAACTGACGTAGCCCTCCAGCACAATCTCGGCGTTCGCAGGCACTTCCAGGTCATTGGTCTCACAGGGTGCCATTTCCACGGGCTCGCGCCGCAAGAACCCGGCAAACATCATCTCGTCGAGGTCCGGTGGAATCGGCAGCATCCCCGCCAGCGCCGTCGCCGGATCGGCGCCAATCACCACGCTCACGGGAATTCTGCCTTCGGGATCCTTCGCCTTCGCTCGCCGAAAATGCTCCGCCCCATGCTTCTGCGTCTGCCAGTGCATTCCCGTCGTCCGTTCGTCGTAAACCTGCATGCGGTACATCCCGACATTCCTTTTTCCAGTCTCCGGATTCCTCGTAAAAACCAGAGGAAATGTTATGAACCGTCCCCCGTCCTGCGGCCAGCACTTTAGAATGGGAAAATCAAAGAGGTTGACGTCACTTCCCTTCTGGATGACTTCCTTGCAGGCGCCGGACTTCACGCTCTTCGGGAAAAACGAGCCCAGCTCCGCGAGCTTCGGCAGCATCTTGATCTTGTCAAAGAGGCCCTGCGGAGTTTCCATTTTCAAAAATCCCTGGATGCGCTCCGCGATTTCACCGAGACCATTCACCTCAAAAGCGAGTTCCATCCTCCGAACGCTACCAAACGCATTGATCAGCAACGGATGCCGCGACCCCTTCGGCTTCTCGAAAAGGAGTGCCGGTCCCACTGAATTCGGCGCTCGTTTGGCGTCACGCGCAACGCGCTGCGTAACCTCCGCGATCTCCAGCACAGGATCAACTTCCGCGCGAATCCGCCTCAGCTCCCCTTCCTTCTCCAGCTTCCGCACAAACTCCCGCAAATCCTGATACGCCACACATCCTCCGTTAAAGATTCATCAACGCCATTAGGTCGAAGCTATAGCGGCCTCTTTACGTCCCCAATCTTTCGAAGTCTGGCGCCCCGAGCCGGAAACTGTAGCACGAACGCTCTGTTCCGCGGCCTTCAACGCCGCCGCCGAGCTCCAAAAGCTCGGCGGCGCACAAGTCATCCTCGCCACCGCTCCGAGCGCCAAGGCCATGACCGCCCTCATCGATAGCCTCGGCCCCAATGGTAAAATGGTTGTCGTCGGAGCCTACGCCCGCATGACCAGCGGCAAGGCAGAATTCCGCGTTGTCTTGACCATGTAATTCTGCGGACCCTGGCCCCTCATCGCATCCCCGCTGGGAGGCGTGTCAACGTGACACAGCCTGTCTCAGTGTGAGCAATACTTGATTCAGCATTCTGCCCATGTCCTTCGACCGCTCTTTACTGCTGCCCTAAACGCTTCACCCGCAAAGACTTACCTTCGTCTTGGAAACAAGATTCCTTTCCAATGCAGCTATGCGATTGGCCGCACAATTGCAGATAACTTGACGGCACGGAAGTGATCGTTCACGCGTAGGAATGTGCGCGTCACACGAAAACTCCCGCGAACGTTGCAATCGTCGGGGCAATCGGCCTGGCCAGCTAGAGAAAGAGAGTCATAAGACCAAGCGCAGACTGGCTAGACGTTCCACCAGTTTCTGCTTCGGCTCATTTACGCGACATGCTGAAGATGCTCCACATGATTCGCCTCGACTATCTATCTTGCGTTTTGACAGTTCTCGCCACCGTGCTCATTGGCAAGAAACTCTGGCAAGGCTGGGTCGTCGCAGGAATCAACAGCGCCGTCGTCTGCGTCATCGGCATCCGCACTGCTCAATTCGGCTTCGTCCCCGCTAATCTCCTCTGCATCGCTCTCTACACCAGCAACCTCGTCAACTGGCGGATCAGAACGCAGCCTTCTCGCGAGACGAAAAACATCCAGTCCGAATCCTAGGTCTCTCGTCGCACGACCTCCGCTTTGCCCTGCACTCCCGGACGTCCATCAATTTCTAGCCCTTAGGTTCGCTCGCCACTTTATCCCCGCCCTGCTATCCTGAAGGCATCCCCATGAACCGCGTCTACCTTGATTACAACGCCACGACGCCGGTCGAGCCGGAAGCGCTCGATGCCATGATGCCGTATTTCTCTGGCGAATTTGCCAACGCTGCTTCCATCCACACGCCAGGCCAGCGTGCCCGCGGCGCGGTCGAAACGGCCCGCGAGCAAGTCGCCGCTCTGATCGGCGCCCGCCCCCAGGAAATCGTCTTTACCAGCGGTGGCACCGAATCCGACAACCACGCCATCTTTGGAGTTGTGGCACAGCCACTCCTGGCTGTAGGTTCTGGCGAAACCCCCAAGCACGTGATCACCACCGCCATCGAACACGAAGCCGTCCTCAACGCCTGCCAAGCTCTCGAAAAAGAAGGCGTGCGCATCACCTATCTGCCGACCGATCAGGAAGGACAGATTGACGTCGAGGAGCTGCGCCGCGCCATCCGGCCCGAAACCGTTCTTATCACCATCATGCACGCCAACAACGAGCTCGGCACCGTCCAGCCACTCGAAGAAATCGGCCGCATCGCCGCCGAAGCTGACGTCCACTTCCACACCGACGGCGTACAATCCGCAGGAAAGATCCCGATCGATGTCAATGCCTTGGGAGTTGATCTCCTCTCCATTTCCGGGCACAAATTGTATGCCTCAAAGGGAATCGGCGCCCTGTACGTTCGCGGCGGCACTCGTTTGCGGCAACTTCTCTACGGCGGACATCACCAGCGCGGCTTCCGCCCGGGTACAGAAAACGTCGCAGGCATCGTGGGACTCGGCAAGGCCGCGGAAATCGCCCGCAACTCTCTCGCAGAAGACGCCCAGCGCGTGTCTGCCCTTCGCGACAAATTACAGCAAGGTCTGATGCACCGCGTTCCCCAGTCGCGCGTAAACGGCGGCGGGGCTCCGCGCACTCCGAATACCACAAATCTTGTCTTTCCCGGCGTCGAAGGCGAAGCCCTCCTCATTGCGCTGGATTTGAAAGGCCTTGCTTGTTCGACCGGAGCCGCCTGTTCCTCGGGCGCTGTCGAGCCATCACACGTGCTCACCGCCATTGGTTTGCCGCCGGAAGAAGCCCGCGCCAGCCTGCGCTTCAGCCTCGGCAGACACACAACCTCCGCGGACATTGAGTTCGCCTTGAACGTGGTCCCCGCCGCCGTCGCCCAGCTCCGCGAGCTTTCCCCCACATATCAGAAGGCTGTGGCCCATGAGTAGGGCAACAAGACATTTAATATTTTCTTGTCCTGCTCCTCTCCATTCTGACTCTGTGCTCTCTCCTGAACTCTGTGTTAAGAACCCCGCCGTCAAATGCACAACCGCTGAATCAACTACAATAAGATTGTCACCATGAACGCAGCCACCCAATTCGACACCCTCCCCGAGCGCGCCGAAACCCAGCGCGGCCTCGTCGCCGTCGCCATGTCCGGCGGTGTCGACTCTTCCGCCGTTGCCGCTCTCTTGCAGCAGCAGGGTCGCACCGTCGTCGGCCTAACCATGCAGCTTTGGAACCAGCGCCGCCTCCCCGACCTTCAGGGCGACGGCCCCGCACAGCACCGCTGCTGCTCGCTCGATGACGTGTATGACGCCAAGGCCGTAGCGCAGCACCTGAATTTCCTGCACTACGTTGTGAATTTCGAGGAGCAATTCGAGGCTCGCGTCGTGCGTCCTTTTGTGGGCCAGTATCTCGCCGGCCGCACGCCCATCGCCTGCACCAATTGCAACACCGATGTGAAGTTTGCGCCGCTCCTCCGCATGGCGCGCCAGATCGGCGCCGAGCGTCTTGCCACCGGCCACTACGCCCGCATCCGCAAGAACGGCGATACCGGCCGCTGGGAATTGCTCCGCGCCCGCGACGGAACGAAAGACCAGTCCTATTTCCTCTGGGGCCTCTCGCAGGAACAGCTTTCGCGCAGCGACTTCCCTCTCGGCGAACTCACCAAGGAAGAAGTCCGCGCCTTAGCCCGCCGCGCGAATCTGCCCGTCGCCGAAAAGCCGGAAAGCATGGAGCTATGCTTCGTGCCCGCCGGCAACTATGTGCAATTCATCCAAGCGTATTCACGCGAGAGTGGAACCCCCCTGCAGAATGGAGAGGGCGAAATCGTCAACGAAACTGGCAACGTGATCGGCCACCACAATGGCGTTCACAATTTTACCATCGGCCAGCGCAAGGGCCTCGGCTTCGCCGCCGGCAAGCCACTTTACGTTCTCTCGCTTGATCCGGAGAAGAACCGCGTCGTCGTCGGCGAAGCCGACGTCCTCCGAAAGACAGTGTGCGAGGTCGAGGGCGTTCATTGGATTTCCTGCGAAAAGCCCTCCGCCCCGCTTCGTGCCTTCGCCAAAATCCGCCACAAGCACGAGCCTGCGCCCGCCACAATCGAGCCGCTGGCCGCCGGCATTGTGCGCCTCACCTTCGACACCCCGCAACGCGCCATCACCCCCGGCCAAGCCGCCGTGTTCTACGACGGTAACATCGTCGTCGGCGGCGGCTGGCTCCGCTGAACGGCGATTTCCCAGTGATTTCTTTTCGGAAAAGGCCGAAAAAGTCTTTGAGAAACAGCGGGAACTAGCGCGATGGTCCAGTGACCGAATTACCCTCCAACATCGGCGCATTTAGCGAGTGAATGTGGCAGGAAGGAAGGTTCCGGAACGATCAAAAATATGATTCCAAAAAATTCTTTTGCTACTAAAAACTCATAACTAAGAAACCGCTAAATGAAAAGTTCTTCTTCCTGCTGTTCGCGCGGTTCGTCACCCTGTCGGCGCCTGCGGCGCGACCGCAGAATATCGAGCCCGACCTTAATTCCCTGTACCAGCGCCGAGGCCTTCTGCACCGGCCGCCAGAAACTGTGCTTGATCTTCGCGCCCGCATCTTCCACCGCCTCGAGCGTCCCGGTCAGGATGCGATCCGCCTGCACCAACTGTCCGCGAAGCCGATCCGCGGCATCCGTGAACACGCGGTCTATCTTTTGCGCCTGCCCCCGCGCCAAATACACGATGTGCGAAGCATCATTCACCATGCTGGAGATTTTCGGCTGTGTGTCGTCGAGAAGAATCTGCACGCGTGTCAGAATGGGGCCGACTCGCGAATGCAAATCGCCCACCAGACGATTCACATTTTCCGTCGTGCGGCGAAGCTGAAAAAACAACGCCGTCAGGATCACCACTTGCACAACAAGGGCAATCGCCGCGACGATGCTGAATAACTCGAGCCAGAATTGCATACCTGCCCCACCGCCCCAATAAGAGACGGAACCTCGTGCCACCGATTTACCGCGCCTTTAGGACTTCGATTCGCGCAGATACGCTTCGCGTCCGGCTTCCACTGCCGCCGAGATGGAATCTTTTTTGCGCACCGCAACTTCCTTGCCACGCTCGACCAACTCATCTGCGCGCTCACGCAGTTCGCGGGCCTTCTTCTGCGCGTAATCTTTGCCTTCATCCGCCTTCTTCGACAGAAAATCGCGTGTCTCTTCACCGGATTTCGGCGCAAACAAAATTCCGACGAGCGCTCCAACTCCCAGCCCTACCAGGAAATAAGTCACCTTGGAACCCACATTGTCCGCCATAGCATCCTCCACAGAAACCGTAGCATAGCAGTTGTAAGCACGCAACACACCCTAACCGCTATATCCACCGGCAACTGGTTACGGGGTGTTCGCAGTGCCGAGCTGACTCAGTATTTTCTCCGCACTCTTCCGTGAAATAACGCTGCTTAACTTTTCCAGCCCCGCCCGCTGAATATTGGCAACGCTCCCAAATTCCCTTAATAGTTTCTGCGCCGTCTTTACCCCCACACCAGGGATTTCGCTAAGCGCCGTTTGCGTTTGCCGTTTCCCGCGCCGCTGCCGGTGAAACGTGACTGCAAAACGATGGGTCTCATCGCGAATCTGCTGAATCAGGTGCAACACCGGCGAATGCCGCTCCAACACGATCGGCTCGTCTTCCTGACCCAGAACGTAAAGAATCTCCTCCTTTTTCGCTATACTCGCGACCGGCTGATTGATGATCTGCAGCGATTCGAGCGCCTGCGCCGCGACGTGAAGCTGCCCGATACCGCCATCAATCAAGATCAGCCCGGGCAATTCTTTCTTCTCTTCCCGCAACCGGCGATACCGGCGGGTGACGGCCTCGCGCATGCTGGCAAAGTCGTCGTTCTGCCCCGGAACATTTCCGTTGGCTCCCTCCTCGCCGCTCCCTTCCTCTCCACGGATGATGAATTTGCGGTAATCCGATTTCTTCATGCGCCCTTTTTCCCAAACCACCATGGAGGCGACCGTGTCGGTTCCTTGTATATGCGAAATGTCGAAGCTCTCGATGCGCCGCGGCTCTTCCGCCAGATTGAGCGCATTCTGCAGCGCCTCGCCAATCGCTTTCGACGTTGGCTTCAAGACACGGAATCGCTGTTCGAAGGAATGCTTCGCGTTGCTCTCCACCAGGTCGAGGAAAGCCCGCTTGGTCCCGCGCTGCGGCGTGAAGATTTCCACTTTGTGTCCCGCGCGCTCCGTCAGGGCCGCCTCCAGCAATTCGCGGTCTTCAAAATCCGCCGAGACGTGAATCGCTTTCGGCAGATATTCCGTTTCCAGATAGAGCTGCTTCAGAAGAGAAGGCACGAACTCCTGCGCATCAAACTCTTCCAGTTCTTCCCAATAAAATTCGCGGCGATCCACCACACGCCCGCCGCGCAAGTGGAAAAGGTCCGCAGCGACCAGCGGTGGTTCGGCGTAATAAGCAAGAACGTCGGTGTCATCTCCCTGTGCCGCAGCGATGCGCTGCCGTTCTTCGATGTCTTCCAGCGTCCGCAACAAGTCGCGGTAAGCGGCCGCCTGTTCGAATAGCTCCTTCTCCGCCGCTACCGCCATCCGCTCTTCGAGACTCTTGATCAAATCGTGCCGGCGCCCTTCGAGAAACAACCGCACATCGCGCGCGGCTTCCGCATAGCGTTCGTCCGTCGTGAGCCCTGCCACGCAAGGCCCAAGACACCTCTTGATGTAATACTGCAGGCAAGGCCGCGGGTGGCTGCGAGTCAGATCGACGGTGCACGAAGGAACGAGGAACCGCTTGTGAACGAAATGCAGAATGCGGCGCGCCAGGCTTGAAGGAAAATAGGGCCCGAAATAGAGTGACCCGTCTTTCTTGATGTGCCGCGTGAAGTACACGCGAGGATATTTTTCCGCCGCGGTGAATTTGATATACGGATAGGTCTTGTCGTCGCGAAGCACGACGTTGAATTTCGGCCGATACTGCTTGATCAGATTGTGCTCGAGCGCCAGCGCTTCGCGCTCGTTGCCCACGACAATGGTTTCCAGATCGGCGATCTCTCGCGCCAGCGACCCGGTCTTGGCGTCGATCCACCGCGATTCCAGGAAGTAAGAACGCACGCGGTTGCGCAGGTTGCGAGCCTTGCCCACGTAAAGGACCGTCCCACCGGCATCCTTGAAAAGATAGACGCCGGGACTTTCCGGGAGCTGCGCGGCTTTTTCGCGGGGTTCCATGGAGGCTCAAAATACAACTTTACAATCGCCAGACAACTTCCATCATACTAGACCGAATCGGAGTACGGGGAGACCTCCGTGAAGGGCATGAGACTCACCAGCGCGATTCCGATTTTCGCGGCAGTTTTCTTGCCGTTTGCCGCATCGCAGGCGCACGCGCAGGATCCGCAACCGGAGTCCTCCTCAAAACCAGCCGAGGCGCCCAGTCCTGCGCCACCAAAGTCCCGCGCCAAGCAGAAGAAAGACACCGCCACGCAAAACGCCCCGGACCAGCCCGCCTGGGATCCGCTGCGTGCGGAGAAAGATCTCGAAGTCGGTCAGTACTACATGAAGAAGGGCGATTTAGATGCGGCCATCGATCGTTTCCAGGACGCCACCGCAGCGAAACCCGGTTCCGCCATCCCTTTTCGATACCTCGCCGAAGCCCAGGAAAAAAAAGGCCTGAAGAAACAAGCCATCAAATCTTACCAGCGCTATCTAGATCTGTATCCCCACGCCGAAGACGGCGACAAAATGCGGAAAAAAATCGACAAACTTTACAAGGACATCCAAAGGGAGAAAAAGTAGCGCCACCGCAACACCCCGCGGATTCCCTTCGGACGTCTGCCTCTCTACCAAAAATCAGCGCGCCAGCCGGTCCAGGATGCGACGCGCGCCTTCGAATTCCGCAAAACGCTTCTCTTCCTCTCGAAATTCCCGCGAATGAGACACCCTGCTGCAGCCCGAGCGGCGAGTCGGGTGCTTCACGTGCAGCATCTCGTGAAACAATACATATTCCACCGCGCACGTCGGAACCCCCGGACGATCCATACGGCGATTCAGCAGAATCTGTTTTGGTCCGGGATCGTAACAGCCGAATTGCCGCCGCCAGCTCCGCGTGCTCCATCCGATATGCGGGCGCTGCAACTGCCCCTCAAAGTATTTTCCATTCAGCTCATCGAAAAGCCTGTCCAGATCGAAATGGTCTCCGCGCGGGTTCGTCGCGGCCAAGCGAACGCGCCCGCGGCGCATTTGGTTCATGCGGCTGCGCGTGCGATCGGAGCGCGCGTACTCCAGATAAGCCTCGGTGAGCGCCCCGGAGGCTTTGCGCCGATACACGCGCGCAAGTAGCAGTGCGGCCGCGCCTTCCAGAACGGCCGGCGGCGCTCGCCGCAAGAGGTCGGAGAATCGAACGTAAACGACTTCCTCCCGGCGCCGAATCGTCAGCACCAGACTGGCATAGGGATAAAACTCCACTCGGAAGCGCGGCGGCCGGCCATCGCAACCCAGTCGCGTGTACACCCGCTGAAACAGGGAGCTCCCTCCCGGAACAAGACCATTTCTATCTCTCTTCGATCTCATACGCTCATTGAATTCCTGGAGAGTTCCAATTGATTGCGAGCCCTCTATCTTCCCAACCTCTTCCTTCTACTTCTCTATCCCTGTTGACAACTACCGCCCTCGTTCCACCCAAAAAACAATAAAGCCAACCCTCTTCTCTGACTAAGAACTCAGAATCCATAACTGGCAATATTACGCATCGAGTAATTCTACAATGAATGAACCAATCCCATCTCCGACTAGGAACTCAAAACTAACAACCGGCAACATGCGCCCTCGACGAACCTGCCAATGATTAAACCATCTCTTTTCTCCGGCTAAGAACCCAAATCCAGCAGCTGGCACCGTTCAGCATCGAGAAACCCGGAAATAAACAAACCATCCTTCTTCTCTTACTGAAAACTTAAAACTGACAACCATCAGTTCTTCCTACGCACCGGCGGAGGCGCGACTTTCTTTTTCGCCTTTTCCGCGTCATTCATGGCGTCGCGAGTGCCCTCGATCGCGTCGTCGAGATTGTCTTTATAGAGTTCCCGTTCCGCCCCTTCGCTGGACAGTTTCTCCAGCACGACGAGAAATTCCTTCGTGCGCGCACTCATCATGTCGATTCCCTGCCGGATATTCTCCTGTTTTTCGATCCCTAGTTGGATAAGGTCCGCCGCGTCGTCCACGCAGCCAGCGTAGGCATTCAGGAGCGAATTCAGCATGTCGCCGTGGCGGTTCGTGGATGGATGGTCCAACTCATATTGAAACTTCTTCAAGCGATCGTCGGCAAACGTCAGAAACAGTTTTATGCGTTCGTTGACCGTCTCCGCATCGCGAATCTTGTCCGCTTCCAGCGCCGAAAGATAGTCCTTCCGCTGCAGGGTCCCCGCGCGAACGAGCGGCGGCGCGGCCAGCATGCAGAAAGCCAGGAGAAAAAGATGTATTTGGAATTTCATGGTTGTTTCTCCGCTGGAGGCGTAGCCGCGTGCTCCGCAGGTCGGTGGGGAAATAGCATTTTCAGCAGCTCTTCCTCCATGGCAATCAAATCCTGCCGGACGATCTGCAGCGGCGGCTTGTAGTCTTCGGGGGATACCAGCAGTGTTTCATCAACCTCGCGAATCCCCTTCCGCACGTGCATCTGCAGTTGCCGGTAACCGTTGGATTGCTTTTCGGCATCCGGGTGTTGCTTCTTCAACGCCTCGATCGCGGCGCGAACATTGTCCCGGTATTTTTCGAGCGTCATGCCCACCGCGTTATAGTCGCCGGCCTTTCCGGCCCGGCGCGCTTCTTCAAGTTGTGCGTCTCCCAGTTTTTCAATTAATTTTGCCTTGCGAACCCCGTTCGTTTCGCGATCGAAGCGCGCCTGAAGGTCGGCCAGGCTCTCTGTGCCGCCCGGAGGCAGGACCGCAAGAAAAACAAGCAGACCGCACACTGCACCCAGGGGCGTCCTGCCGGCCCTCATCCGCTTACCTTTTCCGTTCCAGCATGCGTTGTAGCACCTTGCTCCGCTCTTTGGCCTGCCAGACCTGATCGGGATTTTTGTCCTGATCGAGCTCGAGAAACTTCCGGTAAGACTCCAAAGCAAGCTTCGGCTGGTTCAGCTTATCGTAGCAAATCGCGCGGATAAACCAGACGCCCGCGCCCGGTTGTTCCACTTTGGCTATCTCGTCGAGCGTCGCCAGCGCCACCGGATAATTTCCACCCAGAAAAAACGTCGAACTGAGATCTTTGAGATAGCTGAGATTTTTGCCATCCAGACGCAGGGCGATACGCAGCTCCTTCTCCGCTGCGGCAAAGTCGCGTTTCTGGAGCAAGATGCGCCCCAAACCCCCGTGCAGTTGCGCGTCGTTCGGTGCCAAGACGAGCGCCTGCTGAACCGTGCTGATCGAATCATCCCATTTCTTCCCGGCAATCTGTACGTCCGCGCGAAGCTTGAGCGACTCAAGCGTGGGGTGCTTGCCGGCATCCCGGCGGTCGAGTTCCGCGAGGGCCGCGTCGTTCTGCTGCAGTTCGACGAGAAGATGGATCAGTCGGGCGCGAGACTCGGAATCATTGGGCATGAGTTCGAGATAATCGCGGTACGCGCCTGCGGCTTCGGGCTTTTTCTGGGCGTCAAGGCTGTGCGCCAGTCCTTTGAGCGCTTCAGGCCCTTTCGGTTGAACTTCCAGAGCGCGCCGGAATCGAGCTTCGGCTTCTTCAGACTTGCCCTCTCGAAGCGCCGCCCCCCCCAGGTAATCAAGGGCCGTGATGTCGTTGGGATCCAGATGGATTAACGCCTCGAAGGATTCGGCAGCGCCGGCATGATTTCCCGAACGGTCAAGCGCGACTGCCAGTAGATATCTGGGTCGGCTTTGTGCCGGAAGCAGTTCAACCGCTTTGCGAAGCGGCGCTACTGCGGCCGCGTCTTCCTCCTTGTCGAGAAGCAGCATTCCGAGATTCAGATATGCTTCGGACATTTTTGGGTCGATGGCGAGAGTGCGTGCGTATTCGGCGCGAGCTTCGTCCGTTCTCTTCAACGCAGTGTAGACATAAGCCAGTTGAAAGTGCGCATAAGCAAATTCCGGCTGGTCCGCGATAACCTTTTGCAGCGGAGCGATCGCCACCTCAAAATTGCTCTTGTCAATATCGCGCTGCGCTTCCTCCAGCAAGTCGTTGAGAGGATTCGCGACTCTTTGACTTTTCGACTGCACGGCAGGTTTGGGTTTGGAAGGCGACTGCGCTCGAGCCGTTAGTTGGTTTCCGGGTAGGACCGCAGCATGCTGCGCCCCAGCAATGCATAAGCCGCACAGAAGAGTCCGTATAGCAATCGAACGGAAATCAGCGAGCTTCATGGTTAGGGCGGAGGATTCTTGGCTCCGTTGAAAATTGTAGCCGAAGGGCCTGCTGCTTTGGATGCGCCGTTCGCTGTTCTCTTTGCCTGGCCATTTCCGTTCAGCGCCCGCGCCAGAAAGTGGCCCGTGTGCGATTGCGTATTGCGCGCCACCTGCTCGGGAGTTCCCGTCGCAATGATCTTACCGCCCTGGTCGCCTCCCTCGGGGCCCATATCGATCAGCCAGTCCGCCGACTTAATGACGTCAAGATTATGCTCGATGACCAGCAGCGAAGCACCGCCCTCCAGCAGCTTGCGGAACGCGCTGAGCAGCTTCGCGATGTCATCGAAATGCAAACCCGTCGTCGGTTCGTCAAGGATATAGAGAATGCCTTCGTTGTCCGTCTGGCTGAGATGCGCGGCCAGCTTCAGGCGCTGCGCTTCTCCGCCGGAAAGCGTTGTCGCCGACTGCCCGAGGCGCAAGTAGCCGAGTCCAATTTCATTCAGGATCCTGAGTTTGGAAACAATCTTGGGAACGTTGACGAAGAACGCCATAGCTTCGCGCACCGTCAACTGCAATACCTCGTGAACATTCTTCCCGTGATACCGGACTTCCAGAACCCCGCTCTTGAAGCGCGTGCCCCTGCACTCTTCGCAAATAAGTTCGACGTCCGCTAGAAACTGCATCTCCACGGTGACCGTGCCGTCGCCCTGGCAGGTTTCGCAGCGGCCTCCGGGCACGTTAAAGGAAAAATGACCGGGCCCGTAGCCGCGCCGTTTCGAATCGGGCGTATCCGCAAAAACCTCTCGAATCGCGTCGAACGCTTTGAGATACGTGGCGGGATTCGAACGTGGTGTGCGCCCGATCGGCGATTGATCCACAATCACGACTTCCCGTACATTCGAATCGCCTTCCAGCCGCTCGCAAAATTCCTTGACGCTGCCGCCCACGCGCTTCGCGGCCAGCGCTTTGTACAACACGTCGTGGACCAGCGTGGACTTCCCGGAGCCGCTGACTCCAGTGACCACCGTTAGCATCCCGAGCGGAATCATCAAATCCAGACCCTGGAGGTTGTGCAAACTGGCGCCGTAGAGGCGGAGGAATCTGCCCGCGGGTTTGTGCCGCACGTTGGGCACGGGAATCCGCAGTTCCCCGCTGAGGTACCGGCCGGTTAGGGATTTGTGCTCCTCGAGCATGGCCGCATAAGAACCGGCAAACAGAAGCTTGCCGCCAAGTTCGCCCGCGCCGGGACCGAGATCGATGATGCAATCCGCCGCCTGGATGGTGTCCGGATCGTGCTCGACAACAAGTACCGTGTTTCCCAGATCGCGGAGCGACTTGAGAATATCGATCAGCCGCTGCGTGTCGCGCGGATGGAGCCCGATGGAAGGTTCGTCCAGCACGTAGAGTGCGCCAACCAGATGCGCACCGAGCGACGTCGCGAGCTGAATCCGCTGTGATTCTCCGCCGGAGAGCGTGGAGGTCAGCCGGTCGAGTGTGAGGTAATCGAGCCCGACTTCATCCAGAAACTGTAAGCGCGTTCGAATCTCTTCCAGAATCCTGTCCGCGATTTTCAGGTGCCCTTCGGAGAGCTGCAGTGTGGAAAAGAAAGCGCGCGCTTCTTTGACGGTGAGCTTGCAAACCTCCGTGATGGCTTTTCCCGCCACGCGAACGGCGCGGGCCTCAGCACGCAAACGTGTCCCGTCGCATTCTGGACACCTCGCATAACCGCGGAAGCGGCTCAGAAAAACCCGGACATGCAGCTTGTATTTCTTGCGCTCCAGTAAGTTGAAAAAACCCTTGACCCCTTCGTACTCGTTCTCGGGGTCGCCCTCCAGAATCAAGCGGCGCTGTTCGGCAGTCAGTTGTCGCCACGGCACGTTCGTCGGGATCCCGCGACCGCGCGCCCACTTTTTTGCTTCCTGGAAAAGTACGCGGTAGCGGGGTTTCGTCCACGGCTCGATGGCGCCGTCGTCGAGCGACTTGCTCTGATCGGGCACGACGAGATTTAGATCGAAATCGATCGTATTTCCGAAACCCTGGCAGCGCGAACACGCTCCGTACGGATTGTTGAAGGAAAAAAGCCGGGGCTCAGGTTCCTGGTAAAGCGTGCCGTCATTCTTGCATTCGAATCGTTCGTTGAACGTGAGCCGCTCGGCCGGATTTCCCTCATCGTCCGGGACGAATTCGAGAATGGCTTCGCCCTGCCCTTCGCGGTAACAAATTTCGATGGAATCAACCAGACGCGCGCGCGATTCCGGATTGACTGCGAGACGATCCACGAGCACGTAAACGGGTTTCGAAAAATTCACATCGAGCAGCGTTTCCGGCGACGAGAATTCGTGGATTCGGCCCTCCTGGTAAAGCCGGTTGAAACCGCGCTTCTGAAGATCGAGCAGCGCTTGACGAAGGATATCCGGAGACGGAGCGCTCACTGTTTTCTTGGCGCCTCGTTTCGAAACCGCCGCCCCCGCCGACGTCGCAATTCGAAACTGGTGCAAAACGCAAAATCGCCGCCCCGCTGCAAGCGACAAAATCCGCGTCGCAATTTCGTCCGGATTGTCCCGGCGAACTTCCGCCCCGCACTTAATGCAAAGAGTCTGCCCGCAGCGCGCAAAAAGCAGCCGCAGATAATCGTAAATTTCCGTCGCCGTCGCCACGTTCGAGCGCGGATTCCGCGTTGAATTTTTCTGTCGAATCGCCACCGCCGGCGCGATCCCCGAAATTTCATCCACGTCTGGTTTCTCCATGCGCTCGAGAAATTGGCGGGCGTACGCGGACAGCGATTCGACGTAGCGACGCTGGCCCTCCGCGTAAATGGTGTCGAAGGCGAGCGAGGATTTTCCCGAGCCGCTTACGCCAGTAACGACGGTAATGGCGTTGTGCGGAATTTCGACGCTGATATTTTTGAGATTGTGGACGCGGGCGCCGCGGACGCAGATGGACTCCTGCTCCGGCCGGACATCCGTAGTTGCGTGGGTAATCTCTTTGGTCGCCAAGGGGAAGCCTAGACAGCTCGTTTTGAGCGCCCTGCCTAAACTTCAAATTATACGTCTGCTGTCAAAGCGGGGCAAACGGCGAAACGGCGTGGCCGGAGGCGGTTGCGAATTTGCCCGGCGAATTCACGGCTCCCTGGTAAGGGTGATCTGGCCGATACCGCCTTGCACTTTCAGGTGAATCGTCGCGGAGGATTTTCCATAGGCATCGTTGGTGTAGGAGTCCCCGTCGTGCTTCAGGCCATGCACGTCGATGGAGCCGATGCCGCCGGAGGCATGGGCAATGACGCCGACGTTTTTCGGAAGACGAATGTTGACTTGTCCCACTCCCCCTTCAATGTCGGCCGTCAAATCGATCTTGCGGTCGCCGGTGAAATCGACCTCCATTTGTCCCGCTCCGAGATTCAGATCCAACCGGGTGAGAGGAACGTCGCGAAAATGTAGATTTCCCTGCCCCGCCCCCATATCCACTTTCAACTCCAGCGGGATGTCCTTGCTGAAGTGCAGGTTCCAATCGTTTTGAGAACGGCCGAAATGGACGGAGCGCGATTCTTGAGAAATGTTGAGTTGACCGACGCCGCCGTCCACGTGGTAATCGACGCGAGGCTGGTCGTAGGAATCGCTGTAGGTAAAATCTGCGTCGAGAATATGGCTCGCACCGCCGTTGATAATGAGCTGCCCCGCACCCATCTCCAGCCTGGCGTGTGCCGACTTTGCTCCCTGCAGATCCACAGTTTGCGTATCGTGCTTTGACCCTGAATAGAAGCCATGGCTGCGGGAATAGCCGCGTCCGTGCCACAGAAGAACGACCAGCACGACGACAAACGCGATCGTGCCAATGGTGGCGCCAATGGAAACTCCCGGAGGTGCGTTGGGATTGCGGCTTCTTTGCACGTTATCCCATATCTTTCCGACGCCAATAAAGACGAGAATGAGCGGCCAGTAGGCCCAGAGAATAGGCACGGGATCGAAACCGGGATGCCAATTGCGGAAGAGAAAAAGGGCGCCGACCGCAATGAGGATGATCGGGAGGACGAGGGAAACTCTCCTGGGATTGCCGTCCTGGGCCATGGCACACCTCCGCTATCTTGTACTACGCACGCGAAAGGTAAATAGTTCAGCGAGCGGCTGGTACCACTGTATAACAACAATGATGCCGGCAAGAACTCGGAGTGCCGGCTGGAAGCCGGCGCCGCGAAGCAGGGCTTGAAGCCCGGGCTTTACATAAGACTGTAATTGTCGCGGAGGATTGCCTGGGCAGGCAGTGTGGCACAGTGCGGGCGAACGGCGCTTGAGGAGCCGGGTTATGCGGGAATTTGAGAGAATTTTCTGGATCGTGCTGGATAGCGTGGGGATTGGCGAGCTCCCGGATGCGGAGGATTACGGCGACGTGGGCAGAAACACGCTCGGACATATCGCGGAATCGCGGCCGCTTGAAATCCCTAATCTGGTCCGCCTCGGACTCGTGAACATCGCGCCGCTGAAGCATCAGACGCCGGCCGCTGCTCCGATTGGGGCTTATGGAAAGGGCGCGACGCGTTCGCCGGGGAAAGATACGACGACAGGACATTGGGAAATGGCCGGGGTGTGGCTGGACCAGGCGTTTCCGGTCTACAAAAACGGATTCCCGTGGGAGTTGATCGAGGACTTTGAGAAACAGATCGGAAGGAAAACGATCGGAAACAAGCCGGCTTCCGGCACGGAGATCATCAAGGAACTGGGCCAAGAACATGTGCGGACGGGTAAGCCGATTGTGTACACGTCGGGCGACAGCGTGTTTCAAATCGCCGCGCATGAAGAGGTGATTCCAGTTGCCGAGCTCTACCATATGTGTGAGGTCGCACGGAAATTGCTGGATGGGCCGCACCGCGTGGGACGCGTGATCGCGCGGCCATTCACGGGGATGCCCGGACACTATGTTCGGACGACGCGGCGGCATGATTATGCGGTGGATCCGCCGGAGCCGATGCTACTGGATGTTCTCGCGGAGCGTAAAGTTCGCGTGTTTGGTATCGGCAAGATTCATGACATTTACAACGGCCGCGGAGTCGAAGAATACGTGACGACGAAGGGCAACGCCGACGGCATGGAAAAATTGACGGTAGCAATCAGCGAGCGCAAGAGCGGGCTTATTTTTTGCAACCTGGTGGATTTCGACATGCTGTACGGCCACCGGAAAGATGTTGAGGGATTCGCAAGATCGCTGGAAGAATTTGACCGCCTGCTTGCGGAGTTCTTGCCGCTGCTGAGTCTGTCCGACTTGTTAATGATCACCGCGGACCATGGATGCGACCCCGATCCGCGCTGGGCGACGACGGACCATTCGCGAGAGTACGTGCCGATTTTAGCGTATTCGTCCGCAGGCGGGGCGGGCGTGAACCTGGGAGTGCGGGACACGCTGGCGGATATGGGCCAGACAATCGCGGAGAATTTTGGCGGCACGATTCCCCACGGGAAGAGTTTTTTGAATGAGATGCGGAAGCAGCGACGTACTGAAGCAGCGAGGTAACGAGAAGCACGAACGGTGACTGGTGACTCGTGGTTGGTGACTGGCGTACGAGGGTTCCTTTTCCACAAGGCCGAGGATTTCGGTCGGCTGCCGGTGGTCACTTGGGGATCGTTGTTGGGATTTCTAGTTAACCATAACAGAGCCACTCCCCTATGTTTTTCATAAGTGTCGCTTAGGGCCTGCGGTCGGGTAGAGCGATGGCGCGTAGCGGGCTTCGAATGATGGTCGGGTAAGGTGGTGGCGCGGAGCGGGCTTCGAATGATGCCGCCGTTTCCACCACCTCCCCTATCAACCGTACAGCGGGTTTTCCCCAGTACGGCTGGAAGGTTGGCCTATCAGACAGCGCCTTCACTCACGTCTCGCTGGTTAAGCCTACACCCGGCATCCTCAGCGTCACGCCAGCTTTGCGTCTGCCCTTCGTACACTCCGTAGCGTCACCTGACGTTCCGCTCTGTGTCGGAACAGTGTGCTCGGTGGTGCACTGCCATGCGAGGAGTTGTCTCCTCTACCCCAGAGGCCCTCGCTCCGGTCTGGGTTATATTGTCCCAGTCCATCATCACTTAATCGGCCTCATGCGCCCCACTCATGGGCACATCGCCATTTCGCCGCACTGCGGTTTATAGGCGATGCCTTCGCTGTGCAGGTGCGCCTAGGCGACCCTTGAGTGGTTCCGTGCTTTCATTGGCATCCTCTATCGACATGTCGTCTCTGCGACCACGGGAAGTTCGTCGGCTGCTTGCACCCAGTTCCTTCACCGACAACGCTGGCCTTCGACTACGTCGGACATCTCGGCACTTCCGAAACTCCCCACCCTCCGATTCTCGTGGGGCGATGGTTTTCGAGGTTTACCTAAGGTTTGCATTCGCTACAACCTGTCGATTTGCTTGCCCTCCTGTCGGAGCTGACCGGGGTTTCCCCCAGCCGACGAGGACTTTTACTTCCGGGCTTTCGACGGATTGGTCACCCGCTCCGTCGCCGGATATGACTACCGTGGCAACTGGGTAAGTTCCACGGACGGGACTTTCACCCGCTAGCATGCCAACTAGCATCGCTGCACCCGACGTTTCCATCGCCCTCCCTAAAATTCCGTACGGTGAGTTTTCCCCAGTACGGCTTCAAGGTCGGTATGTCAGACGGGGCCTTCCCAATCGACACGCACACATCGTCGCGTCGCTCGGTTTGCTTCCGTCCTTCGTGCTCTCCGCTTTCATCGTCGTGATCCTCGGACTGAGCCGAGGGACGTCGCGCGCTTGAGCACCTCCGTTCGAGCGGCATTCACCGCTCTACCCCAGGGGTCCGCGCTCCGGCCCGGCTTTTGCTCTCCAAGCCATCATCGCTTAATCGACCCCATCCGTCCCACTCGCCATCTCGCCGCACTTTCCCTGTATAGCAGGTTATATGCGACGTCTCTGCTGTGCCGATTCCGGCCTAGGCTGACGACGACTGGTTCCAGGCTTTCGAAAATCAATCCTTCTTGACATGCCACCCTCTACGACCCCGGGGAGTTCGGTGCCGCGGTATTCCAGTCTCGCGGCCCCAACATGGCCTTTGCCTACGCGGACAGAGGCTCGGCTCTCCCAAGTAACCTGCGCTCCGCTTCCCGCAGGTGAGGATTTTACGGGGCTTCCTGGTTCGCTTCTGCTGCGGCCTGTCAAGTTGCTCGCCCCCTGTGCGGATCTGACCGGAAATTTCCCAGCCATCGGGACTTTTACTTCCAGGCTTCCACCGAGTCGGTCACCCTTCTCGGCGCTGGATATAACTACGACAGCCACTGGATTGCTCTGTCGATGGGACTCTCACCCATTGGATTGACTTCTAGCCTTGCTGCGCGCCCGCGAAACCTCATGAAAATCACTCAGAGGTAAGATCGGACTGGTCCGGCGCGGCGAGGTCGAACACTCAGTGGTGAAGCGGCTGGTGGCCCGCGAATTGACTCTGAGCTTTGTGCCCGATGCTGAGCAACGTTTGTGGCGGACGGTAACGCGCAAGAAGTACCAGTTGAGGTGCGATCGGGTACGGCTGCAGAACCAATTGGAGTCTCTCTTGGAAGAGGCTCACATTAAGTTATCCAGCCTTGTCACAGATCTGTTGGGCGTCAGTGCCCGGCGTATGCTGAAGGCGCTCGCTGACGGGGAAACCAAACCAGCGGTTCTGGCCGCTTTGGCAGATGAGCGCTTGCGCGCCACGCCGGAACAGTTGTGCGATGCGCTCGGCGCCTGTAGGGAGCTGAACGCCGTCTACCGGCGGCTGCTGAAGATGGCGGCTATCGGATCGAAGCGCCGAATCCTCAACCCAGCCAAGCACAAGCGCAGTGATTTTCGACCCTATTGATTCTAAATAGGCTTTAAGTTGTTTTAGAATCAACACTTATAGAAGTGTTGATTCTAAGGGGAGTTAGCCTAACTTCCGCGCTCGTTGGGGCGAACTGTTTTGTTTGCAAGGGGTTGTCATTTCATTCCGTCACTATGTCGCCGGTTCATGCCAAGTCTTGACCGGCTTCATGACCTCCGCCGGTATCTGCAGCG
>Ga0193747_1000085_pt1 | contig 51920 bp, 55 predicted proteins | sample L1m2metaG_FD_143048 | JGI IMG/M metagenome (GOLD analysis project Ga0193747, IMG submission 143048) | Soil microbial communities from a riparian zone of the East river system, Colorado, United States - L1m2 | ecosystem: Environmental > Terrestrial > Soil > Riparian zone | place: USA: East River... | reverse complement strand
CTGTATCAAATCATTTTCTTGTGCAACTATCGGCAAGGCCGAGCAGTAGCGCATATCAAAGAGCAACTAGAGTTAGCACGATGGCGTATCGCTATCTGATTTATGCACAGGCTTCAATTTAATGACTTATAATAGAGATTACGTTATTTCGGCCTCAGAATTGGCCTATAACTGATTTCAATCGCACTGTCTTTTAGCTTGCGGCAAGCTACACGGCCAGTGGGCCTCACTATCCTATGCTGTAGCGTGGTCTCTGAGTACCCCCTTTGTAATTGAGACTCCTAACTACCTAGTACGGCTTTGCCTAAAACGTCCCTTAAAATCACTCTTGCCAAAAAGTAATTAACTTGCCTTAAAAGTACTAAGAGCGTAAGGTCTTTTTACTAACTACGTTCTCCTAAACTGGAATTTAGAGAGTAAACAAGACTGCCGAGCAGCGAGGGCTTGGCAGTCTTGTTCTATTTGAAGTATTCTAATTTGAAGGACTAGGATTTCGGGCGCTTTAGATACATATAGACATCATTCGCACCCCAAGCCCCGAATGTCTCCTTATCGTGGGGCGCTTTTTCAGACCCGCCATCCACCACAGCCACTAACTCCCAACCCTCTTCACCTAGCAGGTTCAACTCATGCTCAGATGGATTCCCGTGTATGACTTTGTATTCCCACTTTTGCATAATCTTTTCTCCTAATTTCAGATTAGAGACTAGAAGATAAGTTTTATCTCGCGGTCTAGAAGGTCTTGAAGCGTTAGCGTCCGTTCTATTTCTTCAGTCACAAGTTTTGTTGGTTCAAGAGTAACTAGATAAGCACTCAATGCTTCTAAGGCATTGTGATAATTTGCTGCTATATCTCGATACCGTTGAAGCGAAGCGTCCAACTTGCCGCCCGCCTCTTGAGAGCGCGAGACAGTCTCCCAATCCTCAATCGCCCTGTAATATTCCGAAGCAGCCTTATGGCTCTTCAGTCTTAAATTGAACAAATGCTCGTCCGCCGCCATGATTACTCCATTTTTTTGTGTACTACAAATTTCCTTGACAGATTCTATGCCACAAATCATTAAGCGAGAACCCAAATTAGGACACTACCAACGGGTGATTCTTGTTGAGTTTTCGGGCACTCATGGGTTTGAAGTTAACACGTCGAAGTGAATTCCGATGCGTAACGTCTGCTATGAGCGGCTGACCGAAGGCCAGTCCGCTTGATGGAAAGGTTAGGCCCGCTCATGGTCAGAGGGTAGGTGACCGCTCTGGCACGCGCGCAAGGATGGACGGCATGAGCGCGAACAGCAAGAGCATGACGAGGTAGACCGAGCCGGACACGGGATCGCGACTCGCGATATACTGCGCGACCGAACGGCCTTGAAGCGCAGCAGCCAGGAGCAACTCGGCAAGCACGGACATGAAGAGCGCTGCAAACCCAACTCGCAGTCGGACAGAGAGACTCGCGGGAAGCGAGAACCGCCGTACTACGTAATGAGCAGCCAGGACGATTGCCATGAGCATGATGGGCATTTCCAGGAGCTCTGCGTACCTTTCCCCGAGTCGAGGGACGAGAAAGGGCACGCGAATGGAGCCCAGGGCGAAGCCCGTGGCTAAGACCAGGGCGAAGTACAGAACGGCAGACTTGAAGAGGCGGAAATTACCGCTAAACATAGTTCAATTCAATCCCGCCTTTCTTATGTTAGAGCTGGACCATAAACTAAATTATTGGACTCAAGCAATGCGCTCCTTCAACAATTGTGTCAACAATCGAATCTGTTCTTCTTGGATCTGAAGTAGCTCCGCCCATTTCATCTCGCGCAACTCGTCTATTTTTTCATGCAGGCTGAGAATCTCAAGCTCCGCCTTCAAGTTCACTTCATAATCGTGAGCCGCATCGAGCCTGTCTTTGACCCCCTGACGATTCTGCGACATCAGAATTACCGGTGCCTGGACGGCGGCGAGCATGGACAGAAAGAGGTTCAACAGAATATACGGGTATGGATCGAACGTATTGCCACGACGAGCGAGAAGAAAAGCGTTGAGCAGAATCCACGCCAGCAGGATTGCGCCAAAGATGATGATGAACGTCCATGAACCACCAAACATTGCAACCTTATCGGCGAGCCTTTGTCCGAAGGTTAGCTTTTTCTCAAACTCAAGATTGGTATCGTGGCTGACATGCTGCCGGTCACCGAAATGTTGCACGACTCTCTGCTCATGTTCAGGGAGCGTGTCTAAATTGGCATTAAATCGTTTCTTCGCAATATCTCGCAGATGATTGTTCATAGTAATGCTCGTGACTCCTTACCTCAGACAGTCTTGCGCCCGTAAACGGCGCTAATCCCAACGCGGTAGATCGCAATGTTGCTCAAACGATGCCATGCGCCGATGTCCGTCTTGTTAAGGGCGGGAGTGAGCGTCTGGTTGCGCTCGGTGATGAGTTGCATCGCATGCTCAGTCTCATCCGGCTTGGTGAGCCTCTGCGCCTTACCAATGACTATCACACTGCGCCAGTTCGACGAGTCAGTGATCTCTTCGACCTGAAAGCAGACTTCCGAATTGGCGGCGATGAATTCGGTCTTGGTGCCTTCGGTCGTGAAGAAAAAAAGGTCTTGCCCGTCGTAAGCGTAGTGCATCGGCACAACATAAGGGTGGTCGTCGCGCGTGCATCCCATGTGCCCGAATCCCACACGCAGCAGGAGCGCCTGTATCTCGCCCATTGCCATATCTTTCACCTTTAACATACTCGCTCCTTTAATAGAACTCTTTCTTCAAGAGGATAAATTTTCTCCGGCACCGGTGAATCTTGGGGGAAGGTTCTCAAGCTCACGTCGCACGCGGGTGTCGAGGGTAGAACGCTCTGCTTCATTGAGTAGCACATCAATCAATCCGTAAACCTTGTCCTCTTCTAATTGATTGTGCGCGCGAAGACGAGTTTTAACGGATTGAACGATGCTCCTGACTTCTCTCAGACACTCTCCCACGGCACCCGCGTCCGGTATACCCTTCAGTGCCCGAATAAGGTTGATGGCCTTCGCCAGCTCGTGCATAAAAAAATCATGGTCCCTACGGAGCACGCCGATTGCGCTTTGCGCCTCCTCAAGGCTAGGTGCGCTGCCCCTGCCGGTCAAGAGAGGCTGCGGCGCGCCGAGGATTGCGGGGAAGAGGCAGATATGCTCGGCACGGATGTGAATCGCCAATCGTGCCCACAGCAGATCGAGCCGCACAAAGCTCTCATCCTTATCGCCGCCATCGAGCGCGAGAAAGAGTTCTCGGAGAACGCCGTCTAACTCCTCATGATCGCGCTCAAGTAAATCACGCATGCCAGACTCCTCCAAAGCTCTCCTCTTCGGTGAACTGCTCCAAGAGTTTCGCATCCAATCATCACACTATACAGGTAGAATGCAAAATGACTTTTGTCACAGCGCAAGCCTTTACTCCTCGACTACTATCAGCTACAACGCGGATTAGGGAAGCGTGCGTTGCTTTGTTGCCCGTCATCGGGCAATCTTTAATTCTTTCGATGATGGTGACTTTTTTAACTCCTGGAGAGACTGTGAAAGAAACAGAGACGGAAAGCAGTAGGATCGCTCGAGCAGCCTCTAATCTATTTCCGGGTTACTTCGCTCTCGTCATGGCGACCGGGATCATCTCAATCGCCGCATATCTGCTTGAGATGAGAGTGCTGGCGTGGGCGCTGCTGGGGATCAACGTAGTCGCCTACATCGTCCTCTGGCTGTTGCTGCTCATTCGCCTGACTCGCTTCTTTTCTCGCGTGAAGGCCGACATGACGGACCACATGCGCGGACCCGGTTTCTTCACGGTCGTCGCCGGAACATGCGTGCTGGGTAGCCAGTTGGTAATTGTCGCCGGGCAGTACACGGCGGCGGGCATCCTTTTGTTGCTCGGACTCCTGCTTTGGGGAGTCATCATGTACACGTTTTTCACGGCTGTCACGGTGGGGGAGAACAAGCCCCCGATGGAGACAGGAATCAGTGGAACGTGGTTGCTCGCGGCGGTGGCGACGCAATCAATTTCCGTGTTGGGAACGCTGCTGGCAGATCAGTTCGGTTCATACCGCGAGCCTTTGCTTTTCTTCACTCTCTGTATGTTTCTCCTGGGCTGCATGCTCTACCTGATACTAATAACGCTCATCTTTTATCGCTTCACGTTCGTTAACCTGACGACCGTGACGCTTACTCCCCCCTACTGGATTAATATGGGCGCGGTCGCCATTACGACTCTCGCCGGAGCGAGGCTAATTATAGCCGCCCCCACGTGGGGCTTTCTCGGCGAGATTGCGCCGTTCCTCAAAGGATTTACTTTGTTCTTCTGGGCGGCAGGCACCTGGTGGATTCCTTTGCTGTTCATACTCGGGGTCTGGCGGCATCTCCATAAGCATTTTCCGCTGGTGTACGACCCGCTGTACTGGGGAATGGTCTTCCCATTAGGCATGTACACGGTTTGCACTTTTCAATTATCGAAAGCGCTTAATCTGGCCTTCCTCTTACCAATCCCGCGCTTCTTTATCTTTGTCGTCCTCGCAGCCTGGCTGATTACGTTCATCGGGTTGATTCACAGCTTACTGATTAAGAGGAGTTGAAATTGACCTTTCTGCATTAATATAAAGCTTGATGAGCACAGACAAAATAGCCGCCCTCCAGCGGACGGCGCTCTTTAATGACTTGGATGAAGACACGTTGCATGCGCTCGCCGCGCACGCCATCGAACGCCGGCTTCAAAAGGATGAATTGCTGTTTGTCGCTGGCGAAGAAGCGCGCGGGCTTTACGTGATCGTAGAGGGTGCGGTGCGCGCTTTTCGTGAGAGTGCGGATGGCCGCGAGCAGGTCATCCACGTCGAGCGGGCCGGGGCGACTATTGCAGAAGTGCCGGTCTTCGATGACGGCGCTTTCCCTTCAACGGTCGCCGCAGAAACCGACTCCCTCCTTCTCTTTATTGATAAGCGCGACGTGCGTAGCCTGTGCTTAGAACACCCACAGATCGCTCTTGCCGCGCTCAAAGTGCTGGCCGGGAGGTTAAGGCGTTGCGCGGAGCTTGTCGAGACGCTTAGTTTACGTGAGGTCGGACAGCGGCTTGCGCGCTTTCTTTTGGCGGAGGCACTCGCCAGGGGAGTGCGGACGAAAGGCGGTTTCGAGGTCACTCTCACAGTTACTAATCAGCAGATCGCGGCGCGCGTCGGTTCCGTCCGTGAGGTGGTCTCGCGCGCCCTCACTCGACTCCAGCAGGACGGGCTGGTTGCCCTCAAAGGTCGTCGCCTGTCCATTCCCGATGAAGATGCGCTGGCGACTTACGCGGGAGAAGAGAAAGGCACAAGCCGCACGTGAACCTCTCTCCTCATCGGTCTATTCCACCCTTAAATCAATTCACTTCAATTGAGCAAAGTTGACGCTTCTGTTTCCGCTGCGCGTGGAAAGAGGATGTTATTTTCGAGATGAATATGCTGGTGCAGATCAGCTTCCAAAGCCGCCAGCGCGCCGTACAATGTTTGGTAGCTGATGCAGGCATCCTCCGGCACCGTATAGTCGGAACTCAGCGCACGCATTTCGCGCAAGGTTTCTCCTGCTGCATCGTGCTCGGCCATCATCACCCTTACCGGATTCCGCACAGTCCCAAACGGCGGCGCAGTTAGCGTGCGATTATTCTTGGCCGCTTCCTCCATTTGCATGATGTAGGGGAAGAGCACTCGTTCCTCTTTGAGCATATGCGGTTCCAGATCGCGGCTCAATTCCTGAAATTGCTTCTGGATGCGAAACAGTTCCGGGTGGTTCTGCCCGTGAACGCCGCACACTTTGGCGAGTAAAGCCTCCAGTCGCGCTAACTCCTGCCGCGTAAACGTGTGATGTTTCTCCACGATATGCGCGATTAGTGCCGCAAGCGACGCCGTTTGCCATCCTTCGCTCGCGGACGTTTCGTTAGAGCACCCAACCCCTTTGAGCGAGCTAAGCACTTCATCGACTGCGACACCGGCTTTGTCACAAGCTTCGGCGAGACTTTTGCCGCCCCCGCAGCAGTAATCAATTCCGAGTTTCTCGAAGATGCGAGTCGCACCCAGCATCTCCAGCGCGTATTCTTTAACAGTTTTTGTTGATTCAAGCATCATTGCTTCTCCTTATCCACTGACAGGATACGGGTGATTACGCTTAGGCGCAGTGACTTAAATCACGCTCGACGAGAAATAAATCGTGTGACATACCAAAGTTTTTGGTTTCACCGTGACATAAGTCATATCGCCCCTCCAGTTGGCCGGGCTATCCTTCATGTTGCCGGGGAAGAAGATTTACTTCGACTCCGGAGCAGGTGTGGACTAAAAGAGGAGCAGAAATGAGCGATGTGATGACGATGAGCAACCCGGGCGAGGGTCTCGCCACGCCAAAGATGCCGGGTCACTGGGTGCTGGCGCGGCTGGGAAAACGCGTGTTGCGTCCCGGAGGGATGGAACTGACCCGACGAATGCTTGACGCGCTCAGCGTCGGAGCGAAGGACGACGCGGTGGAGTTTGCGCCGGGACTAGGGCTGACCGCGCAGCTTACTCTAAAGCGCAACCCGGCTTCTTATACAGCGGTCGAGCGCGACGAGGCGGCGGCTGAGATCGTCCGCAAGGTTTTGAAAGGCTCAGGGCAAAAGTGCGTGACGGGAAGCGCAGATCAGACGGGACTGCCTGCGGAGGTCGCCACAGTAGTCTACGGTGAGGCGATGCTCACGATGCAGACTGCGGAGATGAAGCGCCGGATTGTCGGTGAAGCACACAGGCTGCTAAAGCGCGGTGGTCGTTACGCGATACACGAGATGTGCTTAGTCGAGGACGATCTGGATGTGGAGGTTAGGAAGGAGATAAATCAGGCTCTCTCACAAGCGATACATGTCGGTGTGCGGCCTCTTTCCGTCTCGGAGTGGCGCGAACTCATGGAAGCGGAAGGCTTTGAAGTTCAAGCAGAGGTGCGCGCCCCGATGCATCTGCTTGAACCCCGTCGGTTGCTGCGTGACGAAGGACTAAGGGGCACACTACGATTCATCTGGAATGTCATGCGTGACCGCGATGCGCGTGCGCGAATGTTAATGATGCGCAGTGTGTTCAGGCGCTATCAATCCCATCTCGCAGCCGTCATGCTCGTTAGCGTTAAGCGCTAGAGAGGATTTCGTTTGAAAGTACAGGCTGCTTGCAGTATCTTGACGGAAATTAAAACTAACGACGCTACTCTCTCGACCTGAGGAGTTCACTGAGGGGGTGGAAGCCGACTTGGGGATATACCAGGGGACTCCTTCATGCCTGCGCCAGTCAATCACCGCCGCCCGGTACTACTCGGGCTCGCTGCTTCAGCCGGACTGACAGCCCTCATCATTATTGGGTCGCGAAACCTTGAACACTACGACGCCGCGCTCTTCGGTTACACCGTGGCGAGCATCGTCGCCTTCGGCGCAATCGTCTTTCGTTACGCCATCTGGTTGCAGCGCCCGGCGACCCGCCGTTACTGGCTGCGCGGTTGGCAGTTATTCCGCGAACGCAAGAAACTGCTAGCCAACACGAAGATCGCGGCTGAGACTGCGACGACAAACCTAATCGCCCAAAAATTCATCTTCAAGCGCGGCTCCGCGCGGTGGCTGATGCACTTCCTCATTATGTGGGGCTGTGTCCTCTCCGCGATGATTACCTTTCCGCTCGTCTTCGGCTGGGTACATTTCGAACTGGAAGGCGCCGAAGGGTATCGTCCCTATCTCTTCGGCTTTCCGATGCCCTTGATGCAGGGCCGCGACTTTACTCTTAGCTCCCAGAACTTGCTCCAGCAAATGAGGCGTGTGACCGATCATCACAAGGAATAATATCTCTTACTAATTTATTAGTTAATCAACTAATAATTGAGCAGGTCTATTTGAGATTTTTGCGGAAGGGCAACGTAAGACAGGCGTTATCAGACGCGGTGCGGTGCGGCTATCAAACCTTGATGCGCCCCTGCATATATACTCTCTTTCGGAGTCTTAAACTTCTTTTCCATAAGAATAGCCTCATGTGTCATATCACCGATAACCAGCTATTGATATGAATAATACTTAGCTCCCTAGATGGATGACACCCAAATCCACCCGCAACTCATCGAGCATGACTACTGGTAACGGCACGTAATCGATGCCATCTGACCGACCGACGTCGTCAGGGTCGAGCCACGACTTTTCGTTCTCACGGTCAGCAGTCGGGTCACCACCCGTAAGTATTTCAAATGTCTGCGAGCGACTGCGAAGACGGTCAAACATCCTTTCATCATATGTCCCCGCGAGGTACGGGAGAGCAATATCAAGACCGGGAAGGTCAGCGTCGTTGGGCTCAGCCTCTTGTTGTTTGTATTGCTCGGCAGCTAGGCGACGCTCGCGGAGGGCTTTGCTCCCGATACGATCCACCCGGCCGGTCCGCTGTTCGAGCGTTGCGGGATTCCAGCCCAAATCGTAGTGGACCACATGCGAACAATGCCGATGGAGATCGATGCCTTCCTGTCCGACCTGAGTGCAGACCAAAATGTCTGGTAGCAATGGTGTGTTGAAGCCATTGAACACAGCGTCTCGGTCTGTTTTGCTGTCCCCGGTAACTAGGACGACAGCCTCGGCTTTAGAATTCATAGAGTAGCGCAGGTGCGACTCTCGCTCTGTCGGTCCCATCTCGGCTAGTTCACGGAGGAACTCCTCGACGCGGGCAGCGAGAGGCTCGCGCTGATTACTGCCAGGCGCTTCATGCAGTCCGCGTAAGATGCTTACTGCCCAAGTTCTATCATCATCGCGAAATACGCTTTGCGGTAACCGAAGCAGAATGTCTTCTCGCAGAAGTGCTCGAACGACAGCGTCGAGGACCCTAGCCCGTTCGCCCCACTTCCACTCACTATCGGATAATGTCATCGAAAACAGCAACCGTAGCATTTCTCGTGTTCTATTCTGTGCGGCGGCATTTAGTGAGGATAGGGTTTCCGGACCTAGAGGTACAAACAGATTCGGACCAGAAACCAATGAGTCTGCAATGGAGAGTCTGCCGGCAGCCGGCGCGACGCGTAACGCATCGAGAATCCTCCTCTTGGTGGCTGAATCGTAATTTGGCCCTATATCGTAATTAGCCGAGAGGCTGGAGCGGGCCACGCTGTCGGTGGAAACCGATTCAACCTCGGAGGGCCATCTTCGTCGAGTTAATTCTTCCCGGCCGTAACGGAAACGTACCCAAGAGGGGTCAGCTATCATTTCCAGCAGCCGGCGGGTGTCGGCTATTAAAGAGGTCGGTGCTTGGTCCGACCAGATTTCATGCCTTATAAGCAGCCTTGCCGCCCAGATATTCTCAGCGGCCCGGTTTAGAAAAACGCGGTCTAGTCGGACTCGTCCCCCCTGCTGGAGGAGAGCCCCCTGATGGCCAGCCCGTGCGTAGATACCGGCAATTGCGACGCAATCATCTTCGGTGAGAGCGGGTAATGGCAATCCATTAATTTGGAACCACCCAAGCAGAACACGATCCAGAAACAATGACACACCGCTTCCTTCTCGTGCTGTCAGCGCGGCGCGAAATTGCTGCATAGCTTTGTCCTCGCTAAGTTGATCACTCAGCTTGGTTCCTCGGGCCTCGAACAACAAGCGCCGCGACCTCTTGAGTCGCAGATCCACGCCACGGCTCAACAGCCTGGAAAGCGTTTCGGCGGTTGGTATACGGAAACAGAAGATCAAGGACTTCTCACCACGCTGCCAGCGATCGAGAACCTCTTCAACGACAAGTCGAACTTTAGGATGGTTTTCATCCTCCCGGTTCTCACCGGACGAACGGTATCCCGTGACCTGTTGCAGTAATAGCAGTAGCCGATTGGAATACCCGCTCATCGCCGCCCCGGTGGCTTTGATCCCCTCTTTGCTTCTCCAGAGCGTTGAATAACACCCGGTCAGATCCATACCCAAGGTTGTGCGATGCTTGCCTCTGGAAGCCTCGGCGACAACTTTCATCAAAAGGTACTGCGCCAATTCGGCGTTCGGCGGAATGGTTGAGCCAGGCGCGAGGTGGAGGAGATGCTGATCCGGCCGCGCTGTGGTGTCGGGACGGGGTGGATACTCACGGCCGACCCAGACCCGGCGATGAGCCACACCACGGCGATGGCGAATAATCAATTGGCGCATCGCCCTCATAAGGCGCTCATTACTCGCCTGCAAATCTAAAGCTCGAGCAAAAAACGGCCGAAGGGGTCCGGGAATGCGAGAAAGCTTAGCACGCGAGGCAGCTTCCGGATCCTTCGCCAGTTCACCCCACCACCGGGCGATTTCACTGGTCCGTGGATCTTTCTCCCTTGGGAGCCAACAATTGGCTCGGTCAAAGCGGGCATCCAATTGGACGAATTGTTCTGTCAGGGCGCCCCACTCGCGTGAGAAAGCGACACCAGCCACCTCTGAAGAAGCCATGGTCTCGCGTATTTGGTTCCGCAATCCCTGCAGATGCGCTACTCGATCATTTCCGATAGCAGGTGTAAGCGCATCTCCGACAGACAAGACCTCCAGCAATTCATCGCGATGGAGCTGAAACGGTGTCGCTGTCAGCATCAGGAGCCGCCGACAAAATGGAGCCAGATACTTCTTGAAATCCTGACAGTCCTGTCGATGAGAATGACGCCAGTGGTGTGCCTCGTCCACGATTACTAAAGGTAAGCCGTGGCGCAACAGATTAGGTGCCAGTTCCTTGTATAGAGCGAGCAACCGGGTTCTGAATCCCTCGAAATACCATTCCGCGTAACCACGTCGCTCAGCCGCATTCTTGCAATAAGGGAGTAACCCCTTCGGCTCTTGAATCCCATCACGAGTTCGTGTCGATTCATCATAAAGGAGGTCGTAACCTACCTGGTCTTGCTCAAGCTTTTCCAAGGCGGCAAGGATTTCACTCCACGTGAATGGCACCGACTGGTACTTCTGCTCCAGCTCCCTTGGCCAGTCCCAGCGCGCCCGCTCGACTGGCGAAAGGTACTGTTCGTGCTCGCGAAAATCCCACAGATCTACTTCATAGGAACCGACGCCTACTCGGCGGGCTGACCGGGACCATGAAGAGAAGCCTCGAACTTCCGCAGCCCGTGAGACGATGCGGTAGCGTTCGTGCTGACTAAGTTTGTTCCCCCACCAGCGAAATAGGCAGGCAGACAGAAATCGAAGCCGCTCACCCGGGTCAACGACGCGCCTCCGAAAGGCATTGGCCGTGCAGATTAATACGCTGGGATTCTTGCGAGGATCGCGACGTAGATCGTTCGCGCGCTTTAACCCTTCGACCAGGTCGTAGGCGTTTCCACAGATTCTGGAATGGAACCAGTCGGTTTGCCGTGGGTCCCTGGAGCAGCGAGTGCGCAGAGCCTCGACCTCCTGGTGCCACTTGCTCGCCAATGAGTGGTTCCCGGAAGGGACCACCACCACGACGGCGCGGTAACACTTTCCCAAACCCATACCTTCAGCGAGATCCGGTCGTGAGCGCACCACCCGCAAAAGACTGTACGCAGTAGCGAGTGCGACGAATGTCTTTCCTAATCCTACTTCATCTGCCAGAAGTTGGACCTCGCGTCGCTCACGGTCATTGGATGAGAAAGCCTGTAGAAAAACATTCACTGTCGCTTCCTGCCGGCGCTTGTCTTCCTCAGTCATGCGCTCCGTATCACGTCCGAGGTCGAGTATTGGGTCGAGCCGTAGCGTCATGATTCTGCTCCTTTTGTGGAGGTGCGATCCTGCACGGCCTGGTTAGTGATCGGAGTTCCGGCGACTGAGAGAAACCGCACGGCAATGCTTCTAGGCAGTGAGGACTGAATGAATTTTATGAAGTGCGCGTTTTTGCATGCTATCACGAACGACGAGTGCTTCCCGGCCGTTTCGACCAGAGATAAAAGGCGGGCTATGGCTCGCTCCCTGATGCTCTCGATATTGTTTCGTTCGTCATCGGAAGTAGTGTGAGCGTCTGAGACTGTAAGGCTACTGACAACGCGTAGCAGTTCGGTTAATTGGAATGCCGTCGCGGTCGCCGAACGGCGGCCGGCCCGGTATGCCTGTACGATCCGTTCACCAAGGCTGGCCGGACTGAAATCGCCTAGTAAGGCCTGCTCCAAAGCTCGCGGTGAAAACATGGCTGCTGTGAGCATGTCCTGGAGCCCGAACAAGCTTTCAACAAACTCCCGAAGCAAGTAATTCTGGAGTTCGACTGAAGGCGATCGGTCTGGTCCTGCCGCCTCCGCCTTGTCGGCATCCGATGCCCGCTGTTCCAATAGTAAAAGCAGATCGTCTTCACCGATCCGGCCATGGAAATAGGCCAGAAGTTGCTGCTCGTCCGGGCGCACGCCAAGGATGCTTGGGAGTCCAGCTTTTGACGCTTCGAGAATATTGATGGGAAAGAAAGACTGCCGAGCAGGTTGATCCCAACGGACCAAGACAGTCCGATGAACCAATAAGCGACGGACATGGGCAGAATCGATATCTACATGAGACCGCCCCTCATTCTCAGACGGATATTGTTCGAGCGAAAACAGAAACTGCGGTAGTGCGTTCGATGATTCCTCCGGCGAAAAGAAGTCAGACGCGCAGAAGCTGTTCTCGAGAACATCAATAAGCAGGGTTCCGGTCGGATCGGGCCCGTGTCCCCAGTTGATGTCGAGGTCAATGCGGCGGACATGCTCCGGCCAATCCAAAGGGTCGTCTGGATCGACTAACGGAACTGCCAGTTCGTCGCCGGCACACGAATCCCAGTCAACACTGCCGGAATCGACAAGGGGTGGTTTCCAATCGTCTTCGGGTAAGTCCTCTGGCGCGCACGTTATCAGGATACCGGCTTCAATATTAGCTGTACCGGGCTTAATGACTTCAATGTTAGCCCTGCTGGGGCTCTCAACCCCAAGTCCGGGATTGGTAAAATTCGCTGAACCAAGCAGGGCCACGGCTGACTTCGGGCCACGCAACATAATCCACTTGGCATGCAGAGGGCGCTTTCCCTCGGCTTTTCGATCCGGCACCTCTTCCTGAAGTGCTTCCAAACGGGCTGGCACGATCCGCCCTTTATTAATCGGGAAACCTCTCTTACGCAAACCGCGTAAAAGTGGGAATGGAAAGACGGGACGACTACGCTCTCCCGGCACATCGGCCGAGCAAATGAGTTCAATGACTGTATCCGTCATCGACACGCCTTTATCCTGTAGGCCTTGTGCGATGACATCAAACGGGGTCGATTTCGCTTTACCCGAAGGCCAGAACGGTGAACACACTTGCCACGACAGAAGGGGTTCGTTCGCCGGCCATGCATCTACCAATTCCTGCCAGAGCGGCTTATCTCCCCCTCCGAACACGACGCTGAACTTAGGCGCGGTTCGACTCCGGTGCTGCGGTGTCCAATCCGCGACTGCTGAGACAGCAGCCTGCATCACATTACGTAGAGGCGCCGTTGACGAATCGCCCAGAACTTCAATCCAAGCGGAGACGGCTTCAGCCAGCACATTTCCCGGAAGTATCCCGTCCGGACGAAAGTCGAGCACCGCCGCAACTTCCCGCTGGCTGCGGTAGCCGTCGTGCGTCAGGTTCGCGGAGGTGATGATCAACCGAACCAGGCGCTTACGATGAACAAGCACCACCTTGGCATGGTGACGCGGGCGAGCCACCGGAATCACATCAATGCGCAAACTGGGTCGAATTCCCGAGCCGAGCGCGTGAGCGTCACAGATCAGCGCGCAATATGCCTCGGCGAGTTTGCGTTCGAGGTTAATGGGCGCCACATACCCCCGGTCGCGTACTCCGCCAATCCCCAGCATGGTGGGTAGAAAATCGTGTTCGAAGAAGTTGGGCTGCTCCAGCGATAGGCCGTAGGTAGCCAACACGACAGATTGCATTGGGCCGTCTGCCTCGACTGGGCGCACGGCGTCCAACAGTGACTGGGTTGAAGGTTGAGTCTTCTTCGGCATCCTACAGGTTATCGAATCCCGCATTGGCGGATGAATCGCAATGCGCCGAAAGTACGATAGGGATGCCAAGGCACTTGATCCCAACTGTTCTTACGGTCAGAAACAACTAACTGGTGCCGCTGTGCGGTCAGGCTAACTTTATCCCCGGACGTGTCACGCTTTACCCAGGGGGCTTTTCTTTCTCCCTTATCAAACTTCCCTTGTTGAATGTCCCTATGTCGGTCGAGAACGAGAGATAACATGTCAGAAGCAGAAGCAATGGCATTTATCTCTGTCAATAAAACTCCAATCCCCGCATCCGTGAGCACTGTTAGGATTTCCTCAGCCAATTTTCGATTAATCTCGCGGGCTTGATCCAAGCTGGCATGTAATTCCGTCGCCGCCGATTTAGCTGCCGAGTAGGCACCTAGTACATTGGTTTGCTTGCCCAGTGCTTTTAAACTGACCTCGGTCGTATCGGTCGCGGCACCTCGAACAGTATCAAAGAGAAATTGGAAGGATTGAGAAAGCCTTTCGTAGGGGCGGATGATGACCAGCGCAGCTTGGATCTGGTGAACGCATTCCGCTGGTAGCTTCAGATCCGCAAACCGGTTCCTTTGAATCCCCGATAGAACGCTCTTCAGGAGGATGCGTTCAGCGTCCTCCCGTTTAACATCAGCAGCCATCAGACGGAGCATGGTCCATCGAACATCGTCTGCCCAACCGCCCTCTTCGCCCCCTTTCAGTGCTTCCCTGAGCTTATTGGCCTCTTCCCTCGAAAACGCTGCAAGGTGACTTTGCCGCCCCCAGTTCTGCAGTTCCTCAAGAGATAATGGTTGTTCTTCATCATGCACAGCCAATGTTTCTGCAGGTTGGGGGAAAGCGTCTGCCAATATGATTCCCAGAGGGCGTAGGTTGAGGGACCTCATCGATGCCAGATGACAGTCTTCCAGGAACGTTGAGTAGGCGCCGATTCCACCATAGCGAACCTGGTTGGCGAGAAGGCTGAATGAATTCGTGCGGATGTACTTCTCACGTCCCGAGAGCGCACTTAGTCGACGACGGATGGATTGAACTCCGCGAAGGCCATCGACAGCCGACGTACCGATCTGCTCTTCAGACGAAGCGAGGCCGCAGGCAAGCGCCCAGGCACGCTCGTAAGATTTGACCGCGTCAAGGCGCTGCTGCCTGATCTGGATGGGCGTCGCAGTGGAATCCGGGTACTTGTCCTGGGCCATGCGAATTGCGGCGCAGAGCATGGAGACATACCGAGGGGATGTTGTGACCGTCGTGAACCCTGGGAGAATCTTGTCAGCAAGGGCGATATAGCCCCGTTGAAACCCGAGAACGTCAATGCTGTTGCTCGCCAGATCGAGCGGCTCATAAGCCGTGAGGAAGATGGAAAAGCCGAGGTCTGCTGATTCCGATTTGACGCTTGTACTCATTCCTTATCCCTTCACTCTTTACATATCAGCGAGCAGATCATAATCAATGCCGGATGTTAAGGCTCCATGGTCACTGACAATCCGTCGATCCCGGTCTCTCGTTTCCGCGTAAGCTTTTCGAGCAGCTGGGATTCAAGAGGTAGAACCCCAGATTCATCCCGAAAAGCGTAAATTGTCAGTGGGTTGATCCTTCCGAAGCGATTAAATCGGCTGTGACGATATTCGAGCGCTAGCGGATTCGATGACAGATCGTAATAAATAGCATGTTGGACCTTTGGCACCTCAATCCCCTTGAGCGCGCCGTCCGTGCCTAGGAACAACCCGCCTTCTTGCAAGAACCGCTCGACCGTGTCTTGCCTTTCCGTGAAAGAATTAGCTCCGGTCACCTTGAACAGCGGAAGACCAAGATCATCAACCGCTGTGTGCAAATACGACACGGTGTCAGCATACATTGAAATGACGCAAATCTTCTGAATGCCATTGCCCTCTGTATCCACGATTGATTGGATCAGCCGTTTGAATGCATTCAGTTTCTCGTCGGTGCTTATCATTTCCAATTCGTTTAGGCAGAGTTCAACGATCGCCAGTCCGGCCTGCTTGTCGGCCCATTCAAAGCGCCTCTCCTCATGTGCTAATACACCTACCTCAGAGGCAGAGAGTATTTCTGGCGGGGCCGCCCCGGGTTTAGCCGTGAGAACATCAGTTCCTTCAGTTTCTGATCTTAATGCGTGTCCAAGCCGCTGCAAACTCTGTTCAAACGCAAACAGGCTAGATGATGCGCGCTGAGTCAGAATATCGATTAGGAACTGGTTGCCACCGCTAGCTGTCTCAAGGTCCTTTATTGAACTGAGGAATCGTAATAAACATCTCACTTCTTCCGGGTCACGCTGGTAGGCGCACACACTCAAGTTCAAAGGTGCGTTATCTACAGTTGAGCCGTCCCAGTTTTTCAGGATACCGAACCAACTTGTGATAACTAGAGGTGATCGAAACTGTACCCGCGGATCCGACGAAGGCTTAAGCCACGGTTCGAGGGCGGGAAGGGGCGTGGCCGAAAGTAATAGGAGACGCCGGGTCACATCTGAGGAGATTAATCTATTCAGGAGGGCGGCGCGCTGTGGAGACGCAAAGCGATGTGCTTCATCGACGATCACCAAGTCCCACTCGGCTGCCGAGAGGCTATTCGTAAGATCGCTCTGCTTGGCTAGGTCTTGGCTGATCACGTAGATGCCTTCCGCATTCCAAGGTGATCGGCCAATCGGGATTGAAGCCTCTATTTCCCGGAACACTCGCCTCGTGACGAGCAGGACGGGAATCTCTGATTGTGCATCCTTAAGACGCCCGCTCCACTCTTCGCATAGGGCGGAAGGGGGTAAGATCAGCATCCGTTTCTCCCGCCGCGCCACTAACTCCGAGGCAATTGCAACGCTGGCATAGGTCTTCCCTACTCCTGGTGGAGCCGCCAGTAGCTGAAAGGTCGCAGAGTCTTTTTCCAGAAACGACGCGATGAAAGTGGCCTGCCAAGGTCGAAGGCCGCGATCCCGAAGTGAAGCAAGGAACTCTTGGTAGTTCATGACACCCCTCCCTTCCTCCGGGCTTCAGCGGCAGTAGCTTTCATCAGCATCCAGTCTCTCAACGTAGAAAGTGTTTCATAATCTTCAATTGTTATCTCGCGGCGGAAATGGAATACGTCATTACGCAAATCTCGCACCTGCTCGAGCTTAGCTCGTGTTCTTACACGATCGCCTTTGAAAATCGGCTGGAAGTGGTTCCAGTTACGGCCATCGCCAATAATCTGGACATAGTCGTTAAAGGTCATGTGTTCGAGATCAGTTGGCAAGTTGCCTTCCGCGTAGTGCTTCAGGCAAGTTTTGGCGCAAGTAATAAGTTCGTCTTGCTTAACTGCCAGGCGAATCAACGCGCGCAGCGAGAGTTCAATTTCCGCAAGCAGCACAAAGGGGCTGGCAATATCATATAGATACCGAAGTATGTCCATTGCGGTGACTATGCCCTGGAGTCGATTCGGATCACCGACGAGGAGTGCGTCCTGTCTGTCGATGGCGTCGAACCAGGAACGGAACTCGTCGGTGACTCTTGCGTAGACGGGACGTTCAATACAATCTTCTACGAACATCTCGTGAGGACTAAACCTCTGGTTCCTAGCATCCGCGCTGAGCCTGATTATAGCCTGCGAGAATGAGCGATATGAGAACAGGCCTAAGATCTGTCGGCCAACCATCACGGGCAGTTGAGAAAATCCATACTTGCCCAGAAGATCTAATGCCTCCTGCACCGGAGTCTCAGGAAGCACTGAAACAATCTCCTGGTCAAAAGGGATTACACTGTTCAGTCTGTGAAACAGTTCGGTGACGGAATGTGAATCGTCTTTGCCTAGCAGCCAATCATGCACATCCGGATCCATCATGGAGCCTCCTGATGTTAATGAACATAACTAAATAATCGAAGGAGCTTTATTAAGACAGAATGCTCTTTTCATGCAACTACCTCCCCCGGTTAGCTAAAACCCTTTGCTCAGAAAGATTGGAATAATCAGTTTCCGACTTGCGAGCACATCTAAGGAAAATCTCTCTCAACCCATTTCAATGTCTGTGCAATTCACTTTCCGCCCTCAAGTGTCCAATTACAGAGTCGAACGATCAATTTATCATGGAGTGGTTCTAGACTTGGTCCCATATTTATCGATATGTGATTTTATACTGGAAGGAGCGTGACTGTTATTGGACGCGGCAGGCATAAAGGTGATGTGATATCAAAATGAACTGTGTTACATCGAAAGCAGTGCTTGTTTTGAATCCCCCGCAACTAAGGGTATGCAGTGAACCCTACTGCCTGGGCGGTTGCTGGGATGAGGATGGGGACTGTTAACGAATAACGGGCGCGGATGCCCCAAAACTGGCCGCGCCTGTTTACTTTCTCTTTCGCTTCTCCAGCCATTCGTCGGCGACGCGATCCACTTCGTGTACTGAGCCTCCTCGCCGTAAAAAAGCGAATTCAAACCGGTGGATTCAGCTCGACCTCGACTTAGACAGACTGCTTGAAACTTCCCTGACGAGAGCCTGATCACGGGTCCACAATCACCCTCTCAACCAGGCCTGCAGTCTCGCCGGAGACTTCCGTAGAGAGCGCGAACCGGGGCCACTGGTTAACCGCTTCCCGGACCTGCTCTATTATCTCGCGCGCCCGCCGCAGATCAACGTCGCAGCCCTCAGCTACTCGCAGCATGTCACGCTCCGTGGGGCGCACAGCCTCACCAGCCACGGCCATAGTATGTTCCCCGCCCGGCCCCTGCGAAAACACGATGTCGTACGCGGGCGCGAACCTCCATTCGCCGGTGCGGTCCATGAGGTAGGAGAAGTTCTTCACGTGGTCGTCGCGGTTGTGCGCTAACACGTTAAAGACCATGCGCCGGAACGCCTCCTCCATCTGCCGATGGTCTTTAGTCAGGGCCATCGTCGCCTTCAGGAGGCCTTCGTACTCCATCGATGGTATACGGTGACTCGCGTGAAAAAGGCCGCTCAGCGTGTGCATGTGCAGCCGCAGGCTTCCAGAGCGGTCGAAGCGCTCCGCACCGAAATAGCGGCCTCCGTCTCTGGTTTCGAAAAGGCGTGTCGTCGGCACGTCTATTCCGGCCTCTCGCGCCATCAGCGCATAGGCGGCTTCCACGGCCCCGATGTCGGGTAGGTCCTCCTTCGACGGGAACTTGACTATGAAGTGACGGTAATCCTCGGAGAGGTCCGACGCGCCTGAGATCAGGCGCCCGTCTTCTCTGACCCCGACTAGCACTTTCGGCCGCGCCCCGCCGGGTGAGCCGCCCGCGATACGCAGGGCCGGCAGAATCTCTTCGGCACTCCCTTCCAATACCCGCTCCGCCTGGTGCGCGAGTTCGTCGAGGTCGATCAGCAGGTCTCCCTCATCATCGGGTGCCTCCGGAGGGTGATAAGTGAGGGCCCCCATGCTGCGCGTTCCGATGTATGCCAGACGATTTAGGATCGAGAGGCCCGCCGGGTCATGGCCGCGCTTTCTGAACTCACGGTCCATGAGCAGTAGCCCCCACCCGTCCGGAAGCGAATCGTTGAAGACCCCGAAGACATGACCAAAATCCCTCTCGCGGTGCTCGAACACACCGGACTGGACCGGGAGTTTGAAGGGCGAGATGGGCAGTGGCTTTGCGATAAAGGCGCTGTCGTATTCGAAGTAGAGGATCCTCTCCTGCTCGGCGAGTGTGCCGACCACGACCTGCTCATCTCCCCAATCAAGCCGTACTTCGAGTCTGCGCATCGCTTCGCTTCCCTCGCTTGCGTGACGGGTGTTCCACTCGCTGTTCCAGTTCGGCCAGAGACCTGATGGGCCGAGGCGTGAAAAGCTGATCAAAGCCCGGACGGGCCTCGAAGATGACTGCGAGCTTCAGCAGGCGATCCAGCGAGATGCGCCCGCTGCGCTCAAAGATCCGATACGTCGCCAAGGCAAGCCCCGCGCGATCCGCCACCTCTTGCTGAGTCCATCCACGCTCCAGACGAAGTGCCTTGACGCGATGGGCTAAGGCGCGCGTAATATCACGCGGGGTCTGAAGCTCTATCGGTAACATATTGTCAGTTATCTTATCTTTATCAAGCTAACTGATATTATTATATCAATTAGGATTCAAATGTCAATTTCGATCACAGTGCCTAAGTGTACTTAGGTCATGACCCAGTCTACTGTTCGTCAAATCGGCGCCTGTAATCATCCCCTTCCATCTCTATGGTCCGGCACATCTCATAGAGTCGGCTCCTCAAGCGCACGCCGATTCTGTCTTCCAAAGTCTCATCGCGCTCTGTTCGTCGCTCATCTACATAGTTGGTCGTGAAGATTGTCAGCTTTCTATCGTTATAGCGAGTATTGATAATCCGCATCATCGTGTCTCGCACCCAGTCAGTAGTCTTTGAAGCGCCCAGTTCATCAAGGACTAAAACCTCAGATTCGTAAACCGGTTCGAGAACCTTGGATTCGAATGTTTGCGCCTGAGGGTTGTAAGTACCCTGTATCTCCTTCAGGAGAGACCCGAATTCGTAAAACAGGCAGCGCACACCCTTGTTAATGAGTCCTCTAAGGATCGCCGCAGCAAGGTGGGTCTTCCCTACCCCACACGACCCCATAAAAAGCAGCCCACGGTCGACTGAGGGATAGTCATGCACGAGCCAGTAAGCATAGTTGAAGGCTCTAAGTTGTGAGCCGTTGTTACTTACTGGTTGATAGTTCGATAGCGAGCACTCGGAATAGCGGCGCGGGATGCATGCCGCTTCTAATAGCTTTCCTTTCGCATTCTGGGTGCGACAGGGGCAACGACGCGCACCCTTGCCTGGCACGACTTCCATGCCCGTTCCGAAGCAGAATGAGCAAACAGGTGATTCCTGCGATGTGGTCTCCGTGTCATTTGCTGGCGCCGGAGTAGCAGATGAGACAACAGAAAGCGGATAGTCTTTGGCTAATTGTGCGGGCATAGTTTCTGGTTATCTCCTTTCGCTTCGCTGTTCCAACAAGACCAGCGCCGCCTCGCGCACTCGCGGGGCGTCATCCGGCAGGAGCCATCCACCGCCTTCAGAGCTGATCTCGGATAGGGTCACGTCAATCGACCTGCCTTGCGTCTCAAGTAGCGCCACGCAAGTTTCGGCCGTCTCCCGCACCTCTTCAGGCGAAAGCTTGTGGGCTACCGGCGGCGTGTAGGAATCACTTGCAGAGCGCCCGACTTCCAGGCCGGCGCGAGCGCGGCGCTCCCGTTCGTCGAGCGTGCTGTGCTTACGGAGCAGGTCGTAAGTTTCGTGCTGCGCCACGCGCACGGCCTTCGGCAGCGCCTTGGTCTCGAACCATTCGCGGGTGCGAGCTATCTCGCGGGTCGCAGTCTGCGCGGCGGCTTGTGTGGCCGCCGCTTTCACGCAGGGCTCAAGTTCCCTTTTCAGGCGTTCGACGATTTCGTCCATCGAAGCCGTGCTTGAGTGTAGCAAGGTTGCTTCGACTTCCCTCCCCTGCCCATAGTCTGGGGTGCTTGGTAGGGTGTCGGGAGGTGGGGTCGGGTCGAGGACTTTTTTACCAACCGGTTTTGCGTCCGCGCCGTTTTCTGGCGCGCGGCGGTTTTTATCTGAGTCTGAAACTTCTATAACAGCGAAGCTGTCATTAAAGGCTGGTTCATTTGGTGAAGCAGGAGACTCGTTGGATGAAGCAGGAGGAAAGTGCAAAATTTTTTGACTCTGCGCTGCGGCGCGGACTCCGATTGACGCGCTCGCGCGGTTAAGAAAAATCCTTACGCCGACGCCGTTCTTGCCCGCGAAATATCCGATGATTCCGGAGTCGTGCAGCCAAGTGAGGGCCTTGCTGGCGGTGGCGCTGGCTACGCCCAGAGTCTCACACAACACGGCCCAGGCTTTGACGTGATCCCCTTCCCTCGACTCGGCCTCGAATCGCAGCACCCCTTCGCGCTCCCAGAACCGTGTGGGGGCGTTGACCAGCCGGAGGTAGATCTTGCTCATGAGCGGCGTCACCTTGTCGGCCTCGGCGGACGTGATGGCCGCGATGATCTCCTCGTCGAGCTTGAAAAAGTTTTTATGATATTCGTTCGCTGAGAGCTGCGTCTTGCGAATGAATCTCAAGGGGAAAGTTGGTTGCGCTGCCATACTGATTTTCTTTAACTTTCTGCTCGACAGCAACTGACCGGCGACTTATAATGTCTCTTGGTTAGACACACAAATACCGGCTCGCCAATCGAGCGAGTTTCCGAGTTGACCCGGAGCAGAGTCGGCAAAACTAGATGCTTCGGGTCAACGTGTTTCTGGGCGTGCTGAGAGCGCCCGCCTTCCGATCTATCCTAATACTTACACTAAAACTGATTCTTTGGGAATTGTGCATTTTTTACTGCACGGCGCACTGATCAGTGCATGCTGCATTCATTTCTGCACGCTGCATTAATTAATGCTCTGTGCAGCCGCCGCTGCATGGTGCACAAACAAATGCACCGTGCATTGATTTCTGCACAATGCATTAAAGAGTGCATAGTGCAGAGAAAGCTGCACTATGCATTAATTAATGCATGGTGCAGTAAAATATGCACGGTGCGTTACTTATTGCACCGTGCATTAAAAAGTGCAAGGTGCATTATTTATTGCACGGTGCAGTTATGGCTGCACTGTGCAATTTCCAGTGCACTATGCATTATTAATTGCACCATGCACTATTGGCTGCACGGTGCATTTATAAATGCACCGTGCACTTTTAGCTGGAATTGTTAGAAAGAAAAGTTTTATTCTATATCGAGTATGCGCGGTTTGAGGTTGACTTGGTACTTAGTGCCGAGTCGATTGGTGGGATCGTACTCTTCCAGCCGATCTAGAAAACCCAGGTCTTCAAGACTTCTAATAACGTACTGGCAGCGCCTCTTTTTCAATTGGGCTGACGCTGCAACTTCCGGTACTTTAATATAGCATTCTGAAACACCGGCTCCGTGTGACAGGTCGAACATCACCTTCATCACCTTTAATTCGCCTTTATTTAAACGGTAAATTTGTTTCCACTTTTGCACATAATAATCAACGGTGCCAGAAGCGGCGGGAGTAGCTGTGGATACTTTTGCAAGTGCCGGCCTTTTAGTCCTTCTACCGGATTTAGGTCCTGCAGGACGGAGATTAGTTATAAGAGCAGGAGGCGTTACGGGATGAGCGTCCGCTCCGCTTTCCTCCACAGAGGTGGTATTTGAAGTGCTTAACTGGTTATCACTATTAGACTTCGCGCTTGAACTTTCCTCAAGGACAGCGGAGTCGGGAGATTCTTCAGAAGCCTCGACGGGGGGGCTGGCCTGCGGTGTGGCTTGCGGGCTCTCACGCTTGAGCTTCTCCTGCTCAAGCTTATAGATCGCCGCAAAACCGGTGTACTTTCTCTCTCCCTCACTCATGCGACAACAGCCTCACCGACCGCATCTTCCAGAAGTTCAAGGGAAACGTTGCGCTCACCCATCGCCTTCATCAATTCGAATGAAACGGAGCATATCTTTAACACTTCACGGGGGACGCCATTGGCAGCCGTGTAGATTCGCTGAATTACTTCATCAGGGAAGGGAATCGTTATAGCCGCCGTTTGGCAGCGAAACTCGATCATAGCTCTCGTCTCAGAGGGTGAAAGGGGCGCTAGAATTGAGGGCGCGATGATGCGGGAACGAAGCGCCTTTTTCGAGGGGTCTTTCAGCTTATCGCGCAACTCCAACTGTGCAGCCAGCACGATCTGAATGAGTTTGTGCTGGTTAGTCTCAAAGTTCAGCATGGTTCGCACCATCTCCAATTGCGGCCCCTTCAATCTTTGAGCCTCATCGATGAAAATAACAACATTTACGTTTTCACCGAACTTCTCGGCGAGAAATCCCCGGATCTCTTGCTCCTGGTCATAAAGCGAGCGCCTCGGACGAAGGCCAAAATCCTGGCAAATCCCTTTGAGAAAGGCGAAATCTGAGACAAAAGAAGGTGTCGGGATGAAGCTGGTGACGATATCCTCTCTGGCAGCATACTCGCCATAAAGCATCCTTAAAATACTGCTTTTCCCCATGCCTACGTCGCCCATGATGCAGGTCAGCCCTTGACGATTTTCAATCACAAAGCGGACCTTGTGCATTGTCGCCGCAATTCCAGGAGTGACGTAAAGATTGGCTGGATTGGGGCTAATGGAGAAGGGATGAGTATTCATGCTTAGGCATATAGCACACAGCATGTCAAGAGGCAAGCCTTATTTTCGGAGGGGGGTACGATAGTAAAGCCTTAAGTTGAATACGTGTTGGTAAAGCGCGGTCCAATTAATATCTCAACAAGCGCCCGAAAGCTTATTATAAAAATAAATTGTACAACCGCTGAAATTCATAAATTACGACCTCAAATCACTATCTTAGGATGCTGTTCATCACGTTTCTGACGCCGCTTTTCAATCCGGTAGAGAACATTCGAGACCTGATCCATCGCCGCCAAAAATTCCTCCATCGTCTCTTCGTCAAGATCATCTGGCTCGATCTCCCGCATAGCGAAAAAGATTCGTTTCATCTCCTCCCAAAACATATGGCGCGTATCCGAAGGATCTATCTCCAGCATTTTATCGACTTTTGCTACGACAGCAACCATCGTTTCAGAGGAAATCTCTGACTCTACTTTCTCGCCGAGTAGCTCTTTAACGCGCGCACGCAGGCGCGTCTGCGACCCTTGTACGGCGAGGTGTTGCTGAAGAAGTTCAGAGCGGCGCGCGCGTGCGATGGCGGGTGAACAATCGAGTCGCTCAGTTGTGAGCCTGGCTAGTTGTGCAGCCTCCTGAAGATTGATATGGCCGGAGGAGAGTGCGACAGTGACATCGGAAGGGAATTGAAGCAGCGGTAAATACTGTCCGATGAAGCTACTCACGGAGACGCGGCCCGATGTTTCACGCTCCAGCAGCCCGCGCAGGATGCTGGCCGCTTCGGTCAATTTTTCTCGCGGCCAGCGTGAGGGTCGGCCCCGCAAAGTGTCCGTCGCCGAGCGGCGTTCCACGTGCCGGACCGAATAGAGAAAGCGCATTAACTGCTTCTCAGATGTAGGAATAAGATCAGGGAGAAGCGCCCTTAATCTGTCGCAGATTGAGCGGACTGCCTCCGGGGAGGCGAGCGGATCAATTGTACGTTGGCGGCGACGCGTGGCACGCATGGCATCAACCAAACCTCGGAATCGCGGAATGTTTCACGGCCAGAGCATTCTACACGATTATTACCACTCAGAAGGGTAAAAATAGCGACTTGGGCGATCAAGGCTTACAGAATGAGCCATTTCTGTAAACGCCCGGAAGAAGTGTGATATAGTTCGATTTTGGTCGGTAGAGCCATTCTAAGAGAGGGAAGAAGGCTGTGGCATCCGCAGACGTGGATAGAATCATTGAAGAAGTGCGGCGACTCCCGCCGGACGATAAGCGCCGACTGCGCGAGGCACTCGACCGCGAAGAGCAGGCCAAAGTCCAGCCAAGCGACCGGGAAGTTGACCTTTCCCGCGAGCTGCGCTGGATCGACGCGCACCGCTCGGAATACGCCGGGCAGTGGGTCGCCGTGCGCGGAGACCGGCTGCTCAGCAACGGGACAGACGGGCGCGAGGTCTACGAGGCGGCGCGCGCGGCGGGCGACGAGCGCCCGTTCGTCACCAGAGTCGAGCTGGCGGACGAACTGCCGTTCGCGGGGTGGTGAGGCCTGTGGCACACACTTTCACCTTTCGCACCAAGCACAGTTACGACACGACGAAGACCGGCATCACCGTCCCCGTAGAGCTGACCGACGGCTCGAACGTCGTGCAGGTTGATGCCAAGCTCGACACGGGTGCCAGTTTCTGTATCTTCGAGCGCGCTTACGGGGAGATGCTGGGGCTGGACGTGGAGGGCGGGACGCAGACGCTCGTCTCGATGGCCAACAGCACTTTTCAGGCTTTCGGGCACTGGCTGACGATGACGGCACTCGGCTTCCAATTCGACGTGATGGTCTATTTCGCGGCTGACGAAAATATCAGGAGGAGCGTGCTCGGCAGGCGCGGCTTCATCGACCAGCTACGTCTCTGCCTCATTGAACACGACGGGGAACTCTACATCAGCAAGTATGACGACGAGTGAGTTCCAAGTCATAGAACAGACAGCTCTCGCCGTCGCCGACAGACGCGACGTGGCGTTGCGCACGGCTATTGAAGTGTGGGCGACGAGTTCAACGAGCGGGACTACGCGCCGGCGCGAAGAACTGATCGCCAAGAAGTGTAAGGTGGTCGAAACCTTCTTTGCTGAAATTGGCAAAGACCCCGGTGATGTGACACCCTTAGACGTTCAGGGATGGTGCGGACGGATGAAAAAGGAGGATGGACTGCCTCCGGCAAGCGCGACAATCTACGCGCGCGTCTCCTTTCTCTCCTCCTTTTACGCTTGGGCGCAACGGGAATTAGGTATTCGTGCCAACCCGGCGTTGCTTGCACGCCCGAAAGCGCCGAAGCCGTATCAGACGGAATCCTCAAAATCCTGGTCGGACGCGGAACTACACCGAATCACTTCAGTCATTGGCGCGCACGCTGCGAACGGCAATCTAGTTGCCAAGCGGGATTTGGCATTGCTGTTGATGTATACCAGCACTGGCTTGCGCCGCGAAGAGGTTATATCTTTGTGTGGGCACGACATTCAGGTTACGGATGAAGGACTCGTCCTCGGCGGGCGCATTAAAGGCGGGCGCTACCGAGCGAGGGAAGTGCGTGACCCGGAAACGAAAGCCGCGTTGCTCGATTACTTAATGGCGGCGAAGCGCTTGCACGTGTTTAAAACGAACGCGCCAGTATGGACAAGACACGATCATCCAAAATTGTCAGGCGAAGCGCTATCATCACATGCTTTTGTCCGCAACTTGAAGCTCTACGCCAAAGAAGCCGGAATAGAACACGTTCATCTTCATCAGACAAGACATACCTTCGGGCGGATTGTGGCGGAGGAGACTGGCTCCATGACGGCGACGCAGGACGCGCTTGACCATGCTAACTTAAGTACGACTACTGTGTATGTGCAGCGTATCGCAGTCAAGCGTGATCTGCACAGTGCTGCAATTGCACGCCGGCGCAAAGGAACGAGTGCCGTGAGAGACACCTCCGACACATAAAGCAGGAAAGATAAGTTAATCCGAGTCATGAGTTGAAATCAGACAGAGACGACACTTGGTGGCGAGCGGGTCTGGACTGCGTTGGCGACGGCGCGCGGCTTTCAATTAGTTATCTGTTCAGTAAAATATGTGAAAGCTCACAGGATGTTTCACGGCAGGGCTATATTACATATTAGATAACCCAAGTTGCTAGTTAGAGCCCGATAGCTCTTTGAAAACGAAAAGTCCTCTCCTATGCTGTTGTTGCCAAACAAAAAGCTAAGGGAAAGGACTTTTCGGATGTACGACCGTACCCTTGCAATATACTGTTTCATTGATGATTTGCTCAAGGCCATGCAACACACGGAAGACTCGCGTACTGAGTTCTCTGACGCGGAAGTAGTCACCACCGCCATCGTGGCGATGCTCTTCTTTGGCGGCAACTTCGAGCGAGCACGCTCCTTTTTGCACTCTTCGTGCATGATGCCTCGGATGCTTTCGCGCTCTCGATTGTCGCGGCGGCTTTCGCGGCTCAGCGACATGGTTGGTTTGATTTTTCATCAGTTGGGACTGACCATCAAAGAGTTGAATCCTGAGAGTCGCTACAGTTTGGATTCGTTCCCCGTCCAATTGTGTGACAACATTCGCATCTCGCGCTGTCGGCTGGCGCAGGGCGAGAGTTGGCGCGGATACAGTGCGAGCAAGCGTCGTTATTTCTACGGCCTGAAGGTGCAAGTCATGGTGACGGTTGAGGGTTTGCCGGTCGAGTGCTGCATCTTGCCTGGAAGTCTCTCGGACATTAATGGGTTGGCTGAGTTGCCGCTTTCTTTGCCTGCGGGCGCGCAATTGGCAGCCGATGCCGCTTATACTTTCTATGAATGGGAAGACCATCTGCGTGAGAGCGAGCAAGTGAGTTTGCTCGTGGCGCGCAAAGCCAACTCGAAGCGGCCCGATGCGCCCGCCACGCATGACTACAAACAATGGCTGCGTCGTCGGATCGAAACCGTTTTTAGCGAGATAGCAAAGTTGTTTCCGAAGAAGATCCATGCGACGACGCTTTCAGGCTGTCTATTGAAGGTCAGTCTGTTTTTGTTCGCTTATCAAGTTGATAAAGCGTTCATTCAATAACTGGCAACTTAGGTTAGATATTTGAAATTCAAGGAAAACAGATTAATGTTTACACGACTAAGCCAGATGTGTAAACTTAGCCGGAATTGTATCTGTTCAGGACTGGGGGCAGGAAAGCCGTGAAATAAAGGCCAGCCGGGCGTTATAGCCCCGCCATGCTCCTCCTCTAGCATTTTCCGGTGTTTACACGCCATCAACTTTACCAGCTCTATGAGGAGGGCCCGGTGCCCACCATTGAGCTTATCGAGTCCCTTTTGGACTACATCGACGAGCTAAAACACGACCCACATAACCGTCAGCTAAACCAGATCAAAGACCTCTCCGAGCGCATCCAAAAGCTCAAAGCGAGACTCCAGCACGTCCAGGAGCAACTGGCGAAACAGCAGTGTCTTAACTACCGGCTCAAAGAACGCATCGCAGAGCTGGAAGCCTCGAGCGTCCCCAGAGACTCGCACAACTCAAGTCTTCCACCGTCGATGGACGCGCCCGCAGCCAAGGCAGCCAACTCTATCAAGCGCACCAGGAGCCTGCGCCGCCCATCTGGGAAGCGACCGGGTGCTCAGCCGGGCCATCCTGGTCATACCAGAGCACTGAGCGAGAGGCCAGATCAGGTCATCACACATGCTCCTGCTCTATGCCGCGGTTGCAGTGCCTCACTCTCTACGGGCTACATCGTGCGATGTGACCGCCGGCAGGTCATAGACATTCCACCCGTGAAGCCCTTGATCATCGAGCATCGCGCTCTGACCAAGCGCTGCCCGACCTGTGATGAGTTGACCAAGGGAAGCTTCCCCAGAGGAGTCATGGAATCATATCTTCAGTGAAGTTGGCTGCACCGTCGAAATGACTATCTAGTTGATTATTGGACAGAATGATTGTCTCGACTAATCTGAGATAGCTTTACTATTAGCGACGATTCTCGGCTGAAAAACCCAATCCGAAAATCTCATCTCTGGGGAGCATTACTTGGCGTTTCCGCTTTTGTTTTATACCACATAACGTCCTTTATGTTGCACAATATTGTGAAAGAAGAAGCTGAGATTGTCTCTTCTTCTAGGGGTATTTTCGTATTGGACTCTACAGTTGGAATCTAATGGCAGAGAGAAAGGCAAAACTTAAAGATAGGAGCTGTTGAGTAACGCTAGGTTGGACAGAACAATCATTTCGTTCACTAATCGCGCAATCACCAAATTGCTATAAACGAGCTTTCCTTAATTTGTGTACATAGGAGGCAAGTCTTCGGGGGAGGTATAGAAAATGTTGTTTCAAGATACGGCTAATAGAGAGCCTGTAGCGAGGGCGGTGGAGAGAAGTTTTATATCAGAAATAAAGAAACCCTGGGGGTGACACGGATCGTCCCCAGGGAGTGATTGGTTATAGGCCAGCCGCCAATTTTTAATTGAATCATCCGACTAGCGGTTGATTCAATGCGCCGCCGAACGCTGGTAATTAACCGAGCGCGGCGAAGAGCATTCATCTTTCATATCGGCAAAGGATGAAGCATTCGAGCCGCGCTCCGGTTGTATGAGTTGTTAGTCGCCGTGAGTAGAGAAAGCCGACTAACCTTACTCTACCAAATCGTAATTTTCAGATTGCTTCCAGCTTTAGACAGGTCGGGCTCCGGCACGTGATTTATTCTGCTCACATGTAAAGCGAAGTTACGGAGGAGACCGAGCAGTGCGACGGTCAGACCGTCTGGAAGCCTCCTTTTGGTATGAGCATCAGCTTCTGCCGTATCTCGGCCACGGCCTGAGGGCATTCCGGCAAGCCGGTCGTCGGCTCGGCAAAGATGCAAGGCTGGAAGGGCGGGTTCTGCACGAACGTCTGATAGTCAATCATTGTAAGCGAACCAGCAGGGGCGAGCGAAAAGACTATTCCTTGCTGCTGGGCATCGAACCAATACCAGAAGTCCGACGCGCCGGCGAGCGAGACCGACCAAATTGTCACTTGGCCCTGCCCGAAGTAGGAGTTGTCCTGGATTACTGCCCGGCAAATCCCATCGCCGGCCTGAACGAAATTCGGCACGGGCATCGGGACGACACCCCCGCCAGGCGAAAAACAACTGGCATTCCACTGTGAGTTCGCGGCATTCCATTCGTAATTCAGCGCCGGGCCGACCGTCCCGCGCGGCAGGACCATATCCTGGCGGGAGTTATACTGGTTATACGTGCCCTGCGTGACGAAAACCGAGGTCTGAGACTGATTGACCGTGTAATCGTAGTACACCTGACAGTAGTAGGGATACACATCCTGGCCCATCATGTAGCAAATACTCTGCATCTGGTCAGTCCACGCGGGCGGCTGCGGCTGAGACTGCGGGTGACTAATGCCCGGAATGATCGCCGCGATATTCGCCGGGGTGCATGACATTTGGGAAGCACCGGACGGCGGATTGCTCATTGCCGTCTGGATGTCCTGAAGCGTCAACATCGGGCTGGGCGCGTTGCCGGAGAGCGCGTTATTCTCCGCCGCACGCTCAATAGTCGCAACATCCAAAAACGGGTTCGGGTTGAAGGTAATAAAATTTACCAGGTAATACGCGCCGAGCACCGGGACTTTAAAGTCGTTGGTATCATCAACGTTCATGATACGGCTTGGGGTGCTGGTCTGACTCAGGAACGAGAACCAAGTGCCGGCATGCCCGGTCGTGGCAGAAAATCCATCGCACGGCTGATTGACGACGTTCCACGTCCCTACGTAAGAGAATTGTTTATCGCCGAGAAAGGTCGGCGCCGGCATCTGCGCGGTCGTCGGGAATGGGCCGAAGCCATTAATAATTGCAGGGTTTGGATTGGGATCAGAGGGGTCTGATATCAACCAATACCAAATTGTCTGACCTGTCGCCGAGTTGGTCTGGAACTCGAAGTCGTAATACAGGAGACTCTCAAGCAAGTATAAGCGTATCCGCAGAACTCGACCCCCCGAAATGCGAAAGTAGGAAATCGTTGCGATAACAAGCTCATCGCTTGTCGTCAACGGAGCGCTCGTGGGGAGGCCCCCGAACGGCGTCAGCAAGGCGGTCGCCGACCAGTCTTGCGGAAAGACAGGAAGCTGTGTAGGGGGGGTTAGAGAAAAGACCGCTCAGAATCTCCGTCGGTGATGGAACAGTGAAGCAGGGATTAGCCGTCATTTTGCATCTCCTATCATTAAGGGCTCTAGAGTAGCAAACCTGATCTAGAGCGGCTGTTTGTCAAGTAGCCTGAGCAGTAACCGGCTCAAGACTCTGCTACCGTTGTTGAACCTCTCCCCGCACTCTTTCAGGTGCAAGTAGAAGATTCGATCAGGAACGTGTGTGAACTTTTGAAGCCTGTAACGGTTTTCTCTCACTGATCACGCGGGCTTAGTCGGGTAAGCGCTTGTTAATGGAATGAGAAGTTGCAGAGTAAGGCCATATTAAAGCGACCGTCTGTGCGTTGGCACACATATAAAGGATTATTTAGTATTACTTCGTTAAGTAGATGACAGGTACGCAAGACTTGTTTTATATATCAAGGCGTAATCGAAAAACAGATGAAGCACCGCCGGGATCGCCCGGAGTCTTTCTTAACAGAGATGTTGACTCCGTTAGTCCGCCGTCGCGTCCGGCATGTTACAGTTAACCTTTATAGGTAGTCATTTGTCAGAAGATATGTTTTGTCCAATTAGCTTGTTAGAGCGTCATAGCTGATTGCGGCACATAAACGCTTCCTTATGTGTTGTTAATCCACTAACTGAAATAGATGAGATTCTCTTTATTTTTTCTCTAGACCTGTCACGCTGCTAGGTCATCCATTATTGCAATGGTGCCCTTTTCTAACTTCTTCAGAGACTACTCTCACAGCTTAGCTTCGGTCGAGGATAGGATCATTTTATGATTGAGAGGTCGGGATTTGGTACAATGGACGGTCGAATTGACAATCAAGAAGGGGACAGAGAGGATTGGAGAACGCAATGCGGGACGATCTTGTAGAGCGTGGGGAACGGCTCTACAAAGAAAAGCTAAAGGATGAACTGGAGCCAGAGCATACTGGGCGCTATGTCGCCATCGAGCCGGAATCAGGCAAATACTTTCTGGACGATACTGGCACAGGAGCGCTTGCGGCGGCGCACAGAGAGATGCCTAATCACCTCTTCTATCTAATGCGCGTCGGCTACCAGACGGCGGACGCTCTCGGCGGCTATGCCTCAAGAATCAGGTAATGTTAATGCCTCACAAGAGGCGCGCATCTACGTCAAGCTAGCGAACGGAGCAGGATTAAAGTGCCTAGTAGACACAGGATTTACGGGCGCGCTTCTGTTGCCGCGTGCATTCGTCATTCAGAATTCACTCACCATAGTCGGGCGCGAGACATTCAGAACTGTAGAAAATCACGAAATCCAGGCCGACATTGCATTGGCTGAAATTGAATGGCTTGGTGAAACACAAATCCAGAGGGCGATTGTCAGCGAAACCGACGAGGCGATGATAGGGACGGAAATGCTGATTGGGACAGTGCTCACGATTGATTACATAGCGGCCAGTGTAACCGTCACCAAGCCAGAATGAGAATGGAAAAGATAAAAGACCGTTGGGAATGGCGCCGGATATTGCCCTTGCTAGTCGAGCCTGACGGTCAGCGTGTTGTCACAAGAGAAGGGAAGCGTGGCAAGCTAGAAAGTATAACCGATGTAGGCACGCGAGTCGCTTATGAGGTTCTGTTTGACGGTGGCGACCGCGCCCTAATCTTCGCAACCGATCTTGATCTAGATACAAGGGACGCATAAATCCGCCCCTAGATGATAAAGAAGGTTTGTGATTAACAGACCTTCACTGAAGGTCATAGATGAGTAGTAGCAGCGTCGAGGTTATTTCTGACAAGCTGATCGAGCGCGGCCAGATGGCACTAGCCGAGCAGCAGACTGCGCTCAGGACGGCCACAGACTTGTGGGCCGAAGCTACCACAGCAGCGACTACCCAGCGCCGCGACGAAGTAATACATGACAAAGTTTCAGCGGTAATCAGTTTCTTTGATTTCATCAAAAAGCATCCGGCAATTGTGAGAAGCCCGGACGTGCAGGCGTGGCGATTGAAGCTTGAATCGAAGAGCCTTTCGCCTGCCACCGTTTACGCGCGAATTTCCCGCCTCTCCTCTTTCTACAGCTGGGTGATGAAGAACACGGAGTTGGCCGCAGAGATCATCGCCAACCCTGTCATACTCGCTCGCCCGAAAGCTCCGCGCGCCTATCAGGGCGAATCTACAAGAGCGCTCACAGACGAGCAGATTCAAATCCTTGTAGCCGTAGTCAAAGGTAAGGCAGACGCTGGGAGCGTTGTTGCAAAGCGAGATTACGCGCTTCTTCTTTTTTACATGGTCACAGGCTTGCGCAGGAGCGAGGTCATAAGCTTGCGCGGGAGTGAAATTGAGCAAGAGGAAGAGAAATTCATCTTGCGTGGAAGGGTGAAGGGAAGTGATTACGTGGAGCGGGAGATGTGCGATACGGAAGCGCAGGAAGCGCTCAAAGAATATCTGAGAGCGTCGAAGCGGTTAAGCGTGCTGGAAACGAAAGCCCCTGTGTGGACCAGACACGACCGCGCAGGCAGGCCGGGCGCGCCACTGACTTCTCACGCCTTCGCGCATAATCTAAAAGTTTACGCAATGGAAGCAGGAATCAAAAAGATTCATATTCACCAGCTGCGGCACACCTTTGGCCGCATGGTTGCGGACGATACCGGCTCTCTCGACGAAGTGCAGGAGGCTCTGGGCCATCGCAACCGCTCGACTACTCGCGTTTACGTGCAGAGAATCACTCGCAAGCGCGACAAGCATAGCGGAAGGATTTCCGAGCGGCTGAGAAAGACAGTGTGACAGCGCTGCTCACAGGTCGAGAAGTAATAGTACAAGTCCATCTCGTCAGGCAGGCTGCGCCAGGCGCTCAATGAGTGCTAAGTCAGTACGATTGACAGGCACTTGTCCCTGATTGCCATGCACGACCACAGAGATTCCTTCAGTGAGAAAGCGACGGCGCAAGCATTGTTGAACTTGACGAAGGCTGACCTGAAGAAGCTGAGCAGCATCAGGTATAGAGAGTTTGCCTGCGATGAGTAGGGTCAGAATCTCGGCGCGACGTTGTTGGGGTGTGCTCAAAGTTAGTGTCCTCATACCTAGAAGTATGAGCGACATTATCGCTGAGCAGTTATGTGCGACTTTTTCCCTGAGCAGCTACACAGAACACATTAGACCTTGACATTTACTGTATATAGTTTTATGTTCCTCTCGCCTTAATCATTCGTTTTCTTGCTAATGAGTGTCTTTACCTTATTAGCCTCACTCAATCATACATGTTGACCTAGATTAAAAATCATACCGCTACACAAACTGGTTTATCTATTTAGGCCATGCTTCAACTTTCTGCTTCTACATAGGGCAGGAGAATAACTTAAAAGCTTTAGCCAGAGAGTAAAGATGGATTATCTCTCTACATCTGCGATTGTAATAACTATCTTCGGTGCTGTTCTTAATATCTTCCTGCCTTACTTTGATCTTACTGTAAATCAATTTACAAAATGGCTTGGGAAGAAATCTGCTCCTCCGTCAGTTGAGTGGCTTGGGGGTAAGAGTTCAGCAATAATAACAACCCAATCCACCGATCTACCTGTAACAAAATCTACGTGGTCACTTTCGCCCGCGCAAAAAGTCCTCGGTGCATTCGCTATCATCGTAATCATTTATGGGATTTTGATATTGAGGAGATATTGGCATGTATTGAAGGATAATGAGGATTCGGTTTATTTTGCACTTGGGCTATTCTTAACCATGATAGCAGGTATGTTCGTGCAAGTCCTTGCGAGCAATTACAAATTAGGAAATCCTCTTTTACGGATAACTGCTTCTCAACTGATTTTTCCATTGCTATTCTCAATTATTGTCTTCTATCCGATCTGGGCAATTGCTGCATCTGCTACTCATAGCTTCTTCTCTATACATGCAGCGTTCCTTAACGGATATTTTTGGGAAAGCGTTGTGTCATCAGCTCATCCACCTAAAGCCCCCGAGGCTGGATCAAAAGGTTGAGAGCTATTTCGAATAAGTCATAACGTTAGTCTTTATACTGGAACTAACGTAGATATGAACTCAAATCAAGCCTTAAACTCATGGTACGTCGTTGGGGAATACACATTTTTTATAGTTTATATAACCGTCCTCATTTTTGTTTCTGCAATCTATGGATTTGCTTACAAATTTCTGAACAGCAGGTTTTATATACCTCTCGCGCTTGGTTGGCTCGCCAGTGCTATTTATCTTGTTGTTGAGACTTTTTTGTTAACAAATTCAAGTGACAAAGGGAACGACTTAGGAATGGAATTTGTTAGTGCTGCTCTCGGCTTTACCTCTACGATTCTGTTTAATCTAGCTACATTGGTAGATAGCGATTCCATACGCGCTAGGCGCAAGTCAATCTCTATAAGTTTTGTGCCAATAATTTTCTGTCTGCTGGGCGCAATTATAGGTAATAATTCTTCTATATATCAGCGTGGATTATTGTTTATGCTTCTTGTTTTTCCTGCTGCGGGTTATTCAAGCTGGGTGATACTTAAAGTGTCTCAACAATTTTATCGGATATTTCCAGAACAAGATTATGGCCTTAACTCTAGATTTCTATTTGGTTCATGGGGGCTATATGCAATTATTCAATTCTTTTACCCATTTAAACTATTTGGCGAAATTCAAATTTTACTTTTTAGCTTGTTCGTAATTGCATTTTTAGTTAAGTTAGTAAGCTCAATCGCATTATTAAATATCCTTAGAGAATCATTTACTGCTGCTTCCGAAGAACTTCGAGAATCATCAGTATTAGCAGATATTGGAAATTTAGCAGCAGGACTTCATCATGACATAGCGACACCTCTAGGAACGATTGATTCAGAACTCTCTTTCCTTGCAGAGGCACGACAGGCTGATGAAGTTGTTTTACAGGCCATAAAGAAAATCCGCAAACCTGTTAGATTAATTGATTCGGCGATAAAGTTTGTCGATTTCGTGCGTCAAGACCCTGAAGCTATAGCCAAAGGCTTTAGAAAGATTAGCACCAGAGATCCCATTGAATTTTCAGTTGGCTTATTCAAGAAACGGTACCCTAAGTCCTCATTACGCATTATACAGCCTCCCAAAAACTCTCCCATCTATTATATCCGTGCGAACAAAGACCTTCTGGCTGAAGCGTTCCTCAATATAATCAATAATGCCTTAGAAGCGTCTGCGCATGTCGTGCGGATTTATGTAAGGCGAATTCGCAGCGATGATCCAAAGGTAGAGTTCTCATTCATCAATGACGGGAAGCTATTATCAAAAGAAGAGCTAAGATACTGCTTCAATCCCGGTTGGTCGTCTAAGGAGAAGGGGGATAACAAGGCAAATATAGGAATGGGCTTATATATGTGTTCAAGAATAGTCAAGATGCATCGCGGGATCGTAGAAATTATGAATAATGAAAATGGAAATGAGGTAATAGTGCAAATAACGTTACCAGCAGCCAGACACATAGCTGACAAACTTAGTAAGCTGGAGGAGTAGGATGAGTACAGCAGCGAAACAAACTCTTGATAACGGAGCGACTATTACCATTAATAAGGAGCAGATACTAGCGAAGTTCCGCCGGGCTTTGTTAATTGACGATGATATTGAGTATGGAGATTCCGTACGTCGCAATTTAGAGACAATTGGTTTTGAAACTACTGTCGTCGGCTCGCTCGATGCTGGCGCACAAGAACTCTCCAGTGGTGAGTATCCCATAGTCCTGTGTGACAATATTTTCGAAGATCGACCAAAACGTAAGGGGAGCGAATTCCTTAGAGATGAGACTGAACTTTTAGGCACCTCGAAAGCTATATTGATGACGGGCTTCGCTTTGCAACAGATAGTTGACTTAGACTTGCTAAAGATGCGTGATGTGAAAATCCTGAAGAAGGGTGAAGGTCATATTGATAAGCTCAAGGATATGTGTCAAGAGATAGTAGAAGATCGTGCCAAAAAGTATGAAAAGAAAATGAGGGGTCTCTGCGAAGCATTGGTTGAGAGAGTAGACGATGAGACGGAATTCGATGACTTAATAAATGATCCCTATCTTGTTGCCCGAGCGAAAACGTATCTTATTAATTATATGAAAAAGTTTCCAAGCCAAGAATTAGAGCAATTCTTTATTGCGGAGCGGGCATACAGTCCGAAGGAATTAGTAGAGGAAATCCGTAAAGGAACTAAGGTTTCGCGGCTACTCATTGATAGTCTTCTCGATGATATTTTGGAGGGATCGGATGCTCAATAAAATTGTGGAATGGTGGCAGTTCATCAAAACCATATCGAAGAGAGATTCTTCTAACGTTTTATTTGCCCCCGATTATGATCCAGTAACTTCAAGAATGGCATCGTGGGCTTCTTCTTGGAGAATCCCTGGTGTCTCGCTTTATAGAGGAAATGAAGCTAATCATAGTCAAGCGTTGACGCTTCTGAAACAGAAGCACCGATCTACCTTGCTTTTCATGTTTCTAGGACATGGAAGAACTGCGGGTTTGCTTACAAAGCCGGGTATTGGTAAAGCAGACTCGCCAGTAGGCTGTAAGACACATCATTGTTTGCTTGATACCGATGATCTTACAACAGGCGCGAAGGATGTACACATCGTTGCTTGGGCCTGTAGTGTTGGAAGGTATTTTGGGCCAAAGGTAGCCACACTTAAGTCAAGCGGATTTCTTGGATTTAGTGGAGAGGTGGGGTTTGTTATTAATGACATAAGAAGTGAGCAATTGTGGAGTTCGGTAATGAAAGAACTCTTCCAACACGTAGCGCAGAGAGGATATATCGAGAGTCACGATGCGGAGTGGCTTCGATTAAAGTTACTAGAATTACGTAGGAAACTGAAACGGGGCGAGGTAAATACGGGTATTTTTAACCAAGCGAATACTACCTTTTTGAAACTAGCTGCCCGTAAAGCATACGTTGAAGTTTCGAGGACTAAATGAAAATGTTTTTCTCTTTACGACGTTTAATAGAGGATTTAAATATTATAAGGTTTGGAATAGGCACGAATTCCACTACTCCATCTATCGGAACTGAGGAGAACTATGTACGAGCAGCCCGATTTAGAGTGTTAGCTAAGCTTACTGCAACTATGCTAGTCATTGCCATTTGTGTCTATATTATTAATCGTCCAGATGTCGGCCAAGCCAGTATTAAACTTGCGTTTATGGGATTTGGCATTCTTATAGGGTACTGGATTAGATAACGATAGCAGGGATCAGTATGGCACTATGTTTAGTCTAACTCTTACTAAAAAGTGGGTCTTTCATCTTTATGCTATCTTAATTGGAAGTGGAGATGATTTGGGTCTGAAATTAAAAGATAAAAAGTAACAAGTAATCGCTTCTGCCATCGCCGCATGACCTTCAATAACATTCCAGTCCTTACTCTGGACCCGAAAGAACAATAGTAATGCAAGAAGCAAAAGCCCAGCAGGCAGATATTCGTCAAGCTAAAGCATCATCCATGATACTCCGAGTTGTATGAAGGGGTATCAGCAGCAAGCGTGCGGATTTTTACTCTGGCGTATTGTATGCAATATCGTCCCCGCGCTTAACTCCGCGAAAGTGATATGTCCCGTTTGGGATGACATGATGAAAAGCCATGGGCGACACTTTCGCCAGATCGGCGGTTGCGATCTCTTCACCGGATGCGCGTAGCCGCTCCACGATCTTCGCCATCTCGACGGTGTTCCAGACCAGCGCCGCATTTGAGAGCAGGCTCAGGCAACTCGCCTTGTTCATGATCTCTTCGTAATCGCCCGTGCGGAACTCACCCCGGTTGGCGAAGAACAGCCACTTCGCCAAGTCGTGACGCGCTTCGCCGCGATTGAGTTGGAGCTGAACTCGCCGCCGCATCTTCTCCTCATGGATGTAACGCAGGATGAAGATTGTCTTCACGATCCGCCCCAGCGCCGTCAACGCTTTCGCCACCCGATCCGAAGGTGAAGCGTTCGTCAGCCGCTGCAAGACGACATGCGCAGGCGCGACGCGATTCTTCAGGCTCGCCACCACTCGCACAAGCTGATCCCACTGCTCACGAATAAGTGCCACGTCAACGCCCATGTGAAACAGCGGCTGCAACCTTCCCAACGCAACCTCCTTATCCACTTTGTAAAGCTGTTGGTCGGCCAGATCACGCAGGCGCGGCATGAACGAATAGCCCAGTAAGTAACAGAGGCCGAAAAGCTGTTCGGTGAAGCCGTGCGTGTCCGTGTAATGCTCGCGCGGGCGCAGGATCGTGTCGTTCTCCAGCAGCCCGTCCAACACATAAAGCGCTTCGCGCGGCGAGCAGGAGATGACCTGCGTCCCGAAGACGCTGTGCTGATCCGAGACGTGCGTATAGAGCGTGATCGCGCGTTCGTAATAGCCGAAGTATCTCGGATAGAACGACGCCAACAAAGAACTCGCTTGGATGCCGAAGCGCTGCCCGTCCGAGGAAGATGAGATGCCTTGACCCCAATGCTCGCTGAAAGCCAACCGGTGATGGAAGTTCACCAGCGCGGCGTTGGTCGCCTTGAGTGTCGTCTCGCTCAAGAAGAAGCGCGTCACGTGTTGCAGCATATCGACCGTCATGCCCTCGACGCTGTGGCCCATCGCCGCTATCCCGAGGTTGGTCCCGTGCGCGATCACCGCCGCCAGCAGCGTCGGGTAAAGATGCGCCGCGCGTGGTGCATAGCCGCCCAAGGGTCGCAACTCGTTGGTGAAGCCGCACAGCCGATCTATCTCCAGCAACAAGTCTTCGATTCTGACTCTCGGCAGGCTCGTCTTGACGAGTTGCCGCAACTGCTTGACGCGCTCCGAGACTTCCAGCGCGTCGGGCCGCTTCAGATGCAGGCGGCCCTCGCGCACTGTGGCGAAGGGGTTTCCGTCAAGGCCGCGCTCGACATTGCCGACAGCTTCAGCGTATTCCGTTTTCAGGCGCTCCACCAGCTTGTCGGCGGCAGTAGGTAAGACGAGCGCCTCGTAGGCCGGCCCCTTTTCTTCCTCCCACTGCTGTTCATCATAGACCAGATTCCAGAACGAGACGTGGCGGCGGCTCGCCGTTAAGTACAGGTCTCCGGCGCGCAACCGGTCGCGCACCGCGAGAGAAAGCCCGATCACCCAGATGCGCCGCTCCAACGTGCCGTCCGCACGATACAGCGCTGGTCGCCACGCCGCCGGGATGAATGAAGATGGCGCATCGTCCGGCAGTTGTCGGATCTCTCCAGCATCGAGGTGGCGCAGCAAGGTGATGGTCGTCGTCAGGTCTTCATTGCCGGCTTCCGCAGCAAACGGCAACTTGAGAAAGTCCGGCAGGTAGCGTCGCAAGTTGGTGTAGCGCGCACAGAGTTCATCCAGGTAGCCGCGCTCTTCCAACCGCTTGAACTCGCGACAGCTTTCCACCGCGTCGCGCAGGCGCGGCTCCGCGATCTGCGAGTAGATGGAAAAGAGCGCGTCCACGCCCGACTGTTTCGCAGAGAAAAGAATGTCCATCGCCTCAAGGACGACCGTGATGCCTTCTTTGGCGCGCCGCCGGAACTGTCGATGCTTCTCCTCAAAGTGATGGCGCGCGTGGCGGCACATCGTCGTCAGGAACTGGTCGTTCATCTCGACCACGTGGTCCAGCAGCGTCTTCTCCGCTTCGGCCAGAAAGCAGGCCAGTAGTGCTGATCGCTTCTCCGGCGCAAAGCGTTTCAGCGCCTGCGCGTCGTAGCGCTTCGCCAACGAAGAGAGGTGGCGCACGAGTTCGGGGTTGATGCCGCCGAGGTTGATTTGATCGGCGACCAGTTCGTTCGCCTGCCGAAAGCGCGCAAGGTACTGGCGGATCGCTTTGGCGCTCGCTTCCGGCGGATATTCTTTGAGTCGAAACAGTTCTGACTTCTGATCTCCCGGCGCGACTTGGAGCAACTCTTCGATGGCCTGTCCCAATGCCGGCGACAGACGGATGGCGATCCGCTCGAAGACTTCCTGTTGAGCGTGCGTGGCAACCGAAGCGACAAGCCGTTCGAGCGTTGACGTGGCGGGCGGCACCACGCGCCAGGCGCGCAACTGCGCGGCGGCGCGATGAAGCAGGTCATTGGGCAGGGATCCTTCGGTGGCGCGAGCCTCTAACCACCGAATCAGTCGTTGTTGTGCTTCTTGTTCAAAGGATTGGTAGCCGAGATAGTGCCGCAGGCGTGATTGATACTCGGACTCGGTGGCGTCTCGTTCCGGGTCTTCGATGAATAGAGTGGGCGGAAGGTCGAGCTGGCGGCTGAGGTGATTAACGACTCTGACGGGAACCGCATTGTACTCGTCGAGGAAGCGACCATGCTTTCGCAGCACGCAAAGCTGAACGGCGAAGCGCCTGCGATTCGAGTCGCCGCGACAGCGCAGCACTTCCGTCAGGTCAGCTTCGGACAATGTCCAATCGCGCGCCAGTTCTTCCTCGGTCGGATCAACCGGCAGGGCGATTCTGACGGAACGCAGGCGCTGTCGCGCCAAGGGCGTAGTTGCGTCACCGCCCGTCTCCGACTCAGCCATAGACATTCAACCGGCTCCGCTCCAAGTCTTGAGCTAACTCTTCGCTCGAGGGGCGCGTGTAGATGGCCGTTGTATCCAATGATTCATGACCCAGCAGTTGAGATAACTCGACGAGCTTGCCCGGATTCTGACGCAGATAATTCAGCGCGAAAGTATGACGCAGCGTATGCACTGACACCTTCACGCGCGTGATCTTGGCCCGGCGCGCGAGTTGAGTGATGACGGATTGAATGGTGCGGACCGGCATCGGAGCGCCCCGGTCGCTGAGAAAGAAAGCGTCTCCCGCTTTGTGCTCGCCGCGCGCATCCAGGTACAGACGCAGCGCTCGTCTGGCCGTCGCGTTGAGCGCCACCTCGCGCGCTTTCATCCCTTTGCCTTGCCTGACACGAACCGTGCCGGAGCGCTCATGCGCTGTGATGTCCGAGATGTGTAGAGCAGCGACTTCGCTGACACGCAGGCCAGTTTGCAGGAGCAATTGGCAGAGCGCATAGTTGCGCGCGGCCAGCCCGTGCCCGGACTCACCGGCGACACGGAGCAGCGCGTGAACCTCCGGCTCGGTTAAGCCGGCGGGACGGATGTTCCGCACCGTTCGCATCGGCTTGAGTTCCTGCGCGATGTTCTTCTTTAACCGTTTGGTCTGGTAGGCCCAGCGACATAGTCGGCGTAAAGCTTCGAGCCTGCGATTCACCGTCGCGGGTTTGAGCGCCTGGACGTTGACGAGGTACTGGCGGTAGTTGATTAGATCAATGACGGTCAGCTTCTCGAAGCGCAACGGCCCGCCTTTCGCTTCTGTCAACCAGCCAAGAAACTGGTCCAGATCGTAGCGATAGCCACGCACAGTGATGGGTGATAAGTCATCGCGGCGTAAGCTGTCGAGGAAGGTAAAGCGCCAGCGCTCGTCCGGTTTTGCTTTGGACTGTTGTATTGTACGCAAGATAGACCCCCGCGTTAGCTACCCGGTTCATTGCGTGAAATACGGTGGCTGGAGGAGCATTATTGCGTACAATATGGTTTGTACGCAATGTTTGTATGCAGTGAATGTGAGGAAATCTTGGTCTGAGCAGTTTACAAGCGAATTTTTACGTTAAGAAGCCGCTTTTCACACTTCTGGCCATTCCTTATAGTAAATTTTCGCACGCTTGCTGCTGATACCCCATGAAGCGGCCAGCCATCACAGCCGTATTTCCATAGACTTTCACCTTAATGCCATCGGTAGAGAGGGATTCGAGTTCGAGAGCACCGGATTTGATGTTTGCGAGCTCCCGTTCCTTGTTGGTAAATTGACCAAAAGGGAACGTTAAGATGAAGCCATCAATCCAGATACGGTCGAATAGGGCTGTATCGCCTTGCAGATAGGCTGCGACCCACCCGCTATCCAACTCCCGGAACTCTTGTTCAATGTTGCTCATGGGAAGGGCTTTCCGTCCCATCGCTTGACCTCGTGTCATCATTGACCTTCTGCACACTATCCATGCTTCGATAGGCGACTTTTCCTCCCTCGTACGTGAGGTGGAATCGCGCATAAGGGCCTGATTGATCAGACAGCCGTATCACCTTATCCACTATAGCGATCTCACCAGTATGACTGCCAGAGAGCACGCGAACATGGTCGCCGACGATAATATTGTTTTGATTTAACATCTCTTTCTTTCCTTTTAGATGAGTACTCAAAATCTGGAATGTTGAGCAGAGGCATTCTATCTCGTACCTACTGCCGCACTCTGATTAAGAAAGTGCTCTCGAACTTTCGCCACAATCTGCGGGTCAGTCATCTTGTCGGCTGGTTCGATTCTTACTATGCGTCCGTCAAAGTTGTCTTTCTCCAGGCGTTTCTTTAGCTCGCCCTTTGCCTCACCGGGACCAAATATCAGAATGGATTCTGCATCACGAATGCACGTAACTACCTCGTCGAAGTAACTGTTGAGATGGCCAGTCAACTCTCGCTGTCGTATATCATCTGCCGGCATTGAGACACCGGATTGTCGGTGTTGTTTTTCCTCTTTAGGACAAATCAACATAATTTCTTCTTCTTTGCCCTCAACCAACACGATCACAGCCTTTTTATGATCTATCCACATACCCACACTTTTCTTCATAAACTTCTCCTTTGTCTATTATGTCTAATAAACGGGTCAGTGCCCGACCGGTATTCGTTGAAACCTTGATTTCCCGTCCGCATCTTCCCATGAAATGTCCAGTACGTAAGGTTTGACCTCACCGGCGATGACTTTAAGTCGCTCTAACTGGTCTTGACTGGGGTCAGCGGGTTTACCATTTATCCAGGTTCGGTGAGATAAGACGATTTTCTCATTCGGGTATATACACTCTGTATCCTTAAACTTAATATTGGCTTGTGAAGGGCCGCCGCCTGGAGTTTCTTCATCTTTCAGAAAGACGGTCAGTACCTCGATACACTTGAGCGTCTGGTCGCATCCATTCGTCAACCCTAAAAGAACTTTCGATCCTTCATTAATGAACTCAAAGGTAAATGGCTTCTCTGTTCTGCTGTTGATCATCATAAACGTCTCCTTATATTTCTTCTGCGGCACGCTTCATGGCTTGATGGCGACCTTGATCACGCCTTCCGCGCGCTGGCCGAAGACCTGATATGCCTCCTTGATGTCATCCAGCGAGAAGGTATGCGTCAGCAATGGGGTGAGATCAACACGACCATGCCTGACCACCTCCATCAGTCGCCGCATCCGTTCCTTGCCGCCAGGGCAGAGCGTTGTGACGATACGATAATCGCCCAGCCCCGCCGCGAATGCTTCGTAAGGAATCTGCACTTTGCCGGAATAGACGCCGAGGCTGGAGAGCGTGCCGCCCGGGCGCAGACTTCTGAGCGCCGACTCAAAAGTCTCCTGCGTGCCAAGCGCCTCAATCGACACGTCTGCTCCCCCGCCGGTCAACCTCTTCACCTCCGCGACCACATCCGATTCACGGTAATCAATCGTCACGTCCGCACCCATCCGGCGCGCCATTTCCAGGCGATTCCGATCACCATCGATCGCGATGATAAGAGATGCGCCCATAAGCTTCGCTCCGGCTGTGGCGCACAATCCGATTGGCCCCTGCGCAAAGACGACGACAGCATCGCCGATCTTAATCTGTGCGGACTCCGCGCCGCTGAATCCGGTCGAAGCGATGTCGGCGAGGAGGATGACTTGTTCGTCCGTCAACTCGTCCGGGATTTTGGCGAGATTGGCCTGCGCGTGTGGCACGAGTAAGTACTCAGCCTGTGCGCCGTTGATAGTGTTACCAAAGCGCCACCCACCCACGGCCTCATAGCCTTCGCCATGACCGCACTGTGAAAGCTGGCCTGACAAACAGGCGCGGCACTGGCCGCAGGGAGTTATCGCGCCCACGAGTACGCGCATCCCGACCTCATAACCGGTAACTCCGGGGCCGAGTTCATCAATCACTCCCACCGGTTCGTGACCTATGACAAGGCCAGACTTCACCGGATACTCACCGCGCACAATGTGCAGATCGGTGCCGCAGATGGTCGTCAGTGTGACGCGAATGACCGCTTCGCCGACTCCCGCCCGTGGACGTTCAACTTCCTCAACTCGAATGTCGTTTACGCCATGAAAAACAGTGGCGCGCATCTTTCCCATCTCATAACCCCTTGAAAAACTGTTCTAGTCAAACTTAACCTTCATTGAAGGCTAGACGTTTCCTTGTAGCTCCTGATCAACTCCGTGCGGCCACGAAATTGAGAGCAAGAAGACGCTCTCCTCAATAGCTTTGACATCGTGCGAGAGGCCCTTCTCAAGTACCAGTAGATGCCCCGCCGGGAGTTCAACTGTTTGACTATCAAGTTTGATGAGCAGTCGTCCACTGAGGGCATGGATAGAGATCCTGGCGTCAGTCTTGTGCTCCTGCATCACCGTTCCGGCCTTCATGAACATCAGCACGATTCTGAAATCGGAATGCTTCACCAGCGTCTTTGAGATCCGCCCGTCCTTCTGCCAGTGCTCTTCGTTGTTAAGCTGCTCGATTTCAGCCGCTATATCAAACGTGAGTAAAGGAGCGGTCAGGCGAGCTGTCATCCCCTCTTCTGCTTTCATGCCGCCTGCGAGTTCTCCGGTCTGTTTTGTCAGAACTGTAGCCATTGCTTTTAACCTCTCTTCATTGAAGCCATACTATTCTTTTATCAGTATGGGAAACTCTGATCTTTGAAACCCGCGTGCAGTCTCAAAGATCAGATGTTTCTGTTCCCGCGATCCATTTAGTGGGCCAGCAACCCGCAGACGGGTCTTACATGCCCCCGCCCATGCCCATACCCCCGGACATCGTCCCGGGCTTATCATCTTCCTGGGTTTCAGAAATTAGAGCTTCAGTGGTCAGCATCAATCCAGCGATTGATGCTGCGTTTTGCAGCGCGTAGCGCGTGACTTTCGCCGGGTCGATAATGCCTGCCGCCACGAGGTCTTCAAACTTATCGGTCGCTGCGTTGTAGCCGAAGTTTGCGTTCTTGTCGGAGCGAACTTTCTCGACAATCACAGCGCCTTCTTTGCCGGCGTTAAAGGCGATCTGACGAAGCGGCTCTTCAAGCGCTCGCTTAACGATAGTGACGCCGATCTGCTCGTCTACCTCTCCAATCACTTCGCCGTCTTCGTCGGGCTCAAAAATCCTGAATTTGTCGAGCGCCTTCGCCGCGCGAATCAACGCCACGCCGCCGCCCGGGACAATGCCTTCTTCAACCGCCGCGCGGGTCGCGTGCATTGCGTCTTCGACGCGCGCTTTCTTCTCTTTAAGCTCTGTCTCCGTGGCCGCACCGACTTTGATGACGGCGACGCCGCCGACGAGTTTCGCCAGCCGCTCTTGCAGTTTCTCGCGGTCGTAGTCTGAAGTGGTGTCTTCGATCTGTGCTTTTAGGGTTTTCACGCGAGCCTGCAAGTCCTGAGGATTACCCTCGCCATCAATGATAGTCGTCGTGTCCTTATCGATAGTCACACGCTTAGCGCTTCCCAAATCTTCGATCTTGACGTTCTCAAGCTTGATCCCGAGGTCTTCGCTGATAACACGGCCTCCTGTCAAAACAGCGATGTCTTCGAGCATTGCCTTACGACGATCTCCCCCTCGTGGTGCTTTCACCGCCGCGACGTTTATTGTGCCGCGCAGTTTATTCACCACGAGGGTCGCCAACGCTTCGCCTTCGACGTCTTCAGCAATGATCAGCATCGGCTTGCCTTGCTTGGCGGCCTGCTCCAGCACGGGCAGAATATCCCTCATCGAAGAGATCTTCTTCTCACTGATCAGAATAACTGGATTTTCGAGAACTGCCTCCATGCTTTCCGCATCGGTCACGAAGTAAGGCGACAGGTAGCCGCGATCAAACTGCATCCCTTCGACAAACTCTAGCGTTGTCTCCATTGTCTGTGAGTCTTCAACGCTGATGACTCCGTCCTTGCCGACCTTGTTCATCGCTTCCGCGATAAGCTCGCCGATGGTCGCATCGCCGTTTGCGGAGATTGTGCCGACCTGCGCAATCATCTCGCCTTTGACCGGCTTAGCTATCTTCTTGATCTCTGCTGTCGCGCGCTCGACCGCTTTGTCAATCCCGCGCTTAAGAGCCATAGGGTTCGCGCCCGCCGCTACCGTCTTCACGCCTTCACGGAAAATCGCTTGTGCGAGAACCGTTGCAGTAGTCGTGCCGTCGCCTGCCACGTCCGAAGTCTTCGAGGCGACTTCCTTCACCATCTGCGCGCCCATGTTCTCCATTGAATCTTTGAGTTCAATCTCTTTCGCTACTGTCACGCCGTCTTTCGTGATCGTCGGGCTGCCATATGTCTTGCCCAGAACCACGTTGCGTCCCTTAGGACCGAGCGTGATTTTCACCGCGTCGGCGAGTTGGTTGACGCCGCGCAAAATTGCCGCGCGGGACTCTTCGCCATGAATAATTTGCTTTGCCATAATCTTTATCTCTTCTCCTCATCAAAATTGCTTGTGACATCCCCGTAGGGACTTCAGCTATTAAGTCTTCTGCTGTAGAAGAACTATTTGCCGCTCTTCTTGCCGCCCGTCGCGATACTGCCACCGGCAGAGCCTGCCGCCGCGCCCGCGCGTTTGATGATTCCGAGAATCTCGTCCTCGCGTATAATCAACAGATCTTCACCGTCGAGCTTGATTTCAGAACCGCCGAACTTACCGAACAAGACACGGTCGCCGGTCTTAACATCTAACTCCTGGCGGGTGCCGTCTTCCCTGTATTTGCCCTCTCCTACGGCGATCACTTCGCCCTCCTGCGGTTTCTCTTTCGCGGTGTCTGGGATAATAATGCCCCCACGAACCTGCTCGCCTTCATCAATGCGTTTCACGATCACGCGATCATGTAGAGGTTTGATATTAGTCGTCATAACTTACTCCGATCTCCTTTTTGGTTTTTCTACCAAGAATTAAAGTCCCTGTAGATTGAATGTTCTAAGCTCTCTTCGACTGGGGCCAAAAGGCTCGAATCAAGAAATCCGCTCGTGGTTTAGACCATACAGGGAAGGTAAGCATTCATCGCTTCATGATAGTTGAGCTGTGGGCGTCAGGTGGTCTGGAAAATTCCAGAAGATCTGAGAAGGGAGTGAGCTGGTCTCGGTTCTGTACAACTTTACGCTAGACAAATATATATGTCAAGTATAGAATATATTTCATAGGTGATATACTTCGCGTATGATAAATAATGAATATCAGGATGGGAGGCGCACTTTGATTGAGATTCGAGTCGATGAGTTACTGGAAGAGCGAGGGCGGACTTTCTATTGGCTGGCAAAAGAGACAGGAATCAGCCACTCGACGCTGTGGCGGTTGAAGAAAGGCAAATCGGTGGGCATCAATTTTGCGACTCTGGAGCGAATCTGTCGGATGCTTAGTTGTCAACCGGGCGACGTACTAAGGCTCGCGCGTGAGAAGAAGCAGCAGGGGAAGAGTCGGGCGACGAGAAGTAAGCGGTAAAGAAATTAGAACCTCTTGTGCCGAGTGCGTCGCAAATGGCTCCGCTCGATAAATGCTAAAGGGCGCGACCTCGGCTATCTGGAAGAAATCGAAGCGTTCGCGGGGACACGAATAAGTGATGGCACGCCAGGACTTGCCGTGATAGGAATTGATGATGGGTGAACAGGACGTGGATCGGGTCGTAGATGAACATCAGCAGAGGGCCTTTATGAAGGCCCTTCTGGATGATCTACGCGCCCTGGAGCAGATGCTTGAAACCGGCATGGTCGAGAGCGGGATTCGCCGCATCGGTGCCGAGCAGGAGATGTTCCTGGTAGACTCTAACATGGGGCCTGCGGCTGTCGCGGAGGAAGTTCTGGAGAATGTGAATGACGCCCGGTTTGTCGCCGAGATCGCGCGCTTCAATCTGGAAGCCAACCTCACCCCGCTCATCCTCGGTGGGCGCTGCTTCCGACGGATGGAAGAGGAGTTGATGGAAGTGCTCCGCCTGGCCCGCGAGGGCGCTCGCGCCTGCGGGGCGGACGTTCTGCTTGGTGGGATTCTGCCGACGCTAGCGATGTCCGATCTGAGCCTGAAGAACATCACGCCGCTGCCGCGCTACCTGGAGTTGAACCGCGTCATCGGTCAACTGCGTGGGGGCACGTTCTCAGCTCACATCAAGGGCGTGGACGAGTTGCAGGTCACGCACGACAACATCTTGATGGACGCGTGCAACGCGAGTTTTCAGGTTCACCTGCAAGTTGACCCGCAGGACTTCGCCCGCGCTTATAATTTAGCCCAGGCGATTACCGCCCCCGTCCTCGCAGCTGCTGTGAACTCACCGCTCCTGCTGGGCCGCCGCTTGTGGCAGGAGACGCGCGTGGCGCTCTTCCAACACTCCAACGACACGCGCACGAGCGCACAACAGGCGCGGAGCCAGCCCCCGCGCGTCGGCTTTGGCGAAGGCTGGCTCAATGACTCCGTAGTCGAGCTCTTCCGCCAACAGATCGCACGCTTCCGTGTTATCGTGACGGCTGAAGCGGATGAAAACCCCATGGCCGTGCTCGCGCAAGGGCTTGTCCCGAGTCTCTCCGCCCTGCGGTTGCATAACGGAACCATCTGGCCTTGGAATCGCGCCTGCTACGGCATCTTGGATGGCCGTCCTCACCTGCGCATCGAAAACCGCGCCCTTCCGGGCGGGCCGACCGTGTTAGACGAGGTGGCTAACGCCGCTTTCTTCACGGGGCTGATGACGGCGCTGCCGGGTGAGTATGGGGATGTCGGCAAGCGCATGGCTTTCGACGATGCCAGCGCGAACTTTTTTGCCGCCGCCCGGTACGGTCTGGGAGCACGGTTCACATGGATTGATGGAAAGCGCCACATCGCCCCGGCCCTCATTCTTGAACATCTTCTGCCGCTTGCCCGCACCGGGTTAAAGCAGGTAGGTATCGAGGGCATTGATATAGATCGCTACCTCGGCACGATTGAAGAGCGCGTGCGTGTAGGCCAGACGGGCGCGCAATGGATGTTAAAGTCTCTGGCCGCGATGGGTGATGAGGGCACGTCCGACATGCGGCAGCGGAAATTAGCTGCCGCCATGCTTGAGCGCCAGCAATCTGATAAGCTAGGCCACCGCTGGGCAATAATCGAAGGGTACGGCTCGGAAGGCTGGCAGCAAAGCCACCATACCGTGGGTCACCTCATGTCAACCGATCTGTTCACAGTGCGACCCGATGACCTGTTGGAGTTGGTAGCGAGCGTGATGGAATGGCGGGATGTCAGGCACGTACCTGTCGAGGATGACGAGGGGCGGCTGGTGGGACTCGTCTCGCACCGGAGCCTGCTTCGCCTGCTGGCCCAGGGCCTTCCAGACAACAGTGATGGGCCGGTCGCGGTGCGCAGCATCATGATTCCCGACCCCATTTCGGTCGCGCCCTCGACCCCTATCCCGGAGGCAGTCAAACTCATGCGCCTTCATCATATTGGTTCTCTTCCGGTAGTGGAGAACGAGCGCCTCGTCGGTATCGTCACTGTGTACGATCTCCTCGACTCATCGGCCAGATTATTTGAGGAGGAATCCAAACTTCAAGGCCAGGGACGAAATAGCCCGGACGGGCGAATGGGAAACGCTCAAGATGAGAAGGATGAGACTGGAGAATAGCTACTAAGCATTATATTTATCTACAACCTCCACCCGACCCTTTCCCATTCTTGTCAGTGCAGAAGATGATGGCGGGCAAAGCTTTAAGATAAGAAAGTAAGAGCTGAAGGAGCAAGTATAATGTCCACTGATTTCCAAGACATCACTATTATTGCCAATCCGGAACAGGCCCAGGTGCGTGATGGTTCCAGACGACACGCCAAAAAGTTTCCCTTCCGTCTTTCCGCCGCTCCCACACCTGAGTGGGTTGCCCTTTTTAATAGAGAATGGTCGATGAGGACCGTACCGAATAGGGCAGCGAGCGTTCATGGGGACATTCTTGTACTGGAATGTGCCATTGAAGAATTGCCTATGCTGGCTGAGAATTTAGAAGTTGATATGACTACTGCCAATCAACAGTACCGAGAACGGTTGCTACGGCAGGGAGTGCATGAACAGCAAGCAGGGCACGAGGGACAAGAGCGAGAGCGAACAGACGATAATGCTGCGATAGATGAAGCTCTGGGCAAGCTGAGGAAAAGATGAAGAGCATATACAGCGACCAAATCTTAGCTCAAGTCCTGAATAGTCAGGGATAAAATGGGCGGCCAATAATAGAATTTATGTTATCCGGCGGCTTTATTTCGTAACTCAAGGCTGACTCTCAGCTGCCAGCCACTCACTTCTTGCTGCCTTTCCGACTGCGCTGCTGCTCTACATCCTCACTAGAGATGGCCGACGGCATTGCTTCGTGGAAGTAGGTATAGGCTTGAAGCCCTCCTGCCGCTTCTGACTCCGTTGCCGGGCGAATGGCGACGATCTCTTCGACCAGCTCTTCAAAGCCAAACCTGAGCCGGACGGCAAGCCCTAGAGCCTCGTCCAGGTCGTGGGCGAAATAGCGGTTGTAGTGCACATCTCCTCCGACGGATTTTGTCCAGTCAATCGTCTCGACGATGTGTGGGGCTTCCGCCGCCTGCGCCCTTTCCTCTGCGGTGGACAACGACATGTGTTCAAAGCTATAGGTTGCGCCGGCGTGCGGATCGAACATGTAGCCAGTATCTAGTTTTTTCAATTCCTGTCACCTTTCTGCTTGCCATCTATCGCTCGAATTAAGCTGCCGGACAGCAACATCGAAAGCCATCCAAGTTACCGATGACAGGCATTCAAACTCCGGTCAGCTTGAATGAGTTGTTCGGCGGCCCTTCCGA
>Ga0193747_1000084_pt1 | contig 52882 bp, 44 predicted proteins | sample L1m2metaG_FD_143048 | JGI IMG/M metagenome (GOLD analysis project Ga0193747, IMG submission 143048) | Soil microbial communities from a riparian zone of the East river system, Colorado, United States - L1m2 | ecosystem: Environmental > Terrestrial > Soil > Riparian zone | place: USA: East River... | reverse complement strand
TGTATGACAGCCTGGGCCAGACTTGCACGGGGGAACTCAGAACAAAGCTGTGGAAATGACGGAGCTATGGAAAGCCAACACCGGGCTTTCCACAGCTCCTTGGAAATCTCGCAGAAAACGCGAGATTTCCACATTCCCACAGCTCCGGCGACGGGTTGTTTTACTGGAACGAAAAAGGAATCAAAAAGGAAAAAAACCGAAGGCCGTTTACACAAAAGTCTTTACACCGCCCTCCCTTTCTTTTCAGGGGTGAGGCTTTTCTCTTTCTTGCTTTTCGTTCTTTTCGCTTTTGCAGCGCTCGCCTTCCGAGGCGGGCCGCTCTTCTAGTGGCCGGTGTTCAGACCGGTGCTTCTTTCTCCTCTGCGCCCCCCACCGTAAAATTGTCATTCCGAGCGAAGCGAGGAATCTGCTTTTTCTTCTCTTCTCTGCGTCCTCTGTGCCCTCTGCGCCAAACTCTTTCTTCTTTCCCCATTGCCTTGCCCGCTCTTCTCAAACTTCCCCAACTTCTCCGCGTCCTTCTGCTCAATCAACCGGTATCTCCCCCGCGGTATTCCCTCCACCGTCAGCGGCCCCAATCCAATCCGCTTCAACTTTTCCAGCGGATGCTTTTCCTTGAACAACACCCGCCGCAACTCTTCCTTCTTCGTATCCCTCATCCGCACTTCATACCAGTAATTTGCCGCGCGCCCACGCGTGGCGTCCGGCTGCCGCACCGTTTGCATCCTCACGCCAATCTCTTTTCCCAACCGCTCCAGGTCCGCCAGCGTCAGCATGCCTTTCACCTTGACGTGATAGACCTGCTCCAGCTTGGCCCAGTTCCTCAGCATCTCCGCCGCCAAGTCGCCGTCATTCGTCAAAAACACCAGCCCCGACGCCGCATACTCCAAATTTCCCACCGGGAACACTCGCTCCGGTAATCCCCGCAAACAATTTCGCAGCGTCTTCCGGCCTTCCGGGTCCGCCATCGTCGATACCACTTCCGGCGGCTTGTTCAGCAAAATGTAAACGCGCCGCCCCTCCTTCGCTTCAACGACTTTCCCCGCCGCCTCAATCCGGTCCTTCGCCGCGTCCGCCTTACTCCCCAATTCCTTGACCACGTGCCCGTTCACGCGCACCTGTCCGCTTAGAATCAGCAGCTCCGCATGGCGCCGCGAAGCAATCCCCGCTCGCGCAATAATCTTCTGCAATCTTTCCTGCATTTTCGGATTTCGTCTTTCTGGAAAGGCCGATTTGCTGGGCCACTCTTTGTTCTATAAGCGCGCAACCAAAATATTGTCATTCCGGGCGAAGCGAGGAATCTCTCTTTTCTTCTCTGTGTCCTCTGTGACCTCTGTGTTAAATCCTTTTCCTATTCTCCCGCCGCCGCCGCTTTATGAGCTTCGCCGCTCCCCGGCTCTGGCATCCCCTCATTATTCGCCGTCGTCTCTTCCAGCAATTCCTCCCGCGCTTCCATTTCCGCACTCGCGGTGTTCTCAGTCGCCGGCTCTCCGATGTTAGCCTCGTTCGTCGAACCTTCCCCCGCCGGCGCGAATCCCTCATCGCTCCCCAGCGCTTCCCGCGCCAGCGCTTCAAACTCCTTCAAGCTCGGTAGTTCCTCAAGATCGCTCAATCCAAACCGCATCAAAAATTCCTTCGACGTCTTGTACAAAATCGGCCGCCCCATCACTTCCTTCCGTCCCGCCGTAGTAATCAGGTGCTTGTCCAGCAGCGTGCTGATCACCCCAGAAGTGTTCACCCCGCGAATCTCCGAAATTTCCGGCGACGTCACCGGCTGCTTGTAAGCAATCACCGCCAGCGTCTCCAGCGCCGGCATCGACAGCCGCAAGGGTGGCCGCAAGCTCTTGATAAACCGCCGCACCACGTCATGCTGCTGAGGCTTCGTATACAGCTTGTACCCGCCCGCCACGGCGCGAACTTCGATCCCGCGCTCCTCCGTCGCATAGCTAGCCACCAACTCATCCAGCGACGCCTGCACCGCCAGCTTCTCCTCCCCCAGCGCCTTGGCCAGTTGCTCGATCGTAGCCGGCTCGTCCGCCGCATAAATAATCGCTTCTAGTGCCGCTTTTCTCTCTTCGTTTGTCATAGGCTATTCTTGCCCTTTTTCTTTGGCAGCGCCGCCATCACTGCCGGCTCCTTCTTTTTGTAATGGCCGGTCTTTAGACCGGTTCTTTTCCTCTTCTTCTCTGTGTCCTCTGCGCTCTCTGTGATCTCTGCGTTAAATCTTTTTCCTGCTTTTAACCTTTAACTTTCAACTGTCGACTGTTAACTTCTCTATCCGTATTCCTCATCAATCTGCTTGATCCCCCCGCCCTCATCAAACACCAAATCAAACATCTTATGCTTCCGCACCAAAATATCTCCAAACTGCTTTTCCTGCAGCAGCGCCACCGCCTGCAGCTTCACCATCTCCAAAACCGCCAGAAACGCCACGATCATCGCGTGCCGCGACGGGCACGCCTCGAAAAACTGGATCAGATTCACCGAATTGTCGGCACTCGCCAGAATCTGCGCCCGCAACGCCGCGATCATCTGCGCTACGGTAAACTCTTCGTGCCGCAACTCGATCCGCGAAACTTCCTTCCGCCGCTCCAGCACCCGCTGGAACACCTTCACCAGGTCCACGAGCGAGACCACCAGCTCGCCCTCGGTCCCTGCGTCGTTGTAGAGCGACTTGTCAGGCTTCGACCACACGTTCTCTTCAATCTGCTGCTTCTGGTACAAAAGCTGCGCCGCATTCTTGAATTTCTCGTGCTCCACCAAACGCTGCACCAGCTCCGCCCGCGGATCACCCGCCGCGTCTTCCGTCTCCCCCAACGGATCGGGAGGCAATAGCATCTTCGACTTGATGTAAATCAGCGTAGCCGCCATATAAATAAATTCCGCAGAAACATCCACATCCAGCTCTTCCAGCTTGTGCAAGTACTCCAGGTATTGCGCCGTGATCTTCGAAATCTGAATATCGTGAATATTCATCTTCTGCTGCTTGATCAAATCCAGCAGCAGGTCCAGCGGCCCCTCATACATCGGTATATTAATTTTGTACGGCGTCGCCATTCGTTCCTTCTTTTCCCTCTTCTCTGTGCCCTCTTTGTTCTCTGCGACCTCTGTGTTAATATTCTTTGACTTTATTTTTATCTTTACGCCTTGGCCGCCGCTCCGCCAATCTCATCCCTCTTCTTCCCCCACCCAAACACCGCTTCCCTCACCCGTTCCATCGTCCCCTGCGCTACTTTCCTCGCCTTCTTCGATCCTTCGTCCAAAATCTCCAATACTCGCTTCGGGTTCTGCTCGTAATTCACTCTCCGCTCCCGCACCGGCGCAATCCACTTGATCAAATTCGTCGCCATCGCGTCCTTGCATTCGATGCACCCAATCCCCGCTGTCGTGCACCCTTGCCGCACCCACTCCAACCGCCCCGGCTCTTCCGCAGAGAACAGTTTATGCCAGTCATACACCGGACACACGTCCGGATTTCCCGGATCAGTCCGCCTCTGACGGGCTGGATCAGTCTTCATCGTCTTGGTCTTAGTCCGTATGTTCGAGTCGCTCTCACTCAACGTGATCGCATTAAAATAACTCTTCGACATTTTCCGCCCATCCAGCCCCGGCACCTTCGGCGTCTTCGTTAGTAGGACCGTGGGCTCCGCGAGAACGTCAGGAGGTGTGAAGTATTGCGGATTGCCGCGGATCATTTGCAAATATTTAGCCAGGCCCAATTCGCTTCGTGCGTGAGACAACAAAATCGAAGCGTCCCCGCCCGCGCTAGCTTCGTAATGTCCCGGGGGCAAATTGAGAATCACGAGCCCACGTGCATCGTTCCGTTCTTTTTCACTCAATTCGGCGCGAATCTTTCCCGCATAAAAGAAATCGAACCGCCGAACAATCTCTCGACTCAGCTCCACGTGAGAAGCCTGATCCTCCCCAACCGGCACAACCAGCGGCGCCCCTTCTTTGCTATAAATCACAATGTCCGCCGTCTGCAGCACCGGATACCCCAGGAACCCATAATTGTGCAGGTCCTTATCCTTAACGTTCTCCAGCGCCTCTTTATACGTCGGCACCCGCTCTAGCCACCCCAACGGCGTTACCATCGACAGCAACAAATGCAACTCCGCATGCTCCGAGACCGCCGACTGCTGAAAAATCACGCTCTTCGCCGGATCGAGCCCCGCCGCCAGATAATCAATCATGATCTGCAGTGTATTCTCCGCCACTCCCGACGAATCCGCGTAATCGCTAGTCAGCGCATGCCAATCCGCAATAAAGTAGAAGCACTCATAAGCCGGTTCTTGACTTTGTACTGGCAGAGCATGCTGCGCCACTACACGGCTAACCGGTAAGACTTCATTTTGTAAGCGCACCCAATTCTGCAGCGCCCCAAAGTAATGCCCAATATGCAGCCGCCCCGTAGGCCGCATCCCGCTCAAAACCCTGCCCCTCTTTCCTTCAACCGCCGTGATCACCATTTCTCCCTAGCTCTATGCTCATTCCACCTTACAAGCTGGGGCGCAGCATGCTGCGACCCTACAAGGTATCGCTAAACCTGTGGGCGTATATTCCCCGCTATCTTTTCGCGGGGTCGGCGAGGGCTTGCGTGACCTCTTGCGCCTTGCCGGATTTTTCGAGCAAATCGCGGGCGATGATCATCCGCTGGACCTCGCTCGTGCCCTCGTATATGGTAATCACCCGCGCATCCCGGTACATCCGCTCCACATCCGACTCCCGAGAATACCCCACGCTCCCATGCACTTGCACCGCCTTATACACCACACGGTTCACCATCTCGCTCGCGTAAAGCTTTGCCTTGGAAGCGCTTGCGCCTGCCTGAGTCGGGTGCGCATCCTTCAGCCACGCTGCGTAATACACTAGCCCGCGCGCTGCCTCAATTTCCGTCTGCATATCCGCAATCATCCACTGAATCGCCTGAAACTCACTAATGTTCTTCCCAAACGCCTTCCGCTGTTTCGCGTACTTGACGGTTTCTTCCAGCGCCCCCTGCGCCAACCCCACCGCCTGCGCCGCAATCCCGATCCGCCCGCCATCCAGCGCGCTCAGCGCAATCTTCAGTCCCTGGCCCCCTTCGCCAAGCCGGTTCTCCACGGGCACGACGCACTCATTCAGCAAAATCTCCACCGAAGGGGACGACCGCTGCCCCATCTTGTCCTCATGCCGCCCCACGTGCAACCCCGCGAATCCCGGCTCGACCAAGAACGCCGAAATCCCCTTACCACCCGCCGCCGGATCGGTCTTCGCAAACACAATCAGCACGCCCGCCGCGCTCCCGTTTGTCACCCAGGTCTTCGTTCCGTTCAATTTGTAAACATTTCCGTCGCGGATTGCTCGTGCCTGTATACCCGCCGCATCCGACCCTGCCGCCGGCTCCGTCAAACAAAACGCTCCCATCGTCTCCCCCGTCGCCATGCTCCGCAAATATTTTTTCTTCTGCGCGTCCGTTCCAAACAGCATCAGCGGCGCCTGCACCGCCGAATTCGTCACGCTGATCGCCGTGGACATCGCCGTGAACACCCGCGCCACTTCTTCCAGCATCAACACATACGAAACGGTATCGAGTCCCGGCCCGCCCCATTCTTCCGGCACCAGCATCCCGCAGCAGCCCATTTCCCCAAGTTTCTTGATCGCCTGCGCCGGAAAGTTTTCCGACTTCTCCCACTCCTTGACGAACGGGCGCACCTCCGCCTCCATGAATTGGCGGACGGTATCGCGTATCAGTTTTTGGTGGTCGTTAAGCGAAAAATCCATCGTGTCGTTGTACGCGTCAAACGCCCCGCGCTTGCCAGAAAAGAAGTACGCACGATGCTAACATGGCCCGCCGAGAAGCAGAAAGCGAGTGCCGGTCAGTGGGGCTGTTTCGGAGGTGTGGACAACAGTTCCCGATGCCATGCTTTGCGGTAATCTATTCGCCACATTTCTGTCTTTCTGAATGCCCGAATGTCGTCCATGTAAAACGTGGCGAGAAAAATCTCTTCCCGCTCTACGGCCTTTGCAGTCAGAGTGTCAACGGATTGGCCGCCACGCCACGCAACTGTGCGACTGAGAGTTTCCCCTGTTTAGGCCGGGATAATTCGTCATCGCTATGCCAAGTAGGTTTTCAAAGGCTCTGGTCTTGGGTTGAGCGTGGTCTCGCCCCGGCCATTGAGAATGGAAACCGTATTCCTCGGCAGTGGCTGATGACTCTCCAAATAGGTGAGAGCAACATTCATTTCCTGGTCTCGTGTCAGAGCGGCGAAAGCCTGAAAAAAACTGCTCTGCTGATCAATAGCCAAGGCTATCCAGCGCCGCCGTCCTTCAAGATCGAATGGGGGCGGAGGAAAGCCAATATTCCAAAGCTCTGGGAATACAGCCAAATTCGCTCCCAGCGCTTTGGCCTCGCGGCAGGCTTGGACGCCCTTTGCCAGGTTTTTGCCCTGATCGTTGCCAAATGACGAGATTTGAAGCAGTGGCACTTTGAAGTTCATATCCATTTTGTATGCACGATCCTATTCGTTTCGAGCGGCCTCGCGGCGTTCGGCAAGCAATTCGTCAACCAGAGAGGTGCCCTGCCTGACGTGCTTGCGGACGAGCCGCTGAGCCCGCGTGAGCTTGCTAGCTTTGCGGGGATCGCACAGGCTCATTTCCTCGGCATGGTGCTCGGCCTTTTTTTCGTCGATCGGTACTCCGTTTTGTGATTTTGTGGCGAATGTTCACAGGAATAGTTACTTCCATCGGCCATCTCGATGGCCCACTTCACACTAATAATATGGTACGCGACCCGTGTCGCGGCGCATCCATATTCATTGCCATGCACTGAAGATAGGAGGGTTCAGGGGTTCGCGGGATGAAGTCGTGGGCGGCCTTTGCGGGCGAGCGGCGCAGGCGCGGGTGTGCGCGCGGGCGAAGGGAGATTTGTGACGACTAGGGCAAAAGGAGAAGTTGACAGTCGACAGTTAACAGGCGAAAGAAGAGACAAAGACTTAACGCAGAGAGCACAGAGTCCGGAGTACAGAGGTCACAGAGAAAAAAGCGGATCCCTGGCTGCGCTCGGGATGACAATTTCACGCTGAGCGAAGGAGTGGGAGCACGGCGGCCGCGAGGCTAGAAGGACCAGTACGGACTAACGTTGAGTTTTCAGCAGGCTGAAAGCCAGAGCGATCCGGGGCAGGCCACCCGCAAAAGGGGAAAGGGCGAGTTGTGTGAGCCACAACTCGCCCTACAAACATGATACCAGATTGGAGATCTTTTGCAGGAGATATTTTTGTCTTTGCGACACAGTCCTCAGACGACGGGACGCGTACCATCACTGCTTTAGGACGAGTGGAATTGTCAGAAATCTGAGCGCGTGCACCTCCGCCTTCATGAATTGGCGAACCGTATCCCGTATCAGTTTTTGGTGGTCGTTAAGCGAAAAATCCATCGTGTCCGTTGACCGCAACGCACTCGCATTGAAAAAAAGTACGCGAGGCGTATGAGAAATGCTAAGACACGGCACGCTTTCCGCGTAGGCATAGGAGGAAACAGCATAGACTCCCCCGAACCCAACTGCGCCAGAAGCGAGTAAGGCCCTCCGATTGCTGCTGAAGCGCACTTCCGAGGATGTGTCGCAACCGGATATGCCGATCTGAACACAGGTCCGCGAGCCACAACAAAGATGTTGCAGAATTAAAGAAAGCCCCAGTCTTGGTTATCTTTTTGCACACGGCGCGCAAAATGGCATTCCGCAGCGATCATCGTCAATCGACCCTGGGCCGAAAGCTCTTTGTTGTAGTTTCTCTCTTTGTCAGCATCGTCCTATTTGTTTTTCTCCTCGGCGCCTTCCGCTCCATGATTTTGTCTTCGGTGCGTGCCTACATCCAGGGTGAGGATTATTGGTCTAAAGGACAAAAAGAAGCGGTTATCAGTCTGATGCAGTACGCCAGCTCGAGTTCCCAAGCGGACTTCCAAGCTTACCTGAATGCCATCCGGGCACCCCTCGGAGATAAATTTGCCCGCATCGAGCTTGAAAAACCCGCTCCAGATATGACGATCGTGTATCAGGGGTTTACAAGGGGCCAGATCAATCCTGATGATATCCCCGGCATGGTCCGCATGTTTCGCTGGTTTCACGATTTCAGCTTCATGCGAGTTGCAATTGCTGATTGGACGGCTGCGGATCATGAGATCGACAATCTCACGGAGCTCGCGGATCAGCTCCATGCGGAGACATTTTCAGACCACCCAAATCCATTAACGGTGCGGCGCGTCCTCGAGGAAATCGAAGCGTGCGACTCGCGTCTCACTCTTACGGAAAATCACTTCTCTTCGACGTTGGCAGAAGGTGACCGCTGGATCCGTAATTTGCTCAACTTGCTCACCGTGGGAACCAGCGCCCTTCTCCTGGTCTTAGGCATAGGGACTTCCCGCCACCTGCTCAGCAACGTCCGCCGTTCCGAGGAGAAATATCGCCGCCTTTTCGATTCCGCCAGTGACGCCATCCTGATTATAGATTACGAGACAGGTATCGTTCTGGAAGCGAACGCGCGGGGCGCCGATCTCTTCGGAATTCCGTCCGAGCGCCTGGCATTCGTCCCGGAATCTTCTCTGTTTCCCACTGGTGAAGATCAGGACTACGCCAGAATCTTTCGGGCGGGGCTTTCGGGCGGCGAGTCGCACAGCGTTCAACTCAAAATCCGGCGGGCCGACGGGCGTTCCGTTGAAGTGGACGTCAGCGTTCGCCGCATCGAGCTCGATAGTCCGCGCCGGCTTGTCATTCTCGCCATCTTTCGCGATACCAGTGAACTCAAGCGCCTTAACCGAGCGCTTCTCGCACTCAGCCGCTGCAACCAGGAGCTCGTCCGAGCAGCGAACGAATCGGAACTCCTCGAACGCGTTTGCCAGATCATCGTCAATACGGGCGGCTATCGCATGACCTGGGTCGGATTCCCCGAGCAGGACCAAACCAAATCTGTTCGTGTTGCCACGCAGTTCGGCGATACCCGTGGCTATCTTGCTTCCGTGCACGGGTCTTGGGCGGACACACCGGAAGGCCGCGGCCCCGTCGGGGTCGCTATTAGGACCGGCGAGATATGCATCATTCACAACACTTTGAAGGACTCGCGCTTCGCATCCTGGGCCGGACGGGCCGCGGAGGAAAAGTTTTTATCCGTAATTGCACTTCCTCTTTCAGGAGAACAGGGCGTGATCGGCTGCTTGGCAATTTATTCAGAGGAAGAAGATGTCTTTGACGCTGAAGAAGTGACTCTGCTCCGGGAACTTGCCACTAATCTTGCCTACGGCATTTCGACCTTGCGCATCCGTTCCGAACACGAACGCTCCGAAGCGGAAGTCTCCTCGCTCGAAGAGCAGCTCCGTCAGGCGCAAAAAATGGAGTCGCTCGGCCGGCTTGCCGGCGGTGTCGCCCACGATTTCAACAATCTTTTGACCGTCATCCGCGGCTATGCGGAGTTGGCCCTTCCAACCAAGCCCGGCGATGACGGTCTCCGCCGCAAAATAACGGAAATCATGAAGGGCTCGGACCGCGCGCAAGCCCTCGTGAGCCAATTGCTGGCTTTCAGCCGCAAGCAGATCCTCAAGCCTTCGGTCCTCGACCTTAACCACGCCGTTATGGAAATATCCAATCTTCTTCCCCGCCTCATCGGTGAGGACATTCATATTGACGTTCGGCCCGGTCGAAATCTCCGCAGGATCATGGCGGACCCCAATCAAATGCAACAGATCTTGCTGAATCTGGCGGTGAATGCTCGCGACGCGATGCCCGCGGGAGGAACGCTCCGATTCCGGACGGAAAATGAAACCCTGCCGGTTACCTCGAAATTTGAAAAAATCACCGAAGGTGTTCTGTTGACTGTCAGCGATACGGGAAGCGGCATCCCTCCGGAACTCCTTCCGCGCATTTTTGAACCCTTCTTCACAACCAAGGAACGCGGCAAAGGGACCGGGCTTGGACTCGCCATGGTCTATGGAACGGTTTCACAGAGCGGCGGACGAATCGAAGTCGATTCAGGGCCGGGCAAAGGCACGACGTTCAAGATTTACTTTCCGGCGACAGACGAACTCGTGTCTGCTTCCCCGATCGAGAACCGGGTTCTGCCGCTAAAGCCGGCGTACGGCACCATTCTATTGGTTGAAGACGAGCCCAGTCTGAGGGAACTCATCTCCGATTATCTCGGCATCGCCGGCTTCACCATTCTCACGGCCGCGAATGGCGCCGACGGCCTGGCGAGAGCCAAGTCTCATAAGGGCCCGATTCATCTCGTGATTAGCGATGTCATTATGCCGGTTATGGGGGGCCGGGAGATGGCCGACCGACTGAAACTGTCCCGTCCGGCTACTCCGATTCTATTCATGTCTGGTTACACCGACGATGCCGCCATTCGCCGCGGCGTTTCCGAACATCGCGACCACTACCTCGAAAAACCTTTTGAACTGAACTCCCTTGCCCGCAAAGTCAGCGAAGTTCTCAACCCGGACTCGTAAGATCACTTCCGGCTTAGCTCGGCATCTCCTCGTGATTGCAATGGCTGCCACAGCGCCGGTCCTCCTACCGAATTCCTTCCGGGTGGGAACCCCGACTTTGGCCAGCCGGAGAAGATCAATCCTGCAACCTACTTGGGTGGCGGCAGGGATTTTGGTGGGTTCCCAGCGCCAAATTCTCCCTTGCACATTATTTCCCGCAACTTAACACCGGACAGGAACGGACTGCCTGAAGGGGGCCACACGTTTTCGGAGTTTGCACAGATCATCAGGACTGGCAAAGACTTCGATCATCTGCATCCGACCTGTACAGGAATGCCAAACACAAACTGTGTCCCGCCTCCATTCGACGAGGATCTGCTCCAAATCATGGCATGGCCCATTTATCAGCACATGACGGATCATGACCTCCGTGCCATCTACGAATATCTGAGTGCTATCCCATGTATCGCAGGCCCGCCAGCACCTAGCCCGCTGCATAACGATTGTTCTTGAGGCTGTTGCGGAACCCGTCCCAGATTTCCCCCAGTGCCCCGCGGAGTACTGAGGGAAATCTATTCGTCCATGCTGCCCTAAACGGAAACGGGACCCCGGTGCTCTGGCATCTGTGGCTGAATAGGCCATTCCACCTTGGCGAGCGAGACCACGAATAGGGTGCGGCGGTTGTTCGCCTACAACTTAAACAATTCGCGCATGCGCTTGATCTGCGAGCGGCTAACGGGGATTTCCGTTTGCTTCTTGTCGTTCATTTTCAGCATGTAAGTGGAGTTGAACCACGGCACCACTTCCTTGATGTGATGAATGTTCACCAGGAATGAGCGGTGCGGCCGCCAGAACGACTCCGAATCCAGCGCCTCGCTTAGATCTTCGAGCGTGCGGTAATTCGACGTGCCCTCGGCACCGCGGGCCATGACGGAGATCGATCCGCGGTCGATGGAGGCCCAGATCAGATCTTCGCCGTCCACCAGGAGCAATTTCTGTTGCGACCTCACCAGTATTTTCACCGGCGGCGAAGAACTCGGTTTCGCTGCGCCTAGCTGGCTAACGAGCTGCTCCAGCCGCTCGGTGGCCGAAGTCTGCGTCTCCAGCATCTTTCGCGCTCGCGCAATCGCCTTGGCGATGCGCGCCTTATCGAACGGCTTCAGCACGTAGTCCACGGCATTCACGTCAAACGCCTGCACCGCATATTGGTCAAACGCGGTGGCAAAGACCACGTGCGGCATTTTCATCTTGCGCTCGACGATCTTTTTCAACACGCCGAACCCATCCAGCCCGGGCATCTTCACGTCCAGAAACACCAGGTCCGGCGCATGCTCCTTGATCAGCGACACTGCCTCCACGCCGTTCTTCCCCTGCCCGATCACATTGATCTCGGGGAACCCCTTCAGCAGGAAGGCCAGCTCGTCCCGCGCCGGCTTCTCGTCATCCACGATGATCGTGTTTATGGACATGCAGTAGCGCAGGCCTCAGCCTGTGCCCCCCTTCCACGGTGATCCCAAACGCCGAGTATAGGCGCTCCCTGTCTCCGCAGCAAACAAGTCTGAGGCCCGGCTCGACGTGGCGAATTTACCGTTTCCCGGTATCATGTGGCACGAGAAACAGGACCAGGAAAACAAAAATGAAAAAATCTTCAGGTACGCCACGCGCAAAGAAGGCAAGCGTTCTCAGCAGCACCACAATTTATGAAGGCCCGGTCTTCGGGATTCGCCGGGACGAGGTCATCGAGCCAAGCGGCGTTCGAACGATCCGCGAAGTCATCACCCATCCGGGTTCCGTCGTGGTCCTCCCCGTTCTTCCCGACGGGAGAATCCTGCTCATCCAGCAGTACCGCCACGCCGCCCGGCAGTATCTATGGGAGTTGGTCGCTGGCCGCATCGATCCCGGCGAAACTCCCAAAGAGGCCGCGGCCCGCGAACTTATTGAGGAAACGGGGTATCGCGCAAAGCGTTTTCGCGTTTTCCTGGACGTTTTCCCGACCCCCGGCTTCCTGGAGGAACGCATGTTCATCCTCCTAGCAGAAGGCCTGACTGCCGGCGAAGCGGAACCGGAAGAAGATGAGAAAATAATTTCCGGTGTCTATAATCGCAAGCAACTGGAGGTGATGATCCGCACCGGAAAACTTCGTGACGCGAAATCCATCGCCGGAATTCTATATTATCTCCGGTTTCTCTCCCCGCAAAAACGCTAATCCCACCGGTCTTATTGAATCGTTTTTGTAGAAAGATAAACGTAAATTTATCTTTGCCACAAAACGTTGCTATAAAAGAAGAATGTTCTATTGACTCGAACTTCGATTCTGGTACACTCCGCGCCATTCGAATCTTAAACGTCGTTAGGATTATTCGCCTGGCGGCGTGGTGCAAAATCTCGAAGTCCCTGTCAGGAGGGCAAGCGAAGTGCAAGGAACCGTGAAGTGGTTTAACAATTCCAAGGGATACGGCTTCATCGGGCGCGATGACGGCCCAGACGTTTTCGTACACTATTCCGCCATCGCTGGCGATGGTTATCGCACCTTGCAGGAAGGAGACCCGGTCGAATTCGAAATTGTTCAGGGACCGAAAGGCCCCCAGGCGGCCAACGTCTCAAAGGCCGGTGGTTGAAGGAGTAAGCACTCATTTGGCCGGCAGACGCGCCCAACTGCCGGCCTCTTTTAATTTAGAGACGATCCGGGCGAGAGGACATTGCATCAATGGGGCGCATTCGATTTCGCTGGCTCTGCTCGATAAATTGTGGGATGGCTGGGTATGGCGGCGCCAATGCCGGCGCCACCCGCCAACCCAACCACCGCGGCGATAGCGACCTCGGCGCCGCGCCCGATACCACATAGGTTGAACGAACCATTCGAACTGGAACATCTCGATGCAGCTGCGCCGATTCCCGCGCCTGCGCCCGCGCCGACGACTCCGAGGATCGCAGCGTTGCGGAGCCGATGGCTCTTCTCGAGCCGTGTCACGCGCGCGACGTTTTCTTTGCGAATGCCGATGTCGTTTGATCCTTCGCGCAACTGAATTGCTTCCTCAGTGACCGTTGAGAAAGTACCGACGTGCTTCTTCATGCCAGTCTCAATCAGCTCAATCTTCTCACCAGAGCGAAGACCGTATAGCACCTTCCAATCGTCCCTTTTGTTCTGGGCACGCAGCGAGCACGGAATCAGAATCAGAAAACACACCAACGCAGCATTGCGCATATTCATATCTCGCTCCTTTTTATAGACACAAAGTTACCTGAGACTCCCTTTGTGTGACATCGAAAACGGCAAACGTTGTGCGTGCCGGCAAACCGGTCTTCAGTTCTGATTTTCATGGGCTTCCGTATTGTTGCTCCTATCCGAGTTCAGCACGAATTTCTTCGCCATCGAGAACTCCGGGGGAACAACGTCGCGGGCCGCGCCAGGCGGTGCAAATGCGATGAATGACAGGATTGGCGCGCTTCCCGCTGCCTGAGAGCTGGCCACGAAACGTTGCTTCGGCTGATCCCATCGCAAGGAGAGCAAGATTTCCTGGCCCTCAGCGACAATTCCTAGAGAGGTTTTCCCGACGAATGTTCCATCCGCCTGAAGAAGAATCGATACAACTAACTCCTTCGAGCCGGCCACTCTCTCGAGAATCAGGAAGGCTTGCACTTCCAGTCGATGACTTGCGCCGCTATCACTCAACGTAAACTCCTTGCGCGCTGGACTTGGGACAATGGGCGGTTGCGGCTATAAGCATTCCGCTGTTCGCTGCAACCGCCCAAAATCTCACCTATCGCGACGCCAAAATGCCTCTACTGAAGCGTTACAAGGACCTGGATTACGCCGGTCCCTTCGGGCAAGGGCTCCAGAGCTTTACCGACCGCTGCACCCAACATTCGACTGCGGTCGGGGCCCGGGTTAGGTTGTAGAGAGCGTCAGAACTCCGTTCATTGCTCGCAATGAACACCTGTGATACCGGCAAGCTGACCGTACGCCAGGGAGGTGGAATCGCACGCGATGTTCGCGCCTCCATTGCCCTGGATCGTCACTGGCGCGGTAAGGCCGACCAGACTCTTGTGCCTAAGCCGAATACCCGTGGATGTGTTATTTGTAACCGATGCAGTTGGGCCGAGAACTATGCCACTGTTCGCGTCGCCGAGGATGCCGCTTCCAATGTTGTTTGAAACTGTTGCCCCGTCTTGAAGACTAATTATAAGCGAAGAGCGCTCGACGCGTATGCCCGCTCCATCTGTCGGGTTTCCGTTGCCGGTGATCTGGTGAGGGCCCATGAACGTCAACTCGCCTCCACGTGAGACGTCCACGCCAGCAAACCCGTGTCCCGTAATAGTGCTTCCGGCTGAGGCACCAATGAACGTCACCGCGCTGGACTCTACGCGAACACCGACCGCGCCGTTGTTTTCGATTGTGTTCTGGCCATCGACCCTACCGGTTGAACCCCTCACAAAAACAAGCCCGCCGCCGCCGTTGTTGCGGATCACGGTCGGAAGATCGCTTTGGAGAAACACGTGCCCCTCGCTGTCGGCCTCGACGCCACCGCCTGCATTTCCTTCAATTATATGTCCGCCGGTGCCTTGGAACTTAATGTACCCGTTCGAGAAGGCTGCGGCCCCGGGACCGTTGTTATTCAGAATCTGAATGGGCGTCATAACCATCACGACGCTTGAATCGCCGACCAAGATGCCAAATCCGCCATTGTTGCGGATGATGCATGAAATCAGATTGAGGTCGGACTTGATCAGCGCCTCAGCTCCCCCGCCAACATTTTTTTCGATCACTGAATTAAACATCTGAAGTTCGGAACCCTGGTTCACAAAAACGCCGGGATTGCCGCCCTGTATACTCAGCCCAGTGAACGAAACGAGGCGCGAACCGAAAAGTTGGACCGTGATTTGAGCAGGGTTAGCTGCGTTCGCGATCACCGCCGTGCTGCCTGGGGCAGCCTGGATGTTGAGATCGTTCTGGTTACGAATGAGGATGTTCTCAGTACACGTACCACTTACCGTGATCGAGTTCGGGCCCGCGTTGTTAGTGATTGCGTTTAGGGCCGACGTGATGCTGGGATAGGCGCCCGGTCCACCGCTCGGGCAAATTACTGTTAAGTTGGCTGCTGATGCCGAGCTGGCTGCGAGCAGCACCGATGCAACCAAAATGGAGCAGAAGACGAGGCGATGTAAAACCCTCGCGGATGCGTTGGAATAGATCATTATCACCTCCTCATAGCGGGAAGTAGAGACTAGTTGCTGCATGGAACCGACTGCTGGAATCTTGGATTTCACGATTTCTTCTCCTTGAGTGAATCTTGACCGTCACGGGGCGGTGGCCGGTCATGAAATCGGTCCGCCGCTTTCTTGTGAAGCCTATGGAGCATTTCCGGGCAGGGCAAGCGACAAGGAACGACAATCGCGCGGGCTGGAGAAGTGTCGTTCCTTGACGCTGCCTGGGAAGCCAGGTCAAGCCTCGCACCGGGCGTGTTGCGGAATGCAATCTTAGGTACTACAGTTCTACAAACAAGTGACCTAAGAGACTCCCCGCCAGAAAACCCTGAGCCTCTTTTTTGGAGGGGGTACATGGCCCTGAGAGATCATCGCTCCATGCAACCGAAGGACGTTTGGGAAGGCGTTGAAATCGTGAAGGCGCACCCTCTGCTCGGTCCGCAATATGGAAGCGGCGTTAGGGATTTGCGATCTGTTTGGTTGAGCCTGTTGGGGCGCGAGGCTTTTCGCGGTTTCGTATTTGAGGATGCGGCAGATTCCCAGGTTCGAAGAGTAAGAGTCGGTGTGAGCGTCTTCGTTTCGGACGAGTTTCTCATCGACATGAAAACACCGCGGTTCTCCTGGAACGGACCCGTACTGACCAAGCGCCTCCTGCGCGATTCCCCGTTGCTTTCAGACAAGCAGGTGCGCCACGCCAACGCCAATAGTTGCAGTCTGTGGAGGGTTTGGCGGCAATGATTACTTCGTTTGTCGAGGTGCACCGGGGTTTTCTGCTGAAGGAAATCACCGCACATGCAATGACCTTCGAGAATCTGAAGGGGGCAATTCGCAGTGGAGGGTTGTTTTTCAGTCCCGTTGATGGCCGCTATGTTGAATCCCCGGATACGCCGCTGCCCGAAGTTTTCGCTGCGCCTCATCACATTGGCCTGACGCGGGAATTGGCGATGGCCCACGTCGGTACGTGGATAGGTTCCCTTTTCGTCTACCCCTCTCCGCAATTCGGCTTCCGTCCCAGTGAGCAACGCCTGATGCTTGCCGCGCTGCAAGGCGGAACAGACGAGGATCTTGCCGCCGCGCTCGGGATTTCGCTCTCTGCCGTGAAGAAGACCTGGCGGTCGATTTACGATCGCGTGACACCTCTCAGCCCCGGTCTCATTCCCGATAGGGTTCCAGAAGAATTAAACTCGGAACGCGGCAAAGCGAAGAAGCAGCGGCTGCTCACCTACCTGCGAGAGTATCTGCAAGAACTTCGTCCGGTGGCAGCCTAGTCAGACTAGGCGGGGCGAATCTGGGCCCTTCACCTTTCTTGGAGCGAGGGATGGCTCTATAATCTCCTGGCATGGACAACAAACAGATCGCCCGCATTCTCCGTGAAACTGCGCAACTTCTGGAAATTGATGGCGCCATTATCGGCCGATATCGCAGCTACGAAAAGGCCGCGGAACTGATCGACGGCCTGCCCGAATCCATCGAACAACTCGCGAAGGAGCCGGAAAAGCTCAAAGAACTACCGGGAATCGGCGACCGCATGGTCGAGCATCTACAGGAAATCGTAAAGACCGGCGACTATGCGCTGCGCAAGAAGCTGCTGAAAAAATACCCGGCGACGATTCTGGATCTGCTGCAACTCCAGTCTCTTGGGCCGAAGAAGGTCGCCTTCCTGTGGTCCAATTTTAAAGCCGGCACGGTCGCCGACGTGGAGAGAATCGCGAAAGAGGGCAAACTGCGCGACCTCCCCGGCTTTGGCGAAAAGAGCGAACAAAATATCCTCAAAGCGGTGGCAGTCTTCAAGAAATCCAGCGGACGATTTCATGTAAATACCGCCGAAGCCGCGGCAGCCGCGGTTGTTGCACACATTGAAAAGGCAGGAAAGGCCGTCGAATCCGTCACGCCCGCCGGCTCGCTGCGGCGAGGCAAAGAGACCGTGGGCGATCTCGACCTTCTTGTCACCCTCGCGGATGGCCACACCTCGCAGAAGCACGTGGACGCGCTCGCCAAGCACATCCTGGCATTTCCCGGCATCGATCAAACGCTGGCGCACGGAGAAAACAAGGTCAGCTTCACGCTGGAGAACGGATTGCAGGTCGACGTTCGAATCCTTGAAAAAGAAAACTTCGGCGCTGCCCTGCTCTATTTTACGGGGTCAAAAGAGCACAACGTGGCCCTTCGCGGCCGCGCCAACGATATGGGACTAACCCTCAATGAATATGCGTTGGCGACATTGAAGGGTGAAAAGCGGGTGGCTGGGCGCACCGAGGAAGAGATCTACGCGAAACTCAAGCTGGACTTCATTCCTCCGGAACTGCGCGAAAACGCCGGCGAAATCGCCGCCGCCGAAAACCACACGCTGCCGCATCTGATCACCCTGAAGGACATGAAGGGCGACCTCCAGATGCACAGCACGGCGAGCGACGGAAAGAACTCGATTGAAGAAATGGCTGAAGCGGCGCGCGAACTCGGCCACCAGTACATTGCCATCACCGACCATTCGAAAGCCGTCACGGTCGCCAACGGCCTGGACGAAAAGCGCATGGCCGCGCACATCAAGAAAATTCACGCTGCCAACGACAAAGACCTGGGCATCCGCGTTCTGGCAGGGGCGGAAGTGGACATCCTCAAGGACGGATCGCTCGACTACTCCGACGAAATTCTCGCGCAGCTCGACGTGGTGGTCTGCTCGATCCACTCTTATTTCAACCTCGACCGCTCCGCCATGACGGAGCGCATGCTCGCGGCCATCGAAAACCCCTACATGCAGATCATCGCGCATCCCACTGGACGACTGCTGCTCCGGCGCGATCCCATCGATTACGATATGGAAAAGGTGCTGGAGGCGTGCGCGAAACACGGCGCCGCCATGGAGTGCAATTCCTATCCGGACCGCCTCGACCTGAAAGACGTCTATCTCCGCATGTGCAAGGAGCGCGGCGTCAAGGTGGTGATCTCGACGGACTCCCACAACACCGCCAACCTCTCTTTTATTCGCTATGGCGTTACCATGGCCCGCCGCGGCTGGCTCGAGAAAAAGGATGTCATCAATACCCTGCCGACTACTGAATTCCTGGCTGCGCTACGCCCGAAATCAGGCTCTCCCACGCGGATTGCGGGAAAGAGGCACGCAGCAAGACGCGGCTGAGACGGAAGTGGCGTTCACGCTACCGGTGGAGCTCGCCCATCCTGCACAAATGTGCCCCGCGCGCCGGGCGTGGGTTACGCGGCATGGTTTATGGGGAGTGATGTTTGCTTGCGCGGCCTGCAACGGTATAATTCCCCGGTCCCGCTGAAAAGAATTAGAGGCCCCTCATGCAACGGCGAACACCCTTCCTCGCGGTCGTTATTCTTGTCATCCCTATGTTGGCTGCCTGCGGCAGCGCTACGCATGTTACGCCGCCCGGTCCCCTTTTCACGACCACACCCGGAACGCAGGCGAGCGAGGGTGTCGCTTACACATATCAGATTGCGGCGACCGACCCGGGAGGAACCGCGGTCAGCTTTGCGCTAACCACTGCTCCTGCGGGCGCGGCATTGAGCGGCAACACGATTACCTGGACGCCCACGACCGCCCAATCGCGGGTCGCGAACAAATTCCGCGTTACCGCAACCGCTGCTGCGGGCGACGTCAGCACCCAGTCGTGGGCCGTTACCCCCAGTGGCACCGTTCATTTGAGCTGGATCGACACTTATTGGAAATCCAGCGGTCCCCTTACTGTTCCGTTCGACTGGACGCAGAACGTTGGATCAGCCGCTCAGGGGGCCGCACTCGTTCCGCAGGCAGACGGCTCCCTTCTGGTGCTGAAAGGGTCCGGCAATGCTGACGGTACCTTCAGCATCCCGAATGTGCCCGGAGGCTTCTATTGGCTGCGCATGGCGCCGCTGGCGACCTACTGGACGAGCAGCAGCACGTTTGATTTTGGCCACGATGTGATTGGTTCTCCCCTGCGTGCCACGAGCGGCGTCCAGAACACCATCTTCAATATCAGTGCTTCAGGACTCGATCCGTTATTTACGGAGGATTGGTTCGGGTTCCTAACGGACCAGCAGATGCTCGATATTGAATTCCCTCGGAATGTCCCCGTGGGCTCGACGACCGTTGACGTGTCGGCAATCGTTAGTTCGAATATCGACTTCTTGCAGGCCGGCACGGGCTTCCTGATGCAATTTGAGCCGGTGTCCCTGGGTTCTATGAACGGGCTCGTGCTAGGACCTGCGCTCACGCTGTCTAATCTTTCCGTGCAGGATGGGGCAACAAATTCCATTACGGGAGCGCTCAATGCCTCCCCAGAGTCTTCCTTTGTACTCTCCATTAACGGATCATCGTGGGCGCCTTTGTTCAATAATGCCGGGCCCGCTACTGCCAACCCCATTGGGTCCGTTTGACTGTTTCCGCGCAACCTTTTGCAACCAGCCGATTAGCCTCCGGAATGAATTCTTTCTTGGGACCAAACTTGCCCTTGTTCACATCGGCGTCGCAGGGCATCAGCTTTGGTTCGCCGAGCGGAGCAGTGACCAGTTGCGACAATTCCTCCGACACGCTATTTACGTTGCCCGTTGCTTCTCAGCCGCCGATCCTCACCGACCAGAGTTTCGGCACCCTTTTGTACGGTGATCCGTTTCCTTCTGCCTGGTTGCGGATTTTTTCGTTTTGCCAAAAAGCTTCACTGCAGATCCCGATTCCCAACTCCGGTGCCACCGTTCCGTTCCTCCTGGTGGACGGAGAGAGCACCGCCCTGCCAACAGGGCCTGTGGCGCCATTGGTTTCCGCAGTGCGGAATCCGACGATCAACGGCGTCAGCCTCTCCGTGCCAAGGACGATCAATTCCACAGCAATCACTTTGAGTTGGTCCCCGCCAAGCAGCGGGACGCCGACCAGCTATGGGGTGCAACTCTTCGTGCTCGGAACGCAGCCGGATGGCAGCATGCTGTATTTCCCTTCCGAAAAGTTCAGCACTGCCAAGACGTCCATGACTCCGCCCATCACGTTGCAAGCGGGCCGGGTTTTTGTCCTGTTGGTGACTGCGCAAGTCGACGGGCTGGCGAACGTAGAGACTAGCCCAAACCGCTCCGGTCTTCCCATCGCGTACGCAAGCTTTGTCTCAGCTCCAGTGACCGTAGGTTCGCCTGGCATTGGGCTGGTCATCCACGGCGATGCCTCTTCTGCCGAACGGATACTCACCCCCCAACCTATTAGCGATCCACCTCCTTTTTGGCACTTGGAAGTTCGGCGCCCCCAGTCGACGATGAGGAGGTAGTTCGACTAGGTTATGGGGAACCTTTCGTTCCGGACCGTCGTATATAGTGTCAGAAGGCCATCTTACGGAGGTCATTAGACATGAAGCCACTTCCCTACAGCTCGGCCGGTATCCGGCTGGGAATTGCCGGTATAGCCCTTTTGGCTGCTTCCGCGGTCGCCGCCCGTGCTGAAGACGTCACTAAGTCATTTGCCGTGTCTGGACGCGCCAACGTGCGCGTGGAAACCAATGACGGGAGCGTGCGGGTTACCTCCGGTGATTCGAAACAGGTGGAATTTCGCGTCGAATACCAGGGCTACGAGTTGGGAAAGAATCTGCGCGTCGACGCTCATCAGGACGGCGACAAGGTCGGGTTGACGGCCCGCGTCACCGGCCACTGGGGCTTCTCTTTCGGTAATAATTCGCGGCACCTTCACATTGAAGTCCGCATGCCTCGCGAGGCCAATCTTCAGGTGGAAACCGGTGACGGGTCCGTACAAGCCGAATCCATCAATGGGACAGTGAATGTTCATACCGGCGATGGGTCGGTAAAGGCTAGCTCGCTGAACGGCACGATCGACCTGCACACCAACGACGGCAGCATTACCGTTGAAAATCTCAAAGGCGACATGCGCCTCCGCACCGGGGATGGATCGATTGAGGCCCGTGATCTCGATGGCAAGGTGGAGGCCGACTCGGGCGATGGCCATATCCGCATCGCCGGCCGTTTCGATGCACTCAACGTCAAGACGGGCGATGGCAGCGTGGACACGCGCGTTCTGCCAGGTTCCAAAATGGTTTCGAGCTGGACGATTCGAACGGGCGACGGCAGCGTGGACTTGGTGCTCCCGTCCGATTTTCAGACGAATATCGATGCCAGCACGGGCGACGGCCACATCAGTCTGGGTATCCCGGTTACCGTAGAGGGAACATTTAAAAATTCGGAAATGCACGGCAAGATGAACGGTGGCGGCCAGCCGCTGACCATCCATACGGGTGATGGCTCGATCCGGCTGAGCAAGAGCTAAGGCGTGTCGCTCCTCGAACGGGGAAACAAGAGCAAGTTAGTCCACTCTAGTCCCAGTGCTCGGTTGCTGTCAAAGAGAGCGTACATCTGTCCGTATTTGGCAACTTCTCTGCACACTCGTTCCATTGCAACCCATTGAAAACAAATGACGTGCCCTTTTGGCGTCTGACTTGCACTACCCTTCCTGGTTCTTCAGGAGAATGCTGTGATAGTCCTAGCCCTGCTCGCCGCGCTGGTAGTTCTGCTAGCGGTCACGTTTATCAGTTCCATCGATTTCTCCAACACTCGCCGCCACTGATTCTCTCCCTTCAGCTTGAATCAGAGCCCCCAAGTGGCAGTTATTCCGTAAGAACTCTTCCCGCCGAAGCGTCTCAAGAGTAGGGCAGCTGCGCAGTAGTCCCCGTATTGACCCATTTATCCCTCTCAATCCCTCACCTATTGCGCGTCGCAGCCGGTTCGCGATATTACTACTTGCCATGAAGAACACAAGTCTGCGCCGCATCTTTCTCACCGTTGTCTCCGTTTTGCTTTTCTTGTGGCTGGCCTCCGATTCTCATGCGCAAACCAAGCCTGACTCCGGCTGGCCCAACTACGGCAACGATGGCGGTGGTACGCGCTACTCCCCGGCAACGCAGATCGACCGCACAAATGTTACGCAACTCAAAGCCGCGTGGACCTATCGCACCGGGGCACTGCCGCATGATGAAGAACTCGACAAGAAAGCTGCGTTTGAGGCTACGCCCATCCTCGCTAACGGAGAGCTCCTTCTGAGCACTCCATACGATCACGTGATCGCATTGAATTCGGAGACTGGCGCGAAGCTTTGGGAATTTGACCCCAAGCTTGAGCTGCCCTACGGCTCTTCGGAAGTCACCTCGCGCGGGGTATCTGCCTGGCGAGAAACGCGTGCCAAGGCTGGTAAACCGTGCGCCCTGCGGATTTTCGTCGGGACACTTGACGCACGTTTGATCGCCTTGGACGGTGCTACCGGAAAGCCCTGCTCCGACTTTGGATCGGACGGCGAGCTCGACCTCACGGGCGGCGTCAAACTGCGCGACCCCGGTGACTATCAGGTCACGTCCGCCCCTGCCATTTTCAAGGACCTTGTGATTACCGGATCTTCGATCGGGGACAACCGGGCGGTGACGCTGGAGCGCGGCATCGTTCGCGCTTTCGACGCGCGAAGCGGGAAACTCCGTTGGACATGGGATCCCATCCCCTGGACGCTGAAAACGGAGCCGCGGACCGGCGCTGGCAATGCGTGGTCCACGATTTCGGTGGATGCCGAACGCGACATTGTTTTCATTCCAACGGGGAGCGCGAGCCCGGATTATTTCGGGGGCTTCCGAAAGGGCGACAACAAGTGGGCGAATTCGGTGGTGGCCTTGCGCGCGAGCACTGGTGAATTCATGTGGGGATTTCAGGTGGTGCATCACGACATCTGGGATTATGACGTAGCGTCGCAACCGGCGCTGTTCGCTTGGAAAGACGGGACGCCGGCGATCGCCATCACGACGAAGATGGGGCGAGTGTTCGTCCTGAACCGGCTGACGGGAGCGCCGCTCCTGCCCGTCGAGGAGCGCCCAGTCCCGAAGAGCGATATTGCCGGCGAGGAGTCCTGGCCGACGCAGCCCGCTCCAACCATTTCCGTGGTTCCGGAGAGATTGTCGCCCGAGGATGCCTGGGGGAAAGATGCGCAGGAGAAGCAATGGTGCGCGGACAAAATCAAGGCCGCGCGATCCGGAGAGATTTTCACCCCGCCGAGTCTGCAGGGCACGCTGGCCTTCCCCAGCAACGTCGGCGGAGTGAACTGGGGCAGCGCCGCGTACGATCCTCAGAGCCATCTGCTTTTCATGGACACCAACCGCCTTCCCATTTTCGTGAAACTAATTCCCCGCGCAGAGTTCGAAGACGCCCGCAAGAACGCCAGCGATTCAGACCGGCTCCACGGGGAATCTGCGCGGCAGGCCGGCGCACCGTACGGCATGTTTCGAACGCCGCTTCTCGCGCCGAGTGGACTTCCGTGCAACGCGCCGCCCTGGGGCACCGTCGCCGCCGTCGATCTTTTCTCGGGGGAAAAAGTCTGGGACGTCCCGCTGGGAAGCTGGATTCCGGGCATGAATACGGGAACCATCACTCTCGGCGGACCAATGGTTAGCGCAGGCGGCCTCGTGTTCACTGCCGCTGCCATGGACAATTATCTCCGCGCCTTCGATTCCGAAACCGGCAAGGAGCTCTGGAAGTTTGAACTTCCGGCTGGCGGCCAAGCCACTCCCATGACCTACACCCTCAAAGGCAAGCAGTTCCTGGTCGTCGCCGCGGGCGGCCACGGCAAACTGGGCACGAAGCAAGGCGACTACGTAATCGCCTTCACGCTTCCTTAGAGGAATCGAACGAGCGAAACCTTTTCCTCACTCTTGCGTAACTACAGATACCCAAATGAAAATCACCGCTGAGCAAGCGCCCGCTCCCAAGAATCAAGAGCAATCATTCCTCGCGGATGGCATGCTCCTCGTCCTATTTCTCGCCATCGCGAATTTGCTGCTGCATCTCTACTTCAACAATCAGTATGGTTTCTTCCGCGATGAATTCGATTACATGGCCTGCGGGGACCATCTCGCCTGGGGCTACGTTGATCAACCTCCCCTCGTGCCGTTCCTCATAAGGATCTCCCGGCTCCTTCTGGGTGACTCGCTTCGGAGCATTCGAATCATACCGGCGCTGGCAACCTCGGCTGCCGTTATTTTGACGGCCATGATCGCTCGAGATCTCGGTGGCCGGCGTTTCGCGGTTGTGCTTTCCGCGTTGGCGTTCATCGCTGTGCCCATGTATCTCAACGACGGCAGCGTCATGACCACCAACTGCCTCGAGCCATTGCTGTGGATGGGCTGCGTTTATTTCGCAATCCTGGCGATCAAGCGCGACGACCCCCGCTATTGGCTGTGGTTCGGGGCCGTGGCGGGCATCGGTCTTGAAGAGAAATACTCGATTGCCGTACTTGGGTTCAGCATCGTTGTGGGCCTCTTGCTGACCGAGCGGCGCCACGTCTTTACCAGGAAATGGATCTGGTTCGGCGGCGCGCTCGCTTTTCTGGTTTTTCTTCCGAATCTTCTTTGGAATGTTCAGAATCACTGGCCCTTTGTGGAACTCATGCACAACATCAAGGCCGACGGCCGCGATGTTGTGCTTTCTCCTGCGGCGTTCTTCGCCCAGCAGGTTCTCATCGCTCACCCGATCCTCGCGCCGATCTGGATCACTGGTGTGCTCGCTTTTCTTTTCTCCGCCCGTCTGAAGCCATACCGGTTCCTCGGCTGGTGTTATCTAGCCGCGTTCACCGTATTCGTCGTTCTCAAAGGCAAAAACTACTATCTCGCGCCAATCTATCCAGTCTTCCTGGCAGCCGGAGCGGTGGTGATCGAGGGTTTCATCGCGCGATCGCGTCAAGTCTGGCTGAAGCCCGCGCTCGTAGTGTTGATTCTCGCAGGAGGAGCCTGGCTTGCACCGGTTGTCATGCCGGTGCTCCCCATTGATAAATTCATTTCCTACATGGATCACCTGCCTTTCAAAGTGCCTCGCAGCGAGCATAGCCACATGCGCGCCATCCTCCCGCAACATTTCGCCGATGAATTCGGATGGGGTGAGATAATTGCCACCGTAAATCAGGCTTACAACCGGCTCTCTCCCGAAGAACGGCCGGGCTGCGGTATTTTCGCGCAGAACTACGGGCAGGCTGGCGCCATTGATTTCTTTGGCCGCCGCTATGGACTGCCACCCGCCCTCAGCGGCCACCAAACTTATTTTCTGTGGGGCCCGCGCGGCTATTCGGGAAATTGTCTGATCGTTCTTGACGATTCCAGGGAAGTCCTGGAACGCGAATTCGAGCACGTCGAATACGTGGGCAAGTCCTCCGATAACCCCTATGCGATAGAGCGCGAGATCCCCGTCTTCATTTGCCGTGGCGCAAAATTCGGTTCCCTTGCCGGGATCTGGCTGCGATTGAAGAGATGGCGCTAGGAATCCTTCGCGACCCGCCGGACCGGCGAGTCGGATCCTTCAGCCAGGCCGAAAAGAAACGTCCTCGTTTGGCCGCCCGCTTCGGGGGGCATGCCTTCTTCTTGATATACAATCGTGACCGTGAAAAATGACTGAGAGAAGAGACCCTGACCGTGGCCTGCGTCTCATCGCCGCCTTCAAACTCTTAAAAGGCTTGGCGCTATTCGCACTGGGCATCGGCGCGCTCAGACTTCTTCACAAGGACGTCGATGCCGTGGTCGAGCACTGGATCAACATTTTCCAGGTTGATCCGCACAGTCACTACATTCAGCTGCTTCTCGCGAAGTTGTCGATGGTGGATGACCGGAGATTGAAACAACTCAGCGTAGGCACGTTCTTTTATTCAGCCATTTTTCTGACTGAAGGCGTCGGCCTGGCACTGGGCAAGCGCTGGGCCGAGTATCTTACGATCGTCACGACTGCTTCCTTGCTGCCGCTCGAAGTGTACGAGCTCGCCAAAAACGCCAGCGTTGGCAAAGGACTCGCACTAGTGATCAATCTCGCCGTGGTTGCCTATCTGATCCGCGAGCTTCGCCGCTTTCCAAAGCGATCCTAACGGCTCCGCACGATTTTCAGGCGCTGGACGGTCAGCCCTGGACGTGCGGAGTGTGCCGCAAAGACACCACGACGACTCGAAAATGACTGATTGCGAATGCAGCGCGAGAAGTTCGGCTTGGCGGCCTAATGCTACGGTATCGTCAGGCTGTACCCTTCACGCACGGCCGTGGCGCTCTCCTTGCCTTGATGGCGGTAAACAACGATCAAAATCTTGTCCGCGCCGATGGCTGGATCTCCACCCAAGGCGCTATTGGTGACGACGAAACTCAGAACGCCTTCACGAATTCTGCTCCGAAGGACATCCGTCACGTTCACGGTCCTTCCCTGCACGCCGTAATAACCGCCGATGATTTTGAGGCTATTCCAGTCATCCCGATCTCGGTCGCCGTAATGCGCAGGGCGGGCATCCCGATCGTGGTCGACATTGTTCGCAGGGTGATCGTCCCGATCATCACGGCGAACAGTGAACATACGGGCTTCAACGAAGCCGCTCTCTTTGTAGTTGAATTCGCGTTCCTCATTCCTGCGATTTCTGGCGAAGATACGCAGCGACTTGTCTCTCCCGACGGCAGGATCCCCGCCCATGGTTTGATTATTCACCGCTACTCTGCCATTCACGCCGCCGCGCTCGATGAGGTCTTTTAGAATATCGCTGACGTCACTCCGCTGATTCTTGAAACCGTAGTCAGCGCGCAGGATCTTCCATCCTTCCTCCTGGGCGCCCACTCCAGCAGTAAAAAGAGTGGCGCCAATAGCGAAGATGACCAAGGCGATGACGAACAGAACACATCGATTCACAAGCTTCATTCGAGGCTCCTCCAGGGCGCAAACCCTGTGCATCACTTATCTAACTTTAACTCTGGTGGCGGCACCTGGTAATAACTAATCGAGGCGGGATTGTCCTGAATGTCTACATCAGGCGGATGGCTTTCTTGCGAGTCATGCCACCGCTTCAAAGCCGGTAGCGGACTGAAATTTTCCCGCTCCGATTTGCAAATCCTGAGGTCTTCCCTCATCATTACTAGTTTGTTTGGGGACGCGGCACGCTTCCGCTGCGGCAATTCTTTTTCTAGCTTCATTTTTCCTGTCGGTCGTATTGTGATCGTTCAATAAAAGGAGCGGCATGGAAAAGCCTTCCAAAATAGCGCCTGCCAAGGGAAAACTCGGCGTGCTGCTTCCGGGCCTGGGGGCTGTCAGCACGACCTTCATGGCCGGAGTCGAGCTCGTCCGCAAAGGCAAGGCGCAGCCTGTGGGATCGCTCACGCAGATGGGCACCATTCGGCTGGGCAAGCGCACCGACGCACGCTCGCCGCTCATAAGGAAATTCGTTCCTCTTGCCGAGCTGAAGGACCTCAGCTTTGGCGGGTGGGACATTTTCAAGGACAACGCTTACCAGTCCGCGGCGAATGCGGGCGTCCTGAATCCTCAGGACCTGGAAAAGGTGAAGCCCTTTCTCTCCACCATCAAGCCCATGAAGGCCGCGTTCGATCACGATTTCGTGAAGCTGATCGATGGACCGAACATCAAGAAAGGCAAGAACAAGTACGAACTGGCTCTGCAGATCAAGGAAGACATCGCCAACTTCCGCAAGACTTCGCGCGCTTCGCGGCTGGTGACCTGCTGGTGCGGTTCAACCGAATCCTTCGTCAAGCCGGAAGACGTGCACTCCACTCCGGAAAAGTTCATCGAGGCGATGAAGTCCAATCACCCGGCGATAGCGCCCTCCATGCTGTACGCCTGGGCCTCGGTGACCAGTGGCGTGCCGTTTGCCAACGGCGCGCCCAACCTGACCGTAGATATCCCCGCGATTCAGAAGCTCGCGCACGGCCACAACGTGGCTATCTGCGGAAAAGATTTCAAGACGGGTCAGACGCTGATGAAGACCATCCTCGCACCGGGCTTCAAGGCGCGCATGCTGGGGCTGGAAGGCTGGTTCTCCACAAACATTCTCGGGAACCGCGACGGCGAAGTTCTGGAGGACCCTGGCTCATTCAAGACCAAGGAAGAGTCCAAGCTCAGCGTGCTGGAATATATTCTCCAGCCGCAGTTGTACCCGCAGTTGTACGGCAAGATGTGCCACAAGGTGCGCATCAACTACTATCCGCCGCGCGGCGACAACAAAGAAGGCTGGGACAACATCGACATTTTCGGCTGGCTCGGGTATCCGATGCAGATCAAGGTGGACTTCCTCTGCCGCGATTCCATTCTGGCCGCGCCGCTTGTGCTCGATCTCGTCCTGTTCCTGGACCTGGCGCAGCGCTCGGGAATGCGCGGCATCCAGGAGTGGCTCAGTTTTTACTTCAAGTCGCCGATGACTGCGCTGGGGCTGTACCCCGAGCACGATCTCTTCATTCAGTCCATGAAGCTGAAGAACACGCTTCGCTGGATGAAGGGCGAGGAGCTCATCACCCACCTCGGGCAAGAGTATTACGACTAGATCGAGCTAGCCGGCGTGGGTGGCAGCGGATTTTGCATCGACGGCATCCAGCACACGCGAGGAATAGACCAGCGCGGCGCCTGCGTTCATCGCGACAGCGACTCCGAGCGCTTCGCTGATTTCTTCCTTTGTGGCGCCGGCTTTCAGCGCTGCGTCAGTGTGCACAACGATGCAGCCGTCGCAGCGAGTTGTCACCGCTACGGCCAGCGAAATGAGCTGCCGCGTTTTTTCGCCGAGCTTGCTCGTCTTGGAATTGGCAGCGCTGAGCGTTTGGTAGCCGCGAACCGTGTCGGGCGAGACCTTCATCAGGTCTCCGATGCGGGCGCCGACTTCCTTATGGTATTGATTCCAGTCCATCATCATGATTTTTTCTCCTGTTTTATGAAGCGAGAATCGCGCGCGATTATACTCCAGGGTTGCGCGAGTGTGATATCTTCTCCAATTCACCCGAGCCTGCCGCGTTGTACGGCGGTTGTGTCGCGGCGCAATCTTTCCTCGTGCGCCAGTAGAGCAGTCGAACTTATACCAAGGAGCCGTCTTCATGAAGACTTCGTATAACGGGAAGGCCATTCCCTCCGAAGGCAAGCCGATCGGTTACAACGGCGGCGAACTGCAAGTGCCGGACACGCCGATTATTCCGTTCATCGAAGGGGATGGAACGGGGCGCGACATCTGGAAAGCATCAAGGCGAGTGTTCGACGCGGCGGTGGAGCACGCGTATGGCGGGAAGCGGCGGGTGGCGTGGTTCGAAGTCTTCGCCGGCGAGAAGGCCTTCAATGCCTTCAAGGAGTGGCTGCCGGGTGATACCGTCGACGCTATCCGTGATTTTCGAGTGGCCATCAAGGGGCCGCTGACGACTCCTGTGGGCGGAGGTATTCGTTCGCTGAACGTGGCGCTGCGGCAGATTCTGGATCTCTATTCTTGCGAGCGGCCGGTCCGCTATTTTACGGGCGTTCCTTCGCCGGTGCGCGAGCCGGAAAAAATGAATGTATTCATCTTCCGGGAGAATACCGAGGATGTGTACATCGGGATCGAGTGGAAATCCGGCTCGCCCGAAGCGAAGAAGCTGCTGGAATTCTTGAACAACGAGATGTTGAAGGATGGGAAGAAGCAGATTCGCTGGGATTCCGGCGTGGGTATCAAGCCGATTTCCCCCACGGGAACGAAACGGCTGGTGCGGCGGGCCATCAAGTACGCGCTGGCGAACAAGCGCAAGAGCGTGACGCTGGTGCACAAGGGCAACATCCAAAAGTTTACCGAGGGCGCATTTCGCGACTGGGGCTACGACTTGGCGCGCGAAGAGTTTCGCGCGCAGACGATCACCGAACGCGAGAGCTGGATTATCGACAACCTCGACAAGAATGCGGCGCTTACGGTGGAACAGAATGCGGCGCTCATCGAGCCGGGACTCGAGCAGGCCACGGACGCGTTCAAGAAGACGGTCTACGGCGAAGTGAAGCAGACGATCGACGCGATTTACGTCACTCACGGCAAGGGAAACTGGAAGCAGAAGCTGATGATCAACGACCGCATCGCGGATTCCGTCTTTCAGCAGGTGCTGTTGCGGCCGGATGAATACAGCGTCCTGGCGACTTCCAATTTGAATGGGGATTATTTGTCGGATGCGTGCGCGGCGCAGGTGGGCGGGCTGGGCATGGCGCCGGGATCAAATATTGGAGATGGATTTGGCGTTTTTGAAGCGACTCACGGCACGGCGCCGAAGTATGCGGACAAGGATGTGATCAATCCAAGTTCCGTGATGCTCTCGGGCGCGATGATGTTTGAGTTCCTGGGCTGGAAGGAAGCGGCCACGCTAATCGAGGACGGCGTTGCGCGCACGATTCAGCAGAAGCGGGTAACCTACGATCTCGAGCGGCTCATGCCTGGCGCGGCCAAGGTGGGCACGTCGGCGTTTGCATCAGCAATTATTGAGAATATGAAGGAGGCTGCTGTGGCTCGCTAGTTAAAAAAATATTCTAACGCAGAGGCGCAGAGAGCGCAGAGCATTATCGGACAAGAATTTTATTGAAGACTAAGGAGCGGCATGAGCAGAAAAAAGGTGACGGTAGTGGGAGGCGGTTTTGTGGGATCGACCACGGCGCAGCGAATTGTGGATCTGGAACTGGCCGACGTTGTGCTGACAGACATTTTGGATGGACCGCCCGCTGGCAAAGCGCTGGACATGATGGAGTCCGGGCCGATCACGCGGACGGATTCGCGTGCAACCGGCGTTTCCACGGCGACCGGCGATTATTCCGCGACGGCAGGAAGCGACGTGGTCGTGATCACTGCGGGGTTTCCGCGCAAGCCGGGAATGAGCCGCGACGATTTGCTGAAGGCCAACTACGACGTGGTGAAGGCCGTCGTCGAGCAGATCGTGAAGCATTCGCCGAATTGCATCATCATCGTGGTGACGAATCCGCTGGATGCCATGGCGCAGGCAGCGCTCAAGGTCAGCGGTTTCCCGAAGCACCGCGTGCTCGGCATGGCGGGAGTGTTGGACTCAGCGCGCATGAGCACGTTTGTGGCAATGGAATGCAAGGTCAGCGTGGAAAACGTACACTCCTTTGTGCTCGGCGGTCATGGCGACGACATGGTGCCGCTGCCGCGGTATTCCACGGTGGCGGGAATTCCCCTCCCCGATCTGTTGCCCACGGAGCGCATTGACGCCATCGTGGAGCGTACGCGCAAGGGTGGCGCTGAGATCGTCAATTTACTGAAGACCGGCTCGGCTTACTACGCGCCTTCTGCCGCAGCAGTGGAGATGGTGGAAGCCATTCTCAAGGATAAGAAAAAGATTCTGCCCTGCGCCGTCTACCTCGACGGGGAGTACGGAATCAAAGGACTGTTCGTCGGCGTGCCCGTGAAGCTGGGCGCCAAGGGCGTCGAGGAAATCATTCAGATCAGACTTACGGCCGAAGAAAATGCCGCGTTGCAGAAATCCTCATCGTCGGTGCGGGAACTAGTGGCGGTGCTCGGACTATAAGTAACCGACCGCTGTCAATTTTCCTTACCAACCAAAGATCTTCCCCGCGCCGTATACCAAAGCCAGCGTAAATCCCGCGATCACCACCTCGCCGATGGCGCCGACCGCGAACGGCCGGAGCCCCTGCTTGCGCATATCGCTGAAATTGGTGCGCAGGCCGACCCCCGCAAAAGTGAGCAGAAACGCCCAGCGCGAAAGATTGGCGAGCGCTCCGACCTGCTCCTTGCTAAAGAAGTGATAGGTCGCAAGGACCGAAATCAACAGGAAGCCTAAAACAAACTTCGGAAATTTCTGCCACAGGAATGCCGCCTTGTTCCCTACTGCCTGCGCCTGCCCTTTGCTGGCCCAGTAAATGGCGTAGCCGAGCACGACGAATCCGATCATGGCGTTGCGCGTGGACTTGACGAGCACGGCGAGTTTTCCGGCAGCGTCGGAGTACAGCGTCCCCGCGGCGGTAGCCTCCGCTGTATTGTCCACGCCGAGGCCGGCCCACAAGCCGTACACGCGGTCGCTCAGATGGAGGAAGTGCCCGATTACCGGAAACGTAAAAAGAGCCAGGGCGCCGAGGGCGAGAATCGCCGCGATGGAAAAGGAAGAATCTTCGTCGTCGGCTTCAATGGCCCCCTTTGTGGCGATGATGGCACTCACGCCGCAGACCGCCGAGCCAACGGCAAGAAGCGTCGTGAGTTTGGGCTTGAGCTTGAACAGGCGGCCGAGAAAGGTCATGAACGCGAGAGAACCGGCGATTTCAATGGCCACGAGAACGAGGCTCACGCCGCCGAGTTTCAAAATGTCGCCGAGCAGAAAGCGCGCCCCGAGCAAAACGATGCCGGCTTTGAGCCAGAATTCGTAGGTGGCCACGCCCGTGCGGAAAATTTCCGGGACGCCCACGGTGTTGGAGATCACCAGCCCCAGAATGATGGCCCACAGCACATATTCAATATTCGGAAACGTCCAGTGATGTACCTTGGCGTAGGAGCCGACGTTTTGTTCTAGCAGTTTGCCCGCATAGCCGACGGCGGCAAGCAGCAGAACTCCGGGGATGACGCGCAGAAATCGCAGCGCCGGCTGCACCGGCTGAACCTGAGGAACCGTGATTACATCAGCCATGTTTCGTTATCTCCATTTTTCCAGGAATCTTCACCAAGGGATGTGCTTGAATACTCCGGTGCGGACCAGCAACGCCAAAAGAAAGGCCACCAGCACTGCCCAGGTGTCCAGCGACAACTTCCAGCGGCTTCCAGTCTTCCCTGCTTCCACTTCTGCGCTCATGGATATGCTCCTGACGATTTAGCTCACCGATGTTTGTTGCAAATCCGGATCTTTCCGATTCGTGCCCCAGAACTGCGCACTGATTTCCGCGACGTCGCGTGACGCCACGCGGCCGACAATCAACAGGGCCGGAGCCGCGAGTTTTTGTTCGCTGGCCAGTCTGGCGACATTGGACCAGCGCACTTGCTGTTGAAAACCAGTTGCCCGAGAGACGATCACGCATGGCAGGTCCCCCGGAAGCCCGCCTCCGAGCAGTCGCTCTGAAACCTCGGCATAATCTGCGCCGGGCATGTACAGAACCAGCGTGGTTGTGCTCGTGACGCAACCCCAATCCATCGAGCCGCCGTCGATTCCGCGCGAGAACGTAGTAAGCAGAATTTGCGAGGCCACCCGGCGATCGGTGAGCGAGATTCCCGCGGCCGCCGCGGCTCCGAGTGCGGCGCTGATGCCCGGAACGATTTCATATTCAATTCCGGCTTTACGAAGGGCTTCGATTTCTTCTCCAGCGCGCCCAAAAATCGTTGGATCGCCGCCTTTCAGCCGGACAACTCCCGGGCGCGTCCGCCCATACGAAACCAGGAGCGCGTTGATTTCATCTTGGGTAAGGAGTTTGTGGCCAGCGCGCTTGCCCACGTTAATGATCTCGGCAGCGGACGAAATCACCGCCAAAACAGCATCGCTGACCAGAGCATCGTGAAGGACAACGTCGGCACGAGCGAGCAGGCGTGCCGCTTTCAAGGTGAGTAGTTCGGGATCACCCGGTCCCGCACCAATGAGATAAACCTTGCCCATCATGCCACGCACTCGCCGCGGCCCAGCTTCAGGGAATAAATCTCTGTGTCTCCCCAGTCCACGAAGATATCCTCGGAGGTGGCCGTCACCTCCGCCAAGGAGAGCAGCCGCTCTTTGATGGTCTTGTCTGGCGTGCGCGAGACCCACGCGGTAAATGTCTCGGCAGCCTGGCGGTCCTGCTGATAGAAACTCAGGAGCTCTCGAATAATCGCGGGAATGGGCCGGGCAGGTACAGCCATGATCTGGCGCGCGAAGCGCACGCCGTCGGCATTCACTTTGCCGCCGAGCAAAAGCTGATAGTACGGGGCCTGTTGTTCGCCAACCTTCCGGACGTTGCCGTAAAAACCGATATCGGCAATGTGATGATGCCCGCACGAATTGGGGCAGCCGCTGATTTTGATGCGTAACTTTTGGATTTCTGGATCGGTGTAATCGTTCAGCTCCCGCGAAAGAACTTCGGCCAGCGTAAGAGAACGCGTAATTCCCAGATTGCAGGTGGTGGCTCCCGGGCATCCCGTGACGTCGGAAATAGTGCGCGCTCCGGCCGTGGCCAGATGAAATGCGCGAAGTTCGTCGTAGATCGCGCGCACACGGTCAAAGGGAACCCACGGGATGACCAGATCCTGATTGACGGCAATGCGCACCCCGGTCAGATTGTTCTTTTCCATAACGTCTGCGAGGCCGCGCATTTGGTCACTGTGCAACGTTCCGGCAGAAAGCTTGACCCACACCCCGCCGTATCCGGCCTGGCGCTGAAACATCAGATTGTGCTCGGCCCAGCGGTCGTATTCCGGACCTGTTTGCGTACCAGCCGTTGAAAGAGATAAAGGAGACGGCGCGATCGTAACCAGCGACGGCTTGATAGGAGAAGGCACGGTAAATGTTTCCGCCGGAGCCTGCGAGACCTTGCGCTTTTTGGCAACCAGGCGGCGGAATTCCTCGATGCCTTTTGCGCGCAAGACGAATTTCAATCGCGCCATGAGCTTGTTCTTGCGGTTCCCCGTTTCCGTAAAAACCCGCAGGACGGCTTCGATGGTGGGAAGCAGCTCTTCTTCAGGCAGAAAATCCGTGAGAACCGCGGCCTCCGTGGGCAAACTTCCCAGACCGCCGCCGACGAGAACTTTGAAGCCACGATGCGACGTGCCGCTGCTGCCGCGGACTTGCGCGATGAGGCCGACGTCGTGGATGCCGGCAATCGCGCAATCTCCATCGTTCTCGCAACCGGAGAAGGCGATCTTGAACTTGCGCGGCAAGTCGTGAAAATCGGGATGGCGCAGGAGATACCTCGAGACGCCCAAAGCGTAGGGGGTGACGTCGAACGCTTCGCCGGGGCAAATACCGGCCAACGGGCAAGCTGTGACGTTGCGCACGGTGTTACCGCAAGCCTCGCGCGTGGTCAGGGCCGCATCGGCGAGCAAGCGCATGGCGGCGCCCACATTTTCGAGTTTCACGAAATGGAATTGGACGTTTTCGCGCGTGGTGAGGTGGCCGCGGCCGGTCGAGTATTCGTCGGCAATAACCGCCAGGACGCGGAGCTGCGCGGGCGTGAGCGCTCCCGCAGGGATCTTGATGCGCAGCATCTGGAAGCCCGGCTGTCGCTGGCCATAGGTGCCGTGTTTCAGTCGGAAAGGACGGAATTGTTCCGGCGTGATGGCGCCGCTCTGAAGCTCTCGGATGCGCTCTTCAAAACGGACGATCTCCGCTTCAATGGCTTCTCGACTGTGCCGTTCCTCGACTTCGGATAATGTTGCCACGGTCATGATTCTTGGCTCCCAGGGTCTCGATCTTTGAAATATCCCTAATCCAAAAGAAAAAGCCCACCTACCAGTGTCTCTGGCATGTGGGCTTCGGAACTTTATGATTCAACTACAGCTAAGTCCGGAAACTCCTCTGGCCAGAGATGGGTGTCGTGCAACACGCAGCGTTGCACGTGCAGAGGCAGCACATCATCTGGCAACAGGTCATCATGAAACTAAAGAATACTTTCCCGGCCGCCCCTTGTCAAAGGGTGGGCCCTGTTAAACTTCAGATGCATCTTATTCAAAAAAGTAATCCATGGCAACCGGGAATTATTATGGCTTCGCGGCTGCCGGGGCCGGCGCGATCAGCGTGGCGGTCTTGATGGAGTCAAGCTTGGGCCAGCCTTTGTCCAGATAGGGCTTACCCAGCTTGGAGATTTGATCCTGTTCGGGACCAGCGCTGTCCCCGTATTGGTCGTAGAGCATGTCGACCACCTTCATCCCCGGAGCATCAACGTAGCCGAAAGGTGAAAAACCTTGCCGGTCGAGCCCCGCGTTGTCACTCAAATTGATGAAGATTTGCGTCGACCGGGTATTTGGCAGGCTCGTTTTCGCGTACGTCAGGTAGCCGCGTTTGTTGGACTGTGTGACCGGCTCATCCTGGATATTGGCTTTCTCCCACGCGGCTGCGACAGGCGGATAGGCACTGATACCAAATTGAACGATGAAGCTGGGCACCACGCGGAAGAAGCTGGCGTTGTCATAGAAGCGGTGCTTCACCAGATTGTAGAAGCGGTCGGCGCCGATGGGAGCCCATGCGCGATGGACGGTCACGACAAAATCTCCCCGCGTCGTCGTGAATTTTACCTGAAACGTGTCCGGCGCTTTGTCCTTCAAGAGCGCCGCGCGAAGAAGTGCGCGGTCGTATCCCGAGCGTGGTGCGGGCGCAGGTGCGCTGGCGGTTGCCTCCGGCTGCGCTGCGGCGGCCGCGGGCGTTTCTGCCTTTGGAGCAGCCGTCGCCTCGGCCTTTGGTTGTTCCGGCGGGGGCGGCTCCGCGGCCTGCTCTTTCGCCTTACAGCCGAAAAACAGTGTTCCCATTGCCACAGCCGTGACAAAACAGTTTACGCGTTTCATTTTCTAACATCCCCCTATGCTTCATCTCAAAGTTTCTCGGTTGCTCTTACTTCCTGGCATTCAGCTCGCGGCTGACGCCTTCGACTTCCGTCATGACACGAAGGGTATTTTCCCCGAGAATTTTCTTTACGTCACCCTCGATGTAGCCTTTCTGCAGCAGGGCTTCGGTGATCTTCGGGAGTTTCGTGGCGTCTTCCATGCCGTAGGGCATATTGGCGCCGTCGAAGTCCGAACCGAGGCCCACGTGATCGATGCCGGCAACTTTCACGGCATGGTCGATGTGCTCGAGGATTTTGCTGAATTCCACGCGCGGGAGTTTGCCCTGCTCGACGTATTCGCGGGTGATGCGGTCGCCCTCGATAAGCTGGCAGCCTTCGTTGTCCGCGCACCGTTTCATAACCTCGGCGCTGATGGCCTTGTTCAGCTCCGGATCGGTTTTTTCCGCGTCGCGGAATTCCTGGCTGAGAAAGCCGACGTGGTAATTGATCTGTACGACGCCGCCCTTCCCGGCGAGATCCTTCATCATCTGGTCGGTCATGTTGCGGGGCGCATCGCAAATGGCGCGGCAGGAAGAGTGCGAGGCAATGAGCGGAGCTTTGCTGGTTTCCAGAGCATCATAAAATGTTTTATCGCTGACGTGGGAGATGTCCACCATGACCCCGAGGCGGTTCATTTCGCGGATCACGTCCTTGCCGAAATCGGTGAGGCCGTTGTGCACGGCCTTGTCCGTGGAAGAATCCGCCCATTCGTCATTGCCACTGTGGGTAAGAGTCATGTAGCGGACGCCCAGAGCGGCGAACCTGCGCAGCACACCCAGATCGCTGTTGATCATGTGACCGCCCTCGACGCCAAGGAGCGCTGCAATCTTTCCTTGTTTGTGGGCGTCGCGGATTTCGGCCGCTGTCGTCGCCAGGACGAGATCTTTCGAATGCTTGCGAACCTGCTCGCGCACCGCGTCGATCTGAATCAGTGCACGGTCAACGGCCTCGGGCCCCGTGATTTTGCTGGGCATCCAAATCGAAAAGAAAATGGCGCCGAGGTTGCCTTCGCGCATGCGGGGAATGTCGATGCTCCCGGTGGCGCTGCGATGTCCGAGGTCGAACTTACCGTCAAGAAAGCGCTGTGTCGTGTCGTCGTGCGTGTCCACGACGATCGAGGAGAAGTGCAGCTTGCGCGCTTTTTCAGAGATGGAATCGGCGGACACGGCAAGAATCGCAAGACCCATAGCGGAAATCCACACAACGGCTAACAGCACGGCACGGACCATTTTTCCCCCAAAGGACGAAGCATAGATTGTAAACGGAATTGAGCGGAGAAACGGCGCGAAATTTCAAGAGCAGGACGGTGCGGACCGCGCTACTGCTCCTGCCGTCTCACGACCAACATCCGAGAGCGCAGTCCCATGGCGTTTCCAAGTGTGCCATCCGGGGATAGCACCACAAGAAGACGACAGCCGCGGCAAGCAGCACGATCACGCTGACGCGGACGCCGAAGATGGTGCGCGGGAGGGTGCGCACGGCCAACGCGATGGCCACTCCCAGGATCATCACAGATGGGTAGTAGTAGTAATAAAAGAGGCCCTTTTCGGGAGTCGCCGCCCATTGAAGAAAGTTTGCCGCGAAAAGGAGAAGAAGCAATCCCTCGGGCAAGGCGACGGTTTTGCAAAAGCGCCACAGGCACAAGATCAGTGCTGCCAAGCCGCCCCACGTGACAACGGGATTGCCAACTAGATAGGAAAGCGCGCGCAGGGGGCTCGTATTTAGCGGCCACGTGTACCATGGAGAAGTAATGAATGGGTTGGAGACCCAAGTAGTGCAGATATACCACATGACGCGGTGCATCGCGATCAATTCATGAACGCCGAACGGTCGGTGGAGATTCCGGCATAGAGGCCAGTACGTGAGAAGGTAAGAAGTGACAGGGGCAACGACCAAGCCGAGTAGCAGAGTCAGTACGCCGATTTGTTGAATGGATTGTGCAGGGCGGGAAAGAGACGGGATGGAATCTGCAGGTGCGCGGCGTGCCACCCATAGTAGTGCCAAGCTCACCAAGACCAGGGCCGCAAGTGTGTCAATCGCATTCCACTTACAGGCGCCGGCCAGCCCTATCAAGACACCAGCGCAAATGAAAAGAAACCTGCGTCTACCTGCACCGAGATCTAGAGCAATCGCCGCGGTGTACGCCACTAAACTCCACATCAGGAAGACCATCAAGAACGCATCCATCATGCCGACGCGCGACATCACGAAGAGAAAATTATTGAAGAGAGTCAGCCCGGCAGCAAAGGAAGCAAGGCGAGAATCGCGCAAAAGCAGGAGAGCCCAAAGATAGACGGCGACCAAGGTCAGCGCGCCGCACAACGCAGCGGCAACTCGCCAGCCGAAAGGGTTATCCCCGGCAACTTTCATGCCAATTGCCATCATCAGCTTCCCCAAAGGCGGCTTCGCTAAGGAGTGAATTTGAATCAGAGAGCTTGGATCGGGCGCTTTTAGGAGAAAGCTTCTGGCTTCGGGAACAAATAAGCCCTCATCGAGCTTCGTTATTGAAGGCCTGCCGATGCCGGCCAAAAAAAACAACAAGCTCACTGCGCCGAGGATCGGCGCAGTGATTGCCGGACGATGAAGAATGCGTGTCAGAACAGAACCGTCTCTTGATGGATTACCGCCCGAACTGGATTCTATGGATCCATGCATAAGAGCGGCCGGCTGCGGGTCTCGCGAGGTTGATTCAAGGACGGAGGAACTGCCATTCCGAAAGAGATTCCCCATGCACCAATTATATCCGCGGCAGCTAGATGCGGTTTCCTGGCGGGCAGTTGCGGTGCACAATGACCTAATATCTTTCCGAATGAAATCGTGTCTCTGCCGTCACACCAGCCACCGGAGGAACCGCTGTCTAAATCTTAACCCTTCCGGTCGGCAAGGGACTGGCTGCTGCCGGTTACCCGAAAAGCCAGCCGAGAAGTGCCTGTTTCCAAGCGTCGCGGTTTACTTCCGCGATGGACTCGGTCAGGGGAATGCCCTTGGGGCAAGCATGAACGCAGTTTTGCGCATTGGCGCATTCCTGTATGCCGCCAGGACCCATGAGAGCCGCAAGGCGCTCGCTCTTATCCATCGCTCCCGTGGGGTGCATGTTGAACAAGCGCACCTGGCTGATAATGGCTGCACCCACGAACTGATTATGCTCATTCACCTGCGGGCAAACCTCCAGGCAGTTCCCGCAAGTGATGCAGTTCGAGAGCGGATAGCCCTTCTCCTGAATTTCGGGCGACACGCGCGGGCCTTCGCCGAGATTGTAAGTGCCATCGATGGGAATCCAAGCCTTCACACGTTTGAGGCTTTCAAACATGAATTGGCGATCGATGGTGAGATCGCGCACCAGAGGAAACTTGGACATCGGCTCGATGCGAATGGGCTGCTCGAGCTGATCGACCAGCGCCGAACATGCCATGCGCGCTTTGCCGTTGACCAGCATCGCACAGGACCCGCAGATCTCTTCGAGGCAATTTGAATCGTAGCAAATCGGCGTGGTCTTCTGGCCGCCGCGCGTGACGGGATTCTCGGCGATGTCGCGCAGGCAAATGATGACGTTCATCGAAGGCCGCCACCGGAGAGAAAATTCCTCCCAGCGCGCGGTCTCTTTCGGCCCGGCTTGCCGCTTTATTCTGACGATGACCTGTTTTGTTTCTGTCATAGTCCCTCGACCAACACCTACCTCCGGCCCGCAGGCCGGGCTGCTGTTTCTACTTCGCCGCGTCGTAGCGGCGCGGGCGCGGCTTGATCAAAGAAATGTCGACCGGCTCGTACGTAAACTGAATGTCGTTGTTCGCCCACTTCGCGCGCGTGGTCTTCAGCCAATTGACGTCGTCACGCTCCGGAAAATCCGGCTTGTAATGCGCGCCGCGCGACTCATTGCGGGCCAGTGCGCCGAGCGTGACCACCCGTGCCAGGATAATCATGTTTTCCAGTTCGCGGGCGAAGTTTAGCGTCTGGTTCGACCACTTCGTGCGGTCGCTGAGGTTGATTTTCTTGTAGCGCTCCTGCAAGGCGCGAATCTTCACGTCGGCCATCTCCAGGTTCTTGTTGATGCGCGTGACGGTCACGTGTTCCGTCATCAGGTCTCCCAGTTCTCTCCAGATCGTGATGGGATTCTCCGAACCGTCCTGGCTGATCAGCTTCTGATTCTTTTCTTCCTGGCGTTTCCCTTCTGCGTCAAACACTGCGGACGGCGTGGACTCCGCTCCTTTTTCGAGATTCTTTGCGTACTTCACCGCCGCCGGCCCAGCAATTCCTCCGCTAAAAATGCACGAGACCAGAGAGTTTGCGCCGAGCCGGTTGGCGCCGTGATACTGGTATTCGCATTCGCCCGCCGCGTAAATTCCGGGAACGTTGGTGGCCTGATCTTCGCTATTCACCCAAATGCCACCCATGGTGTAGTGCATCGCGGGAAATACTTTCATCGGCTCAACGCGCGGATCGACACCGCAGAATTTTTCGTAGATTTCCAGAATCCCTTCGAGTTTGCGGTCCAGCGTTTCGCGCGGGATGTGCGTCACATCCAAATACACGGCCGGCTGCCCGTCGACGCCGAGTTTTTCCTGGTAGACGATGCGGTGAATCGCACGCGTAGCAATATCGCGCGGAACCAGATTCCCGTACTTCGGATACCACTCTTCCAGAAAATAAAAGCGTTCCGCTTCAGGAATGCTTCTCGGCGCGCGCTTCTCCCCAGGATTTCGCGGCACCCACACGCGGCCGCCCTCGCCGCGAGCCGATTCGCTCATCAAGCGAAGTTTGTCTTCACCAGGGATCGCCGTCGGGTGCACCTGGATGAATTCTCCGTTGGCGTAGTCCACGCCCTGCTGAAAGAGCGCGGCCTGCGCCGAACCAGTGCATACCACCGAATTCGTCGAGCGCCCGAAGATAGCGCCGTTACCACCAGTGGCAAAGATGACTGCGTCCGCCGCGTACGTCTTCACTTCCATGGAGCGCAGGTCCATCGCGCAAATGCCGCGGCCCACGCCGCCTTCATCGATAACCGCGGAGAGGAACGTGGCGCCTTCGAACTTCTTCACCTTGCCTTCGGATTCGTGGCGGCGCACCTGCTCGTCGAGAGCGTAGAGCAATTGCTGGCCTGTGGTCGCGCCCGCGAAAGCTGTGCGGTGATAAAGCGTGCCCCCGAACCGCCGGTAGTCCAGCAATCCTTCCGGCGTGCGGTTAAACATAACGCCCATGCGGTCCAGAAGATCGATGATGCCCGGCGCCGCCTCACACATCCGCTTCACTAGCGGCTGATTCGCCAGAAAATCCCCGCCATAGATCGTGTCGTCGAAGTGCTTATCGACCGTGTCGCCCTCACCTTTTTGATTCTTGGCAGCGTTGATGCCGCCTTGAGCGCAAACGGAATGGGAACGCTTCACCGGCACGATCGAGAAGAGATCCACCGGGATGCCCGCCTCCGCAACGCGGATGGTGGCCATCAAGCCGGCCAAACCTCCGCCTACAACTATGATCTTTGGCTGTCTCATTTTGTCGGCGGCAAGTAGCCAGAGAACGGATGCCAATCGAACCGGAAACTAAGAATGATCAGGATTCCGACTACACTGAACGCAACGCCGACAAGCGCGCCAAATCGCCCCGCCGCCTGTTGCGCCTTGACGGTGGCCGCCAGCCCCCACTTGCACAAGAAATTCCAGATGCCTAGGCCGAGGTGGAACGAAGAAGCGAGCACCCCCACGACGAAGAACGTGAGGTACCACGGATTCTGCATGTCCATGGCGACGCTTTCGTAAGTCGACGTGCCATGCGTGAGCCAGCGCTCGGTGTAAAGATGCCAGCCAATATACGCAAACGCGATCAGACCCGTGTATCGCTGCGTCAAGTAGAGCCAATTCCCTACCCATGGATACGCCGAAACGTTGGATTTGCCGCGCAGCCAGATGTAAACACCGTAACCGCCGTGAAAGAGCATCGGCAGAAAAATGCCTCCCCATTCCACGATCAGGCGGAACGGAATGGTTTGCAGTTCTTGCGAAGTCGCGTCGTACTTCGCCCGGCTGACCAGCGCGGAACTGTTGGACCAGAAATGCTCCGCCAAGAATGCGCCAACGGGAAGTAACCCGGTAAAAGAATGCAGCTTTCTGAGGAGGTAACTTGAGTCAGGCTGGGTTGCCGTCGAAGACATGCCCTCTCCGCCGCGTAAGTCCCAGCCGATCGCACGGAATGACTCGGGAGGAGCGTTGAGAATCCGCGACGAAGTCAGTATAGGCACATGATTCCTGGTATGCAAGTTGGACTGTTCTTTCTGCGAGCACAAACAATTCGAAATCTTCTTGCGGCAGCGACGGAAGTGCCGGAAAATAGCACCTGACGAATGGGATTCGCCAGGCACAAACGTCCCCCGGCCTCGGCCTCAACATTCATCTGCTTGCCATGAGCACAACACTTAGATTGGTTTCGGAGATGGAGCGCATCGCCAACGCCCTCGGCACGGAACGAGGGGAAGCGTCACAGGTCTCTCTTTCCTCTGTGGCTGAGAAAATCGCCAAAAATCTGGGCGTCAGGAATGAAGAAGTGGCTATTCTCGCGGTTTCCAAGCGCTGGCGCCACCTGCATTTTCTGGTCCCGGAAGCCTTGAAGAAAGTCGGTTTTATTCCGCTTTCGAGCAATTCAGCTCTCGCGGCGCGCACCGCCCGCGATAGCCGTCCCGAGATCGAGAATAATTTTGCCGCCGCGAAGCACGTGACTGTGTTCGAAGGCGTGAAAACCACCGGGGAAGCCGCCGAACCGATTCAGAAAATGATCAGTGCGCCGATTCTCCGGGATGGCACGGTCATTGGCGTCATTCAAATCACCCGGAAGGGGGCAACTGCGGCGGGATCAGGCCCCGACTTCACCGCGGACGACCTCGGAAAAATCCTGGCGCTCTGCAAGCCTCTCGGCAAATTGCTCCACCACATTGCGGGCGAATGATCCTCCGCTCCCCCCGGAATTGTCATCCCACGTTCATAATCTGCGCGCTCCGGCGGTCTTTAAGGGCCGGAATTGCGTTGACACTGCAATACCTTCTTGTTACTTTTCCACAGCGGGAAATTTTTTCGCGCACACACTACTCACGGAGGCACGGCAAACCGGCACCATGGCGTTCGTTGCTAAGAAAATCTTCCTCACCAAAGGCGTCGGTAAACATCGTGAAAGGCTCTCGAGTTTTGAGCTCGCTCTGCGGAACGCCGGTATTGCCGCGTGCAACATCGTTCGCGTCTCCTCCATCTTTCCTCCCAACTGCAAATTGATTTCCCGCAGCGAAGGATTGAAGCACATCAAGCCCGGGCAAGTCGCGTTCACGGTCATCAGCGAAAACTCCACGAAGGAAGCGCACCGGCTCATCGCCGCCAGCATCGGCCTGGCGCTGCCCAGCGACAAATCCATGTATGGCTATTTGTCCGAGCATCACTCGTTTGGTGAAACCGAAGAAGTCGCCGGCGAATATGCCGAAGAGCTCGCGGCGGAAATGCTCGCGACAACCTTAAACGTGGAATTCGATCCGGATTTGTCTTTCGACGAAAAAAAAGAAGTCTACCGGATTTCCAACAAGATCGTGCGCACCATGAACGTCACGCAATCCGCCGTCGGCGACAAGCGCGGCCTGTGGACCACCGTCCTCGGCGCGGCCATCCTCATCGGCGAAGACGACTAAGCAAATGAAAATAGGCAGAATGCGATGTTTGGTTGCGGCTATGCTTTTTCTGATAGTTACGAACAGGAGCGTATCGGCGCAGGAAGAGCCTTTGTGTGTCGAAAATTCACCCGAGTGGCGAGGCGAGATCGGTTGCAGCATCATTGAGAACAAACCGCTGCCCGGTAATCTCAAGCAACCGCCGTTCTGGCACATTGATCGCTTTGAGACGGGTGAGCGTGCGCGAGCAGCCGTTGTTCCTGCGAGCATCGCGTTCGAAGCTCACGGTTCATGGTGGCTCATGTCGATAGAATCGCAAACAGAAAGTCATCACGGAGGCCAACACGTCACGGAAGTGAAACTGCTGCCGCTCCCAGAAGCGCACAAATATTCAATGGTGGTGATATCTGCATATATCCCTTCGGGGTGGACGTCGCGTGTCCATCTTCACTCCGGCGTGGAAGCGTTCTAAGTGGTTGATGGCGAGCAGTGTTTGGAGACGGCAGACCGAGCTTTCAAAATGCAAAAGGGCGAGACGTTGGTTGTTCCGACCGGCGTCACGATGCGTCTCGTAGCCACTGGATCAAAGCCTGGTCGGGCCTTTGCGGCGATCGTCTACGACGCATCCAAGCCACCAACGACGCGGATGGGAATGGAGACGGCATCGCAGCTCGTTTAGTGCACAAAATAGATCGAACTTTAGGGCGTATCTCCTACGTGTCCAGGTCGTACGCCGTCTTCAGCCATTTCTTCACTTCGCCATCAATTTGTTCCACCGCCGTGATTTCGATGCGACGCGTGATGCGGTCTTTTTTCGCCAGCCCGCCGGTGTCGATTAGTCGCTTGGGCAATTTTCCTTTGTAGTGCGTTAGCGCGAAACCGAGATCGATCCGGGAATTGGTCGTTGGCTTGATTTGCGCAAACACATGCTCGCGATAAAACGGCACGATCGTTTTGCACGGGCAAGCCTTCACGTCATCCCCGAGCGATTTGCCCAGCGTCAGCAGTTCGTCAAAAATCGGCCGCAGCTTCTCTTTCGGACCTGCGTACTGCTTCTCCACACAGCGGACCGCCGCCTTCAGATACGCCTCTGGCGCGTCTTCTTCCCAGCCCTTTCCTTCGGCGCGTTCCGCGATCCACGACGCACTGTTGGTGCCCATCTTGTGTTTGGTCTTCAGCCACTCGCGCCGAGACTTCTCGTCCCTCGGCCCTTCCTTCTTCACCAGGGCGATCCATTCTTCCATTGAACGCCCCGTTTTTTCCTTCAGCTCCGCCAACCACTTCTGCACCATCGCTAAGCTTGGATGCGCGTCATACAACGAATTTGTCCATGCTGTTTTTGCAGTTGGCATTGCAACCTCCGCCTGCCTACTCTCCATCGGGAAAATCCTGCTGTTCAGGCCCTACGGGCTATTTGAAATATCCGATGCGCTCCAGCACCGCCCGGACGATCAACGGCAGTGCCACCGTCGCATCATCGAAAACTTCTGCGAACTTCCCGCCTTCTTCCGGCGGCACAAACTTGCCCCAGGAAACGGCTTCCGTGTACGTGCTGCCGCTGAGGCCGCCCCAGTGGACTGGCTCCGGGCAAATGCGCACGCCATAGTTGTAGCGCTTCAGCGGAATTTTCTTGTAGCCGCGCCGCGCAAGCAGTTCCGCGTAAACGCCGAATTGTTGCGACCAATTGCGAGGGACGCCGCCGCCCACCGTCAAAATCCCCATGCGCTTCGTGGCCAGCATGGTGTCGGCAAATTTCTCAAAGTCCTCGAAGGGATCGAAACGCAGCAGCGGGCGCTTTTCCTGCTGCCTGGCGATCTTGTGCAGCGCGAAGTCGATGCCCAGCTCGGAATCGCTGAAAGCCGGAACAAAGATGGGAACGTTGTGCTCGAAAGCGGATTTCAGGATTCCCCGTCCCGGAAAACTTTTGTGCAGATACTCGCCGATGCGGCGGTGGATTTTCCAACTGCAAGCGATATCTTCCGCTTCCCATTCGTTGAGAACGTGGTCCATTACCTCTTCGACATGATCGAGGTTCGTCTCCGGCTCCAGCGAATCGTAAACGCGGTTGTATCCGGCCTGGAAAAGTTCGCTGTCACCCATCTTGGGGTTATAGCGAAAATGAGAGTAACCCGCGGCTTCGACCAGCCCGTGGGCCATGAGCGCGCCGGTCGAAACGATGGCTTTGACGACGCCTGATTCGATGAGGTCACAGAAGACGAGTCCCATCTTGCCGACCGTCAAGGCGCCGGATAACGTCATCACCACAAAGCAATCCCTATCGCGCGCCATCGCTTCAAACACATCGGCGGCGTCGCCGATCTGCCGGCCGGTGAACGCCGTGTCGCCCATGGCCCGGACCAGTTCGTCGACGGTGCGGCATTTGGATAAATCCAGCGGGAACATCGGCCGGAGTTTGTCCTTCACTGGATCGTGGAGCACTCTCCCGGTCACAGTTTTTTCTCGCCGCTTCGCCATCGCGTCTCCTCAACTGCCGATGAATCGCTTCCTGCAAATAAATTTCCGCTTTGCGAATAAAATGCTAAAACGTCCTGCGGATTGATAGTACAAATGCAGCGCAAAGGATAATACAAAACGCGCTCAAATATTTGTTTTTCGCTCATGCTAAACTAAAAATTATGGCAAACAAATTTACCATCGGACTCGTGCAGATGAAATGCACGGCGAACGCGGACCAGAATCTGGCGCGGGCCGCGGGGAAAATCCGCGAAGCGGCCGCGCGGGGCGCTCAAATCATTTCGCTGCACGAATTATTTCACGGCGAATATTTTTGCCGCGTGGAAGACCCGGAGCTTTTCAACATGGCCGAGTCCGTGCCCGGACCAACGACCGAAATCCTGGCGCAGATTGCAAAGGAAAAGAAAGTCGCATTGGTCGTCTCTCTTTTCGAGAGGCGAGCTCCCGGTGTTTATCACAATTCCTGCGCCGTCCTCGATGCCGACGGCACTCTCCTCGGCAAATATCAAAAAATGCACATCCCCGACGATCCGCTGTATTACGAAAAGTTTTATTTTACGCCGGGCGATCTCGGTTTTCCCAATTTCGACACCAGGTATGCGCGCATCGGCGTGCAGATCTGCTGGGACCAGTGGTATCCGGAGGGATCGCGAATCACCGCGCTCGGCGGCGCCCAGGTAATTTTTTATCCGACGAGTATTGCCTGGCACCCGCACGAAAAATCGCAATTCGGCGCCGCGCAGCTCGATGCCTGGCGAACCATCCAACGCGGGCACGCCATCGCGAATGGCGTGTACGCTGCGGTCGTCAACCGCGTCGGATTCGAAGGCAAACCCGAAAAGGGCGACCCGGGATTGGAGTTCTGGGGCAATTCTTTCGTCGCCGATCCCTTCGGCCAGGTTATTTCCGAAGCCTCCAACGACAAAGAAGAAATCCTGGTCGTCGAATGCGACCCCGCAAAGAGCGAGGAAACACGCCGCAACTGGCCGTTTCTGCGCGACCGCCGCATCGACGCCTATCAACCCATCCTGAACCGCTGGCTGGACAAAGAATAATATTCCCTCGCTCAATCGATTCGACCTTTTCTTCTCCGCGATCTCTGTGTGCTCCGCGATCTCTGTGTTAAATTCGTTTTCCCAATGAAGACACCGCCGCAAAATAAAACGCCATACGCGCTCGGCTTCCGCATGCCCGCCGAATGGGAACGGCACGAAGCGACCTGGCTCGGCTGGCCGCACGAGCTGACCGATTGGCCCGGAAAATTTGCGCCCATTCCGTGGGCCTTTGCAGAAATCGTGCGGCAGTTGTCAAAGGTTGAGCGAGTTTTTCTGCTCGCGGAAAATCGTGGATCCGAATCCCGCGTCCGCACGATCTTGAAGAAGGCCGGCGCCAATCTCGATGCGGTCGATTTCTTTTGTGTGCTGACAGATCGAGGGTGGATGCGCGATTCAGGTCCCATCTGTGTGCGAAGCGAATCAGGAGAAGTTGCCTTCAACCATTTTGTATTTAATGGCTGGGCGAAGTACAAGAATCACAAGAACGATGCAGCCGTGGTCACAAAGGCAAATCAGAAACTCAAGCGCCGCTTATGGCGACCCGTTCACAAGGGCCGCCGCGTCGTGCTCGAAGGCGGAAGCATCGATGTCAACGGTCGCGGAACTTTATTGACTACGGAAGAGTGCCTTCTAAGCAAAGTGCAGGAGAGAAATCCGGGGTTCACCAAAGAGGATTACGCGCAAGTCTTCCGCGAATACTTCGGCGTGACCAATGTTCTCTGGCTGAAGAATGGAATCGCCGGCGACGACACCCACGGCCATGTGGACGACCTCGCGCGGTTCGTGAATCCCTCAACGGTCGTAACCATTTTGGAAAACGACCCCAAAGATCCCAACTATGCCGCCCTTCAAGAGAATCTCGCCCTGCTGAAAACCATGAAAGATCAAGACGGCCGCGCGCTTCGCGTTGAAACGCTTCCGATGCCGGCACCGGTCTATTTCGATGGGCAGCGGCTTCCCGCGAGTTACGCGAATTTTTACATTGCCAACAAGATCGTGATCATGCCCACTTTTAATGACGCGAACGATCGCGTCGCACTCAATGCACTCGCGGGTTTGTTTCCAGATCGTGAAGTGGTGGGAATCACCTGCCGCGATCTCGTGCTGGGACTTGGCACGGTGCACTGCATGACGCAGCAGCAACCGGCTTCCCAGTAGCGCAGGCTTTCCTTCGCGATCTAGATCGATTGCCTGAACCACAAATTCAGATACAATCCTTGTTCCCAAAGGAGGCCTCATGTTCGCCGCACAAGTGCCTACACAAAGGACAGTCGGAATCTGGTTCGAATCGCACGGCTTCGTCTCCTGGCTTCTCCTTGGCCTGATTGCCGGTTGGCTCGCGGGAAAAATCGCGCGTGGCCGTGGTTTCGGCTGCATCACGGACATTGTCCTCGGACTAATCGGGTCCTACCTCGGCGGCTGGATTTTTGTCAAACTGGGAATTTTTGGCGGCGGCTTCTTGTACTCGCTGGCTGCCGCCACCCTGGGCGCCGTGATTCTCGTCTCTATCGCGCACCTTTTCAGCGGCTCGGACCGCTGAGCCGTCCGCATTCTGCAACTTCGAGCAGCAGCGTTCTCGGGACGTGGCTGCCTGGCGTCCTGTGATACGATTCTCATTTGCGTCCCGGAGTTGACGCCTCATTGAGCAAGTCCTCGCAATCCCTCACAGCTATCCCACTTGGCGGTCTCGGCGAATTCGGCATGAACATGATAGCGCTGCGGCTCGGTGACGAGATCATGGTCATCGACGCGGGCATGATGTTCCCGGAGTCGGAACTCCTGGGCGTCGATTTGGTCATTCCCGACATCACCTATCTGAAACAGAACCGCGCGCAGGTTCGCGCGATTGTGCTGACGCATGGCCATGAAGATCATATCGGTGCACTCCCGTATATCCTGCGCGATTTGAATGTTCCCGTGTACGGAACGCGTTTTACTCTGGCGCTGGTGAAAAAACGCTTGGACGAAGCGGGGCTTCTGGAGTCGACCACGCTTCGCGAAGTAATTCCCGGGCGGCTAGTGGAGATCGGGCCGTTTGAAGTTGAGTTTATTTCCGTGACGCACAGCACGGTGGATTGCGTGGCGCTGGCGATTCGAACGCCGCTGGGCGTGGTCATCCACACCGGCGATTTCAAAATCGATCAGACCCCCGTGGGGGGTGTGCCGTTCGATTTGCACTCCTTCGCCAAGTATGGAAATGACGGCGTGCTGGCGCTGTTCAGCGATTCGACGAACGTGGAGCGCCCCGGATTTACGCCGTCGGAGCGGGCCGTCGTTCCACGCATCGAAGAACTGTGCCGCTCGGCGCCGCGGCGGGTGATTTTGTCCTGCTTCGCGTCGTCCATTCATCGCATTCAGCAGGTCATCGACATTGCTTCACGGGTGAACCGAAAAGTGGCGTTCGTCGGGCGCAGCATGGTCGACAACGTGGAGATTGCGCACTCGCTCGAACTGCTGAGCATCCCCGACGGAATGGTGGTGCGGCCGCAGGACATTCGCGGATTCGATCCCAAGCGCATTATTATTTTGGCCAGCGGAACCCAGGCCGAGCCCATGTCGTCACTCTCGCGGATCGCGGTGGACAATCACCGTTTCGTATCCGTGGATGAAAACGACAGCGTGATTCTCTCCGCGCGCATCATCCCGGGAAACGAAAAAGCCATATTCCGAATGCTGGACCATATGTTCCGGCGGCGCGCGCTGGTTTATTACGACAATTCAGCGGGCATCATTCACGTTTCGGGCCACGCCAGCCAGGAAGAGCAGAAATTGCTGCTGCAACTCGTAAAACCGAAATACTTCATCCCGGTGCACGGCGAGTACCGTCATCTGTTCCGGCACGCCGCGCTGGCGCATCAACTGGGAGCCGTCTCACAGGAAATTCTGCTCGTCGAAGACGGGCGGCCGATTGAATTCACGGAGGAGGGCGCACGCCGTCTCGACCCGGTGACGGCCGGCCGCGTGTGCGTGGATTCAGGCTCGCTGGAAGAGATTGAAGACGTTGTGATTCGCGACCGCAAGCATCTTTCCGAAGACGGCATCGTTGTACCCATCATCGCGATCGATAAGCACACCGGCAAAATGGAATCGCATCCGGAAATCGTGACGCGCGGTCTGATGAGCGACAACGGCCAGGAATTGATCGTGGGCGCGCGACTGGTGATTATGAAGACCGTCGAGGAATCCAACGCCGAGGAAAAATCCGACTGGGGCGTCATCAAGGAAAAGATTCGCGTGGACCTGAAGCGCTACATCAACAAGCAGACCTCCAAACGGCCCTTGATTCTTCCCGTCATTCTTGAGGTCTAACAGGCTGGGCTGCTGATGGCTGAACCCACCACTACTCCCGCGCCGAGCGTTGGCAGGGCCGCATTTACGTTCATCCTGATCATGGTGGCACTAGATTTTCTGGCGTTCGGCATCATTGTGCCCGTGCTCCCCGACCTGATTCGCAGCTTTGAAGGCGGCGACTTCGCCCGCGCTTCAGCCATCACCGGCTATTTCGGATTCGCCTGGAACGCCATGCAGTTTATTTTCTCTCCGCTCCTGGGCGCCTGGTCTGATCGCTTCGGGCGCCGCCCCGTCATCCTCATCTCCTGTTTTGGCCTGAGCATCGACTACGTTTTTATGGCTCTCGCTCCGTCGCTCCGCTGGCTGTTTGTCGGCCGGATCATCTCCGGCATTACCGCTTCCAACGTGGCCACAGGTTTCGCTTACATCACCGATGTCACTCCGCCGAAAGAACGGCCAAAAAAGTTCGGCTTGATCAGCGCGGCGTTTGGCCTCGGCTTCGTCATCGGTCCTGCGGTGGGCGGCTATCTTGGCAACATCAATCTGCGGTTCCCTTTCTGGGCTGCCGCTGCGCTGAGTCTCGCCAATGCCCTCTATGGTTTTTTCATCCTTCCGGAATCGCTCCCGCCGGAACGCCGATCCAAATCGGCCTGGCACATGGCCAATCCTCTGGGCTCCATGAATCTCTTCCGGTCGCATCGAGAACTCGCGGGCCTGGCCATCGTCATGACACTCTATTATCTTGCGCACCAGTCTTTACAAACCGTCTACGTCCTCTATACCGAATATCGCTACGTGTGGAACCAGCGCGACATTGGCTTTTCGCTAGCGGTGGTAGGCGTCTCCGCGGCCGTGGTGTCCGGGGTCCTGGTCGGCCCGTTCGTGAAGCGCTTTGGCGAACGTCGCAGCCTGCTTTCCGGCCTGTTCTTCGGCGTCCTCGGCTTCGCGGGTTTTGCTCTCGCCAGCCGAGGATGGATGATGCTTGCCGTCATACCATTCATTGCGCTCTGGGGTATTGCCGCTCCTGCCACGCAATCGTTGATGTCGCGTCATGTCGATCCCTCTTCGCAGGGTAAGCTGCAAGGGGCGATCAACTCGCTTCGCGCGATCACGGGCATGGCCGGCCCGATCCTCTTCACTCAGGTGTTTGCACTGGCCATCTCGCCGCGCGCCAACATCCACCTTCCCGGTTCTCCGTACTTCCTTGCGGCCGTGCTCCTCTGCTCCAGCCTGCTGATAGCGGTGTACGTCACGCGGCCGGGTGAAGATATTCGGCCACCAGCACCAGCTGTCGCCGACATCAATCCGTCAGAGTGAAGCTGCGACCGAACCTCACCCCTCCCGACCGGCTCGCAATAAATTCCGGTGAGCTACATTCGGATCGGTACCACTTCTGGTTAACCTAACTTCCGCGCTCGTTGGGGCGAACTGTTTTGTTTGCAAGGGGTTGTCATTTCATTCCGTCACTATGTCGCCGGTTCATGCCAAGTCTTGACCGGCTTCATGA
>Ga0193747_1000083_pt1 | contig 54355 bp, 48 predicted proteins | sample L1m2metaG_FD_143048 | JGI IMG/M metagenome (GOLD analysis project Ga0193747, IMG submission 143048) | Soil microbial communities from a riparian zone of the East river system, Colorado, United States - L1m2 | ecosystem: Environmental > Terrestrial > Soil > Riparian zone | place: USA: East River... | reverse complement strand
CCGTCCCGCTGCCGGGCAGGCCGTCGCCCTTCGCAGAGAGCCGTTTCGTCGTCGCCGACACCCTGCTTCGCTTCGACCACGCCCAGGGCGTCGCGGACGTGCTGGCGGGCGATTCCGGCACGATTGCGGCCCAGCTCGAGGGCCCTGTCCCGACGGCCGGTGCCAGGCACCCGACACGTCCGGAGGGGCTACGTCGCTTTCCGACCCGCGAGGAGTACCAGGCACAGGTCGTGTCCGCGCAAGACGCGATCCGTGCGGGCGAGGCGTTTCAGATCGTCCTCTCGCAGCGTGCGGAACGGCCCACCTCGGCAAGCGCGGTCGATCTCTACCGTGCCCTGCGCCGCGTCAACCCGTCCCCGTACCTCTTCCTGCTGGAGCTCGATGACCTGGCGCTGATCGGGTCGTCGCCCGAGACGCTCGTGAAGGTCACCGGCCGCCGCGCCTCGCTGAACCCGATCGCCGGGACGACGGAGGCCGGCGAGGGAGACGCCGAGCGGCTGCTCGCATCTGCAAAGGAGCGGGCGGAGCACATCATGCTGGTCGACCTGGGCCGCAACGACCTCTCGCGCGTCTGCCGCGCGGGAACGGTGCGCGTCGAGCGCTTCCTCGAGCCGGAGCGCTTCTCGCACGTCACGCACCTCGTCTCGGAGGTCTCCGGCGAGCTCCGCGACGGCGTCGGGCCCTTCGACCTGCTGCGCGCGTGCTTCCCCGCCGGAACCGTGTCCGGCGCGCCCAAGGTGCGCGCGATGCAGCTGATCTCCGAGCTGGAAGGCGTCCGCCGCGGGCCCTACGCCGGCGCGGTCGGCTATGCGCTTCCGAACGGCGATCTGGACACGTGCATCGCGATCCGCACGATCCTGCTCGCCGATGGGGTCGCGCACCTGCAAGCCGGCGCGGGGATCGTCGTCGACTCCCACCCCGCCGACGAGCACGAGGAGTGCCTGCGCAAGCTCGCGGCGCTCGAAGCCGCAATCGACCTCGCGGAGGACGCCGCGTGATTCTCTTGGTCGACAACTACGACTCGTTCACGTTCAACCTGGCGCACCTGTTCGAAGAGCTGGGCGCGGAGGTGCTCGTCCGGCGGAACGACGCGATCGACGCCGACGAGGCCGAACGGCTCGCGCCTTCGCACCTGGTCGTCTCCCCCGGCCCCGGTCGGCCCGAGCATGCGGGCGCCACGATCGAGATCCTCCTGCGCCTCACCTCGCACGTGCCCACACTCGGCGTCTGCCTCGGCCACCAGGCGATTGTGGCCGCGTTCGGCGGCGAGGTCGGCCCGGCCGCGAGCATCGTGCACGGGAAAGCCAGTGGCGTCACGCACGACGGCCGTGGCATCTTTCGCGGTATGCCCGCCGAGTTCGAGGCCGGTCGCTACCACTCGCTCGCGGCCACGAAGGTTCCGGCGGAGCTGGAGGTCTCGGCGCGCTGCAAGGAGGGCGAGGTGATGGCCGTCCGGCACCGCTCGCTGCCGGTCGACGGCGTCCAGTTCCACCCCGAGTCCGTCCTGACCCCGCTCGGCCCGCAGCTGGCGCGGAACTTCCTGGAGCGCGCATGATTCAGGCCGCGATCCAGCGGGTCCTCGACGGGCACGACCTCGGACGGGAGGAGGCGCGCGACGTCATGGGCACCGTGATGAGCGGCGATTGCTCTCCCGCTCAGATCGCAGGATTCGTCGTCGCGCTCCGCGCCAAGGGCGAAACCGTGGACGAGATCGCCGGCTGCGCGGAGGCCATGCGCCAGCACGCCCTGGCGGTGCGGCCGAAGCGCGACGACCTCGTCGACACGGCCGGCACGGGCGGCGACGGCGCGCGCACGATCAACATCTCGACCGCGGCTGCACTGGTGGCCGCCGCTGCAGGTGCCGGCGTGGCCAAGCATGGGAACCGCGCGGTCTCCTCCGCTTCGGGCTCGGCCGACGTCCTCGAGGCGCTCGGCTTCGCGCTCGAGCTCCCGCCCGAGCGGATCGCGCTCTCGATCGACGAGCTCGGCTTCGGCTTCCTCTTTGCCCCCGCGCACCATCCGGCGATGCGGCACGCCGCACCGGTGCGCCGCGAGCTGGCGACGCGCACGGTCTTCAACGTCCTCGGGCCGCTGACGAACCCCGCCGGCGCACGCGCCCAGATCGTCGGCGTCTACGCTCCGGAGCTCGTGCGCACGATTGCCGACGTGCTCTGCCTGCTCGGCGCGAGGCGCGCGTACGTCGTCCACGGCGCCAACGGGATCGACGAGCTGTCGCCGGCCGGGCCCAACCTCGTCTGCGAGGTCACGGACGGAGCGGTGCGCGAGTTCGAGCTCGATCCGCTCGATCTTGGAGTCGAGCGCTGCGACCCGGCCGAGCTCACCGGAGGCTCGCCCGAGGAGAACGCGGCCGCCATCCACGACGTCTTCGCAGGAGCGGACGGAGGGCGGCGAGACGCAATCCTCCTGAACGCCGCGGGAGCGATCGCCGCGGCAGGCCATGCGGACGACCTCGCCGGCGGACTCGCGCTCGCCCGTGAAGCGGTCGACTCCGGCGCCGCAGGCAAACGCCTCGACGAGCTGATCGCGTTCTCCCGCGCCGAGGTGGCGGCGTGACCGGCTTCCGCGCGGCCCTCGCGGCACCGGGCCTCGCAGCGATCGCCGAGGTCAAGCGCCGCTCGCCTTCCGCGGGCGACCTGCGCCCCGATGCCGATCCGGCCCGGCTCGCGGCGCAGTTCGCGCACGCCGGTGCCGCCGCCGTGTCCATCCTCGTCGACGAGCGCTTCGGCGGCTCCCTCGACGACCTGCGCGCCGCCCGCGCCGCGACGACCCTGCCGCTGCTCGGCAAGGGCTTCTTCCGCGAGGAGGAGGATCTCCGGCGGTTGAAGGAGGCCGGGGCCGATGCGGCGCTCATCCTGCTGCGCGACGTCGAGGACGACCGCGCTCAGACCCTGCTCGCGCGCGCCGGGGAGCTGGGGCTCGACACGCTCGTCGAGGCGCACGACGCGCAGGAGCTCGAGCGTGCCCTGGCTCTCGACGCACCGGTGATCGGGATCAACGCGCGCGACCTGAACACGTTCCACATCGACCGGGCGGCGCAGCTTCGGCTCGTTGCGCACGCTCGGGCCAGCGCACCCGAGCGCGTCGTGATCGCGGAGAGCGGCGTGCTCACCCGTGCCCAGGGCGCGCTCGCAGAGCTCTCGGGCGCTGACGCGATCCTCGTCGGCTCCGCGCTCATGCGCGCGCCCGACCCGCCCGCGAAGCTCGCCGAGCTGCTCTCGCGTCCGCTCGTCAAGGTCTGCGGCCTGACCCGCGAGGAGGACGTCGCGGTCGCGATCGATGCCGGCGCCGATCTCCTCGGGTTCATCCTCGCCCGTGAGAGCCCGCGGCGCGCGGCCGAGGTGCTGCCCGTCCCGGACTCGGTGCTCTCCGTCGCCGTCTTCGTCACCGACACCGAGGAGACGCCCGCCGACCTCGTCCAGCTCTACCAACGCGAGAACGGCCACCGCGGCAAGGATGCGATCCTCCTGCGCGACGGCGTACAGGTCGCCCGCGTCGTCGACCTCCCCTGGCAGGCCGGCGATCCCCTGCACCTCCAGCGAGCGGCCGCCGCCGAAGGACGCGTGATGCTCGCGGGCGGCCTGGCCGCGGACAACGTGCGCGAGGCGATCGCGGCCGTCGACCCGTGGGCGGTGGACGCCAGCTCGCGGCTCGAGGTCGAGCCCGGCGTAAAGGATCACGCGCGCGTCCGCGCGTACGTGGCCGCGGCGAGATGAGCACCGGCCTCTACGGCACGTACGGCGGCCGCTACGTCCCCGAGACGCTGATCCCGGCGCTCGAGGAGCTCGAAGCGGGCTGGCGCGAGCTCGGCGACGACTTCCGCGAGGAGCTCGCCACGCTGCAACGCACCTACATCGGGCGGCCGACCCCGCTCTACGAGACCGACCGCTTCGCACCCAAGGGCAAGCGAATCCTGCTCAAGCGCGAGGACCTCTGCCACACCGGCGCGCACAAGATCAACAACGCCGTCGGCCAGGCGCTGCTCGCGCGGCGGCTCGGCAAGCGCCGCATCGTCGCCGAGACCGGCGCTGGGCAGCACGGGGTCGCCACGGCCACCGTCTGCGCGCGCTTCGGGCTCGAGTGCGTGGTCTACATGGGCTCCGAGGACATGCGGCGCCAGGCCCCGAACGTCGAGCGGATGAAGCTGCTCGGCGCCGAGGTGCAGCCGGTCGAGTTCGGGACGCGCACCCTGAAGGAGGCGACGAGCGAGGCGATCCGCGACTGGATCTCGAACGTCGAAACCACCTATTACCTGATCGGCTCCGTCGTCGGCCCGCATCCCTATCCCGAGCTGGTGCGGGTGCTGCAGTCGGTGATCGGGCGCGAGGCGCGCGAGCAGTCGCTCGAGCTGGGACGGCTGCCGGACGCTGTCGTCGCGTGCGTCGGCGGTGGCTCGAACGCGATCGGGATCTTCGCCGGCTTCCTGGAGGACGCCGACGTCCGGCTCGTCGGCGTCGAGGCGGAAGGCGCCGCAAGCCTCGGCAGCGGCCGGCCCGGCGTTCTGCACGGAGCGCGCTCGTCGCTCCTCGCCGACGAGGACGGGCAGATTGCCGACGCGCACTCGATCTCCGCCGGGCTGGACTATCCGGGGGTCGGCCCCGAGCATGCGCACCTCCGCGACACCGGTCGCGCCTCATACGTGACCGCCACCGACCACGAGGCGCTCGCGGCGTTCCACCGGCTGGCCGAGACCGAGGGGATCATCCCGGCGCTCGAGTCGTCCCACGCGCTCGCGCGCGCCCTCGACCTGGACGCCGAGCTCGTCCTGGTCTGCCTCTCGGGCCGCGGCGACAAGGATCTCGCCGAGGTACTCGCGCACTGATGAGATCGGACCGCGAGCAGGCGACGCTCTCGAGCTACCGGTTCCCGGACGAGCTGCGCGTGGACGAGCTGCTCCTGCGCGCGCCCGTCGACGCGGACGTCGAGACAGTTGCGCCAGCATTCCTGGATCCGGACGTCGGCGGCGAGGCCAGCCTGCCTCCCGTCGACGCCGAGACGCTGCGCACCATGCTCCGCGAGCAGCTGCCGCATTTGCGTGAGCTGGGCCTGATGTCGCCGTACGTGATCCTCGACGGGGAGGGGATCGTCGGCGGCACGTCCCTGCATCACTTCGATCCGATGCGCGATGCCGTCGAGGTCGGCTACTGGTTGTTCGCGGCCGCGCGCGGGCGCGGGATTGCGACTCGTGCGGTGCGCGCCATGGTCGAGCACGCGTTTGCGAACGGGATCTACCGGGTCGAGGCGCACGTCCGCGTCGGGAACGAGCGCTCCGAGAAGGTGCTCGAGCGGCTCGGCTTCGTCCGCGAGGGCGTCAAGCGGCGGCACCTCCGGCACGAGGGAGAGCGCGTGGACGCCACGCTCTTCTCGCGGCTCGCCGACGACGCGTGAAGACGCTCGTCGTGTACCTGATGGCCGGGCATGCGACACCCGCGCTGGCCGAGGCCGCGGTGGCCGCCGGAGCGGACATCGTGGAGATCGGCTTCCCGTTCTCCGACCCGCTCGCGGACGGGCCGGTCATCCGACGCGCGGCCGAGCGCGCCCTCGCGGAGGGGATGCGCACGCGCGCGTGTCTCGAGTGCCTGGCGGCGGTACGCGGACGGGTGACGACTCCTCTGATCCCGATGACCTACTCGTCGCTGCTCGAGGCGTATGGCTACGACCGCTTCGCCGAGGACGCCCACGCCGCCGGAGCTACCTCGCTCATCGTCGCCGACCTTCCGGCGGGGGATCGGCCCGAGCTGCGCCGCATCCAGCTCGTCGCGCCGACCTCGACCGACGAGCGCCTGCTGCTCGCCGCCGGCGAGACGGACGGCTGGCTCTATCTCGTGACCGTGACCGGCACGACAGGCGCGCGCGCCGAGCTCTCCCCCGCTCTCGCCGGCCTCGTGGCTCGCGCGCGGGCCGTCACCGACGCGCCGCTCTACGCCGGCTTCGGGATCTCGACGCCAGAGCAGGCGCGGGCGGCCGCCGACCTCGCCGACGGCGTCGTCGTCGGATCGCGGGCAGTCGAGGTCTCGGAGGACGGGCCTGAGGCGCTCGGCGAGTACGTGGCCTCGTTGCGCGCAGCCCTCCGATGAGCGCGATCGTCCTGGTCGACGCCGAGAACGTGCGGCGCTCTGTCTGGCCGAACCTCAGCGGCGAGGAGCTCGTCGAACGGGTCGAGCGCTGGGCAGACCGAGAAGGTGTCCGTGCGACGGTCGTCTTCGAGGGCTGCGGCGAAACGGCGGACGATCGAATCGTCGCCGAGGCCGCGAGACTCCACGAGGATGGCGAGGAGGTCTGGGTCGCAACGTCGGACCGCGAACTGCGCACGCGCCTGAAGCCCCACGCGAAGCGATTCATCGGCGGCGGCTCCCTCGCGCGGCTACTCACTCCGACGTAGCGCCCCTCCCGGGACTCAACCAGGCGGATATCCCCGCGCGGGCCGCGGCCGAGGTCGCCGCCCACTTAGTAACACGTTGTTACTTGCGCAGTTGAGCGTAGGGAGAACGGGCAGAACGCAGCGGTCCGCCCGGCGCTCCGAGCTAGTAACAGAGTGTTACTAGGGCTCTTCGGGAGGGCGAGGTGTTGGGGCTGCGCCGAGCGATCACGCGGCCGGGCGGCCGGGGACGAAGCGGTCGTCCGTGATCCAGAGGAAGCCGATCGCGAGCCCGGAGCCGACGAGCACCGCCACCCAGCCGCCGAAGTCCAGCCCCTGCAGCGCGAAGAAGCTCCGGGTGCCGGGAACGGCGAGCACGACCAGATACAGCGCGGCGAGTCCGCCGCAGAGCATCGATACCGCCGTCCCGCGCCGCCGGCCCGCAGCCTCGAGCGCCAGAATCAGGTAGAGCCCGATCGCGACGAGGACGGTCGTCGCCACGGTCCGCGCCTCCACGAGCGGAACATTCGCCACGTTGAGCGCAAGCAGGTAGCCGGTGAGCACGCCGAGCCCGGCCGCCGTTCCAGCGGGGACGGCGAAGCGCGCGACCTCGCGCAGGAACCCGCGCGTGCGGAAACTGCCCGAGCTCGGCGCGAGCGCGAGGAAGATCGAAGGCAGCCCGATCGTGATCGCAGCGGCAAGCGTGAGGTGGCGCGGCAGCAACGGGTACGCGGTCGGCGTCAGCCCGATCGACAGGATCAGGAACACCGCGAACACGGACTTCGTCACGAAGAGCTTCGCGACCCGCTGGAGATTGCGCAGGATCTTCCGGCCCTCCGCGACCATCGCCGGGAGCGCCGCGAAGTCGCCGCGGACGAGCACCAGGTCGGAGACGCTGCGCGCCATCTGCGCACCGCTCCCCTGCGCGATCGCGAGCCGCGCCGCTTTGAGCGCCGGGACGTCGTTGACGCCGTCTCCGACCATCGCGACGTAGCGGCCACCGTCGCGGAGCGCCTCCACGACGCGCCGCTTCCCTTCGGGCGTGATGCGTCCGACGACGCGGTGCTCGAGCACCAGGCGGCGCAGCTCGTCCGGATCCTCCGGAAGCGCTCCGCCGTCGATGGGAGCGTCGGTCTCGATCCCGGCCTCGGCGGCGATCGACGCCACAGTCTCGGGCCGGTCGCCCGAGAGGACCGCGAGCGCCACGCCCTCCGCCGCGAAGAAGTCGACCGTCTGCCGCGCCTGGGGCCGCAGGCGTTCGGCCACCACGACGAGGCCGAGCAAGTCGAGGCCTGGCGGCGGCGTGGCGTCTCCGAGGAGCGGAGAGTCGGTGCGCGCGAACGCAAGTACACGGCGGCCCTGCCGCGCTTCTGCCTCGGCGACCGGCCCGAGCCCGCCCAGCGGGAACAGCTCGGGCGCACCGAGCACGTAGGCGCCTTCGTCGAGCTCGAGCGCGCCCCAGCGCCTGCGCGACGAGAAGGGAACCTGCACACCTATCCGCTCGGCCGTCCCCGGAAGGGACTCGGCCAGGGCGCGCAGCGTCGAGTTCGCCGCCGGAGAGCTCGCCGCGTACCGGCTGAGCGCCTGTCGGAGGGTCCCTTCATCGGCGGCACCGGCCGGAACGACACGGACGACGGTGAGCCCAGGCTCGGTCAGCGTGCCCGTCTTGTCCATGCAGATCACGTCCACCGAGGCGATCGACTCGACCGCGTTCAGCTGCTGCGCAAGCGCCCCGCGCCGCGTCATCCTCAGCGCGCCCACGGCGTAGGTCACGCTCGCAAGCAGGATCAAGCCCTCCGGAACCATCGTCACGACCGCGGCGACGGACGTCGGCACGGCTTCGCCGATCGAAGTCTTCCGGTCCCAGAGGGCGTAGCCGAGGACGAGCGCGAGCGGAACCATCACCGCGACGAGGGCGAGCAGCAGCCGGTTCAGCGCGTGCTCGAGGGGGGATCGAGGGTGGCGGAACTCGCGCGCCTCCCCGGCAAGGCGCTCCGCGTAACTGCGCTCGCCGACCGCGGTCACCTCGTATGCCCCGGTTCCGTCGACCGCGAACGAGCCGGAACGCACCTCCTCGCCGCGCCCACGCTCCACCGGCTCCACCTCGCCGGTGAGGATCGACTCGTCGAGGCTCAGCGCCGCGGCGTCGACGAGCGTCCCGTCGGCCACGATCTGGTCGCCGGCCTGCACGCGCACCAGGTCCCCTTCGACCACGCCCTCGACGGGCACGTCACGTGCCTGGCCCCCGCGCACGACGTGCGCGGTCGGCGCGACCAGCGCGGCGAGGCGGTCGAGCGCCCGCTTCGCCCGGAGCTCCTGGCCGATGCCGATGCCCGAGTTCGCGACGAGGATCCCGAGGAACAGGGCGTCCTGCCACTGCCCGAACGCGAGCGTGACGATCCCGGCGACGAGCAGGATCATGTTGAAGACGGTGAGGACGTTCGCCCGAACGATGCTCCAGGTGGAGCGGCTCGTCGGAGGCGGTCCCGGCGGCGGCTTCGCCGCGAGGCGCCGTGAGACCTCGGCTTCGGTCAGGCCATGTTGTGCGAGGTCTGCGCTTGCGGTCGCGGTCAGACCAGCGACGCTAGCAGCGGGTTCACCTGCCGATCAGCGGACCGGTAAGGGAGCGCAGACGGCCACGGGGCCAAGCCCCGCGGCCTGAGGTCGGCACCGCAAGCGGTGCCTAGCGCACGCCGATCCGCACGTGGTACCCGAAGCGGAACGGTACCGTGCGGTCGCCGAGCACCCGGCGCGCGATTGCCTCCACCTCGTCGAGGCGTAGCTCTCCCTCAGCCTCCTCGGGATCGCCGATCATCCCGATGCTGCCCATGAGCCCGACGATGCGGTCCGCGTCGCCCTCCTCGACCGAGTGCAGAACGAGCTCGCGGCAGAAGCGGAACTCACCGCTGTCGCGCATCCGGCCGAGATGACCGTCCTTCGACAACCTCTCGGCGCCCGGGTGGATGCCGAGTCGCTCGCGCCGCGCACGCCGACGCACGCCGTACTCGTCGAGCGCTTGCTCGATCTCCCAGTCCACCACGGGATACACGTCGTAGTCGTACGCTGCGAAGAGCCCGTCACGCCGCAGGATCCGCCCCACCTCCGCGAACGTCGGGTCCGGCTCCATCCAATGCAGCGACTGCGACGCCGTGACGATGTCGGCGCACCCGTCCGGAAGGCCGGTCTCGTGCGAGAACCCGAGCACGAACTCGACGTTCGGCTCCGGGGTCAGGCCCTCAGCCGTGTCCCGCATGGAGGCGTTCGGCTCGACACCGACGACGCGCTCGGCGCGCGGTGCCCACGGTCGGGTGGAAAGGCCCGTCCCCGCGCCGAGATCAACGACGAGGGCGGGCCGTTCCGTTCGTGCAAGCTGGAGCAGCGTCTCGAAGAGAACCGCGGGCGGCCGGGGCCGGAAGCGGTCGTAGTGCGACGCGAACCCCTCCCGCTCGTAGCCCGAGCGGGAGATCAGCTCACGCGAAAACTCGGTCAGCGCCTTACCAGCGCGAGCGACGTCCCCGGCGGCTCGTGTAGAGCAACCGCGGTCGCGCGACCGTCATGCCCTGGCTCTCGAACTGCTCGCGGTGGCCCAGGCCCACTGCAACGCGGCTGACGTCGGCCTGCTGCTCGGGTGTGACGAAGGTCACGCCGCTGCCGCTCTTGCCGGCACGGCCGGTGCGGCCGACGCGGTGGATGTAGCCCTTGCCGTCCTCCGGCGGATCGAAGTTGATCACGTGCGTGATCTCCGCGAGGTCGAGCCCGCGGGCCGCGACGTCGGTGGCCACCAGCGTGGTCACCTTGCCGGTGTGGAACCGCTCGAGCGCCCGCTCGCGCGCGCCCTGGGTCATGTCGCCGTGCAGCGCCGCAGCACGCACGTCGCGGCGGTGGAGCTTCGCAACGAGGCGGTCGGCGCCGCGCTTGGTGCGGACGAAGACGAGTGCGAGCCCGCGCTCCGCCTCGAGCTCGCCGATCAGCGCGTCGACCTTCCCCTCGTGGGGAACCGAGACGAAGCGGTGGTCGATCTCGCCGTTCTGGCGTCCGTTCGCATGGTCGGCCTCGAAACGGGCCGGATCCTGCGTGTACGCCCGGGCGAGCTCTCCTACCTCGCCGTCGAGCGTGGCTGAGAAGAGCATGGTCTGACGCTCGCGCGGGACGCGGCGGACGATCTTGTCGACCTGAGGCTTGAACCCCATGTCGAGCATGCGGTCCGCCTCGTCGAGGATCAGGACGCGGATGCGATCGAGTGAGACGCGCCGGCGCTCGACGAGATCCTGCAGGCGGCCGGGCGTCGCGACGAGGATGTGTGCCCCTTCGATCCGCTTGGCCTGGCTTGCGATCGGCGCGCCGCCGTAGGCAGCTGCCACTCGCAGGCCCTTTCGCCTCGCGATCGACCCGATCGCCTCGGCCACCTGCGAGGCAAGCTCACGGGTCGGCACGAGGATCAGCACGCCGGGCGCGCCGTCCTGCGGCGAGATCTGCTCGACGATCGGCACGCCGAAGGCGAGCGTCTTGCCGGATCCGGTCGGCGACTTCGCAAGCACGTCCGAGCCGCTAAGAGCGGCAGGGATGACGAGCGCCTGGATCGGAAACGGCTCGTTGATTCCGTCGACGCCAAGCGCTTCGACGGTATTCGCGCTCACGCCGAGCGCGGCAAATGACTGTTCTGACAAGTTCGACTCCTTTTGGGGTTCGAGACTGACCGCTCGAAACTCACCAAAGGAGGAACGAGAAGCTGATCTCACGGGACGACTGGTTGCCGTCCGTAGTGACACGGTAGCTGAAGTATCGGCTTACGGGGCCGAAATGCTTAGTTACAGGGAAATGTCGGGCCTGAGCTTACTCTCGCCCGACGATATCGACCGAGATCTCCACCGCCGGAATCGTTCCTCTGTTCTCAAGCCAGTGTGTGGTGTTCCTATCCTCGGGCCAGCCCACTCCCGGCCCATAGTCCGTAGCGACTCCATTTCGATGGTCAGTGATCGTTCCTTGCAGTATGTAGACGATGCCTGGTCTGTCTTTATGGTCGTGAATCGGGCCGAAGACGCCTCCGGGCTCGATGGTCACCATACGCATGCGAAGTTGGCGCCCCGCCATGCCCTCGATCTCAGGACCGAGGTCAAGCCTTGCAAGTAACTCCGCCGTAACACCTTTCGTCTCAGGTGCCGCCTGTTCGCTGCTCATCGCGCTCTCCTCTCTGTACTTCCAGGGCCAAGAACCCCACGCCGCCTACGCCGCATGACCATGTCGGCTATGGCCTGTCGCCGTATTAGCTGTGCGCGTCGATGAACGCGAGCACGCGTCGCCAGGCATCCTCGGACGCGCCGGCGAACTCCTCCTGCTTGCGGTCGAAGAAGCTGTGCGGGGCGCCGTCGTAGGTCACGAGCTCGTGCTCGACGCCCGCCGCCGAGAGCGCCTCGCGGAAGACCGCGTTGTGCTCGGCGGTGATGTTCTGGTCGTCGCCGGCCTGCAGCGCGAGGATCGGCGCTTCCATCTCCGCGGCGCGATCAGCCGGGCCGGGCGAGCCGTCGCGCGCGGCGGGCATCCCGTAGAAGCCCGCGGCTCCAGCGAGCCCATGGCCGCCCGCCGCGGCGAGCCACGAGTTGCGGCCGCCGTAGCAGAACCCCACGGTAAAGACCGACGAGGCGCCCTGCTCGCGCAGGTAGGCGACCGCGGCGGCAATGTCAGCCTGCACGCCTTCCGGCGTCGTCTGCGCGACGTGCTCCATGTACGCGAAGTCGTCGTCGCGCTTCGAGACTCCGGCCGTACGCCCGAAGTAGTCGATCGCGACAGCCGCGTAACCGCGCTCCGCGAAGCGCAGGGCCAGCTCCTCGTAGAAGCGGTAGAGCCCGCGCACGTCCGGCAGGATCACCACGCCGACGTCGCTCGGCTCGTCCGGCTGGGCGGAGAACGCGGCGAACGTCGCACCGTCAGCCGACTCGAGGGTCAGGTCGTCATGGGTGACAGCCGCGCCCGAGATGACCGGGATCGGCGGCTCGGAGTCGAGCTCGAAGCACACGTCCCGAGCCTACTTGTCGGGCTCCTCCGCGGAGGCCGGTTCGTCGTCCGCGGAGCTGGGCAATCCGTGCAGTCGCGTGAGGAGCGATGTCTGGCGGCCGCACTGTAGACCCGTTCCTGCGTACCTAGCCGTTTCGCATTTCTACGCAGCCTGAGTCAGCTAGATCACGTTGAAAACGTGATCAAGCAACTCGATGATCACGCATCCGCCGAGATTCGCCATGTTCGCGGAAGTGGTTATCCCCCCGAGGTGCGGAGCGGACTCCGACGGATCCGCGTCCGGCGGATACGTGTTGACGCTCTGCACGGAGAGCATCACGCCCCATTCCCCGCGCTGCGCACGGAGGTCGAGGTCGACGCTCCCGGTGTACGTGAAGCGCGGAAATTTCTTTCCATCCGGTTGGTGGGTCGGCTTCCCGCGGGATGAGCACACGCCGACGAGAGCGTTCCGCTCGCCCTTTGTGAAGATCCGAACGGCCACGATCTCGTCGGCCTCGAGCGTCAACGTCTCGCCGTTCGGGTTCGCGCCGGTACTCGATGCGGTCGCGACGACGACACCTGCAGAGTTCCGCGCGGCGACCGTCACCCTCGGCCCTGCGCCCTGGATGACCCGGACGCGAACGCGTGTCGCCGGAGTGAACGAGACCAGGACCGAGTCCCTGCTCGACAGGTCGAGGATCGGTAGCGTACTGCCTCCGGCGGGCGGGACGAACCGGCTCGAAGCAGACGAGTACAGCGTGTACGCGCCTTCCGTGAGCGGGAACGCGGCGGACCCACCCGGCTTTGCCGGCGGGCCGAAGCCGCGGAAGCAGACGTCCTTCGTTCGGCGCTGGGCCACTCCGCACTGGCCGGGGACGAGAACGCGCCGCATCGCCTGCGTGGCGTCGGGCAGCGAATGAAGCGTGGCGACAACGAAGAAGTCTCCGGCATGCCGTTTCGGGTCGGGGACCGTGATCTCCGCGCAGACGTCAATGCGATCGCCGGCGCCGTACTCCGTGCGATCGGTCCAGACACGCTTTCCGACCAGCAGATGTTCGTTGGGTCGTTCCTCCGCGATCCGGTCGTTGAGCGTCCCGCCGCTCGTCTGCCGTTCGTACCGCCAATCCGTCTCGACTGTGTAGGCAATCCCCGCGAACGGCGTCTCCGGCACGTTCGCCGCGAGGTTGACCACCTCAGCGCTCGTCGTCGCCCCTCCGCCCGGCGCTCCGGTGACGCGCTGTCCCCACCTATGCGGATCCTCCGCGTCGGACGCCGCGGCGGCTGCGAACGCGGCCGCGGCGGCAGCAGCGAGCCCTGCGGTCAATGGGCTCGGCACCGTCGTGTCGACGATGAACGCGGCCGGGCCGCAGAGAAGGAGCTTCGCAGCCGCCTCGAGATACTCGTCGACCGGCATCCACGGCTGGATCACGTCGAGACCGGTCGTCGAGCCCCACACGTGCGCGTTCGACATCGCCATCGCCGACCCGTCCATCGCGTCGAAGCAGATCCCGCCGAGCGTTCCGAACCCCGTCGGGAACGAGTGGAGCGAGCTAAGGGCGGTGGTCGACGTACCGCCGACGAGCGGATTCTCCTTCCGGCCGCCGCGTGCCCCCGTAGGCGGTGCGTGATCCTGGTGCGCACGGGCCAACTCGAGCTCGATCACGTCGGTCTGGTAACCGTGCCGATCCTCCGGGATCATCTGGCTGCCCGCGCGCGCGATCTCCCCCTCCTTGCCGAGCTTCCGGTAGACGTAGTAATGGAGCGCCGCCTCGGGCTGCGGCAGCCCGCCGCGAATCTTGAGGCCGAAACCGACCGCGGCGACGTTCGCGTCCTGGAGCCACGCCTCGTTCTCGAGGACCGCGGCCTCCTCGAGCGACCGCTCTGCCTGGGGTGGTTCCGGTCGCCGTGGCCTAGGCAAAGCGGACCCCGATCGTGTTCATCACGTCTTCGATCCGGCACGCGACGGCGAAGTTGCTCGGCGGCGTCGCGCTCGGGTCGAACGCGCCGGCGTGGTTCAGCCCGACGACAGCGTTCGTCCCTCGCTGGAGCCAGAGCGATCCGGAGTCGCCGGGACGAGAGACCCCGGTCGGTGCCATCGGATCCGGAAGGATCAGCAGCTGGTTGAGGAAGAAGATCGTCGTACCGTTCGTGCGCGGCGAGATCGGCATCAGCCCCGAAAGGACGGCCAGCGTAACCCCGGTCCGCGCGCCGGACTTGAAGAGCAGGGTCGCTGCGATCGCGGCCGGATCGGACGGGTTCGTCGCGATGTTCTGGAAGATCAGGTTCAGCTGCGCGTTCGTCAGCGCGACGCCCGCGGTGTCGATCCGGCCGCCGAGCGCCACGATCGGCGTCGTGTTGACCTCGTCCGAGGCTGCGTCGAGGTACGAGAACATCGCCGAAGTCAGCGTCCGCCTCCCGTTCAGCGTCGTCACCGCGACGTCGACAAGGCCCGGATCCGACGGTGCGGGCGGCGTGGCCGGAGCCGCCGCGAGCGAGTTGAGGATGGTCCGCGTCAGAGTTCCGATCACGACGTCGTCGCTTCGGTTGGCCAGGTCGGCTGCAGCGGAGATCGCCGCCGCGATCGCGAGGATGATCGCGATGATGAGCAGCAGCACCTTCCACCACGGGTCGTCGTACGGGATCGGCCCGAATTGACCCGCGAACGGCACCGCGTACTCGACGCGATAGTCGACGCTCGTCGGGAAGACGAAGAACTCGAGCCCGGTCACGCCCTCTCCGACCCAGCTCCCATCGTCGCCGCCGGCGCGACCGCCCCCGCAGCAGCAGCGCTGGAGGTCGCGCCAGATCTCGCAGATGTCCACATCCTTTCCCTCGAGGAACGCGCGGAGCCGAGCCTGAATCCGCTCGAGGTCGCGCGGACTGCATCGCCCCTGCGGGCCCGTCGGTCCCCCGCCGGCGCCCTCGCCCTCACCGCGGAGCAACTTCCTCGCGTTCGTGACGGCGCGCTTGAGCGTGTTGTAGTCGACCGCGACCTCCCGGACGACGGCCGTCAGCGTCCCCCGATCGCATTCCGAGACGAAGACGCCCCGCGTGGTGTCGTAGCTGGTCCTGGAGATCATCATTGGCGCGCGAGCACGCTTGTTCAGGTGCGTCAGGTCCTCCGCCTGCGGCCGGACGACCTGGATTTCCACGTTCAGCTTCTCCGCGGGCGCTGCGGACACGTCGACCTTGAAGTAGACGAGACGCGACTCCCACGGCGAGAGAGCCCCGAGGCGGACCCCGCCGGCCACCACCTCCTGCCCCACCGACGCTGCGTCCTCCGCCGACCAGGCGTCGATCACCTGGACGCCCGCTGCGGCGAGCCACTGCCGGCACCGCTGCGAGAGCGACACGACCGCGTCCCCCGGCCACGCCGCCGTGAACACGTTCCGGACGCGGACGGCGAGTAGGTAGCGGCCCAGGCTCGCCTCGAAAACCCCCTCCGGCATCATCTGGAGGGTCGTCGGCCAGACGGCGAACGGCTTCGTCGGCTGATCCGCCATACCGAGCTTCTCGAGCCGGATCACGAGGTCGTTGAAGTCGCGATCGCTCGCGGGCGTGGTCTTGTCTTCCGACTCGACGACCTGCACGATCGACGTCGCGGTCTGCGTGCGCGCGCCGAGCCGGACCCAGCTGTCCTGCCAACCGGTGCTCGGATCGTGCTGGATCCGCAGACGCCACGGGGTCTGCCCCTGGCCGTAGACGTCGAGATGGCCGCCGACTCCACCCACGGTCGCGGTCCCGGTTTCCGTGCTGTCGACGACGACGCGCTGTGCCCACGCCGCGTCCTGGCTCTCGACGACGATCCTCCAATCGCCGACGAATTCGAGCTCGGCGATGTCAGCCATCAGTCGAGCCGTCGTCTGCGGACATCCGCCGACCGTACGCCCACACCTCATCGATGTCAACAACAGGCGACGCGCCGCTTCGGACGCGACGAGCTACCGCGGCGGCCGGTCTGAGTAGCGCGCCAACCCGTCGTCCGGTAGAGGCTCCCAGTCCGCGGCGTAGGCGACGAACTGGCGGTACGCCGGCCGGATCCCCGGATCGGAGTCGAACGCGCCCAGGCGCACGCTCATCACCTTGGGATCCTCCGGGCTTTTGCTCCAGAGCGCCGATCCGCACTGCGAGCAGAACAGCTTGAGGAAGCCGCCGTCGCCCGGGTCGTACGCGCGGATCAGCTCCTCCCCGGAGGTGACGCGCAGCGACCCCGGCGCGACACGCGCCTGGGCCGACGCCGCAGTACCCGTGCGGCGCTGGCAGCGCGTGCAGTGGCAGTAGCTCGCCGAGACGAGCGGCTCCGTGACCTCGAAGCGAACGCCTCCGCAGAGGCAGCCACCGGTCATTGGCGCGTCCATATCCGCGCAGCCTACCGCCTTTGTTGACTGTGCCAGCGTGCGCAAGGTACTATGTAGTGCATGGAACCTGCGCAGACACGTAACGTGATGTCGCAACTGCGCCGTGGGACGGTTGAGTACTGCGTGCTGGCGCTCCTCCGAGACGGCGAGCGCTACGGATTCGAGCTCGTACGCGACCTGTCCGCTGTAGACGGCCTCGTCACGAGCGAGGGAACGATCTACCCCCTGCTCACGCGGCTCCGCAAGGACGAGCTCGTTACGACGTTCTGGCGAGAGTCGGAGTCAGGGCCGCCGCGCCGCTACTACCGGCTCACCGACGCCGGTAACGCCGCGCTCGACGACTTCACCAAGGACTGGGCCAGGTTCCGCGACTCCGTCGACGCAATTCTGAGCAAGGGAAGGCGATGATCACCATGGACACCGACCGTCTGGTCGACGACTACCTCCGGCGTCTCGAATCTGCCGCCGCACACCTCCAGCGCTCAAGGCGGGCCGAGCTCGTGTCGGAGATTCGCGAGCACATCGAAGCAGCCCTGCGCGAGGAGGATGCGGCCGGCGAAGCGGCCGTGCGCAACGTGCTCGAGCGGTTGGGCCCGCCCGAGGAGATCGTCGATGCCGCCGAGCCGCCACCCACGCCCGCGCGCACCGGCAAGCTCGAGATCGCGGCGTTGATCGCGCTCGTCGTCCCGTTCATCGGTTGGCTGTTCGGCATCGTCCTCGTGCTCGTCTCCCAGGCCTGGTCGCGGCGCGACAAGGCAGTGGGAATCGCGCTTGCTTTGGCCGCCGTGCTTCTGCCGTTTCTAACCCTCGCTGCGGGATCCGAGCACGCCGGCAGCTCACCTTTGCCCGTCGGCGAGCAACGGGCTCCGCTGCCGGAGGCCGGCGGAGGTGACCGCACGAGCATCGTGGAGGTCATGCTCTTCGCCGTCATCTTCCTCGCCGGTCTGCCGAGCGCGCTGTACCTGGGGTGGCGGTTGCGCCGCCACCCCGCGGCTTAGCCGCGCCGCACTGCCACGAGCACGTTGCGCTCGGAGCCACCCTTCACGGTCTCTTCCTTGACCGTCCCGATCCCGCGCACGTACAGCTTGTGGTCGAGCACTCCCGGCTCGAGCGGCGTCCACTCCTTCGTCAGCAGCGCGCGGTGCGAGGTGACGTACGGGACGCTGACCGACGCCTTCAAGCTGACGACGGCGAAATGGTCGTCGGCGTGGCCGGCGTAGAGCTCCTGCCGGAAGGACTGCCCGACGCTCGGGTGCGCCGACATGTAGATCCCGGCCTTCGCGCCGTCGACACCTGATTGCCAGGAGCCCTCGGTGCTGGTGACGTGGCCCTTGGCGTCGAGCTCGGCTGTCCGCTCGCCGAAGTACCAGACCGCGCCGCGGCGGTCCTGCGCATACCAGTCCGTGGTGCGTTCGAAAAGCCGGCCGCGCAGGTAGAGCCTGTCGAACACGGCCGTGCACCGGACTCCCTGGATCACCTTCGTGGAGTGCGTGACAGTGAACAGCTCCCGCGACGGGTGCCCGTCCCGCATGCCCGTGTAGACGTACGTCGTCCCGGGACGAAGCGGGAACCACGGGTTCGTGACGCGAGGCGCCCAGCCGGAGTCGCTCGCGCCGGCGATCGCACTTCCTCCCAGCAACACTGCGAGGGCTGCCGCGGCCAGGGCGACGAGCGCGAGCGGCTTGATCCGCACAGATGCATTCTTACCGACCGGGGTCGGGCGAGGTGCTGAGCCGACGCGGCGAGCCTACGCCGAAGCGGCGCTGGCCGCGAGGTTCTTCGAGGCGTCCTGGCCCTGCAGGGTCGCCGTGGCGACCTGGTCCTTGCCGCCGCGCTTGGCCTGGTAGAGCGCGGCGTCTGCGGCGGCGATCAGGGCCTCGGCGTTGGCGTACGTCGGGAACTCCGCGATCCCGAAGCTCGCGGTCACCGTCGCGACCTCACCGGTGGTCGGGCCCTCGACCTCGACGGCCGTGACGGCGCGGCGAATCCGCTCGGCGGTCCGCGCCGCGTCAGCTAGCGACGAGCCGGGCAGGATCAGCGCGAACTCCTCGCCGCCGTAGCGGGCCGGGAAATCGAGCTCGCGAACCGACCCGGCCAGCGCCCGGCCGACCGCACGAATCACGTTGTCGCCGGTCTGGTGGCCGAAGCCGTCGTTGATCTCCTTGAAGTTGTCGATGTCGGCGAGCACGAATGAGACGCGCGTCCCGTTTCGGATCGCTCGCTCGAGCTCGTCGTCGAGCCTCTCGTTCAGCCCACGACGGTTCGCAAGGCCGGAAAGCGCGTCGGTGCCGGCCTGGCGGCTGAGGCGCGCAACGTCCACGAGCACACGCGCGACCGGACGCGCCAGGTGCATCGCGAGCAGTCCCGCGAGAGACAGGGTGAGCAGTGCGACCAGGATGACGAAGCGCCGGTAGCCGGCCGACTGGGCTTCGATCGCCTTGACCGGCTGGACTGCGAGGACCGATGCGTTCGCGACGCCGAGCGACGCCGAGACCGCCGCAAAGCTCGTGCCCCCGAAGACGACGTGCCCGTCGCGGAGCTGCACGGGCGCTTGCTGCGGGCCGCCGGCGAGGACGTGCCCGTTCCGGACGAGCATGAGCGCGCCATGGTTCGGCAGCGGCGTCGCCTCCCGAAGCAGGGTGAGCACGTCCTTCCCGAGCGGGAGCGCGATCGTGACGGTGGCGAGGACGTGCAGCCCGTCGGTGATCGTGGCCGTGGAGACGATCCGGGGCGGTGCTGAAAGCGCACCGTATGCGCGGCCGTCGAGCATCACGCGCGCGTGGCGCGCGCGGGCGATGCGGCGCAGCTCGAGCTCGTCGCGTCTCACGACGGCCCGCTGGAGCGGCAGCGACGTCGCAAGCTGGCTCGCCTGGACTCGCAGGTTCGCGCGAAGGGTGCCGAAGCTCGACGCGCCCACGCGTGCGCCACCCGACAGCTCGGCGGTGCTTTCCCGCCTGGCGCCCCGCTCCGCGTTCCTGATCAGGGTCACCGAGACCGCCGTGACCAACGCGGCGGCAAGGAGGAACAGCATGGCCGCGTAGAGCGCGACAACAGGTCCCCGGCCCGTTCGTGCCGGGATGCGCATCCAGCTCATTCGCCGCAGCTCGTTTCGCATAGAACGCCCTTCGTGACGAAGACGTGCGATCTGCATCGGCGCGCTGCGGTCGCGAGGCGTCCCCCGGCCGAGTGACCCGGGCTCGCGATTCGCGTGGTTTAGCGGCTCGGCTGCCACGCTATTCCCCGGGCGTGTGGTTCTTGACCTTGAAGGACTGCTGCACCTGAGCCGCGGGCAAGTAGCTCCCGTTCCCGGCCTGATTCGCGTTGATCGTGCAGTCGCCGCGGCCGATGAACGAGACCGTCGAGCCGGAGACCGTGCAGACGCCGGCGCTGCTCGGGTCGGCCGTGAAGGTGACGGCGAGCCCCGAGCTCGAGACCGCGGTGACGGTGTACGGCGAGTCGTTCTTGTCCTTCTTCGGTGCGGTCGACGTGAACGTGATCGTCTGCGTCGCCTTCGCGACGGTGAAGGACTGCTGCTTCTGCGGGGCAGCCTGGTAGGCGCCGTTGCCGGCTTGATCGGCGTTGACCGTGCACGTCCCGGCGGCGACGAAGGAGACCGTCGAGCCGGAGATCGTGCACACGCCCGCGCTCGCGGGTGCAATGCTGAAGGCGACGGCGAGGCCGGAGCTCGCGGTCGCGGAGACGTTGTACGTAGGCCCGCCGACGACCGCGCCGCCGGGAGCGGTCGACGTGAAGCTGATCGTCTGCGCCGCCTTCCCGACGGCGAACGACTGCTGAGCCTGAGGCGCCGGGTTGTAGCTTCCGTTCCCCGCCTGATTCGCGTTGACCGTGCACGTCCCCGGTCCGGCGAAGGAGACGGTCGAGCCTGAGACCGTGCAGATCCCTGCGCTCGAGGCGGCGGCGCTGAAGGTGACGGCCAGGCCTGAGCTTGCAGACGCGGAGACCGCGTACGTCGGGCCGCCGACGGTCGCGCTACCCGGCGCGGTCGAGGTGAACGTGATCGTCTGCGAGCTCTTGCCGGGCGCGGAGACCGCGAAGGACTGCTGCACCTGCGGGGCCGGGAGATAGCTTGCGTTGCCGGACTGGTTGCCGTTCACGGTGCACGTCCCGGAACCGACCAGCGAGACCGTGGAGCCGGAGACCGTGCACACGCCGGCGCTGCTCCCCGCCGCGCTGAAGCTGACGGGCAGCCCGGAGCTCGCCGTGGCCGAGATCGCGTACGAGGGGCCGCCGACCACGGCGCCGCTCGGCGGCGTCGACGTGAAGGAGATCGTCTGGCTGCTTGCGGCGGGCGGGCTGACCGTGAACGACTGCTGGGCCTGCGGCGCCGGCTGATAGCTCGCGTTCCCGGCCTGATCGGCATCGACGGTGCACGTTCCCGCGCCGACCAGAGAGACGCTCGAGCCCGAGACCGTGCACACCCCCGCGCTCGACGCGGCGGCGCTGAAGCTGACAGGCAGACCCGAGCTCGCGGTCGCGGAGAGGGCGTAGGTGCCGCCCATCGTGGCCGGGACTGGCGGACTCGACGTGAAGGTGATGGACTGGACGCTCGGTGCGGGCGCGCCGACGCCGAAGGACTGCTGCACCTGGGGGGCGGGCAGGTAGCTCGCGTTCCCGGGCTGGTCGGCATCGATCACGCACGTCCCCGGCCCGACGACCGAGACCGACGATCCGGACAGCGTGCACACGCCGGCGCTCGCGGGCGCTGCGGTGAACACGACCGCAAGGCCGGACGTCGCGGACGCGGCGACCGTGTACCCGTCGCCCGGGAGGGCCGACGCGGGAGGCGTCGACGTGAAGCTGATCGTCTGCGGGCTGAGCGCTGCGGGCGCGACCGCGAACGACTGCTGCGCCTGCGGGGCGGCCTGATAGCTCGCGTCGCCGGCCTGGTCGGCGTCGACCGTGCACGTCCCCACGCCGTCGAGCGAGACCGTCGAGCCGGAGACGCTGCAGATCCCGACGCTCGAGGGATCCGCGCTGAAGGCGACCGGCAGGCCCGAGCTCGCCGCGGCCGAGACGAGATAGGTATCCCCGACCTCGGCGCCCGCGGGCGGAGAAGACGTGAACTGGATCGACTGAACGCTCAGCGACGGGGTGGCCACGGCGAACGACTGCTGAGCCTGAGGCGCCGCGAGGTAGCTTCCGTCGCCGGCCTGGTCGGCGTCGATCACGCAGGTACCCGCGCCCACGGGAGTGACAACCGAGCCCGAGATCGTGCAGACGCCCGCGCTCGTCCCGTCGATGCTGAAGGTGACCGGCAGGCCGGAGCTCGCCGAGGCGGCTACGTCGTACGCGGGGCCGCCGACGACCGCGCCTGACGGGGGCGAGGAGGTGAAGACGATCGTCTGGCTGCTCGGAGGCACCGCGGCGACCGCGAAGGACTGTTGCGCCCGCGGTGCCGGCAAGTAGCTGGCGTCCCCGGCCTGGTCGGCATCGACGATGCACGTGCCGACGCCCACGAAGGACACCGTCGACCCGGACACGGTGCAGATTCCGGCGCTCGAGGAGTCGGCGCTGAAGGCGACAGGGAGTCCCGAGCTCGCCGCAGCCGAGACCGCATAGGTTCCGCCGATCTGGGCGCCCGAGGGCGGCGTCGACGTGAACGTGATCGACTGGACGCTCTGCGAGGGCCCGCCGACGACGAAGGACTGCTGCGCCTGCGGAGCCGGCAGCCACTGTCCGTTCCCGGGCTGGTCGGCGTCGATCAGGCACGTGCCCGCGCCGACGACCGAGACGTTGGGGCCGGCGATCGTGCAGACCGCCGCGCTCGACGGCGCGATGCTGAACTTGACGTTGAGCCCGGAGCTCGCGGAGGCGATCACCCTGTAGGTGTCTCCTACCTGAGCCGAGGCCGGCGGTAGCGAAACGAACGTGATCGTCTGCATCCCCGGAGGCGGAGGCTTGACCACGAAAGTCTGTTTCGCGCGCGGTGCCGGCTTGTACTTCGGGTTACCTGGCTGGTCTGCGTCGATAGTGCAGGCTCCTCGTCCAATCAGCGAGACGAGCGAGCCTTCGATGGTGCAGACGCCCTCACTAGACGGCCCGGTGCTGAAGCTAACTGGCAAGCCGGAGCTCGACGATGCAGAGACCGCGTAGGTATCGCCCACCACCGCGGAAGTCGGGGCAGTGGACGTGAAGGTGACCGACTGCACACTTTGCGAGGGCGCACCGACTGCGAATGACTGCTGCACGTCGGGCGCGGGCAGGTAGCTGCCGTTGCCGGCCTGGCCGGCGGTGACGGTGCACGTCCCCGCTCCCACCAGTGAGACGCTGTCGCCCGCGGCGGAGCAGACGCTTCCGGGCCCGGCCGCGAAGCTGACCGGCAGCCCCGAGCTGGCTGCGGCGGCCACCGTGTAGGTCGTCCCGACGAGTGCGAGGCCGGGCGGTGTCGATGTGAAGCGGACGGTCTGGGAACGGGGCGCGGGCGGGCGGACCGGGAACGCCTGCTCGGCCTGCGCCGGAAGGTAGGTCGAGTCGCCCGCCTGCCTCGCGACGAGCGTGCAGGTTCCCGCGGAAGAGAGTGAGACCGTCGAGCCGACGACCGTGCAGGCTCCCCCTGCGGAGAAGCCGACCGCGAGTCCCGAGCTCGCGCTCGCGGTGACGGCGTACGTGCCGCCGACGCGCGCCGGCGACGGTGGGCTCGAGGTGAAGGAGATCGACTGGATGCTGCGCCCGGCCGGAGGAGTAGGCGGAGGCACCGGATTGCGCACGGGAGGCTTCCCCGTACTTTGCGGATCGGCCGCGGGATTCGCCGGATGGTCCGCGGTCGGCACCGGCGGGGGCACGGGCGGCAAGGGCGGCAGGGTCGGCAAGCTCGACAGCGGCGGCTCGTTCAGAGGCGGGGCCGGAGCGGCAGCGGGAGCCGGCACTCCGACGGCGTCGGGGCTGAGATCGACGACGAGGCTTGCCTTGCCGCCGCCCCCTCGAGGGGCAGCCGGATTGGACGAGTCGAGGCCGAGCGCCAACGCGGCGCCGGAAGCTGAGCCGGGGGTGGGCAAGGCGCCTTCGTCGATCCCGAGCAGGGCGCTCTGGAGCGAGATCGAGATCCCATGGTCGCCGATCCCTCCGAGCCCCGGCAACAGGGCCAGAGCCGGCACCGAGAGGCCGAGCCAAAGGATGCAGACGAAGGCTGCGAGGAGAACCTTCGCGGATGAGCGAAGCGCGGAGCGCACCCTGCCAGAGAGGGCCGGCTGTATGAGACGCCGCATGTTCCTTGCCATTGAGTTGCTCCCGCCGCAGGAGGGAATCCGCTGGACAGACAGAGCATCGGCCCGGTTCCGGTGACCCGACCTCCCCCGTTCGCGTGAGTGGAAGGAGGACGAATATACGCATTAACCTCAAGTAGAGGTTGACGCTGAGGGTTAGTTGAGACTAGTCGGCTTCGGCGCTGGCGACCGCGCCGGGGCTGTCTGCCCCACCGCCGTGGGCGGGCGCCGGCTGTCCGACACCGGCGCGCAGGAGCGTGGCGGCGATGACGGCCGCCGCCGCGGACATGAGACCCGCCAGCAGGAACGCGACGTGGTAGCCGCCGGTGAGCGCGGCGAGGTGGCCGTGGCCCGAGGCGGCGAGGCTGTTCGTGCGGCGAGTCGCCAGGCTGGCGAGCACGGCGAGCCCGAGCGCCCCGCCCATCATGAAAGCGGTGTTGACGACTCCCGACGCGAGCCCCGATTCCTCGGGCGCGACGTCGCTCATGGCGGCGAGGAACACCGGGTTGAACCCGATCCCCGCGCCGAGCCCGAGCAGGATCATCCCCGGCAGCAGGTCGATGACGTAGTTCCCGTCGACCGGCACGCGCGCGAACAACAGGAGTCCGGCCGCGACCAGCACCATCCCGCCGACGAGCGGCGGCCTGATCCCGAACCGCATGACGAGCTTCGCGGAGACGCCGAGGGAGCACGCGCCCATGATCAGGCTCTGTGGGACGAACGCGAGCCCGACCTGGAGAGGGCTGTAGCCGAGCACGAGCTGCAGATAGAGCGCCATGCCGAAGAAGACACCGAACATCGCCGCGGCCGTGATGACCCCGATCACATTGGCAGTCGCAACGTTCCGAAGCTTGAACAGACCGAGCGGCACGAGCGGCGAGCGAACACGCAACTCGATTGCGAGGAAGACGCCGAGCAGCGCGACCGCGGCAGCGAGGAGGCCCAGGGTCTGCCCGGACAGCCATCCCGCCTGGTTGCCGTTCACGACCGCGTAGACCGCGAGCATCAGTGAGGCGGTGACCGTGACCGCGCCGCCGACGTCGAGCCGCGTCGTGGCCCCCTGCCCGGTGCCGGCCGGCAGCAGCGCGAAGCAGAGCACGACGACCGCGATGCCGACGGGAAGGTTGACCAGGAAGATCCAGTGCCAGTCGAGCTTGTCCGTCAGGATCCCGCCCAGCAGCACGCCGATCGTCCCTCCGCCCGAGGCCACGAAGCCGTAGACGCCCATTGCCTTGGCGCGGTCACCCGCCTCGGTGAACAGGTTCATCACCAGCGAGAGGCCGACCGCGGACACGACGGCGCCGCCAAACCCCTGCACGGCCCGCGCGCCGACCAGCAACCCCTGCGAGTTCGCAAGCCCGCACGCGAGCGACGCCAAGGTGAAGAGCGTGATCCCGCCGAGGAAGAGACGCCGGTGGCCGTAGATGTCGCCGAGCCTGCCGCCGAGCAGGAGGAAGCCGCCGAAGGTGAGGATGTAGGCGTTCACGACCCACGCGAGCGAGGTTTGGGAGAAGCCCAGGTCCGCCCTGATCGAGGGCAGCGCGACGTTCACGATCGTCGCGTCGAGCACGATCATCAGGACGCCCAGGCAGAGGACGTAGAGGGCGAGCCAACGGGAGCGGGGATCCAGGGTCATCGGGTCAGGTTCCTTTCGAGTTGGTCGGTCTCGAACGGTTAGACGGGCCCGGCCCGCCGAACTCATCGGTCATGCGCCGATGACTTTCGCTCGGCCCATCGGTCTATCTATCAGATGACCCGCCCAGGTCCGAGGACGATCTTCTGTGACGTGAGCGCCCTCGATCCGGATGCCACGGCGATCGACGGGCTCGCGCGGCTCCAGCTCTGCTCGCGCCGAGTCGGCCTCGAGTTGCGGCTGCGCAGCGCCTCCACGGAGCTCCAGGAGCTGCTCGCCTTCGTGGGCCTCGACGAGGTGCTACGACTCGAGGCGGGCCGGCAGCCCGAACAGCGGGAACAGCGTGTCGGTGTCGAGGAAGAACGTGAACTCCGCGATCCGCCCGCCTGAGAGCTCGAGCACCTGGAGCGCCCACGGCTCGAAGCCGCCGCCGGGCGAAGGCTTGTACTGACCGAACGCGGGCGAGCCGTTCGCCGACACCGTCGGGATGACGCGCGAGCCCTTGCAGCCGATCCCCGGCCCGAACCACCACGTGAAGATGTCGTCGCGGCCGCGCAGCCAGAGGTCGAACGGAGGCATCGACTGCTTCGCGTCTTCCTGGATCAGCGACGTGAGCGCCTCGATGTCGTAGTCCTGGAACGCGACGACGTAGCGTTCGAGGAGCGCGCGGTCGGCCGGATCGAGTGGCTCGGTCGCGGTCAGGTCGCTCTTCTCGAGGGTCGCGCGGGCACGCTGGAGGGCGCTGTTCACCGAGGCGACGCTCGTGTCGAGCAGCTCGGCGACCTCGGTCGCCTGCCAGCGGAGCACTTCGCAGAGGATCAGCACGGCGCGCTGGCGCGGCGGGAGGTGCTGCAGCGCCGCGACGAACGCGAGCCGAATCGTGTCGCGCTCCACGGCGGCGTCCACCGGATCCGGCATCGGCTGGATCCAGGTCACCTCGGGCAGCGTGTTCAGGTTCGCCTCGATCGGCTCGCGCGCGGGACCCAGGTCCATCGGACGAGCGCGGCGCTCCCGCCCGCTCAGCATGTCGAGGCAGACGTTCGTCGCGATGCGGTAGAGCCAGGAGCGCAGGGCCGCGCGTCCCTCGAATCGCTCGAAGCCCTTCCAGGCGCGGATGAACGTCTCCTGGACCGCATCCTCGGCCTCGAATGGGGAGCCGAGCATGCGGTAGCAATACGCCGTCAGCTCGGCTCGATGCTGCTCGAACCGAGCCTCCAGCTCGCCCGTCTTGACGGTGACTGATGACTCCTGCACTACAGCCATCGTATCGCGGGCTAGCTCCGTGCCAACTGCTCCGCGAGCCGGTCGAAGAACCCGTTGACGCCTTCCTCGACCCGCCCGTACTCGTCGGCCGGCATGTGGCCGACCTGGTGATAGGTGACCTCGGTCTTCCCGTCGCCGAGGTCCCTGAGGGTCGTCGTGAACGTCTCGACGTTCGTGTCGCTCGGGTCGGCCGGGTTCCGAAGCTCCTGCACGATCCGCTCGGGCTCCACAACCTCGCGGAAGGTGCCGGCGAACGGAAGCTCGGTGCCGTCGGTCTCATGAACCATGGTCGACCGGAACTCTCCCCCGGGCCTGACGTCCATGGAGACCGTCGAGACCGGCGTCGTGAACGGCGGCGTCCCGAACCAGGTCGCGAAGTACTCGGGCTCGGTGAAGAACTTCCAGAGCTCCTCGCGCGGAGCGTCGAACACGCGTGTGACGGTGGCGCTCATTCTCCGGTCCTTTCTGTCCGTGTGTCGCTGACGACAGTTAGACCGCGGCGCCGCGGGAAACTCATCGGCGGGTTGCTACCCGAAGCGGTGCCGTACGCCGATTCGCATGCCCTCGGTCGTCAGCGCGGCGGCGACCAGCAGGGCGGCGGTCGGATCGGCCCACCACCAACCGAGCTTCGAGTTGAGCAGGAGCGCCGTCAGCGTGGTGGCCGCGAGGACGGCGGTCGCCCCCGTCAGGACGCCGTCCCCGCGAAGCGCCTGACTCGCCAGCCGGGTCGCGACGTCGAGCTTCCGCCACGCGAGGACCGGCAGCACGACGAGCGACACGGCGGCGAGCGTCACGCCGAACGCCGACGCTTGAGGATGAGCGCCTCCCACGAGAGACCGGACGCCCTGCACCGCGATGTAGACCCCGACGGCGAGCATGGCGACGACGATGTAGCCCTGAGCGTGGCGTTCGAGCCGGTCGGCGGCGACCGGGTCGCGCTGCTCCTTCCTGAACCGCCAGACGAGCACCACCGAGGCAGACACGTCCAGGAGAGCACTGAGCCCGAAACTCGCAAGGGCAAGGCTCCCGTCCGCGACGGAGAGGGCCAGCGCAATGGCCCCGACTGCCCCGTTCCACGCGATCGTGAAGAACGAGAGGCGGAGCGCGGATGCGAGAAGGTCGGCCCGGTCGGTCGCCACGGCCCGAAGACTCTAAGGGTCCCTACCGCATCAGCTGGTACGGGACCGACACCAGGATCACGCGCGGCTCGAAGAGGAGCAGGCGCTTCAGATAGAGCGCTCGCTGGTTGTGGAGCACGCGCCGAGGGCCGCGCACGACGAGCTCCGGCATGACGAGGATCGCCTCCGTTCGACCGTCGCTGGTCAGGCTGTGCAGATAGGAGCGCAACGGGGTACCGATGTCGCGGTAGGGAGCGTCGTCGACCTCGAGCGGAATCCGGGGACCGTGCGCGAACCACTCTCGCCGAATCGCGTTGCCGTCTTCCGAGCTGAACGCGAAGTTGACGGCGCGGGTGTCCTTGATCCCCAGCGTGTGGGCGTAGTTGACGGCGCGCATCGACGCGGCGTTCACACCGGAGACGAGGACTCGCACGACCGCGCGCTCGGGCTGGCCCTCGCTCGAGCCGACGAGAGCCGGAACATCCGCGACGACGACGCCCGGCTCGGCTAGGAGTCGCAGCTTCAGGAGCAGGATCCGTGGCCGTTTGATCGCCTCGAGCAGCGACGCGCGACGGAAGAGCTCGGGAATCACGACGGTAACGAAGCTCGATTCACCTCGCGGCAGCCTCCAGACCTGCTCGAGCACCGCCTGGCTGACGCCCAGCGAGGGGTCGAGAACGTCGAGGTGAGACCGCTCGTCGGAGAACCGGAACCACCGCGGCTTGATCCCCGGGTCGGTTCCGCGTGCGGGCACGTGGATCGCGCGGAACCCGTCGTCGCTCGTCCTCCGGGCAAACCACAGTGCATCGCCTGAGGCCTCGTCGATCGACTCGATCAGAAGGAGCGTCTTGTTGGTCGGCGGCGGCGCAGCGACGACGGCGGCCGCCCCCGCCTCGAGCCGCCGCGCGATAGCGCGGTAGTGGCGGCGGATCCCGTAGGAAACCAGGACGAGCGACGGGATCGCCACGATCACGATCCAGGCGCCCTCCGCGAACTTCGTCACGATCACGACGCTCGCGACGACACCTGTTGCCGTCGCACCGACGGCGTTGACGAGCGCGCGGTAGCGCCAGCGCGGGCCCCGCACTCGTTTCCAGTGGCGAACCATGCCCGCCTGCGACAGCGTGAACGCGGTGAACACGCCGATCACGTAGAGGTGGATCAGCGAGTTGACGTTCGCGCGGTAGAGCCAGAGCAACAGCGCCGCGAGCGACGCGAGAACGATCATCCCGTTCGAGAAGACGAGCCGGTCCCCGAGGTTCATGAACTGGCGCGGAGCGAAGCCGTCGCGGGCCATCAGAGCCGCCAGCCGCGGAAACCCCTGGAACGACGTGTTCGCAGCGAGGACGAGGACTGCGAGCGTCAGCCCCTGAACCGCGTAGTACATGAAGCTCCCGGCAGACCCACCAGGGAACGTCGCGCGGGCGATCTGCGAGACGACCGATGCGGTCCCGCTCGGCCGCGCGTGCTCTCTCACCGCGAGGTAGGAGACGCCGAGGAAGAGCGCGATTGCGATGCCGCCGAGGACGCCCAGGGTTGTGGCTGCGTTCTTGCCGTGCGGGCGCCGGAAGGCATTGACGCCGTTTGCGATCGCCTCCACTCCCGTCAGCGCGGTCGACCCGGAAGAGAAGGCACGGAGCAGGACGAAGAGGGTGACTCCACCCGCGCCGGCCGAGACGGGGCCGGGAACGACCGCGTGGGGCGCGTGCCCGAGGACGGTCTTCGCGACCCCGACGCCGACGAGGACGAACATCGCCGCCACGAACGCGTAGGTCGGCAGTGCGAAGGCGAGCCCGGACTCGCGGACTCCACGCAGGTTGACGAGGACGATGAGAGCGAGACAGGCGAGCGAGAGCACGACCTTGTGCGCGCCGAGGGAGGGCGCGAACGAGGTGACCGCGAAGATGCCGGCGGCGATCGAGACGGCCACCGTGAGCACGTAGTCGGTGAGCAAAGCGGCGGCTCCGACGAGACTCGGCAGCGTGCCCAGGTTGTCTTTTGCGACGATGTACGCGCCGCCGCTCGTCTCGTATTCGCGGACGGTTTGCCGGTACGAGGCGACGACGATCGCGAGCAAGGCGGCGATGGCGATCGAGATCGGAAAGACGAGGTACGCCGCAGCGGCGGAGGCGGCGACGAGCACGACGAGCGCCGACTCCGTGGCGTACGCAACCGAGGAGAGCGGGTCCGAGGCGAAGATCGGCAGGGCCAGCGTCTTCGGAAGGAGCGTCTCCTCGAGCTCGCCGGTCGCCATCGGGCGCCCGACGATCGCGCGCTTGAACGGCCGGACGGGCCGAAGCTCGACCGCCGCTCGGCTCACGCCACGGCTCGCGCCTGCGCGTGCGCCGTGCCCGTGTCGATCAGCACTGGACACGGCGCGTCGTTCAGCACCGACCACACGTCACGCGAGAAAGGCCGACGGAACCCGCGCTGCGAATCGACACCAGCGCCGACGACGATCAGCGAAGCGCGCACGTCCTCGGCAGCTTCGGCGACGGCGCGCCCGAGCTCCCCGTGCCGTGCGCGCACCACCTTCCCATCCGCGGTGATCCCGTAGCTCTCGACAACTGCCCGTTCGCGAGCGAGCTCGACACGGAGCGCGTCCTCCTCGCGGTGGAAGTGGGCGTCAAGCGGCAGCTCCCATTCGACGAAGAGCGGCGCCACGACGAGGACGCGGGCGCCCCGCTCGGCGGCAAGCCTGCAGGCCAGGTCGAGTGCATGACGGGTGTGCTCGGGCTCGAGCATCGGGACGACGACCATCCGGTAGCGACCGGCGAGGCCGTGAGCTGCTCTGCGGACCCGGCGACGGCCGCGGGCGAGCGAGCTTCGGGAAAGGAAAGCGGGGCGAAAGACCATCCGCTCACGGTAGGTCGAGTTACGTCAGGGCAACCTCAAGATCGCAGCCCCGCGGCTCAGGATGTTGTCAAGACGGCCGCACGAGCCGATAGCCCGCCCCCGGCTCGGTCAGCAGCAAGCGCGGGCGCGTCGGGTCCGGCTCGATCTTCCGGCGGAGCTGCGAGACGTAGACGTGCAGGTAATGGGACTCCGCTCCTTATCTCGGGCCCCAGACCTCCCGCAGGATCGTCGGGTGCGTGAGCAGCTTGCCTTCGTTGCGGACGAACAGGCGCAAGAGCTCGAACTCGGTCGGCGTCAGCGAGACCGGTTCCCCTCGAAGCTTCACCGATCGCTGCTCGAGGTCGACCACGAGCTCGCCGAGCTCGACCACCGGATCGCCCGGGGCATCCGCCCGTCTCAGCGCGGCACGGAGACGCGCGAGGAGCTCGTCGATTCCGAAGGGCTTGGTCACATAGTCGTCGGCGCCCGCGTCGAGGGCGGCCACTTTCTCCTGCTCGTCTCCGACAGCCGAGAGCACGAGGATCGGGGCTCGGCTCCAGCGACGAAGGTCGCGGCAGACGTCTGTGCCGCTTCCGTCCGGGAGCACCAGGTCGAGAATGACTCCGTCCGGCGGATGCGCCGCCGCCTTCGTCAGCGCTTCCTCCGCAGTAGCGGCGACCTCGACGTCGTAGCCGGCGCCCTGGAGACTTGTTCGCAGCGCCTTCAGGATCTGCGCTTCGTCATCGACGACCAGGATGCGCAGACCGCTCATCGCGGCAGCGCGGCGTGCTCGGCGACAGCCGGTAGCGCAAGCGCGAACGTCGATCCGCCGCGAGCCGGCTCCGAGGAATCGACCCAGACTCGACCGCCGTTCGCTTCGGCGAACCCGCGTGCAATTGCCAGACCGAGGCCACTGCCGCGGTCGCCGCCGCTGCCTCGCTCGAACGCGTCGAAGATCCGCTCACGGTCGGCCTTGGCGACCCCGGGGCCTCGATCGCGGACACGCACGACGATCGCGTCCGATTCGGCCGCGGCCGAGACCTCGACCGGATCCGTCGGGGAAGAGAACTTCAGCGCGTTCTCGAGCAGGTTGACGAGCACTCGCTCGATGTGCGCGGCGTCGACGCGAACCGGCTCGAGGCTCGAGCTCAGCTTCACCGCGACACGGTCGGCGTCTGCGCCGAGCTGCTCGAGCGCCCGGCCGAGCAGCGAGTCGATCGTCCACAGCTCCGGCTTCCGCACGGCAGGACCGGCCTCGAGCCGTGAGAGGTCGAGCAGGTTGTCGACGAGCCGCTCGAGCCGGCGCACTTCGATCCGAATGGTCTCGAAGAGCTCCTCACGCTCCGCCGCGCGCAGGTCGAAGGCGGGATTGTCGAGTCCTTCGCTCGCCGTTCGAATAGCGGTCAAAGGCGAACGCAGGTCGTGGCTCACCGCTCGGAGGACAGCGGTCTTGACGGCGTCGCTCTGTCGAAGCGTCTCGGCCTCGACCGCCTCGCGCGCAAGCCGCCGCGACCGGGTCGCGAGCTCGCTGACGACGACCGCCACGGCGATGTAGACGGCGAGCGCGACCCAGTTCGCGGAGTCACGCAGAGCAAATGTGTGAACGGGCGGCAGGAACAGGAAGTTGAAGGTCAGCATCGATGCGACCGAAGCCGGGATCGCGTACGCCAGGCCACACGCGACCGCAACGGCCACGACCGCGACCACGTAGAGGACGCCCAGGCTCAGCACCGGAGCAACCGGGCGCAGGATGAAGACGGCTCCCGTTACGCCCGCGACCGCGACCATGCAGACCAGAAGCCCTGCAACGCGCCCCATCCATCCGCCGCTGGGAAATGCTCTACCCACGTATCACGAGGATAGGTCGCAGCGGCCGAGCCTCGTCAGCTTCGCTTGGCGTACTCCCCGAACTCGCCGAAGTCCACCGACACGCACGGCTCGTCGCCGACGACCCAGGCATCGTGACCGGGCGGAGCGGCGAAGACGTCGCCCGGGCCGATCTCGACCTCGCTTCCGTCATCCATCCGGATCCCCATCCGGCCGGAGATGACATACGCGAGATGGGAGACCTGGCAGGAGTCGGTCCCGGCGATCGGCTTGACGTTGTTCGACCAGCGCCAGCCGGGCTCGAACGTTCCGCGACCGACGGTCTGCCCGGCGACGTTCACCACGTCGGCCTTGCCCTTACCCTCGAACTGCCTTACTTCGTCGGGCGAGTCGAAGCTCTTCACTTCGGTGCCGGCCATTGCTTCCTCCTAGCTCGGTGAGCGATACGCGTGCGAGCCTAACGCTTGCCGAGCGTGGAGTGGACGTCCTTCGTCAGGTCGAGCACCGACTGCGTGAGCTGCTCGATGCGCTTGCCCTGTTCGATCAGCTCGAGGTTCTGCTTCTGCTCCTCCTGGATCATCTCGTACTGGTTGTCGGCAAAGACCTGACGTCGCGCGTCGGCGCGGTTCTGCGAGATCATCACGAAGGTCGAGAGGAAGATCGCCTCCAGGCTCACGATCATCGTCAGCAGCCCGAACGGGTACTTCTCGACCGGCAGCAGGATCCAGAACGCGAACCAGACCATGTGGACGTAGACGAAGCTCATCGAGCCGGCGAAGCCCGTGATCACGTCCGCGACGCGGCTCTGCAGGCTGTTCGCGCGTTCGGCCTCGTGCCTGACGAGGGCCGGTGACAGCGGCCCCCGTCGGGTCAACTCATGGCCTATGAACTTCAGGAGGCCGCTCGATGCCACAGCGCCTAGTTCGCGGTCAGGCGGCCTCAGCCTGCGCGGGGCGTGAGCAGTCCGCTCTCATAGGCGTAGATCACGGCCTGCACGCGGTCGCGGAGGCCGAGCTTCTGGAGGATGTGCGCGACGTGCGTCTTGGCGGTCGCCTCGCTGATCACGAGCTGCGCGCAGATCTCGGGATTCGAGAGGCCGCCCGCGAGCAGGTCGAGCACCTCTCGCTCGCGAGCCGTCAACTCTGCGACCGCGGCGGGCACCGTGGGCTCGGCGACGGGCTGCCGGCGCGCGAACTCGTCGATCACGGCGCGCGTCACCGCTGGGGCGAGCAGTGCGTCGCCGCTCGCGACGATGCGGACGGCTGCGACGAGCTCCTCCGGCGGCGCGTCCTTGAGCATGAACCCGCTCGCGCCGGCATGGAGCGCGTCGTACACGTAGCCGTCCAGACCGAAGGTGGTCAGGATCAGGACGCGCGTGCCGGGCTGGGCGCGGACGATCCTCCGCGTAGCCTCGATCCCGTCGAGCACCGGCATGCGGATGTCCATCAGCACGACATCGGGCAGCGACCGGCGCGCCTCGGCGACCGCGTCCTCCCCGTCCCCGGCCTCGCCGACGACGGTCAGCGCCGGGTCGCTCTCGAGGATCTTGCGCAGACCCACGCGGACGAGGGCCTGGTCGTCGGCGATCAGGACGCTCGTCATCGGATCGGCAGCAGGACGCGGACGGAGAAGCCGCCGCTGGGGCGCCGGCCAGCGTCGAGCCGGCCGCCGTAGAGCGCCACGCGCTCGCGCATGCCCGCGAGGCCGTGGCCGCCGCTGGCGACCGGAGCTGGCGCGCCGGGCCCGTCGTCGACGATCTCGAGCTCGAGCGAGTCCGCGCCGTAGCGCACATGGACGGTCGCGCGCGCGTCGCCCGCGTGCTTGAGCGCATTCGTCAGCGCCTCCTGGACGATTCGGTACGCCGACAGCTCGATCCCGACCGGAAGGTCGCGGCGCTCGCCCTCGACCCGAAGGTCGACCGGCAGCCCCGCCTCGCGCACCTGCGCCACGAGCGTCGACAGGTCGTCGAGACCCGGCTGCGGAGTGAGCGGATCCGCCGAGTCGCTGCGCAGCATCCCCACCAGCCGGCGCATCTCGGTCAGCGCTCCGCGGCCGATCTTCTCGATCGTCTCGAGCACCTCCCGCGTCGAGCCGTGGTCCGGATCGAGCACCTGCCGCTCGGCGCCGGCCTGCACGACCATCATCGAGACGTTGTGGGCGATCGCGTCGTGCAACTCGCGCGCGATCCGCGCCCGCTCCTCGACGACAGCCTCGCGGGCGGCCACGTCGCGCTCGCGCTCGGCGAGCTGCAGCCGGCGCTCGCGGTCGCCGAGAACGCGGCGCACGAGCACCATGACGATGAACGTGACGACGGCGAACGGAGCGCTTCGGTCCAAGGAGCCCGCAGAGCCCGCCGCGGCAGCGAAGTTCGTCGCGAGCACGAATGCGGTCCCGGCGACGAAGCGCCGCGGCGACGACCAGACCGTCAATCCGTACAGCGCGCAAAGCCATGCGATCGATGTGCCCAGGATCTGCGTATCGCCCCAGATCGCGAACGCGCCGGAGATCGAGCCCTGCGCGACGACGCCGGTGAGCGTGGGATACAGGCGCCGTATCGCGACTGCCGCAGCCATGGGCGGAGCGATCGAGGCCGCGACGACCTCGTAACCTGCCGCGCCCGCGAGCCAGATCTGCAGCTCCGCGGCGACCAGCAGCACGGCCGCGAGGACGCAGTCGAAGGCAACCGGACGAGGGATCCGCGTGAGCACGTCCTGGAAAGTAGACCGCGTGACGCCGCCTGTCATCAGCCAGTGGGCGGATTCCCACCCCGCGAAGATCAGCCGGTCGGCCGAGGCCAAGATCGCCGGGCCGGCCGACGACACCCCAGCTGCGGGCTCCTAGCGTCCAATGGGTCAACGAACGCAAAGGAGCGCGACCATGACTCAACGACTGCACGATCGTCTCTTCGCCGGCTCGGGGATCGCCTCGGTGGTCCTCATGCTCGCCGGCGCGGGGATCGGCACCCTCGGGCACAACCGCAACCTCACGATCTCGAGTTCGCCGTCCGACGTCGCCCGCGCGCTGGCCAAGCCCGCAAGCGCCGTCTACTGGACCGGCGCGTACATCGAGCTGCTCAGCTTCGGGTTCTTCCTCGCTTTCGCGATCTGGGCGTGCGCGAAGCTCGGCGGCGGCGCGCTCGGCCAGATCGCCCGCGCGGCGGCGACCGGCTACGCGACCGTGAGCATCGGCGGCCTGGCGGTGATGGACGCAATCGCCTATCGCAGCGGCAAAGGGATGGACGTCCAACTCGGCACCACGCTCGTCACGCTTACGGAGGCGCTGTACGTGTGCACATGGTTCCTGGCCGCGTTCTTCCTGCTGGCCGCGGGGCCGCTGGCCCTCGCCGCCGGCCGCCGCGCCCTCGGACGCAGCGCGATCGCCGTCGCGGTCGTCCAGCTCGTCCTGACCGCCGTGTCGGTGGACAACCTCGGCCAGATGACGTTCATGCTCTGGCTGGCGTGGATCGTGTACGCGAGCCTCACGCTCGCCCGCGGCGAGCGGGTGGGTGCCCCGGCTCCGGCAGCGGCACACGCCGCCTAGCGGCACGAACGACAAAGCCTCGAGAGTGCCTGCGCGTACAGCGCACACTCTCGAGGCGTGCAAATCGTCAGGCGGGAACTGACTACGCTCGACGAGCTGAACAACTCGATGATTGGCCCCTGACCTTCCATTCACGCCGAGAAGGCGGATACTTCCAAGAAGAGCGGGTCACGATTCATTTCCGAGGGCGGGGGGAGTTCAGATGCGGTCTGGAGGACGGACAGTCGTCGCTGCGGCTATGTGCACGGTTGGAGTGGTGCTCTGGACGGGCGGCGCGAGCGCGTCGTCCGGCACGTGGGAGACAAAGGCGTCGATGCCGACGCCGCGCGCGCACGCGGTGGCGGCGGAGATCGGGGGGTCGCTCTACGTGGCGGGGGGGCAAGGTGACACCAGCGACACCCCGGCGCTGGAGGCGTACGACCCCGCGTCGAACACGTGGACCGCGCGCGCCCCCTTGCCGCAGGGCCGTTACGAGACGGGGGGCGCGGTGCTCGGAGGGCAGCTGTACGTCGTCGGCGGCTGGCATACCGGCTTCTGCTGCCCGACCTCAACCCTCTACGCCTACGACCCGGCGACCAACAGCTGGACGACGAGAGCGTCGATGCCGATTCTGAGCGGATGCTCGGCCGTCGGGGCAATCGCGGGCAAGCTCTACGTGCTCACGGCCTGCGACGGGTTCAGCGGCTACCGCAGCTTCCTGCACGTCTACGACCCGGTCGCGAACAGCTGGAGTCAGCTCGCATCCGCGCCGCACGCGCACGGCGATCCGGCGGCCGGGGTCATGGGCGGCAAGCTCTACGTCGCCGGAGGCCAAGACACTGCTGGCGCCGCGTCGGCGACGCTCGACGTCTACGACCCGCTCACGAACACCTGGAGCACGCAGGCGCCCATGCCGACCGCGCGTTCGCAGGTGGGCGGCGCGGTCCTCGGGGGAAAGCTCTACGCCGTCGGCGGGTGGACCGGCACGAGCCGGCTGACTACGGTCGAGGCGTACGACCCGTCGACCAACACCTGGAGCACCGAGCCGTCGATGCCGACGGCGCGATACGGCGTCTCCGCGGTGAGCATCGCGGGGCAGCTGTACGCGGTCGGAGGTTCGACGCCCAGCGGCATCACGGGAACGCTCGAGGTCTTCACGCCGGCGGCGGCGCCACTTCCGCTCAGCGTTGTGGTCAACACGAACGACAGCGGTCCCGGCTCGCTGCGCGCGGCGATGGAGTTCGCGAACACCGATCCCGGCGCGGACACGATCAGCTTTGCGATCCCACGCGCGGACTCCGGTTGCAGCGGAGCCGTCTGCACGATCCGGCCCACCTCGCCGCTGCCGGCGCTCTCGGATGGCGGGACGACCATCGACGGGTCGACCGAGCGCGATACGAACCCGTTCGGACCCCCGATCGCCGTGAACGGGAGTGTGTGCAATTGCACCGGCATCGTGCTCGCCTCCGACAGCAACCGCGTCAACGATCTGGTCGTCAACGCCTTCACGGGTGGCGGCTCCGGTATCGAGATCAGGGGCTCGAACAACTCCGTCACCGGCTCGTATGTCGGTCTCGACGCGACCGGCACGATCGCCGTCCAGAACTCGTCTCAGGGCATCAGCGTCTTGAGCGGAACGGGAAACGTCATCGGCGGCTCCTCGCCGGCCGAGCGTAACGTGGTCTCGGGGAACAACGGCCAGGGCATCTGGCTCGCCTCGTCCGGTAACGCCGTCCGCGGCAACTTCATCGGCACCGACCGGACCGGAACGCTCGCAATCGGCAACGGGCTCGAGGGTGTCTTCATCTGGCCGTGCCCCTTCGCCAATTGCGCCGGCGGGCCCGCCCAGGACAACGTCGTCGGCGGCCCGGCCGCCGGCGATCGCAACGTAGTCTCTGGCAACAGCGACGGTGTGTGGGTCGAGGACAGCGCGAATCTCGTGCAGGGGAACTTCGTCGGCACAGACGTGAGCGGGACGCTGCCGCTCGGCAACCGGGTCGACGGCATCCGCATCGTCTCGTCCGCAGGTCACGTCGGCGTTCCGGCGACCAACGCCGATGCGAACGTCGTCACCGGCAATCTCGCCGCCGGGAACGGGCAGAACGGGATGACCGTCGCGCGGTTCTCGGACACCGGCCCCACGAGCGACCAGAACGTCATCCAGGGCAACTTCATCGGCACCGACCAGTCGGGCACGACCGCGCTGCCGAACGGCGCCAACGGTGTCGAGCTCAACCCTGGAGCGAACCAGACCCTCATCGGCGGCACGACCGCCGAGGCGCGCAACGTGATCTCCGGGAATCGCAACACCGGGATCCACATCAGTGGCGGCGACGGAAACGTCATGCGGGGCAACTACGTCGGAACGGACCGGACTGGCACGTTCGCGATCCCGAACGGGGGCGACGGGATCGGCGTTGACAGCGGGGCCACGAGCACAGTCATCGGCGGCACGACCGCCGAGGCGCGCAACGTGCTCTCGGGGAACGGTTCGTATGGCGTCGAGCTCGTCGACGGCGTGACCGGCGCGGTGATCGAGGGCAATTACATCGGCACGAACGCGACCGGCACCGCGGCGCTCGGCAACTTCACCGACGGCGTGCGGGTGGCCGCGGCCTCTAGCGACACGATCGGAGGCACCGCACCCGGCGCCGGCAACGTGATCTCGGGCAACGGCACCGGCCACGATTGCTGCAACGTCACCGGTGCCGGCGTCGGTTTGATCGGCGTCAGCGCGATCACGGTCGAAGGGAACCTGGTCGGGACCGACGCGAGCGGCGCCTACGCGATCCCGAACACGAGCGGCGGCGTACAGCTCTTCCAGAACGTCTCGAACACGGTCATCGGCGGCACGACCGCCGCCGCCCGCAATGTCATCTCCGGGAATGGGGATACCGGGATCCGCGTCGGCACGGGCTCGGGGAACCTCATCCTCGGCAACTACGTTGGCACGAACGCTGCCGGAACGGCCGCGCTCGGCAACGCCGTCGGCGTCAGCCTCGACGGAACGAACCACGTCATCCGCGGCAACGTGATCTCGGGTAACAACGGGAACGCAGTCAACCTCAACTCCGCCGGTGGCCCGGCGAGCGGCAACACGATCGCCGGGAACTTCATCGGTACCAATCCGGCCGGAAGCGCGGCGATCCCGAATCTCGCGGCCGCGGTCGCGCTCATCGGCTCCAGCGTGTCCCAGAACACCGTCGGCGGCACGACTGCCGCCGACCGCAACGTCATCTCAGGCAACCAGTTCAGCGCGATCCGTCTTGCGAACGGCACCTGGGGAAACACGATCCAGGGCAATTACGTCGGCCTCGCAGCGGACGGGTCGACACGCCTCGGCAACGGCGCCTCCGGCGTGATCGTCGTGGACGGCGGCAACGACGACCCGGCTAAGGGAAACGTCATCGCCGACAACGTCGTGTCCGCGAATGGGAGCCCGAACAATCCGGACCTCCAGTCCGCCGGAATCCTCCTGCTGGGCAACTCGAGGGGGAACCGCGTCCAGGGCAACAAGATCGGCACGGACGCCGCCGGGAACCCCGGGTTCGGGAACGACTTCGCGGGCGTCCTCTTCATGGACGGCGTCCACGACAACGTCGTCGGCGGCACCGCGGCCGGGGCGGCGAACACGATCGCTTCGAATCTCGGCGCAGGTGTCGTGCTCTTCGCCTGCGACCCGTTGAACCCGCCGCTGCGAAACCGGATCTCGCGGAACTCGATCTTCGGCAACCTCGCGGGTCGTGGCGACTTCTGCGGGCCCGGCGGGCCGGCGCTGATCGGCCTGGGGATCGACCTCGGCGGCGACGGCGTCACGCCGAACGACCCGGGCGACGGCGACACGGGCCCGAACCAGCGCATGAACTTCCCGGTGCTGACGAAGGCGCAGGCGAGCTCGACGAAGCTGACGATCGACGGCTCGATCGACGCCCCGAACCCGCAGACCGTGACGATCGAGTTCTTCGCGAGCACGAGCGGCGATGCGTCGGGCTACGGCGAGGGCCGGACCTACCTCGGGTCGGCCACGCCCGACAGCAAGGGGAAGATCAAGCCGACGCTGGCGCCTGTTCCGGCCGGGACGGTGATCACCGCGACTGCCACGGACGCCGCCGGCAACACGTCGGAGTTCTCCGCCGACGTCACCGCGAAGTAGCTTCCAACCCAGGCTGACAGCCGGATCCGAGGGCCGCGAGACGCGGCCCTCGCCGGTTTCGCGGGTCGGCGATCTCCCGGCCGCGCTGACAGACAGAAAACAAAAGGCCCCGTTTGGCGGGGCCTTTGACAGTAGCGGGGGCAGGATTTGAACCTGCGACCTCCGGGTTATGAGCCCGGCGAGCTACCTGACTGCTCCACCCCGCGTCGCTGCCGTCATTATAGCGCGCCTGTTCGGCACCGGCCAGAGGCGCCAGGCCGCCAGAAAGCCGACTCCCATGACGAGGTCGCCGGCGATCGCGTCGAAGACGAAGTGGTTGCCCGTGACGATGATGGTCAGCGTCACCGCGACCGGATAGAGGACACCGAGGATCCGCGTGGCGAGCCACCGGCCGTACACGACCATCCCCACTCCCACCGCGAGCGCCCAGCCCGCGTGGAGGCTCGGCACCGCCGCGACGGGATTCGAGAACCCGCCCTGCTGCCCGGGCGACCCGATCTGGATGTTCGAGAACTGCGCGAGCGTGTCGGTGAGCCCCAGTCCGGCCGCACGCGGCGGCGCGGTCGGGAAGCCCCAGTGGATGAGGAGCGCCAGCCCGGTGGCGACGAGAAAGCCGTTGCGGAAGCTCTCGAAGCCGTCCCGCGAGCGGAAGTAGAGCCAGACGAAGAAGATGCCGGTCAGCAGGAAATGGCCGGTGAGGTAGAACACGTTCATCGCCCGGATCAGCTCCGGAAGCTCGAGGAAGGCGTGCTGGAGCGAGCCCTCCCAGGCGAGGTGCGTGATCTGCTCGAGATGGAAGACCCGGTGCGCGTTGTCCTCGGCGAGCGGCCAGTTGGGCTCGAACGCGCGGCGGCCCTGCTTGTACACGGCGAACCCGATCAGGATGATCGCCGCCTGGCGCAACATGTCGCTTCGCCAGAGGCGCATGGCGAGCCGGCGCATGGAGGCGAGTCTATTCCCCGCCGCTAGCATCGAAAGCGAATGACCCGCGTCGCAGCTGTCGATCTCGGCACCAACTCCACGCGTCTGCTCGTCGCGGACATCGAGGGCGACCGCGTCGAGGATCTCGCGCGCGAGACCAGGATCACCCGGCTCGGCGAAGGCGTCGACGGCAGACGCCGCCTGCTGCCCGTGCCGATCGCGCGCGTCCGCAACTGCCTGTCCGACTACCGCCGCCGCGCGGAGTCGCTCGGCGCCGAGCGCACGCTCCTCGTCGCGACGAGCGCCGTCCGCGACGCGGAGAACGGCGAGGCCTTCCTGGGCGAGATCGAATGGAGCTACGGGTTCGCTACGCGGCTGGTCTCGGGCGAGGAGGAGGCCGCGCTCACCTACCGTGGCGTGACGGCGGGCCGCAAGCTCGCGCCCGGGACGATGGTCGTCGATCTCGGCGGCGGCTCGACCGAGCTCGTGGCCGACGGACTCCGGATCAGCCTCGACATCGGCTCGGTTCGGCTCACGGAGCAGTTCCTCGTCTCCGACCCGCCGGCTCCGGCCGAGCTGGACGAGGCTGCGGCGGCGGTGCGCGCCCTGCTCGCGGAGCGGATCCCGGACGACGTGCGCGCGACGACGACCGCAGCAATCGGCGTGGCGGGAACCGTGACGACGCTCGCCGCGCTCGACCTGGCCCTCGTGGAATATGACCAGGAACGCGTCCACGGCTACCGGATCGGCTCCGCACCGATCGACGAGTTGCTCGAGCGGCTCGCCGCGCTGCCGCTGGTCGAACGGCGCGACCTGCCCGGGCTCGAGCCCGAGCGCGCGCCGGTGATCGTCGGCGGCGTCGTGATCGTCCGCGAGCTCTTGCGCCACCTCGGACTGGACGAGCTCGAGGTCAGCGAGCACGACCTCTTGGACGGGATCGCGCTCGAGGCGGCCGAGCTGCCGGAGCCGGCCGAAGGCGAAGCTCCGCCTGGTGCGTACACATGTTGCTGAAACCGCTCTGTCCCTCCCCGCGTACCATCACCCGGTGAGCGTCGAGCGCATAGTCATCGTTGGCAGCGGCGGGGCCGGGACGAAGGCCGCCGAGAGCCTGCGCCAGCGCGGCTACGACGGCTCGCTCACGCTCGTGACGGCGGATCCACATCCTCCCTACGCCCGGCCGCCGCTCTCGAAGGTCTATCTGCGCGGACAGCTCGAGCTCGAAAAGTTCTTCCTCGCGCTGCCGGACGACCTCGACCTACGGCTTTCGACCACGGTCGCCGAGATCGCGGACGGCGAGGTCGTGCTCGATTCCGGCGAGCGGCTCCCGTTCGACCGCCTCCTGCTGGCAACCGGGGCCGAGCCGCGCCGACTGCCCGGGCCCGAGCTGACGGGAATTCACTATCTCCGGAACGTCGGCAACTCCGATGCGATTCGCGAGCACGCCCTGGCCTCACAACGCGCGGTGGTGATCGGCGCCGGGTTCATAGGCTCGGAGGTCGCCGCGTCGCTTCGCCAGCTCGGACTGGAGGTCACCCTCGTCGAGGGCGGACGTCTCCCGCTCGAGCACGTCTTCGGCCCGGAGATCGGCACCTTCTACCGGGACCTGCACGTCGCCGAGGGTGTCGAGGTGCTGACGAGCGCCAAGCTCGAGGGCTTCGAGGGCAACGGCGCGGTGCGGGCGGCGCGTCTCGACGACGGCAGGGTGCTCGAGGCCGACCTGGTCGTGGTGGGGATCGGCGTCGCCCCGCGTACCCAGCTCGCCGAGGCCGCGGGTCTCGAGGTCGAGAACGGCGTACTCGTGAACGAGCGGCTCGAGACGAGCGTGCCGGGGATCTATGCGGCCGGCGACATCGCGCTGGCGCAGCATCCCTTCTACGGCGCGCGCCTCAGGGTCGAGCACTGGTTCACGGCGGCGAACATGGGCCCGGTAGCCGCGGCCAACATGCTCGGCGGCGAGGAGCCGTACGACCGCATCCCGTACTTCTACTCCGACCAGTTCGACACGAAGATGGAGTACTCGGGCTTTGCGCCCAAGTGGGACGAGGTGGTGCTCCGCGGCGACCCGGCGACGCGAAGCTTCATGGCGTTCTGGCTCGAGGACGATCGCGTGATCGCGGGAATGAGCGTCAACGTCCCCGACACGACGGAGCCGGTCGAGGCGCTGATCCGCGGACGCGAGACCGTGGACCGCGCGCGGCTCGGCGATCCGGATACGCCGCTCTAGTCCCCGAGATCCGACTCGGGCGGCGGGGGCTCGTCTTCCGCGAGACGCCGTTGCACGACAGCACGCGAGAGGATCCCGACGAGCTTGCCGTCCTCGACGACCGGCACGCGCTCGAGATCGCGCGACTCGACCAGCTGGAACGCCTCGTCGAGCGGCATCCCCGCCTCGAGCGTGTATGCAGGCGGCTCCGCGATCGCGCGCAGCTGCGTCGCGCGCGGGTCGAGCCCGGCAGCGACGACCTCGCGCACCAGCGTCTTGCGCGTGACCACGCCGACGAGTGCGCCACCGTCAGCGCACACGAGCACCGCGCGCACGTCTGGATCGGACAGCTCCCGCCCGGCCTCCTGCGCCGTGGCCGACTCCTGCAGCGACGTCGGGTCCGGAACCATCGCGTCCCGGACACGCGTGTCCGTCACGGGAAGATCCCACGCGCCGTCAGAGCTGCGGCGACCTCGCGGATGCCCGAGACGAGCGCCGCGCTGCGCAGCGAGATGTCGCCCTCCGCGGAGAGATCCCAGACGCGGTCGAACGCGTCTCCGAGCTTCTCGGCGAGCCGGGCGCGGATCTCCTCGCGACCCCAGAACAGACGTCCGAGATCCTGCACCCACTCGAAGTACGAGACCGTGACGCCGCCGGCGTTCGTGAGCACGTCCGGGAGCACGATGATCCCCCGCTCTCCAAGGATCGCGTCCGCCTCGACGGTCGTCGGCCCGTTCGCCCCCTCGGCGACGAGCTTCGCGTGGACGGCGCCGGCGTTCTCGGCCGTGACCTGGTCCTCGCGCGCGGCGAGCACCAGAATGTCGCACGGCAGCTCGAGCAGCTCGGCGTTCGAGATGTGCTCGACACCGGGAAGCGCCTCGAGCGACCCGTGCTCCCCCGCCCAGGCCTCGGCTGCGGCGATGTCGAGTCCCTCCTCCGTGTAGGCCCCGCCGGACACGTCGGACACAGCGACGACCTTCGCGCCCTTGGACGCAAGCTCGGCCGCCGCGATCGCCCCGACGTTCCCGAAGCCCTGGACGACGCAGCGCTGCTCGGCGAGATCCCAGCCGAGTCGCTGACACGCACGCTCGACCACGATGACGACGCCCGCGCCGGTCGCCTCGTGCCGGAAGAGCGACCCGCCGAGCGAGACCGGCTTGCCCGTGACGATCTCCGGCACCGCGTGTCCGACCTGCATCGAGTACGTGTCCATCATCCAGGCCATCGTCTGCTCGTTCGTGGCCATGTCGGGTGCGGCGATGTCCTCCTGAGGCCCGATGATCGGCAGGAGCTCCGACGTGTAGCGCCGCGTCAGCCGTTGCAGCTCAGCCTGCGAGAGCTGCTTCGGGCTGCACCGCACCCCGCCCTTCGCACCTCCGTACGGCAGCCGCAGGAGAGCGCACTTCCAGGTCATCCACATTGCAAGCGCGGCGCACTCCCCGAGCGAAACCTCCGGGTCGAAGCGCACCCCGCCCTTCGTCGGCCCGAGGACGCTCGAATGCTGGACGCGGTAGGCCGCGTAGACCGCGAAGCGCTGGTCGTCGAGGCGCACGGGAACGCTGACCATCAGCGCCCGTTCGGGGAAGCGAAGCCGCTCGGCGACCGACTCCGAGACGTCCGCGTGGGGCAGCGCCTGCTCGAACTGAGTCAGCGCCTGCTGAAAGAGCGGCGTATCCCATTCGAGCGTCTGCTCGACCGAGAGCTCCTCGACCTCGGACACGGCGGGAGTCTAGTTAGCGGCCAATGCCGGGGGAGGGAGTCGAACCCTCACGCCCCTTGGAGGGGCACCTGATTTTAAGTCAGGCGCGTATGACCAGTTTCGCCACCCCGGCGGGGCGAACGATAGCCCGGGGATCCGTCGGCTACGTGCCGGACGGGAAGGCGTACGTCTGCGGGATCTTCGCCGGCGGCTTGCCGAAGACGATCGCGATCTCCTCGTGGGCCTTCAGCTCGAGATCGGCCGGGTTGCCGACGTAGCGCTGGCCGTTGACCCACATCTTCACGCCGTCCCCGGCCGTCTTACCGCACAGATCCGCGATGCAGCTCTTGTCGAGCCGCACGCCCCAGACGCCGAAGAACTCGCCCAGGTTGAACCTCCGGTGCTCCGGCGACTCGACGTGGATGAGGCCGCTGGTGTCGTGCGTGTGCAGCGAGGTGATGTACGAGCTGTCCTGGATGCCTATGGCCTGCGGCACCGGGACCTTCTTCCCGTTGACCCAGATGTCCAGGTGCTGGTGGATGTGGACGACCTGGCCCTCGTTCGTCAGCTGGGGCAGGTTCAGCGGGCGGAGCCGGTCGTCGAGGCCGGCGAGGCCGTTGTCCCAGGGCGGCGAGCCGGTCTGAAGTCCGGGGAGGGCCGCGAAGTCCACCGGCGTGGGCGGCTTGGCCGAGCCTCCCGCGCGCGTGAGCAGGAAGATCACCAGGACGACCCCGACGATTCCGAGCGCGGAGAAGGCGACCAGGTAGGGCATCAGCTTTCGCGCCTCGGCGTCGGAGCGCGGAGCCGTGCGGGTCTTCGGAACTTGGACGCGTCTCGGAGGAGGCGGCGTGCGGGACTTCTTCGCCACGGGATTCGCGATGGTACCAGCGCGCGCCGAGGGCTCGTTTCGACGTCTCCGAGCACGAAATCTTCGCTCGGAGCGGCTTTTTGCCGAGCGTGCCCTTGACCTCGCCTCCTCGTCCGTCGTAGGGTCGTCGAGTCAGATCCGATGGACCCCCGGGTTCGTCGGGTCTGACGTTTTTTTGGCCCTTTTTAGGTCGTTCGAAAGGTTCCGTCCGGGCCGATCTCTATCGTTTGTCGGCCCGGATGACGACCATCGCCCTCATCGTCGCACTCGCCCTCGGGCTGGCCGCAGCGCTGGCCTGGCTCGTACGTGTCCTGCGCACCGAGCTCGGGGCGCTCCGCCACGAGTCGACCGCCCAGCTCGCCCAGCGCAGCGCCGAGATCGACCGGCGGCTCGGCGACGTCACCGAGACGATGGACCGCCGCCTATCCGAGCTGGACACGAAGGTCGACCGCCGGCTCGAGACCGCAGCAGTGACGACGAACCAGATCCACGAGCGGCTCGGCAAGGCGAACGAGGCCACGGCGCAGATGCTCGAGCGCGTCAAGGACCTGAGCAAGCTCGAGCACGCGCTCCGCCCTCCGAAGGCTCGAGGCGGGTTCGGCGAGCTGATGCTCGAGAACCTGCTCCGCGACCGGCTTCCGCACGGCTCGTACTCCATGCAGCACACGTTCCGCGGCGGCGAGCGCGTCGACGCGGTGATCGACGTCGGCAAGCTCGTCCCGATCGACGCCAAGTTCCCGCTCGACAACTTCGAGCGGATGGTCGAGGCCGACGGCGACGACGAGCGGCAGCTGCACGAGAAGGCGTTCGCCCGCGACGTGAAGGGGCACGTCGACGCGATCGCGACCAAGTACATCCGTCCCGACGAGGGCACCTACGACTTCGCGCTGATGTACGTGCCCGCAGAGGCGATCTACTACGAGCTGACCTGCGGGAAGACGGGCGCGCTGCTGCAGTACGCACACGACAAGCGGGTCTTCCCGGTCTCGCCGACGACGTTCACGTCCCAGCTGCAGGTGATCGCGCTAGGGCTCAAGGGCCTGCAGATCGAGCAGCACGCGCACGAGGTGATGTCGTACGTCGCCGACCTGAACCGCGACTTCGATCGCTTCCGGGCCGACTTCGAGGTGGTCGGCAAGCACCTCGGAAACGCGCACACCAAGTACGCCGAGGCCGAGAAGCGCCTCGACCGCTTCGATGGCAAGCTCGAGCGGGCCACCGAGCACGAGTCGCCCGAGCTCACGCTCGACGCCGACCCGCCGGCCGTCGCCGCGCTCGACGCGGCCTAGTAGGAGGGTTTGACGAAACGCAGCCTGTGTCGAGCCGCGCTGCTCGCCCCGACGCCGCGTCCTCAGTCGCCCCGATAGCGCTGCTATCGAGGCTCCCTGCGTCCTTGCCTCGAAACGACCATCGCACCCCGACAACGAGCGACGTTCCGCCAAACCCTCCTAGAAGCGCAGCAGCGCGCCGATTCCGCCGACAGGCGCCAGATCCTGGCGGTGGTTCAGCGGTACGACGGAGCCGCCCATTGCGAGCGTGTGGCGGACGGCGAGATCGAGTCCTTCGTCGGGCTCCATCGTCGCGCCGTCCAGCGGGCACGCTCCGGCTTCGAGCTGGGCGCGGCCGCACTCCGGGCACTCGTATGCCGCCTGCTCCGCCCCGTCCTGCACGAGCAGCGTCTCCACGCGCCCGTCCGAGGCAGCCTCGAGCGTCTCGGCCCATCCGGACGCCGCGCGCCCACCCTTCCCGGACGCCTCCCGCCAGGCCTCCACCAGCTCCGCCTCCTCTTCCGTGCGGGCCTCTTCGAGGAGAGGCATGGCCGCTTCGAGCAGCTCGGCCGCGTTCGCGTGCGCCTCGGCGTGCGTCCAGCCGACGATCGCCTGCTGGGTCTCCTTCGAGAGCGTCTCGACGAAGTCGCTCTTCATCTCGTCGGGACCCACGAGAACGATCCTCGGCGCTCCGCCGCGCCGCCGCTTGTCGAGCTCGTCCGCGACCGTCTTCAGGTGCTCGTGGACGAGCTTGTCGATGTGGCGCTGGTACCGCGCCTGCGACCAACCGCCCTGATCGTGCTGACCGGGCGTGTCCTCGGTGCGGTCGGCGACCTCGTGCAGCTGCCCCCGGTCGAGGCGGAAGAAGCGGCCCTGCTCGCGCCCGACCTGGACGACGAGCGTCCCGTCGAGCCCGCGCAGCAGCGGCACCAACGGCGAGAGGTGGAACTCTTTGTTCACCTTGACCGCGTCGTTCACCGCCTCGGGCAACCTGAGCGTGCGCCAGACGCCGTCGAGCTGCGATGCGAACACCGCCATCCCGCGCACGCCGTCGCGGTCGAGCCCCTGGAAGAACTCGTCGATGCGCTCGAGGTCGGCCTTGAGGCCTTCCCGCTGGTCGTGGGACAAGCCGTCGGCGTCTACCTCCCTGCGGGCCTCCGACAGAAGTGAGTTCGCCCGGGTCTGGACATCGCCCGGGTTGATCGCCGCACTCGGGTCGAGGGCGACGTAGAGGCTGATCGCCCTGCCCTTGGAAGCACGGAAGCCCGCAAGTTCGCGCAGCACGTCAGTGGTGGCGTTCGCAGCCATCTCCGGTGCTTCATGCCCGGGGTGCGGCGAATCTATGCCTTCCGGCCGCGTGACGGGAACGTCTATCCGGCCTGATTCGTTAAATACAGCGAGGCCGAAATACGGCCGCAGACATTTAGTGGAGGAAACGTGAGCAACAACGAAGTGCGAGAGCTGATCATCATCGGCGGCGGCCCCGCCGGCTACACCGCTGCGCTCTATGCGGCGCGCGCGAATCTCAGGCCGCTCGTCATCGAGGGCTTCCAGTGGGGCGGTCAGCTGATGATCACCAGCGACGTCGAGAACTACCCGGGCTACGCCGACGGGATCATGGGCCCCGAGATGATGCAGGACTTCAGGCGCCAGGCCGAGCGCTTCGGCACCGAGTTCCTGACGGACGACGTCACCCGCGTCGACTTCTCCGAGGAGCCCTATCGGGTGTGGGTCGGGGACGACGAGTACCAGGCCGAGGCGATCATCGTCGCCACAGGCGCGACCGCGCGGAAGCTCGGGCTGCCGAGCGAGGAAGCCCTCCAGGGCCGCGGCGTCACCTACTGCGCGACCTGCGACGGCGCCTTCTACCGCGAGAAGGAGGTCATCGTGGTGGGCGGCGGCGACTCCGCGATGGAGGAGGCAAGCTTCCTGACGAAGTTCGCGTCCAAGGTGACGGTCGTCCATCGGCGCGACGAGTTCAGGGCTTCGCAGATCATGATCGACCGCGCCCGTTCCAACCCGAAGATCGAGTTCGTGATGAACGCGACCGTCGATGAGGTGCTCGGTGCCGAGGGCGGCAAGATGACCGGCGTCCGGCTTCGGAACACCGTCACCGACGACACGTGGACGATTCCGGCGGACGGCCTGTTCGTCGCGATAGGCCACGATCCGAACACGACGCTCTTCGTCGGCCAGCTCGAGCACGATGACGCCGGCTATCTGATCACGCAGCACGGCTCGACCGACACGAACATCCCGGGCGTGTTCGCGGCTGGCGACGTTCAGGATCACACCTACCGCCAGGCGGTCACCGCCGCGGGATCGGGCTGTATGGCGGCCCTCGATGCCGAGAAGTTCCTTGCAGCGCGCGAGGGGCATCCCGGCACCGCGGCGACGGCGCCGCGGCCCGAGGCCGCCGAGGTCTAGCCGAGGGGGCCACTACCCTCGCGGGGTGGCCGAAACCGCACGCTGGGTCGATCTCCTCGACCCGGACCGCGCAGAGCTCGACAAGGCGCTTCCGAGCAAGCTTGCGGACCGGATCGTCGGACGGATCCTCGAGCCGCACACGCATGAGGACGAGCCGCGCCCGACGCTCGAGTCGCACGGCACGTACGTCTTCGGCGTGTTCGTCGTCGCGGTCGACGAGCCCGAGAACGACCGCATCTACTACCAAGAGATCAACCTGGTCGTCACGCCCGACATCGTCCTCACGGTGCGCAAGACGCCGCCGGACGGGGAGCCGTTCGATCCCGAAGACATCCGGGAGGCCTGCGAGCGCCCGAAGCCGCCGGGAATGATCGCGTACCACCTCGTCGACACGGTCGCCGAGCGCTATCTCGATCTGATCGACGACCTCAACGGCGAGATCGACGAGCTCGAGGACAGCGTCGATCAGTGGCCGGCCGACAAGGTGCGGGAGCGCATGTCGCATCTGCGCCACGACATGCTCCGAATTCGCAAGACCGTGGCCCCCACGCGGGATGCGGTTCGGCGCGTGATCGACGACCGCATCGAGCTCGAGGACTACGACCTCTTTCCGGCCGAGATCGACGTCCACTTCTCAGATGTGTACGACAAGCTGCTGCGGGCGAGCGAAGGCTTGGAGCTTTCCCGGGATCTCCTCAGCGGCGTGCGCGACTACGCGCAGTCGAAGATCTCGATCGACCAGAACGAGGTGATGAAGCGCCTGACCGCCATCGCGTCGCTGCTGCTGGTGCCCACCTTCATCGTGGGTGTGTACGGCCAGAACTTCCACCACCACTTCCCGGAGCTCGAGTGGCAATACGGCTACCTGTGGTCGTGGGGCCTGATCGTCGCGACGACGGTAGGGCAACTCTGGTATTTCCGCCGCAAGCGCTGGATCTGACCGCGCCGGCCGCGTCTAGTTCGGACACTTGCGCTTCCCAGGTGCCCTTAGCCTCCTCCCCGCGGCGAGCGTAGACAGATTCCGTCGCGCTCCGCCAGTGTCCTGGCGTCGCACATGTGCGCCGATTTTTGCCCGGCTGTCGATAAAGGCCCCGTCGCTACGCTGAACGCCGTGCCGATCTACATCTGCCCTAATTGCAAGGAACGCTCGATCGACGTCGACGGCTACGAGGAGTTCTCCGGCCGTGCACCGGCCTGTCACCGGTGCGGGTTCGGGTTCCTCTTCGAGCTGATGGACGATTACTACCCGGCGCCGAACGCAGGTCTCGTCGTCTGCGACCAGGAAGGTCGGGTGCTTGCTGCCGGCCGCGGCGTGTTCGAGCTGAGCGGCCTCGGCGAGGCCGAGCTGCTCGGGCGGGACGTCGTCGATGCGTTCGGCCTCGCTGGGTTCGAGGACGGCAAGAATCCGGCCGCCCTCGCACTCGAATGGGGCGTCCGCCGGCTCGGCGAGTCGCTCGAGCTCGAGACCAAGTCAGGCATCCGGAAGCGCGTCACGGGCGACTTCTTTCCCGCGCTCGACGACGACGGCGGTCTGCTCGTCGTGCTCGCACCCCGCTCGACTTAGTAACACTTTGTTACTTGGCCGGTTCGGGGCCGAGGGACGTAGCGGCGTCCACGCGGCTCGACGGACACAGGTCGTTCAGCACGCACTCCTCGCACAGCGGGCGCCTCGCGATGCACACGCGGCGGCCGTGCCAGATCAGCAGGTGCGGGAGGATCGCCCACTCCTCGCGCGGCACGAGCTTGACGAGGTCGCGCTCGATCTTCACGGGGTCCTCCTGCTTGGTGAGGCCGAGCCGCTGCGACAGCCGGCGCACGTGCGTGTCGACCACGATCCCGACCGGCCGGCCCCGCTCTGCCGAGACGACGTTCGCGGTCTTCCGCGCCACACCGGGCAGCCGCAGCAGGTCCTCGAACTCGTCGGGAACGCGCCCCTCGAACTCCTCCAGCAGCATCTTCATCGTCCCACGGAGAGCCTTCGTCTTCTGCCGGAAGAAGCCGGTCGCGAAGATGTCGCGCTCGAGCTCGGCCGGCTGCACTGCGAGATAATCCTCGGGCCGCCGGTACTTGACGAAGAGCTTCTCGGTGACCTTGTTCACGTTCACGTCAGTCGTCTGCGCGGAGAGCATCACGGCGACGAGCAGCTCGAGGTCGCTCCGCGAGCGCAACGCGATCCCGGCGTTGGGATGCGCGCCTTTCAACCGCTCGATGATCGGACGGATCCGCTCCCGTTTCGGGCCGACCCGGCGGCGCGCCTCGTGGACGTAGCTGCGCGGCATCGGCGCGACGTTACCGATCTCCTAGCTACCGTCCGGGCCGTGCCGACGCTCCACCTCATCCGTCACGGCGAGACAGACTGGAACGTGGGACGGCGCGTACAGGGCAACACGGACGTGCCGCTCTCGGCGCACGGCCGCGAGCAGGCCGAGGAACTGGCGGCCCGACTCGCCGACTGGCCGATCGGGGCGATCTACTCGAGCGACCTGAGGCGCGCACTCGACACGGCGCGGCCGCTTGCGGAACGCCTCGGCCTGGAGCTCATCGTCGATCCCATCCTGCGGGAACGGAACTTCGGCGCCTTCGAGGGCCTGCTCGACGCCGAGGTCGAAGCCCTGCTCGAAGATCCGCACGTGTTCTGGCGCGACGCGGACACGCGGCCGGACAAGGGCGAGAGCCGGCGCGAGGTCTGGACCCGCGTCACCTCCTTCCTCGACAGGCTGCTCGCCGACCCGCCTGCGGAGGAGATCGCGATCGTGAGCCACGGCGGCCCGATCCGGCTGGCGGCGGCCTATCTCGCGCGGGAGGACGTCGAGTCGATGACGTGGCGCGAGGTCGCGAACGTCAGCGTGACGACGATCGAGACTAGTGACTAGCAGCGAGCGCGGGCGTCGCCGGGGGCGGCGCACTTCGCAGCCGCGGCCCCGCGCAGACGAGGTCGAGCGCCGGGCAGGTCGCGCACACGAACTCGCTCGGGGTCGGAACGAACTCGCCGGCCTGGATCCGGGCGATCGCAGCTGACAGCTTGTCCTCGAGCTCCGCGACCTGAGCGTGCGTAAACGTCGTCGAGACGACCGCGTCGGGCCGCTCGAGGAAGTGGTAGACGACCTCGACCTCCTGCGCTCCCGCTCGGAAGCACGCGAGCGCATACACGAGGCGCTGAAGCCGGTAGGCGGCCTCGACGATCTCCTCGGGCGTGCCCTCCGCCAGAGTGTTGGTCTTGTAGTCGAGAACGAGTGCGCGGTCTTCGCCAATGTGAACGACGTCGAGGTAGCCGTGCAGGAGTACGCCGTCCTGCTCGAACGTGAAGTGGCGCTCCTTGGCCGTCCTGTCCAGGACCGCGATCCGGCGGGCGAGCTCCGACCCGCAGTAGCTCTCGACGAAGCCTGCGATCCGCGCCAGCTCGTCGTCGGTCACGGTCGGATACCAGGCGCGCACCTGCTCGACGTCGGGCGCTGCAGGCTTCGTCAGGTCGACCTGCTCGAGCAGCTTGTGCACGGCATCGCCGGTCTCGGTCGCAGCGAGGCCGCCGGGCCCGGTCCCTCGTTCGGGCCGGCGCTCGCGCATCCCCGCGACCCGTTGTGCGTAGTAGCGGTAGGAGCACTGCTCGAAGAGCGAGAGCGCCGTGAACGACAGGCGGCGCACACGGTGGACCGGTGCCACCGGCAGCGGAGCGAGCGGCGGGAGGATAGGCGTCGCACGCGGCGCCGGGATGTCCTCGGGCTCCGCGAAGAGCGCGAGCTGGCCGTCCTCGGCCGCGACGTCCACCGAGGCGGGCGGCTGAGCCCGAAAACGGTCGATGCGGACGAGCACGGAGGCACCTCCGCGCTCCAGATCCAGCGGCTCGTCGCCGGCGGCCTCGAGCTCCGCCTCGGCGTCGAGCCGGCCGAGCACCCAGCCGATCGGAGTGTTCGCGTCCGCGGGCTTCCCGCGGTCGACGGCTCCCGAAACGATCAGGCGCTCCTTGGCCCGCGTCATCGCCACGTAGTAAAGGCGGAGCTTCTCGGCCTCCTCCTCCGCCTTCCGGGTCTCGCGGACCGCCTCGTACTCGAACGCGCCGCGTCGGGTGCTGGTGCTCGGGTCGGCGACGCGGAAGCCGAAGCGGCCGTCGGAGAGGGCAAGGATCTCGTCGGACGCGGGCGGTGCCTTGTCGCGTCCCGCGTCGGCGACGATCACCACCTTGAACTCCAGGCCCTTGGCGGCATGAATCGTCAGGAGCCGCACCGCGTCTGCCCCCTCCTCCTCGGCCACCGCTTCGAGCTCGCGCGCGCCGACCGCGTCCTGAGCGGCGACGAAGCGGATGAAGCCCTCGACGTCGGCGCCGCGCAGCTCCTCGTAGGAGCGGGCGAGCCGCGCCAGCTTGCGCAGGTTCGCGTAGCGCCGCCGCCCGTCCCACTGAGCCAGGACGGCGAGGTCGTAGTCGTGCGCCGAGACGATCGCGTCGCACAACCGCTCGAGCGACAGTCGGCCCATCGCGCCCGCGAGCCGCTCGTACCGCTGCAAGAACGCCTTCAGCATCCTCGCGTCGTCCTCGGCGAGCGCCGGGGGCAGCTCGCGCTCGATCCCGGCGAACAGCGGCCTGCGGGGTGCCGCGTCGCGGATCAGCACGAGCGCGTCGTTCGACACGCCGACGAACGGCGACGCGAGCACCGTCAGCAGCGCCTCGTCGTCGTAGC
>Ga0193747_1000078_pt1 | contig 57166 bp, 60 predicted proteins | sample L1m2metaG_FD_143048 | JGI IMG/M metagenome (GOLD analysis project Ga0193747, IMG submission 143048) | Soil microbial communities from a riparian zone of the East river system, Colorado, United States - L1m2 | ecosystem: Environmental > Terrestrial > Soil > Riparian zone | place: USA: East River... | reverse complement strand
GAACAGCGGGGCCGCAGGCTCTGCATATGGGTACGGCTATCAGTACTGCACGACGCCGGGCCAGTACCAGTACTGCACGACCACCACGTCGACGACGACGACCACCACCGGCTCGACCACGACCACCACCACAACCACCACCACGACTACTAGTACGACGACCACGACCACGACCACGACCACCACCACGACGACGACCTCGACGAGGACGTCGACGAGCACGTCGACGACGACCACCACGACGCCCTCGACGACCACGACGACGACCGGCACGACGACCACCACGCCGTCCACGACGACCACCACCACGACTCCCTCGACCACGACGAGCACGACGACGACCACGACGCCGAAGCCAAAGCCGAAGCCGAAGGTCACGATCTGCCACCGAACCGGCAACAAGAAGAAGCCGTACGTGCGGATCCGCGTGTCGAAGAGCGCGCTGCCCGCGCACCTGCGGCACGGCGACATCCTTCCGGGGTCGGCGCCGTGCCCGACCACCGTCAAGAAGACGGACAAGAAGGGCCACGTGCTCGGCGTCTCGAAGACGCGGCACGGCGCGCGGCCGTCCCGCATCGGCTTCGCCGGCTAGCTGGCTCTAGCTAGCCCGAGACGACAAGCGTTGCGCGCATGCCGCGGGCCGCGTGGTCGGCGAGCGAGCACCAGAGCCTGTAACGGCCCGGGAGCAGCCTCGCCCGCAGCGACCGCTGATCGCCGGCTTCCACCACCGAGATCGAGCGCGTGACCGTTCCGCCGACTCTGCGCAGTCGCAGGTCGTGCGGGTCCTCGCCGTAGTTCGCGAGCTCGACGATCGCCCAGCCGGGCTTCAGCTTGGCCCGCGAGAGCGTGAGCGAGAACTCCTTCGCGGCGACCTGGAGCCGCGCGGGGGGAGGAGCCGAGGCGGAGGCCGGAGCTGCCCCGGCGACGACGACGAGCGCGGCGGCCGCGAGCCGTCTCACCGGAGCAGTGCGGGCCGCGCGTACGCGCCCGCGTTCGGGATCACGCGCGAGGCGTCGGTGCCGAGCCACTGCTCGAGCAGCGCGGAGTAGACCCCGCGGAAGTCCGCGGTCGGCCGCAGGTTGCCCTGCTCGTCGAGACCGCTCGCGAGACCTGGGAACTCGCCGATCATCCGGCCGCGCACCCGCGTCCCGATGAGGAATCCGATCCCGGCAGCCCCGTGGTCGGTGCCGAGCGAGCCGTTCTCCTTCGCCCGGCGGCCGAACTCCGACCACACGTGCACGAGCACCCGGTCGGCGAGCCCGCGGTGCTCGAGGTCGCGCTGGAACGCGAGCAGCGAGTCGGCGGTCAGCTTCAGCCCATCGTCGAGCGCGCCCGCCTGGGCCGAGTGGGTGTCGTACATCCCGGGCGCGCGCATCGCGACACAGTGCAGCGGCAGGCCGGCGGCGAGCATCTGCGCAAGGCCCTGGAGGCGGAGGGGGAAGTCGTCCTTCGACGAGCCCGGATAGGGGTTGGTGGACGCCGAGCCCGAGAACGGAGCCAGCTGGGTGCGGAGCCTCTGCACCTGAACCGCCGTCGAGCCCGCCTGTCTGAGCGCCGGATCCGGGCTCTTCGCGTGCGCCTCGCCGAGCCGGCCGACGGCTTCGAGGAGCCTGCCCTCGAGATCGAGCTTCGGAATCGCGAATCCGTACCGGTCCGGGCCGTCGAGCGACGCGACTGGAACCCGGGCGCTCGCGAGCGCGGGCTGCAGGCGGGGGTCGAGGGAAAGGCCTTGCAGCGGATTGTCCGGGGTGCCCGTCACGTCGAGGTAGCGGCCGAGCCAGCCGGTGAGCAGGCTCGAGTCGGTGGCGCCCACCTCCCAGAAGTGCCGCGAGGTGAAGTGCGACTTGTCGGGATGGTCGTAGCCGATCGCGGGGAGAACGGTCACCTTCCCCTCGGCATGCAACGCGGCGAGCGGTGCCGTCGCGGGATGCCAGAACAGGCGGTCGTCCTCCGCGAACCGGATCCCTGCCGTGGCCGGGAGTGCCAGCTTCGGACGAAGCGCCTGGTAACGCGCGTCACCGGCGGGGAAGAGGATCGACATCGAGTCGGCGCCGCCCTCGAGGAAGACGGAGACGAGCACCGGTGCGGTCGGCCCCGCGGCCGCCTGCGCGATCCCGTCGTCGAGCAGCGCCGAAGAAAGCCGCCCTCCTCCGTACACGGCGAGCGCGAGCCCCGCCGAACGGGCGAGGAACCTGCGCCGCGAGAGCCCCGTGCCGGCAGGTGTCGGCATGCCCGGCTCGATCGCGGGGAGTCCACTGCCGGCCTCCGCGGCTGCGCGGCGGAAGAGCTCCGTGCGCGAGAAGTCGTTGCAGCAGCCGGCCATCAGCAGGTCTGCAGGTCGGGGGAGACGGCGACAAGCTGGCGGAGCGCGTTCTCGACCTCGGGCGCCTGAGCTTCCTTCAAGGCGTCCACGGCGAACCGGGAGAGGACCGTCCGTGTCGGCGTGCTCACGCTCTGCGCGCCCCAGTAGGCGATCGCGCGCGAGACGAGCTTCGCCGCGTTCGCCGGTGCCGCATCGGGACGATCGAGCGCCGGACGGAGCGCGGTGGCCGCGAGGTACCAGCGGCCGCGGAACGTGGCGGTGTCGAGCCAGCGGGTCTCGTCCCACCCGGCCACGTTCGGCGGATAGAAGAGTCGTTGGCCGGCGGCGTCGCCGAGCCTCGTCCACGCGGTCGTGTCGATCCCGCGGCCACGGGCGCGCAGCAGGCCCGCCGCGTAGACCGCGGGCGGCTTCACCATCCGCGGCCCGAGGTAAAGATCGGGATGCTGGAGGATCGCCTCCACGACGGGGCGAACCTGGAAGTCGGCGCGGTAGACGCGCTCGAGTCCGGCCGCGGTCGTGGGTCCCGGCGCGGTCGGGACGAAGTAGCTCCACAGCTTGCGTACGACGAACGACGGGTGGAGGGGATGCGAGAGGCAGAGGCGGCAGGCGTCCTGCCAGTCGAAGGCTCCGGAGCGTCCGAACACGCTCTTCGAGCCAGAATCGTGCTGCCGGGCGTCGTAGACGAAGGTCTGGCCGGTGTCGTCCTTCTTCTTGCCGCGCCAGCCCGTCAGTGCCCGCGCCTGCTCGCGGACGTCCGTCTCGGTATACCCGCCCGGACGGTCGGCGCCGATCGTGAACAGCTCCATCAGCTCGCGCGCGTAGTTCTCGTTCGGAGAGCGGTTCGTGTTCTGGTTCCCGTTCAGCCAGACGAGCATCGCCGGATCCTTCGTCACGTCGAGCAGCAGAGCCGAGAAGGAGCCGAGCGCGTACCGTCGGAAGAGCTCGTTCTGGGCCAGCATGAGCGGCTGGGAGCCGACGCCCTTGTTCGAGGTCGCGAACCAGTCGTGCCAGACCAGCGTCATCCGCTCCACGAGGGGGGCCGTCGTGCGAACCATCCGGTCGAGGAACCAGAGGTGGTCGTGCCCGAAGGCGTCGCCCGGCGCAATCGGACGCTGCTTGTCGTCGACCGGTGCGGGCCCGACCAGCGTCTGCTGCGCGGGCCGTGTCAGGGATCGGACTGCCCCGTGGAGGCCTTTGGCGGCGAGCCTCTTCGCTTGGCCCGGGCGAGGTCCAAAGCCGGCGCGCCAGAGGAGTCGCTCGGCCTGTGCCTGCCCGAAACGGCCTTTGTAGACAGGCACGGCCATGGCCTCCTTGTAACTCACATTGCACGGGTGGGACGTAAATTCCATGCAAAATCGGCCCGTGACCCGTCTGACCGCGATCGTGCCCGCGACGAACGCTCCGCCCACGCTCGCGGCATGCCTCGCCGCGTTCGAGGCAGCCGCCGAGCCTCCGGATGAAGTGATCGTCGTCGAGCGGGCGTCCGCTCCGGGCCCCGCGGCGGCACGCAACGAGGGTGCGGCGCGGGCCGGGGGTGACGTGCTCGTCTTCGTGGACGCAGACGTCATCGTCCATCGCGATGCGTTCGCACGGATCCGACGGGCATTCGACGACGACGCGCTCGATGCCCTGTTCGGCTCCTACGACGACGGTCCGGCCTCCGACGGCGTGGTCTCGGGCTTCCGGAACCTGCTCCACCACCACGTCCACCAGACCTCGCCGGGGCCGGCGACCACGTTCTGGGCCGGGCTCGGCGCCGTCCGGAAGGCTGCGTTCGACGGGGCGGGAGGGTTCGACGCCGCGCGATATCCCGAGCCGTCGGTCGAGGACATCGAGCTAGGGATGCGACTCGTCGCGTCGGGGCGGCGGATCAGGCTCGATCCCGCGATCCAGGGGACGCATCTGAAGGGCTGGACGGTCGTCAGCATGCTGCACACGGACTTCGCACGGCGTGGCGTCCCCTGGGTGGAGCTGCTCCTCGAGCGGGGCGGCTCGGCGAGCCTCAACCTGGGCTGGAGGCATCGACTGAGCGCAGCCGCGGCAGTCTCGGGCGCGGTCGCGCTGGTCGCCGGAAGGCCACGTCCGGCGCTAGGCGCCGCCGCTGCGCTCGTGTTCCTGAACGCCGACTTCTACGCGCTCCTCGCCCGGCGGCTCGGTCCGCGTGGCGCGGTCGGGGGTGTCGGCCTGCACGCGCTGCACCATCTGGCGGGGGCAGCCGCCGTTCCGGCCGGGGCGCTGCGCTACTGGACGAGCGCCACTTCGAGGAGCGCGTCGACCGTGTCGCCCTCCTCGTGATACTCGGCCTCGACGTTCACCGACCACACGTCGTAGCCGGCGCCGTCCAGCTGGTTCAACGTCGCCAGGATCGCCGTCCACATCGAGTGGTCCTGGTTGTTGTAGCGGTGTAGGCCGTTCCGTCCGAAAGTCTTCAGGTTGTCGAAGCCCTTGAGGTAGAGCCGCAGCGTGTCCACCGCTTCCTTGTAGTCGGCGTCGTACATCGGGTAGGCCTTCGGAACGCGCACCTTCACGCCGTCGACGACCTGCGCCGGATCGATCAGGCCGATCCGGGCCAGCTCTCCCTTCGCCAGCTCGACGGCCTGCTCGTCGGACATCTCCCAGATCTCGTCGCCTTCGAAGCAGAAGTACTCGACCCCGAGGCAGCTCGTGCCCGGCTGCACCATCGCCGGGCTCCACGCGCCGAAGTTCTGGACACGGCCGGCGCGTGTACCCGGATCGTGCAGATAGATCCAGTTGTCGGGGAACGGCGCCTCCTCGGTCGTGATCAACGCCACGAGGCAGAGCTCGCGGTAGCGGAGCCTCGCCGCGGCCTCGAGCACCTCGGTCGGCGCGGGCGGGTCGAGCCGCTGCACGAGCTCGCTGAGCGGGATGCTCGACAGCACGGCGTCGACCGGCGACTCCACCTCGCGACCGTTCGCCTCGACCACGACGCTCTCGACTCGGCTGCCGCTGTGGCGCACCGAGACGACACGGTGGTTGAGCAGGACCGGGATGTCGGCGTCGCGTAAGCGCGTGGCGAAGGTCTCCCACATCTGGCCCGGCCCCAGACGGGGATAGCGGAACTCCTCGATCAGGCTGGTCACGTGCTCGCGGCCGAACCCGAGAATCGCCTTGACGGCGTGCAGGAACGAGAAGTTCTTGATCCGCTGTGCAGCCCATTCGGAGCGGATCTCGCTGCCTGGAATTCCCCAGACCTTCTCGGTGTACGAGCGGAAGAACGCTTCGTAGAGCCGCTTGCCGAACCGCATAGTCACCCAGTCCTCGAAGCTCGCGGCCTCCATTCTGAACAGGCGTCGGCTCCAGAGGTACGAGAGCGCACAACGTGCCGACTCGACGATCCCGAGCCGGTCGAGGACGTCCTCCGCGCGCAGCGGGTACGTGATGAACTTGCCCTGGTAGTAGATGCGGGAGAGCCGCGGACGCAGGAGGAACTCCTCGCCCAGCATGTCCTCCCACAGCCGCTGGACGGGCGCGAGCTTGGTAAAGAAGCGGTGTCCGCCGAGGTCGAAGCGGTAGCCGTTGAACTCGACCGTCTTGGCGATCCCGCCCACGGTTCCGTCCGCCTCGTACACGGTTCCGGGCACGCCTCGCAGGGCGAGGACGTACGCCGCCGTGAGGCCTGCAGGCCCACCGCCGAGGACGGCGATGCCCGCGGGCTCGCCGCCTTCCTGTCGGGGTTCGGTCTGCAAGACGGAGCCAGTCTAAATATCGGGGCGGCTTTACAGCGCCGTCACAGAGCTTCGGTAGTCTGGCCGGTCGTTTGCGACTCGACCGAAGCAGAGGGGGCTCCAATCTCGTGAATCGTCTCGTTCGTCTCACCGTGGTGGCCGTGCTCGCGGCCGTCCTCGTTCCTTCGCTCGCAACGGGTGCGACTCGGATGTACGTGGGCTTCCAGGACGACGCAAGCTTCCGCTTCCGGTCCGACCGGGACGAGACCCTCGACCGCGCGAAGAACGCGCACGCGACCCTCGTACGCTCCACGATCGACTGGGCGCGCGCAGCGCCGACGCGGCCGTCCCGCGCATCGAACCCGTTCGATCCCGCCTACCGCCTCGACGACATCGACGAGTTCGTGCGCAAGGCGCAAGCGCGTGGGCTCGAGCCGATGCTCCAGATCTACGGCACTCCCTCCTGGGCGAACGGCGGCGCCGGGCGAAACCACGTCCCGCGGCGGCTCGGCGACCTCACCTCGTTCGCGCAGGCAGTCGCCGCTCGCTATTCGGGGCGCTATCCGGGCTTCCCGTTCGTGCGCTTCTGGGGCGTCTGGAACGAGCCGAACCTGAATCAGTTCCTCTCGCCGCAGTTCCGGAAGGGCAAGTCCGTCGCGCCGGCCGCCTACGCGAAGCTCTTCGCGGCCGCCTACCGTGGGATCAAGGCGGGCAACTCGTCGGCACTGGTCGGCATGGGCGAGACGTCGGCGCGCGGCCGTGACAAGCACGTGCGCGGACTGCAGGACACGCATTCGCCGGGCAGGTTCTTCCAGCTCGTCGCAAAGGCAGCACCGCGGCTCAAGTTCGACGCCGTCTCCCATCACCCGTACCCGACCGACCCCGCGCAGCGGCCGAACCAGGTGGTGCGCTGGCCGAACGTGTCCTTGACGCTGATCCCGCACCTCGAGCGGTCGCTCAACACGTGGTTTCACCGCCGCTCGACGCCGATCTGGATCACCGAGTACGGCCACGAGACCAAGCCGCCGAATCCGAAGGGGATCTCGTACGGGCTCCAGGCCGCCTACGCGAAGCAGGCGATCGAGATCGCCCGGGGCTATCCGTACGTGACGATGTTCGTCTGGTTCGTCCTCCACGACGACCAGGGCGACCCGTGGAAGAGCGGCCTGATCGCCGAGAACGGCGACCTCAAGCCGGCCTTCTTCACGTTCGCGGAGACCATCTTCCCGCTCGACCCCAGGAACGCGGTCTACACCGTGCCCTCCGGCAAGGCGGATCCCCTTGTCCGGATCTCGGCGCTCGAGATCGCGGCGCGGTCACCGCCCGGCTCGAAGATCGGCGTCGACGCCCGGGTGTTCACCGGCGACACGCTGGTGGCCCACGTGACGCCGGAGGGCGTCCTCGGCCGAGACGGCTGGGTCCAGGTTCCGCTGCGCTTCACGCCCGAGGGCAGCCGGACCTACTACGCCCAGATCGAGGCGAACGACATCCACGGGGACAAGGTCAGCCGCTTCCTGACCATCATCTCGCGCTAGGAAGGACCCGCGGCGGGGCCGGCCTGGAACCGGCCCCTCCGCAGCACGCCGCCTTACTCCGAGATCTCCTCCGCGACGCGGCCCGTCTGCTGCCTCGTCGAGGTCTTGCTGAGGATCGATGGTCACGAGATCGCGCGACGCCACCTGCCCGGCAGTCGTCGACTGGACGTCGCTGCCCTCGGCAACGACCTTGATCGCGATGTCGCGGTCGGTGATCGTGCCGACGAGCCGCTCGCCGTCGACGAGCGGGACGATGCCCACGTTCTCGTCGCGCATGATCTTCGCGGCCTCGACCACCGAGCTCTCGCTCGCGACCGTCTTCGGATTCCACGTCATCAGGTCTTGAACCTGGTGCCCATGCATCCTCCTCGTCGGATTCCTAGGTGGATTCCCGAGGAAAACGTTCGCAAACAGCGTAGAATGGGCGAAGATGGCGCGCGCACCCTGCTAACTCGCTAGGCGCGGCGCCCGCCGGGGCGCCGCTCTCCTCGTCGCGACCCTGCTCGCGATCGAGCTCCTCGACGAGCTCTACTTCGGCGTGCACGAGGCCGCCTGGCCGCTCATCAGGCACGACCTCGGCCTGAGCTACGCCGCCGTCGGCCTGCTCCTGACGTTGCCGCACGCGGTCGGAGCGGTCGTCGAGCTCGCCTACGGCCCGATCTCGGACGCGGGCGGGCGCCGCCGCCTGGTCCTCGCCGGCGGCCTCGCGTTCGCCGCCGCGCTGCTGCTCGCCTCGGCGGCGGGCGGCTTCGGGACGCTGCTCGTCGCGCTGCTGCTCTTCTCGCCGGCCTCGGGCGCGTTCGTCGGCCTGTCGCAAACCGCGCTGATGGATCTCGATCCGGCGCGGCACGAGCAGGCGATGGCGCGGTGGACGCTCGCGGGCTCCGTGGGCGTTGCGGCCGGTCCGCTGCTCCTGGCGGCGACGGTAGCGCTCGGCGGCGGTTGGCGGATGCTGTTCGCGGCGCTCGGGCTGGCGACTCTTCCGCTCGTCGCCGTCGTCCGCAAGCTGCCGCTGCCGGGACCGGTGCAGACGGAGGGCGTTCGCGCGGAGCTGCGCCGGACGATCGCTGCGCTGCGACGGCGCGAGGTGCTCCGCTGGCTCGCGCTGCTCGAGGTCGGCGATCTCGTCGGGGACGTCTTGACCGGCTTCGCCGCGCTCTATTTCGTCGACGTGGTCGGCACGTCGCCGTCGACCGCTGCCCTCGCCGTCGCGTTGCTGACCGTGGCGAGTCTGGCCGGCGACGCGCTGCTCGTCGTCCTCCTCGCACGCGGGCTGCGCGGGATCGCCTACATGCGCGGGAGCGCGCTCGCGCTGCTGCTCGTGGTGCCGGCGTTCCTCCTGCTCCCGGGTCTCGCGAAGCTCGTTCCCCTCGCGGTGCTCGGCCTCCTGCGCGCCGGTTGGTACGCGATCCTGAAGGCGCGCCTGTTCTCGGCCCTGCCCGGCCAGAGCGGCGCCGCCCTCTCGCTCTCGAGCCTCAGCGGCCTCCTGGGAAGCATCCCACCGCTCCTCATCGGCCTGCTCGCCCAGCGACTCGGGCTCGGCGCCGCGCTCTGGCTCGTGCTGCTGGCTCCGCTCGCGCTCCTCGTCGGACTTCCGCGGAAGCGCTAGTCCGCGCCTGGGTCGTCCTCCGCGTCCGGGGTGTCGTTCTCCTCGGGATCCGGGACCGGGGATTCGGCGAGCTCGTCGTTGCGGTCGTCCTCGCGGGGGTGCTGAGTATCCTGATCTGTCATGAAGGTCGTCCTTCCCGACAACTCGGAGCTTGAACTTGCCGAGAGCGCGACCGGGCTCGACGCGGCGCGTGCGATCGGCCCGAAGCTCGCCGAGCAGGCCGTGCTGCTGCGCTCGAACGGCCAGGTCCAGGACCTTCGGCTCCCGCTCGAGGACGGCCAGCCGATCCAGATCCTGACCACGCGGGACACGGCCGATCCGGACGCACTCGCCGTGCTCAGGCACTCCTCCGCGCACCTGCTTGCGGAGGCCGTCCGCCGCCTGTATCCCGGCGTGAAGATCGCGATCGGCCCGCCGATCGAGAACGGCTTCTACTACGACTTCGACTTCCCCGAGCCGCTGCGCGAGGAGGATCTCGAGCGCATCGAGGCCGAGATCCAGCGCGAGCTCGGCGAGGGTCGCGAATGGACGCGCGAGGAGGTGGGCGCCGAGGAAGCGAAGGCGCGCTTCGAGGCGGAGGACGAGCCGTACAAGGTCGAGCTCGTCGGCACCGCCGACGGCCCGATCACCTTCTACACGCAGGGTGAGTTCACCGACCTCTGCCGCGGCCCTCACCTCCAGAACTCCGCGCCGATCAAGGCGCTCAAGCTCACCGGTCTCGCCGGCGCCTACTGGCGCGGCGACGAGAAGAACCCGCAGCTGACGCGCATCTACGGCACCGCCTTCTACTCCAAGGACGATCTCGAGCGACACCTGGAGCGGCTCGAGCAGGCGAAGCAGCGCGACCACCGCAAGCTTGGGCCGCAGCTCGACCTCTTCCACTTCAGCGAGCACTCGCCGGGATCGCCGATCTGGCACCCCAAGGGCATGGTGCTTTGGCACGAGCTCGAGAAGATCCGGTACCGCGAGAACAAGGCGCGCGGCTACGAGGAGATCAAGACGCCGATCCTCTACGACTCCGAGACGTTCTGGATCTCGGGGCACTTTCCGAAGTACGAGGACCTGATGTTCAAGGTCGACGTGCGCGGCCAGCAGTGGGCCATGAAGTCGATGAACTGTCCCGGCGCGATGCTGCTCTTCGGCAGCCGCCCGCGCAGCTACAAGGAGCTGCCGATGCGCCTGGCCGAGCCCTCGCCGCTGCATCGCGACGAGCTGCCGGGCACGCTCCACGGCCTCCTGCGGGTCCGCATCGTCACGCAGGACGATGCGCACATCTTCTGCACTGAGGAGCAGATCCAGGAGGAGATCCGGGCCGTCGTCGCCTATGCGCGCTACGTCTACGAGCTCTTCGGGATGACGGCCAGCGCGGAGCTCGCGACGCGACCCGACAACCGCATCGGCACGGACGACGAATGGGACCGCACCGAGGCGGCGCTGAGGATCGCGCTCGAGCTGAACGAGATCCCGCACACGATCGCGGCGGGGGAAGGCGCGTTCTACGGGCCGAAGATCGACCTGTTCATGGACGACGCGCTCGGGCGCAAATGGCAGATGGGGACGATCCAGCTCGACTCGCAGATGCCGTCCCGCTTCGGGCTCAAGTACGTCGGCCCCGACAACCGCGAGCACGACCTCTACGTCGTCCACCGCGCGCTCTACGGGTCGTTTGAGCGCTTCCTCGGGATCCTGATCGAGCATTACGGCGGCTCGTTCCCGTTCTGGCTCTCACCCGTCCAGATCCGCTTCGTACCGGTCTCCGACGAGCACGCGGAGCGCGCGGAGGCCGTTGCGGCGCGAATCCGCGAGGCCGGTTACCGCGTCGAGGTCGACTCGAGCGACGAGACCGTGGGCAAGCGGATCCGGAACTCGCAGGTCGACAAGATCCCGTTCACGGTCGTCTTCGGAGAGCGCGAGAGCGAGGAGTCGCTCGCCGTGCGGGAGCGCGGGGGAGAGCAGTCGAACCCGTCTCTGGACGACTTTCTCCAGACCCTTGCTACGCTTAGAGCCTGAAAGCAGGGGCGAACCCGTTCCTCACCTTCCGCCCTCGGGTTGGAGGTTCAACCGAGTCGCGAGCGACGAGGATCACGGGCCGCTGCTTGCAGTGGCTTTGTCGTTCTAGGGAAAGGACAGCTCGCAGCTTGGTGACAAGGGTTTGAGACCACGACGCAGAGGTGGCGGCTTCAGCCGGGAACCGGAGAGGCCGACCCAGACCGAACGCGTCAACGACGCGATCCGTGCGCAGAACGTGCGCCTCATCGACGAGGACGGAGCCCAGCTCGGGATCAAGACCTCGGACGAGGCTCGAAAGTACGCGTACGACAAGAATCTCGATCTTGTCGAGGTGGCCGCCCAGGCGGATCCACCGGTCGCCCGTGTCATGGACTACGGCAAGTACCGCTACGAGCAGGAGCAGAAGGCAAAGCTCGCCCGGAAGCACCAAACGTCGATCAACGTCAAGGAGATCAAGTTTCGCCCGAAGATCGGGATTCACGACTACAACACCAAAAAGGGCCACGTCGAGCGCTTCCTGAACCAGCGCGCGAAGGTGAAGGTCACGATCATGTTCCGAGGGCGCGAGACGACCCATCCGGAACGGGGCCGTGACCTCCTGATGCGGCTCGCCGAGGAGCTCAAGGAGATCGCAAACGTCGAGTCTCCGCCGCTTCTCGACGCAACATGGTCATGGTTCTCGGGCCCAACAAGAATGCGGGAGTGACGAAAAACGATGCCGAAAGTGAAGAGACACAGCGGAGCGAAGAAGAAGTTCAAGGTGACCGGAACGGGCAAGCTGACCCGCCGGCGGGCGATGCAAAGCCATTACCTCGAGAAGAAGTCGCAGAAGCGTAAGCGCGCCTTCGGCAACGACCAGCCGCTCGACGAGAGCAACGTCAAGCAGATCCTGAAGATGTTGGGGAGGAAGTAGCGCCATGCCCCGCGTAAAGCGATCCGTTCACGCGCGCAAGAAGCGGCGCAAGGTCCTCGCGCAGGCGAAGGGGTACTGGGGGATCAAGAAGTCCTCCTACAAGTATGCGAAGGAGCAGGTCGAGCACTCGCTCGCCTACGCGTATCGCGACCGGAAGAACCGCAAGCGCGAGTTCCGGCGGCTCTGGATCATGCGGATCAACGCAGCCGCGCGGAGCGAGGGGCTCTCGTACAACCAGTTCATCGCGGGCTGCCGCGCGGCGGGGGTCGAGCTCGACCGCAAGGTGCTCGCCGAGATCGCCGTGAGTGACCCTGCTGCATTCGGGGCGATCGCAGAGCGGGCGAAGGCCGCGCTGCCCCAGGCTTCCTGATCAGCTCGCGCGACAACGAGAAGCTCAAGCTCGTGCGCAAGCTCGCGGAACGGCGCTGGCGCGACAAGCTGGGGCTGTTCGCGGTCGAGGGCGAGGATCTCGTCGAGGCTGCGCGGGCGGCCGGGATCGAGCCGGTGGAGCTGCTGCGCGCCGGCGAGGACGTCGAGCCGGAGCTGCTCGCGACCGTGTCCGAGCTGGCCCATCCACCGCGGGTGATCGGCGTCTACAGGCGCGACGACCTTCCGCGGGGCTCACGCGATCTGACGCTTGCGCTCTGGCAGGTCGCCGATCCCGGCAACGTCGGGACGCTCATTCGCGCCGCGGACGGGTTCGGCGCCGCGGTGGCGCTGTCTCCCGGCTCGGCCGATCCCACCGGTCCGAAGGCGTCGCGCGCCTCGATGGGCTCGATCTTCCGGACGCCGCTCGTCGGGTTCGACCAGGCCCAGGGACGCCGCGTCGGTCTGGTTCCGGACGGTGGTCGCGCACTCGCCGAGATCGACTTCGACGGGGAGGTCGTGCTCGTCCTGGGCGCGGAGCGCGAAGGCCTCCCCGCGGGCGTGCTGGCGCGCTGCGCGGAGTCGGCGACGATCCCGCTCAGCGGTGGAGCCGAATCGCTGAACGTGGCGACCGCCGGCGCGATCGCTCTGTATGAGGCGCGTCGGACCTAGGAAACTTGAGCTGCGGTGGGCAGCTCGACGCGCGGGACGTCCCGGCTGCCCTCTTCGGCCGAGAGGAACTCCCGCGGCTCGAAGCTGTTGAACCAGGCGACGAAGTTCGTCGGAATCGTCTGAATGACGTTCGCGTAGGCCTGCACGCTCACGTTGTACGCGCGGCGGGCCACGGCCAGGTTGGTCTCGATATCGGCGAGGCGGGCCTGGAGCTGCTCGAAGCTTCCGTCGGCCTTGAGCTCGGGGTAGGCCTCGGCCTGCGCGAAGAGCCGCCCGAGTGCGCCGGTGAGCAAGTTCTCGGCGTGGGCCTGCTCGTGCGGGCCCTGGGCGGAGATCGCGGCGCTACGGGCCTCGACGACCTCGTCGAGGGTGCCCCGCTCGTGGCTCGCATAGCCCTGGACGATGGAGACGAGGTTCGGCACCAGATCGTGGCGCTTCGTCAGCTGAACGCCGACCTCGGCCCAGGCGGCGTCGATCTGATTCCGCAGCCGGACCAGCCGGTTGTACGCGCCGATCATCCAGACCGCGGAGAACGCCAGCAGCGCCAGGAAGACGAAGAACAAGGCAGAAGTTCTGTCCATCGGGCACCTTTTCGGCGCGAGCGGCGCTCAACTTGAGCGCTTCGAGACCCAGACCGTGTCCTCGCCGCCCGCATACGGCGTTCGGTCGAACCAGCCGTAGCACGCCTCGACCTCGAAGCCGGTCGCCTCGAGCAGCTCCTGCCACTCGTGCGGAGCGAGCCAGCTCAGCGCCATCGTCGCCTCGCCGGTGTCGCCGCGCACGGAGAGCGTGAGCGTCTTGGTCTCGACGTCCCAGTCGGCGCGTTCCCAGATCCCGGGCTCGCGCTCGAGCCAGCGGCCGTGCGTCTCTTCGACGTCCGCGCTGCCCGGAGCGAAGACGTCGAACACGAGCCGGCCGCCTGGGATGAGCAGCTCGCGAGCAGCGCTGAGCGCGCGCCGGCGGTCGCCGTCGTCTCGCATGTGCAGGAGCGAGCGGAACGGGCACGTAACGAGCGCGACGCGCTCGCGGACCGGCGGCTTGCGCAGATCGCCGACGCGCAGGTCGAGCCGCGCCGCGACACCGGCCAGCCGCGCGCGCTCGGCACAGACCGCCAGCATCCCCCGCGAGGAGTCCACGCCGATCACGTCGATCCCGGCCACGGCCGTCGGGATTGCGATGCGGCCGGTGCCGACGCCGAGCTCGACGACGGGTCCGCCGGCGCGGCGCGCCTCCTCGACGTAAAACGCCACGTCTTCGGTGACGCTCCTGCTCCACGGGTCGTAGAGCTCGGCGATCGCGTCGTAGGGGCTGTCCTCTGGCATTAGGCGATCATCTACAGTCGCGGCCGTGGACTGGGAAGCCTACGAACAGGATGCCTTGCGCGATTTCGGCGCCGCCGACGACGCGGACGGCGTGTCGGAGGTGCACGTCCGCTACCTCGGCCGGCGAGCGCCGCTTCCGCTCGCGCTGCGCGAGGTGCGCGACCGCGAGACCGGACAGCAGTTGAACTCGCTCCGCGAGCGCCTCGAGCAGGCTGAGGACGAGGCCGCGGCGGGGGTCGCGCGCAAACAGTCCGCACAGCTTCTCTCGGGCGACGTCGACGTCACGCTCCCCGGAACCCCGTTTCCCCGCGGCCGCCTCCACCTGCTCACCCAGGTGCGGCGCGAGATCGAGGACATCTTCCTCGGCCTGGGCTACGAGATCTGGGAGGGCGACGAGGTCACGCCGGTCTGGCACAGCTTCGACGCGCTGACAACGCCTCCGGGCCACCCGTCGCGCTCGCCGAACGACACGTTCTACTTGGACGAGGAGACCGTCCTCCGCCCGCACACGTCCTCGGACCAGATCCGGGCGATGGAGGCGCGCGAGCCGCCGATCTACATCCTCTGCCCGGGCCGCTGTTACCGCCGCGACACGCCCGACGCGACCCACTCGCCCACATTCCTCCAGGTCGAATGCCTTGCAGTCGACCGCGGGATCACGCTCGCCGACCTGCAGGGGACGGTGCTCGCCTTCTTCCGCGCGCTCTTCGGCGCGGAGCGCGAGGTGCGGATGCGGACGAGCTTCTTCCCGTTCACGGAGCCTTCAGTCGAGTTCGACGTCACCTGCTTCCTCTGCGGTGGAGAGGGCTGCGCCGTGTGCAAGTACTCGGGCTGGATCGAGATGGGCGGGGCGGGCTGGGTCGATCCGGGCGTGTTCCGCAACGTCGGCTACGACCCCGACGTCTGGGCGGGCTTTGCGTTCGGCTTCGGGATCGAGCGAATCGCAATGCTGCGCCACGGCATCCCCGACCTGCGGATGTTCTGGGACAACGACCTCCGAGTGCTCGGCCAGTTTTAGTGGCATCCCCAGCCCCATCCTCCGGCGCCTGGCCCGCGATCACGCGGCGCGATGCCGCGTCCTCAGTCGCGTCCGGGCTATCCAGCCCGAACGCTCCCTGCGTCCTTGCCTCGCTTGGTGCTCGCGACCCAGGCACTCGGAAATGGAACTGGGGCAGCCACCGATGAAGGTTCCGGTCAGCTGGCTCCGCGAGTACGTCGAGTTCGACTGGCCGGTCGAGGAGGTCGCGCGCCGCCTGGTCTTCACGAGCTGCGAGGTGGATCGCGTCGTCCGCCGCGGTGTGCCCGACGGCGACGGGAATCTCGAGCACTACGTCGTCGGCCGCGTGCTCGACGCCCGCAAGCATCCGAACGCGGACAAGCTCACGCTCTGCCAGGTCGACGTTGGGGACGGGAAGCCGCGCTCGATCGTCTGCGGCGCCTCGAACGTCGCGACCGGGCAGACGGTCGCGGTCGTGCTCCCGGGCGCCGTGATGCCGGAGGGTTTCACGATCGAGAAGCGCAAGCTGCGCGGCGAGGTCTCCGAGGGGATGATCCTCAGCGAGCGAGAGCTCGAGCTCGGCCAGGATCACACCGGAATCATGGTGCTGGCGGACGGCCTGGAGCCGGGCGCCCCGCTCGCGGACGTCCTGCCCCTCGGCGACGACGTGCTCGAGATCGAGACGGGCTTCAACCGTCCCGACCTCACGTCCGTCTACGGCATCGCCCGCGAGGTCTCGGTGCTCACCGGCGCGCGTTTGGCGCCACAACCCGGAACCACAAGTAACAGTCTGTTACAAGGAAACGAGGAGCTCGACCTGCGCGTCGACGATCTAGAGCGCTGCCCGCGCTATGTCGGGCGGTTGTTCCGAGACGTCGCCCTCGGCCCTTCGCCGCCGTGGCTCAAGGCTCGGCTCTCGGCGGCCGGGATGCGCCCGATCTCCAACGTCGTCGACGTGACGAACTACGTGATGCTCGCGCTCGGCAATCCGCTCCATGCCTTCGACCACGACAAGCTCGCCGGGGGCCGGATCGTCGTCCGACGTGCAGGCGCCGGAGAGGAGCTGCGCACGCTCGACGGCCAGCCCCGCAAGCTCGACCCGGAAGATCTCGTGATCGCCGACGGAGAGCGGGCGATAGCGATCGCCGGGATCATGGGCGGCGAGGAGACCGAGGTCGGCCCGGACACGACGAACGTGCTCCTCGAGGCTGCGAACTTCGAGCCGCTCGGGATCCTGCGCAGCGCCGAGCGCCTGCACATGCGCAGCGAGGGCTCGACGCGCTGGGAGAAGGGCGTCGACCCCGAGCTCGCTCCGCTCGCCGCCGCGTATGCGACCGACCTCCTCGTCGAGCTGACCGGCGCGCAGTGGGCCGGCGAGGGCGACGTTCGCGGTGAGGCGCTCGTTCGCCCCGTGATCGAGTATCGCCCGCCGCGCGCAAGCGAGGTCGTCGGCGTCGAGCTGGCCGAGACGAGGCAGCGCGCCACGCTCGAAGGGCTCGGCTTCGAGGTCGCGGCCGACTGGAAGGTCACGACTCCCTCGTGGCGCGCGCGCGACGTCCTGCGCGAGATCGACGCCGTCGAGGAGGTGGCCCGCTTCGCACTCGAAGATGTGCCGCGCACGCTGCCCGAGCGCTGCGAAGTCTTCGGCTGGCTGAAGCGCGACCAGCGGCTGCGCCGGCTCGTCGAGGACGTGCTCGTCGGCTGTGGCTTCCACGAGGCGTACACGTACTCGCTTCAGGACTGGGATCCGGATCCGAAGGCGCTCGAGCTGCCGGTGCCGCTCTCGGCGCTGCAGCGCATCCTGCGCACGACGCTCGTGCACGGTCTCGTCGGTGCGGCGCAGCACAACGTCGATGCGGGCAACGCCGACGTCGCGCTCTTCGAGGTCGCGCATGTCTACCTGCCCACGGGAGAGCAGCTTCCGGAGGAGCGCTGGCGGTTGGGCGGCATCGTGTCGGGCGGATACCTGCGGGCGAAAGGCGCAGTCGAGACGATCTTTCGCACGCTCCACGTCGAGCCGCGCTTCGAGCCCGCTGAGCATCCCTGGCTCCGCACGACCGCGGCCGCACGCCTCCAGTCGGGTTGGGTCGCCCGGCTCGACCCGGCGCTGCTCGAGGGCGACTGGGGCTGCTTCGAGCTTGACCTCGCGGAGCTGCTGAGTCTCGTCCCGGAGCGCCTCCTCTACGACGACGTGATCACCTATCCGCCGGTGCTGCAGGATCTGGCCTTCCTCGTCGACGAGAGCGTGCCTGCGGGAGACCTGGCCGAGGCCGTGCGCGAGACAGACCCGCTCGTCCGCGAGGCGGCGATCGTCGAGGACTACCGCGGCGAAGGCATCCCCGCGGGCAAGAAGTCCGTCCTGCTGCGAGTTGCCTTCCAGTCTTCCGAGCGGACGCTCTCGAACGAGGATGCAGCCGCCCTGCGCGAGCGGATCGTCGCAACCGTGGGGGACCGCTTCTCCGCCGTGCTGCGGGCCTGACCCCGAACACAAGCCGTAACCAGTAAAAGCACTGCGTCGTTTTACCGGCATCCCCCTGGCAGAACCCTGTAATCGGCCAAGGAGAGCCAAGTGAAGCGACTAACAGGGGTCTCGGCGGCGCTCGTGCTCGCACTTGTGCTCGCTGCCGCCGCCGGCTCCGCGCTCGCGGAGAACCCCCACAATCCAGGTACGTCCCCCGGCAACTCGGGCAACGCGCCGGGCCAGCAGAAGAAGGACCAAGACCCGGCGACGACCACGACCACCGCCGCCGCGACCCCGGCGGCGCAGCCCGCGCAGGCAGGCCCGGGCAAGTCCGACAGCGCCCCGGGCCAGGACAGGAAGTCGACCGAACAGACCGCGACGACTCAGAAGAAGTCCCCGGCGACCGACGCGAAGTCCAGCCACACGGCGGCGGACGGGTCGAAGCAGTACGGGAACGGGAAGTCGGCACTCCAGATCGCGAAGCAGACGAAGTCGAGCATCACGATCAACGATCTGAGCGAACCCGGGAACAGTGGCAAGCACAAGGTCACGATCTGCCACAACGGGCACCTGATCACGGTCGACGTCCACGCCCTGAAGGCGCATGCCCGCCATCTCGACGGCAGCGACGTGATCCCGGCGACTAGCGCCTCTCAGTGCAACACGGCAGCGTCCACGCCTCAAGGCGCAACGCACACCCAGTCCGCGGTCTGCGGCTCGGTCACGACGACGAGCACGAGCACGAAGGTGCAGCGCGGCCACGCCTACGGGCGGTTGAAGCACGGCAAGCCGCTGCATACGAAGACCGTCACGAAGGCGGAGACCACCCCGACCGGGCAGATCTGCACGTCCTCGCACAGTCAGAACAGCACCGTCGTCTCCTCGATCGTCACGATCTTCGGGGCGTCGGGCAACGGCTTCTCCGGGACGACCGGAGGCGCGAACGGCTCGTCGACGTCGGGCGTCTTGGGCGGCACGGCAGGCTCGGGAGTCGCGGCGGGCGCGGCCGGAGGCGTCGCTGGCATCAGCGCGACGCTCGGCTCGAACCAGCCGCGCGGTGGCGTGCTGGGAATCGCGGCGACGCGGGTGAAGGGCGCACTGCCGTTCACCGGGCTCGCGCTCTGGCTCCCGCTGCTGATCGGCGCGAGCCTCCTGATCGGCGGTACTGCGCTCGTCCGCCGCTCGCGCAACTCGCACACAGCGAACTGAGGTAGCAGCTCGGCATCCAGGAAGGGCGGCCCGCGTCGGCCGCCCTTCCACCTTGCCGAAATCCACTTAGACGTCTCCTTCGTACACTCTTGAACGCCAAGCCCGTCCACCAACACGAGGAGCTTTCTTGCTTGCCCAACTGCGCAACCTGGTCGTCCTTGCAGCCGTCGCCACAGTCGGATTCGCCCTCTCGGGAGCAGGAGCCCACGCTCAGGGAGCCACGCTCCACGGCACGGTCGGACCGGGGTTCAACATCAGCCTCGCCGACGCATCGGGCAACCGCGTCAGCCATCTCGACCCAGGGACCTACACGATCGTGGTCGACGACAAGTCGGAAGAACACAACTTCCACCTCACGGGGACCGGCGTCGACCAGGTCACGCCGATCGAGCTCACCGGGACGTTCACGTGGACGGTCACGTTCACCGACGCGAACTACATGTTCCGCTGCGATGCGCACCCCACGCTGATGAAGGGCACATTCGGCGTCGGGAACGCGCCGCCTCCGACCACGACCAGAACCCCTAAGCCTCCTCCGGTCAAGCTCTTGGGCACCGTCGGGCCGGGCGCCTCGATCTCGCTCAAGAAGTCGTCAGGCGGGTCGGCGAAGGCGCTCGAGGCCGGGAAGTACAGCGTCGCCGTGCGCGACCTCTCCAAGGCGCAGAACTTCCACCTGATCGGGCCGGGTGTGAACAAGTCGACCGGAGTGCGCTTCACGGGCCGCACCACGTGGTCGGTCACGCTCAAGAAGGGCACGTACCGCTTCCAGTCCGACCCGAGCAAGAAGCGGGTGCACGGCTCGATCGGCGTGAGCTAAGCGCTGCGGCGGGCCGGCTTGATGAGTCCCGCGTGCTCTCCACCCGCGGCGCGGATGTCAGCCTGACGGTCGAGCTCTGAGTTCAGCTCTGCTCCGAACAGAATCGCCCACGCCGTGTAATTGAGCCAGAGCAGCAGGATGATCCCGGCCGCGAGCGACCCGTACGTCTTCGTGTACGAGCCCGAGAGGGTGGCGTAGACCGCGAAGAGGCCCGAGAGCGCGAGCCAGAGAATGCCGCCGACGAGCGACCCCGGCGTCACCCACTTCCAGTTGCGGTGGGGGACGTCCGGCGCGAGGTAGTAGATCAGGGAGAAGAAGAGCAGCACTGCGACGAACGCGATCGGCCAGCGCAGGATCGCCCAGAGCAGGTCGAAGGCGCCGCCGGCGTGCGCCTTCTTCGCGATCGCGTTTCCGAGCGGGCCGCCGAAGACGACGAGCAGGAACATGGCGGCCGTCACGAGCCCCGAGAGCACGACGAGCACGATCGAGATCAGCCGCACCTTCCAGAACGGGCGCGATTCGATCCGCTCGTAGGCGCGGTTCACGGCGTTGACGACCGTCCCCATCGCGCCGCTCGCGGCCCAGGTCGCGCCGAAGAAGCCGACGATGAGCGCGATCGTCGCACCCGTGTCGCTCTTCGAGTCCTTCTGCAGGCCGGTGACGAACTTGACCACCCCGGCCGGCGCGATCGGGTCGAGGAACTTCTTGACGTCGTCGAACAGGTTGAACAGGCCGAGGATGCCCAGGAGGAACGCCACCGCCGGGAAGAACGCGAGGGTGGAGCTGAACGCGATCTGCTTGGCTAGGTCCATGCAGCCGTCCGCCATGAACTCCTTGAAGGCGCGCTTGAAGACCTGGGTCCAGTCCGAGAGGCTCAGCCGCTCGGGGCCTGTGGGCGCCGTGCCGACCTCGGGGCGATCCTCGGCGGCGCTCGTCACCTATTCGCGGCCGCGACGGAACAGGAGGCGCACGGTCGCGCCGATGCCGCCGGCGAGGAAGAACCCCGCGCCGAGCGCGCTCGCGGCGGCGACCGGCAGCTTCGCCTTCAGCTTGCGCCCGACGTTCGCCTCCTCGCGGAGATTGTCCACCGCCGCAGAGAGGCCCTCGCGCTCGGCGGCGAGCTCCTGCTGGACCTGATCGGGGGTGCGCTTCTTAGGCGCCATCGTTCTTCAGAGCCTCGGAAGTCAGCTTCGCCTCGTGGATCGCGCGCTTCGGAACCGGCGGGGACGCGAGCTTCTTCTTGCCGATCAGCGCGAGCGGCAGGACGAGGAGGAAGAGGAGCCCGAGGCCGACGGCGAGATCCGCGAGCCAGTGCGCCAGCCAGGTGTCGAGCCCGGCGACCAGCGCCGCGAGCAGGAAGCCCAGCGCGTAGAGCGCGAAGACCGCGGCGCCGACCAGCATCCCGATTCCGATCGCGAACGCCGCGATCTTGCGCGAGACCTCGAGCTTCGCGAGCTCGATCTCGAGCGTCAGGATCGTCTTCAGCCGGTCGGTGACCTCCTTGACGGCCTGGCCGACGCCGCCGTTTGCGCTCGGCTCGGAGCTCGGCGTCGCCACTTCGGGCTCCCAGTCAGATTCAGCGCGGGTGCGCATGGCCCCTCCAGTCGATCCATTTGGCGACGAAGACACCGACGACGAACGCGGCGCCGACCACAAGGTACGGGTTCGGGCCGGCCTTGTCGGGCTTGCCCATGCCCGTCGGCTCAGGGCGGTCGCCGAGCTGGGGGCCGGAGGGCGCGACTGTCCCCTCGGCGGGCTTCTGGTTCGTCGGCGCCTGCCCCTTGAGGCGGGCTCTCATCAAGCTCGGCTTGAGCTTGCGCAGGAACGCGGCGTCGTCGGCGAGCAGTTGAGCCAGCTTCTCGGTGCTGCCGCCGTTCGCCGCGGCCTTGTCCGCCCGCCGCTGCAGGGCATCCGCCCACTGGTCGACTTTCTGGTCGAGAGAGGTCATTTCTTGGTCGGCGGTGTCTCGCCGGTGGCGATCCGCCAGATCTGCGAGGCCGCACGGCGCGCGGCGATCGTCGCCCCCGCGCTCAAGCCCGCGTACAAACCGGTCCACAGCAATTTCCGCAACATGGACGTTAAGTTGCCGACCGCCGGGCGGTCGAAACCTTGAATACTTATTCGCCTCGATGCACGCACGTACGCGAAGCTACTCGAAGCCGGACCGGCAGCGTCTGATCGGCAGCCTCGTGGCGCGTAAGCGGATCGGCACGCAGTTCGAGCTCAAGGCCGCGCTGGCGGCGGTCGGCTGCGCGGTCACGCAGGCCACGATCTCGCGCGACATCCGCGAGCTCGGCCTGGAGAAGACCCACGATCCCGTCGGACGCCCGCGCTACACGCTGCCGCATGGAGGCCCGAAGGTGAACCCGCGCGAGGCTCTCGACACGATTCTCCGCCAGTTCGGCCGTCACGCCACCGCGGCCCAGAACATCGTCGTGATCCACTCCGAGCTCGGATCGGCCCCCGCGATCGCGCGGGCCCTCGACAGGCTCGAGCATCCGCGCGTGATCGGTACGCTCGCCGGCGACGACACCTGTCTCGTGGTCGCACATGACGCCCGGGACGCGGCAGCACTCGCCCGAGACCTCGGCTCGGTGCTCAGCTAACGCTGACGACCGGCGAGCCAGACGCGCAGCTTGCGCCAGAAGGAGACGCGATCCTCGTCCGCGTGGACGCGGTCGATCGTCGACCCTTCGAGGCGTTCCACGACGCTCGCCTTCTCGGGCAGGATCTGGATGCTCGCGGGCGGCTCCTCGAACTCCTCGAGCGTCTCAGCCGCCGCCGCGGGGATCTTCAGCTGGACGCGTCCCTCGACGATCTCGCCGACGATCTCCGAGGGGACATACCTGGCCTTGTCGAACAGGCCGGAGACGATCGCGAGTCCGTTGAAGATGTCCTCGGTGTCGTCGCCGACGATCTCGTCGACCTTGCCGATCTCGCCGCCGTCGGAGCCTACGACCTCCCAGCCGGGCTCGATGACGAGCCAGGAGACCGGATCGGGACTCAAACCGCCCTCCCGCCGACGTACCAGACGGGACCCTGCGTCGCGACGTGGTTGCTCGCCGAAAGGACGCGCAGAACGCGAATCTCGCCGCGGATTCCGTTCTCGTCGACCCGCTGGAGGCAGCGTCGGACCATCTCGGGGGAGGCGCCGTAGCCGGTGTGGCTCGCCACCCGGAAGCGGAATCCTGGCGTGTCGTCGAAGCGCGACGGGTTGAGGGGCGCCGTGAGCAGCGCGGCCCGCTCCAGGTAGTCCGTCGAGGTCAACTCGAGCTCGCAGTAGAGCTCGCTCCAGTCCGAAGGCAGCGCGGCGAGCGCCGCATCCCAGGACTCGCCGAAGGTGCGCCGATGTGTCGGCGGCACCACCGTGGGCTTGCCGGCCCCTAGTAGCTCGAGCTCGGCTCGGATTCCTTCCTCGTCGAGCTTTCGAAGTAGACGGCGCACGCCCTCCGGTCCGATCCCGGCCCCGCGACGGGCGGTATAGAAGCGGATGGTGTTCCCGGACCGGCCCGCACCCGTCGCACCGAGCAGTGCCGCCGCCCGCGCAGCCTTGGCCGGGTCGGACACGGTCAGCTCAAGGCGCGCGTCGCTCCAGTCATCCGGAAGCTCCTCTTCGATGCGGCGGAACTGATCGACGAGCGGCACGGGGCGGAGCATAGACTTTGGGCCATGGCGAAAGTCGAACGGAAAGGCGCCCTCGGCAACGCCGAGCTGCGCGAGTTCTTCCAGGAGATGCTCCTCATCCGGCGCTTCGAGGAGAAGGTCGAAGAGCGCTTTCGCGCCGGCGAGTTGCCGGGGTTCCTGCACGTCGCGATCGGCCAGGAAGCCGTGGCCGTCGGGGTCTGCCGCGCGCTGGAGGAGGGCGACGTCATCGCCTCGACCCACCGCGCGCACGGGCACACGCTCGCGAAGGGCACGCATCCGAACGAGTTGATGGCCGAGCTCTACGGGAAAGTCGAGGGTTGCTCCCACGGCTACGGCGGCTCGATGCACCTGTACGACGTCGAACGCGGAAATCTCGGCGCCAACGCCGTCGTCGGCGGCGGTCTGCCGGCGATCACGGGGGCGGCACTGTCGTTCAAGCTGCGCCGCGAGCCGCGCGTGGCAGTCGCCTTCTTCGGCGACGGCGCCACGAACATCGGGACGTTTCACGAGTCGCTGAACCTCGCGCAGCTCTGGGGGGTTCCGGCCGTCTTCGTCTGCGAGAACAACCATTGGGCCGAGTCGACCCCCGCCCGCCAGCACATGCCGATCGAGGACATATCCAAGCGAGCCGTGGCCTTCGGGATGCGGGCGATCAAGGTGGACGGCCAGGACGTCGAGGCGGTGTACGCGGCCGCCCACGAGTCGCTCGACCACGCGCGCGACGGCAACGGGCCCGTCTTCCTCGACGTCGAGACGTACCGCCTCACGGGCCACTACATCGGCGATCCGCAGGTCTACCGCCCGAAGGAGGAGCTGAAGGAGCTGCGGGAGACGCAGGATCCGGTCAAGAAGCTCCGCGAGCGCCTCGGCCTCTCCGACGAGGAGGTCGACGAGATCGATCGCGAAGTCACGGAGCTCGTCGAGGCGTCGGTCGAGTTCGCGAAGAACGGGACGGATCCGAAGCCCGAGGACGCGCTGAAGAACGTCTACGCCTAGATGCCCGAGCTGACCTACAGAGAGGCCGTCCGCGACGCGCTCGCGACTGCGATGCGCACGGACGAGGACGTGTTCATCATGGGCGAGGACATCGCCGAGATGGGCGGGTCGATGGGGGTCACACAGGGCCTCCTCGACGAGTTCGGGCCCGAGCGCGTCCGCAACACGCCGATCTCCGAGATGGCGATCGTCGGGGCCGGGATCGGGGCCGCGATGCAAGGGATGCGACCGGTCGTCGAGATCATGTACGAGGACTTCCTCACGCTTTCGCTGGAGCAGATCGTGAATCAGGCGGCGAAGCACCGGTACATGTCCGGAGGCCAGCTCAAGGTGCCCCTCACCATCCGCACCCAGGGCGGCGCGGGGTGGAGCCCCGGCGCGCAGCACGCTCAGCAGCTCGAGGCGTGGCTTGTGCACATCCCGGGGCTCAAGGTGGTCTTCGCCTCGACCCCCGAGGACGTCCGCGGCTTGCTCTGGACGTCGATCTACGAAGACAACCCGGTGATCTTCTTCGAGCACCGGACGCTCTACGGCATCAAGGCGAGCGTCCCCGACGAGATCGACCCCATTCCGCTCGGACGGGCACGAGTGCACCGCGAGGGCGAGGACGTGACCGTGATCGCGACCGGTCGGCTCGTGCACGAGTCGCTTGCGGCCGCCGAGGAGGCGGAGAAGGAGGGCGTGTCCGTCGAGGTCGTCGATCCGCGCACGCTCCAGCCGCTCGACGAGGACGCGCTCGTCGCCTCGGTGAAGAAGACGAACCGCGCGGTCGTCGCGCACGAGGCGGTGACGCGGATGGGCTTCGGCGCCGAGGTTGCGGCGGTCCTCCAGTACCAGGCGTTCGACTGGCTCGACGCGCCGATCGAGCGCGTGGGCGCCCGGTTCGTCCCGCTCCCGTTCGCGCCCGTGATGGAGGAGTTCGTCGTCCCGCATTCCGAGGACGTGCTGGAGGCGATCCGTCGAACCGTGGGGCGCTCGTAATGGCCACCGAGGTCAAGCTCCCGCGGCTCGGCCAGGGCATGGAGGCGGGCACGATCGTCCGCTGGCTCAAGTCCGAGGGCGACAAGGTCGAGAAGGGCGAGCCGCTCTACGAGCTCGACACGGACAAGGTCACGCAGGAGGTCGAGGCCGAGGCGGGCGGCGTGCTGCTCAAGATCGCGATCCCGGAGGGCGAGGTCGAGGTCGGCAAGACGATCGCGGTGATCGGAGAGGCCGGGGAAGAGGTCACCGACTCCTTCGGCGAGGGCGACGACGAGCAGACCGGCGCGGCCGAGTCGGAGGACGCGGACCAGAGCGCCGAGAAGCCCGCGCGCGCGCCTGCCCGCGACCCCGAGCGCGAGGCCGGGCGCGAGGCATCCACCGAGCCGGCGACTCAGCCGGAGCAGGCGGCCACGAACGGCCAGCCCGAGGCGAACGGCGGCCGGGTCAAGGCTTCGCCGCTCGCACGACGGATCGCCCGGGAGCGTGGAGTCGACATCTCCGCTCTGTCCGGCACCGGTCCGGAGGGCCGCGTCGTCGCCGAGGACGTCGAGCGTGCTGCGGCGTCCGGGGCCCCGGCGCCCGCGCCCGTGGCCACAGTCCCGTCGGGCGAGGTCGAGGTCGAGAAGCTGACCTCTCTGCGGAAGACGATCGGGCGGCGGATGGCCGAGGCGTGGCAGGCGCCCGCGTTCCAGATCGCGATGTCGGCGGACATGTCCCGAGCGCTCGCGCTGCGGGAGCGCATGGTCGCCATGCTCCAAGAGGGCCAGACGAAGCCGACCATCTCCGACGTCCTGACCAAGATCTGCGCGTCGGCTCTGATGCGGCACCGCGACGTCAACGCGCTCTTCGCCGGAGACGCGATCGAGCTGCATCCCAGCGCGAACATCGGGATCGCCATCGCGATCCCCAAGGGCCTCGTCGTCCCGGTGATCCAGCAGTGCGAGCGCAAGTCGATCGCGGAGATCGCGGGGGACCGGGCGGCGCTGGTCGAGCGCGCGCGCTCCGGCAAGCTTCAGGCGGCCGACCTCGAGGGCGGGACGTTCACCATCTCCAACCTCGGGATGTACGGCGTCGAGCGCTTCGTCGCGGTGCTGAATCCACCGCAAGCCGCGATCCTCGCAGTCGGGGCCGCTGAGGAGAAGCCCGTCGTTCGCGACGGCGACGTGGTGGTCAGGCCGATGCTCGAGCTCACGCTGACGTGCGACCACCGCTCGCTCGACGGGGCTACGGCGGCCGAGTTCCTCGGGACAGTGAAGGCGTTCCTCGAGGAGCCGGGCCTGGCCCTGTGACACGCTACGCGTCTGGTTTCGCCGGCGGGACACTTCTCCGGCCGACACCTGCTCCGCATCACCTACCAGTCTCTGCCGTATGACACCTGTGTGGTACCGGGTGCGCGACCTCGAGGCGGGCCGCGACTTCTACAGGCAGACCCTTGGCTTCAACGAGACGTACTTCGACGAGGAGGGCGGGTGGGCGAAGCTCGAGCGCGGCGGGATGGAGATCGCAATCGCGGAGGGCGAGCCGGAGGACGGCGGCGTCGCGCACGTCGACGTGGACGACGTGAAGGCCGAGGCCGCACGGCTGCGCGAGGCGGGAGTCGACGTCGGCGTCGTCCTCGAGCTGCACGGCGAGCTACGCATCCTGGACGTGTTCGATCCGGACGGGAACCGGATCCAGCTCGCCCAGCTGCTGGCCTAGAGAACCCGTACGGGCTGCATGATCCGCACGATCGAGCCGCGGTAGACGGCACTGACCGTGACGTTCATCGTCTTCCGGCGCGCGCTCCCCGGGAGCTTGAAGACGCAGGTGCCGCGCGGCTGCAGCGTCGTCGAGCCGATCTTCGCCGAGCACGACGCGCGCTCCGGCGCGACGATCGATCCGTCCTCGAGCGTCAGTGAGATCCGGCTGACCTGGAAGCGGTCACCGGCCCGCGGCGCCAGCGAGGACGCGTACGCGGTGAGTCGCCGAATCTCCGGCGTGAGCGAGCCGGCGGTGCCGAGCGCGTACGTCCACGTACCGGTCGTCGGCGCCACGTCCGCGCGGTTGCCGCTCCCGCTTTCGGTCCGCACGAAGAAGTTGAACGCCGTCGTGACGCCGAGGTCGAGCTTGTTGAGCGTGATCGTCAGTCCGCTCCAGTCGTCGACCTGCCCCGGGGCCGGAGCGACCGGTTGCCAGAGCGGCTCGCTCCACCGAGAAAGTTCGTACTTTCCCATCGAGCCGTCCACTACGAGCATGTACTCGGCTCCCTGCGCCGATGCGGACCCGGTCGTGGGATCGCGATCGGCGTCGATGTAGAGATAGACCCTGCTGTCGCGTGCGAGGTGGATCTGGTTTGCGATGTTGATGCGGAAGCGGATGTTCCCGGCGTCGTCGTTCGAGACGACGGTGGTGGTTATGTCCGGAGCCGAGCCGATGGCGTCGCCCTGAGGATCGGCGAGGCTGACCGGGGCATCGGCGAGCGCGGCGGGAGCGGAGACGACGAGTGCGCCCGACGCGAGCGCGGCGAGCAGGAGGCGAGTTGTCATGTTGGAGTCCTCGGATCAGGTCGGAGCGGGCACTGGAGGCGACGTGGCCGCGACGCCGATCGATCACAGCCTCGGCGACAGGGCGGCGCGGCGAATCCCCCGGAGGAGCGATTCGCGTCGTAGACTCCCGGCGTGATCCGGCCCGGCGGCACCGCCGACGTGCGCTTCCTTCGCGACATGCTTCGCCACGCCTATTACTGGCGGTCTGCGGCCCCGGACGCGCCGATGGAGGACTCCGTCCAGCGCTACGTGAACGGCTGGGGGCGTCCGGGGGACGCGGCCGTGATCGCGATCGAGCGCACAGGGCCTGTCGGCGCGGCCTGGTACCGGCTGTTCCCGGAATCGGAGGCCGGATACGGCTTCGTCGACGAGCAGACGCCCGAGCTCTCGATCGCCGTCGTCCCGGGCCGCCGGGGGCGCGGCTACGGCGACGAGCTGCTGACCGCCCTCCTCCAGCGCGCCCGCAAGTCGGGCTTCGAGCGCGTCAGCCTCAGCGTCGAGCCCGACAACCCGGCGCTGAAGCTGTACGAGCGCCACGGCTTCCGCCAGGTCGGCGAGAAGGGCGGCTCCTTGACGATGGTGGCCGAGCTAAACGGTCCGGACGCGGCTCCAGCTGAGTAGCAGCGCACCCGCGGCGAGCAGCCAGAGCGCGACGAGGGCCTGCGGCAGAAACGCGATCGAGAAGAGCGCTGCCAGCCCCGCGAGCAACCCGAACCAGCCGAGCCACGCCGATCGACGGGCGCGGATCAGCGCGATCGACGCCGCGAAGATCATCGCCGCGGCTCCCGCGCCGCCCGTGGCATGGAGCAGGTAGCCCGCGTCGTCGGCCGCGTGGATCAGCTCGGGATACACCGTGTGCCTGTACGTGTCGTCGCTCATCGTGCGGATGCCCATGTCGACCGCGATCGCCGCCAGCGCCAGGGTCGCGTAGATCGCGCCACCGATCGCCACGACTGCCGCGAGGAAGCTGCCGCCGAGGGCGAGCACCGTCTCGCGGAGCGCTGCGACGAACCAGATCAGGAAGAACAGCCCCAGCCCGGCCAGGACCCAGCCGACGCGAATCTTGTCCTGGTTGCCGGAGTCGGCGTACCAAGCGGTGAGCTTCGCCGGGGCCGAGCTCGTGTCCGGCGCGCCGTGGAACAGGAAGAAGTTCCCGACGATGAAGAGGACGACGTAGAGAATCGCGCCGAGACCGCCCCAGCGCTCGATACCCCGGTTCGGTGCCGCAGTGACAGTGTCCATCGATGCTCCTTCCGGTGAGGGTCGGCGCAGTATCTCGCGTACGATCGGACGGGAATGAGCGACCGAGGAGACGAGCCAGATGGAATGTGACGTTGCCGTCTTGGGCGGCGGGCCAGGCGGCTACACCGCGGCGATTCGCGCGGCGCAGCTAGGAGCGCGCGCGGTCTGCATCGAGAAGGAGCCTGAGCTCGGCGGAACCTGCCTGCGCGTGGGGTGCATCCCCACGAAGGCCTGGGTCGAGTCGGCGCACGCCATCCACGCCGCGGGGGAGACCTTCGCCAAGCTCGGCGTCAACGTCTCAGCGCCGCAGCTCGACTTCGCGGCCGCGAACGAGTGGAAGGCCGGCGTCGTCAAGCAGATGACCTCCGGCGTCGCCGGGCTCTTCAAGGCGAACGGCGTCGAATGGGTCAAGGGCGCCGGCACGTTCAAGGATGCGAACACGATCGCGGTCGAGGGCGGGGAGGACGTGACCTTCTCCAGGGCGATCGTCGCGACGGGCTCGTTCCCGCTGCGGCCGCCGATCGACGGCCTTGACTCGCCGCGCTGTGTCGATTCCACGGGCCTGCTCGCGCAGACCGAGGTGCCGAAGCGGCTGGTCATCCTCGGCGGCGGGATCATCGGCTGCGAGTTCGCCTCGATCTTCGAGCGCTTCGGCAGCGAGGTGACGATCATCGAGATGCTGCCGAGCCTCATCCCACAGGAGGACGCGGACGCGGCGAAGGAGCTCGCGAAGGCGTTCGGAAAGCGCGGGATCGCGCTGCAGCTCGGCAAGCAGTGCACGAAGGTCGAGGACGACGGCTCGCAGCTCACGGTCCATTTCGGCGAGGGCGAGACCGTGCAGGGCGACCTGATGCTGGTCTCCGTCGGACGCGGCCCCACCGTCGAGAACCTCGGTCTGGAGGCGATCGGTGTCGAGCTAGACCGGCGCAAGGGCATCGCTGCCGACGAGCACCGGCGGACGACCGTCCCGCACATCTACGCCGTCGGCGACTGCGCCGGCTACTGGCAGCTCGCGCACACCGCCTTCCGCGAGGGCGAGGTCGCCGCCGAGAACGCGATGGGCCACGACGCAGTGGTCGAGTCGCGCGGAGTGCCGCGCCCGATCTACACCGACCCGGAGATCGCCGGTGTCGGGCTGACCGAGGCGGAGGCGCGCGAGCAGTACGGAGACGATGTCGCGGTCGGCCAGTTCCCCTGGGTGGCGAACGCCCGCGCGGTGATGCAGGACGCGACGGTCGGCTGGGTCAAGTCGATCCACGAGAGCCGCTACGGCGAGCTGCTCGGGCTCGTCATGGTCGGCCCGCACGTGACCGATCTGATCGAGGCCGGTGTGGTCGCCCTGGACGCCGAGGCTACGGTCGAGACGGTCGCCGACGGGATGGCAGCGCACCCGACGCTGTCCGAGGCGATCAAGGAAGCCGGGCTCGTCGCGCTCGGACGGGCGATCCACCTGCCACCGAAGCGCAAGGCGGCGGCAAAAGCCTAGAACAGGCGTTCGACGGGGGCCGTATCTCCGGCATGGGGGTCGTCGTTGCATCCACGTGGCAGCGGCCGTCCCCGAGTCACAGCCAGCACTCCACGAGATTGCCTTCGAGCGGCTCTACCGGCGTTATGTCAAGGACGTCTACCGGTACACGCTGGCGCTGCTGCAGAATCCGGCGGACGCCGAGGACGTCACCCAGACGACCTTCCTCAACGCCTGGCGCGCCTACCGGCGGGGGGTCGAGCCGGTCAAGCCGCACAACTGGCTGATCAAGATCGCGCACAACGCCGCACGCACCCGATATGCGGTCAGCGCGCGCCGGCCGCAAGAGGTCGCGTTCGATGAGAACGCCCACGAGCTTCCGGTTCCCGCCGAGGAGGCTTCGGAGCTTCAAGGTGTGCTCCAGGCGCTCGCAAAGCTGCCGTTCAACCAGCGCGCCGCGCTCGTGATGCGCGAGCTCGAGGGCCGCTCGTACGGGGAGATCGCCGAGGCGCTCGAGGTCTCCGTCTCCGCGGTCGAGACGCTGATCTTCCGCGCACGCCGCTCACTGCGCCTCAACCGGACCAAGCTGCGCGCGCTCGGCGCGATCCAGCTGCCGCCGTCGCTCGCGACGTTCTTCGAGAGCGGTGGCGGCGCGGTGGTCGGCAGCGGCTCGATCGTCGGGGCCGGCCTGCTGGCCAAGGCGGCGGTCGTGATCGCCACCGGGATCGCCGCGGGAGGCGTGGGGTACAGCGCCGTCCATGCCGCCGACCGCGTCCGTCCGACCGGCGCGGCCGCGGAGGTCTCGGCTCCGCACTTCCCCCTGGCTGCGAATCCTCTCGCTCCGGTCACACGGCTCGTCGCCCGGCCGGCCCGGGCCACGGAAGCCAGGGCGCCCGTCGGTCACGTCGCGCGCACTATGAACCGTGCGCACGTCCACACGGTCGGCGCGGCCGCGGCGGACGGAGCGACGGCGGCTGCGACGCCCGTCGAGCGAGCGGGAACCGCGGCGCCGGCGGCGGCCGCTCCGAGCGAGCCGCGGCGGTCCGACTCGGCCTCCTCGGCCGCGACGAGCACCGTCGCCAGGACGACGCCGATCGTGACGAGCGCCGTGGCAAACGCGCCGCCTACGCCCGCCGCGTCGAGTCCAATCCAGGTTCCGGCGATTCCGCCGGTACCGCCCGTTCCACCGCTTCCTCAGCCGGATCCGCCGCAACTCCCGAAGCTCCCGTAGCAAACCCGACCGCAAGAACTGCGCGTTTCGGGTATCTACTTAGCAATGGCGCCCGCCCTCGCGCAGCGCTCCCGCACGGATCGCGCCTTCGAGAGGCTGTACCGGAGACACGTCGCGGACGTCTACCGATACTCGCTCGCGGTTCTCCGCAATCCGGCCGACGCCGAAGACGTCACCCAGACGACGTTCCTAAACGCGTACCGGGCGTTCACGCGCGGCGAGCGACCGGATGCCGCACAGAACTGGCTGATCAAGATCGCGCACAACGTGTGCCGCCAGCGCTTCCGCAACTCCGCGCGGCGTCCGCACGAGGTCGGGTTCGACGACGAGATCGCCCTGACGATCGTCCGCGAGCAGGAGGGCCCGAGCGCGGAGGACATCCGCCGCGGACTCGGCCAGCTTGCGTTCAACCAGCGCGCCGCGCTCGTGGCGCGCGAGCTCGAGGGCCGCTCCTACGCGGAGATCGGCGAGATCCTCGGCCTCTCGGTCACCGCGGTCGAGACGCTGATCTTTCGCGCGCGCCGAGCGCTCCGCGAGCAGCTCGAAGGCTCGCTGACCTGCGTGGAAGCCGAGCTGGCCATCTCGAGACAGCTGGATGGACGGCTGGCGCGAGCCGACAAGGGCGCGCTGCGGGCGCACCTGCGCGAGTGCGGGGAATGCGCGACGTTCGCGCGTCGCCTGCGCGCGCAGCGATCCGCGCTCAAAGCGCTGGCCGCCGTGCCGATCCCGGGCTCCCTGGCGTCGTTCTTCGGCGGGACGAGCGTCGGCACCGGGGTGGTCGCCCTCAAGGCCGGCGCGATCGCAGCCACCTTCGTTGCCGCGGGTGCCGTCACGTCCGTCGAGCTGAAGCACGTTCCCTGGCGAGGCGCGCACCGGCACGGCATTGCAGCTGCCGCTGCCGCCGCGCCTTCGGTCATCGCGCCAGCACTCCACGCGCAGCCCGCCGGCCGGTCCTCGGTGCGGTCGCCTGGCAACCCGAATGCAAAGGTCGTGGTGCACAGGAAGCTGCAGAAGCCCGCGTCGATCGCGCCTGCGCGCCCGGCCGCTGTCCACTCTTCCCCGACCGTTGCTCGAGCCCAGGGGCAGGCGCAGGCGAAATCGCACGGCCGTTCGTCGAACGGCAGCAATCGGCACGAGAACTCCTCTTCGGCCCGGCGAAATCTCGGCGGCTCGCGTGACAGCCACCCAGGCCGCGGTGCGCCGCCGAAGTCGAACCAGGGCGGCGCGGATTCGTCGGGCAACCAGAACGGTGGCGGCGACAAGCACGGGAACGGGAAGCCCCTCCCCGACGTCAGCCTTCCCCAAGTGCCGGTCGACGTTCCCGACCCACTCCCGAAGAAGATCAAGCCCTAACCTTCCAATCCGCAAGTTTGCGCGTCGTCTGGCATCTCTGGTTGCAGGACGTGCCCTCGTCCCCACCCAGGACCATGCCGCCCGCGGGTCCTGGGTCTGGTCCCGGGGGAGTCGCAAGGCTCCCCCGGCGGCCTGCTCCTTTGGATAGCCTCGCGGCCGACGAAAGGAGCGGGATGGGGATCATGAACCGGCGGAACGCCATGCTCGGTTGGATCGTCTGGGAGGCCGGAAAGCGCATGGCCAAGAAGAAGGCCAAGGCGGCGATTCCGGGCACTGTGGACGACTCGATGCGGCCGAATCGCTCGGCCATCGCGTCGCTCCTCGTGGTCGTGCTGGGCGCGCTCTGGATCTGGTACCGGCTCTCGGACGACGAAGACTTCGAGCCAGCCGCCTAGCCGTGAGCGGGTTCGCGGAGCTCTCGGACAGCTTCTTCCGGAGCTCCCTCGCCGATCTCCAGCCCTACGAGCCCGGAAAGCCCGTCGAGGAGGTCCAGCGCGAGCTCGGGCTCGAGCGGGTGATCAAGCTCGCCTCGAACGAGGGTCCGTTCGGCCCGTTCCCCGAGGCGCTCCAGGCCCTGGCGGCGGCGAGCGCCGAGCTCAACCGGTACCCGGACGGCGGCGCATACCGGCTGCGCGCCGCGTTGGCGGACAAGCACGCGGTGGCTTTCGAGGAGGTCGCGCTCGGCGCAGGCGCCGACGGCGTGATCGACACGCTGTCTCAGGCCGTGCTCGGGGCGGGGGACGAGATCGTCTGCGGCTGGCCGTCCTTCCCGAGCTACGTCATCTACGCACGCAAAGCGGGCGCGACCGCGAGGACGGTGCCTTTGCGCGACCACCGCTACGACCTGGACGCGCTCCTCGACGCGGTGACACCGCAGACGAAGCTCGTGTACGTCTGCCTTCCGAACAACCCGACCGGAACGATGAACACGCGGGCGGAGCTCGATGCGTACTTCGACCGCGTGCCCGACCACGTGCTCACGGTGATCGACCAGGCCTACTTCGAGTACGTGGAGGAACCCGACTATCCCGACGCGATCGAGGAGTACGCGAAGGCCGGCCGGCGCGTCTTCGTCCTGCGCACGTTCTCCAAGATCTACGGGCTCGCCGGCCTGCGCGTCGGCTACGGGATCGGCGCAGCGGCGCTCGTGACCGCGCTCGGCAAGACGCGACGCGCCTTCGACGTCACGGCCGATGCTCAGGCCGCGGCGCTGGCGAGCCTCGACGCGCCGAGCGAGCTCGAGCGGCGGCGGGCCGTCAACGCCGAGGGCCGCGCGAACCTCGAGCGGACGCTGCGCGAGCACGGCCTCGATCCGGCCGGACCGGCAGTGGCGAACTTCCTCTATGCGGAGGTCGGGGACGACGCGAGGCCGTTCTTCGAGGCTCTCCTGCGGCTCGGGGTGATCGTTCGTCCTCTGCACGGCTTCGGAGCCCCTGGGGCGGTTCGCGTCACCGTCGGCACGCCCGAGGAGAACACACTGCTCGGCCAGGCCCTGAGTCGTCTCGCCGTCGCGGACGTGTCATGACGCGTTAGCGTCCTGCCGTGGGTCAACGTTGGTTCGGCAGGCAACTTGCTCTTCTCAGCCGTCCGGGGCCCTTCCGGCTGATCTCGCTTGCCGCGCTCGGCTCTGGGATGGGCACCTGGTTCGCGGCGATCGCCCTGCAGGTGGACGTCTTCGACCGGACGCACTCCGCCGTCTGGATCGCCGCGCTCGTGATCGTCGAGTTCCTGCCGACGATCGTGGTCGGGCTCGTGCTCGGGCCGTTCGTCGACCGGCTCTCGCGCCGCCGGCTGATGATCGCCTCCGATCTCGCGCGGTTCGGTGTCTTCGCCGCCCTGCCCTTCGTCCACAGCGCACTTGGCATCGTCCTGCTCGCGGCGGTGGCCGGGGTGGCCTGGAGCGTCTTCCGGCCCGCGCTCTACGCCGGCGTCCCGAACCTGGTCGAGGAGGAGGACGTCACGAGCGCCAACGCGCTGCTGCAGGCGATCGACAACGGGACGAGCGCGCTGGGACCGCCGCTAGCGGGGCTCCTGGTCGCCGCGCAGGGCCCGCACCTCGCGTACTGGATCAATGCTGCGAGCTTCCTGCTCTCGGCCGCGCTGATCGCCGGCGTCCCGGCCTCGAAGCTCCAGACGGCCGTCAGCGCCACGCGAGGCTTGCTCCGGGACGTCGGCGACGGGATGCGCGCGGTCGTCCGCTCGGTTGCGTTGATGACCGTCCTCGTCGTCTGGACGACCGCAATCCTCGCAAACGGCGCGATCAACGTCTCCGAGATCGCGTTCGCCAAGGTCTCCCTCGACTCGGGCGACTTCGGCTTCGGCCTCCTCGCAGGCGCCGCAGGGCTGGGCCTCGCGCTCGGCAGCCTGCTCGCGGCGCCGTGGATCGAACGGCGGGGCGTCTCGACCTCGTACGTCCTCTCGTTCGCGCTGATGGCGATCGGCTTCGGCGTGGCCGCGGTCGCTCCCAACGTCTGGGTCGCCGCCCTCTGCGTCGTCGTCTCCGGTATCGGGAACGGCGCGGCGGTGGTCTGCAACTACACCTATGTCGCGCGGGGAGCCTCGGACGAGTTCCGCGGCCGCGTGATCACGCTCCTCATGAGCGCGACCGCGGTCACTTTCGTCGCCGGAACGCTCGTGGGAGGCCGGATTACGGACGCGGTCGGTGCGCGCTGGGTCTGGGGCGGCGCCGCGGCCATCTACGTCGTCGTCGCCTTGCTTGCGCTCGCGCTGGCGCCGCGGGACGAGGCGTCCGAGGTGTCCCGCCCGTAGCATCCCGGTCGTGGCGCGAGGCGACTGGACGCGGGAGACGCTCGCGGCCGGGGTGCGCGCGGGCGACCGGCGTGCCCTTGCGCGTGCGATCACGCTCGTCGAGAACTCGGAGCCGCTCGCGTACGACCTCGTCCGCGAGCTCTATCCGGAGACGGGCGGCGCCTACGCGATCGGCGTCACCGGCCCGCCCGGCGTCGGCAAATCGAGCCTGATCAGCTCGCTCGTGCGCCACGTGCGCGCGCAGGAGCGGACGGTCGGCGTCATCTCCGTCGATCCGTCGAGCCCGTTCACGAAGGGCGCGCTCCTCGGCGATCGCATCCGGCTCGCCGACCACTTCCTCGATCCCGGCGTCTTCATCCGCTCGATGGGAACGCGCGGCCACCTCGGAGGGCTGGCCGAGGCAACGCTGCAGGCGCTCCTCCTCCTCGACGCCGCCGGCAAGGAGATCGTCTTCCTCGAGACCGTCGGGGCCGGGCAGAGCGAGGTCGAGGTGATCGGGATCGCGGACACGGTCGTCCTCGTCCTGATGCCCGGCTCGGGCGACTCGGTGCAGGCCCTGAAGGCGGGCATCATGGAGATCCCGGACGTGATTGCGATCAACAAGATGGACCATCCCGCGGCGAAGACGATGCTGAACGAGGTGCGCTCGATCCTCTCGCTCGACCGTGAGCGCGCGTGGCGGCCGCCGATCGTCCTCACCGAGGCCACGCGGGGCGAGAACGTGGAGGAGCTGTGGTCGAGGATCGAGGCGCACCGCGCGTTCCTCGAGTCCGAGGGCGAGTTGGAGGAGCGGCGCCGGCGGAACCTCGCGGGTGAGGTGTTCGCGGTGGCTTCGACGCGCGCGAAGGCGCACCTGGAAGGTGCGGTCGCGGACGACCCTGAGCTGCGGCGGCTCCTCGACGAGGTTCAGCGCCGGGAGCTGGACCCGCTCAGCGCCGTTCGTGAGATTCTCGACAAGGTGTTCCACATTGGCGACCAGAACGGCACCGACCCTCGCTGACATCGAGCAGGCGCGGGCGCGGCTCGAGGGCATCGCGCGCGTCACGCCGGTGTTCGGCTCCGAGACCTTCTCGCGACGCGCGGGCCGCGAGGTCCTGCTGAAGGCCGAGAACCTCCAGCGCACCGGCGCGTTCAAGATCCGCGGCGCGGTGAACAAGATCGCGACGCTGTCCGAGGCCGAGCGGGCCGCGGGCGTCGTCGCGGCGAGCGCCGGGAATCACGGCCAGGCGGTCGCGTGGGCGGCGCGCGAGCAGGGCGTCGGCGCGACGGTGTTCATGCCGCAGGACTCGCCGATGGCGAAGGTGGACGCGACGCGGAACTACGGCGCGACCGTCGAGCTCGGCGGCACGGTCTTCGAGGAAGCGGTCGTGGCCGCCGAGGAGTACGTCGAGCGAAGCGGCGCGACCTTCATCCATCCCTTCGAGGACGAGGTTGTGATCGCGGGTCAGGGCACGATCGGGCTCGAGCTCGCCGAGCAGGTTCCCGAAGCGGACACATTCGTCATCCCGATCGGCGGCGGCGGGCTCGCGGCGGGCATCGCGCTCGCTCTGAAGGCCAGGCGGCCGGAAGTGCGGATCATCGGCGTCCAGGCGAAGGCGTGCGGGCCGCTCGCGGGAGGGACGGAGTTCGGCTTCACGATCGCGGAGGGGATCGCGGTCAAGCAGCCCGGCGAGCTGACCACGTCGATCCTCCGCGAGCAGGTGGACGAGATCGTCGCGGTGACCGACGAGGAGATCAGCGAGGCGATCGTCCTGCTGCTGGAGCGGACGAAGCTCCTCGTGGAGGGCGCGGGCGCCGCCTCTGTCGCCGCGGTCCTCGGCGGCCATGTCTCCGGCAAAGGCCCGGTGTGCGCGCTCCTCTCCGGCGGGAACATCGACCCGACGCTGCTCATCTCGGTGATGCGACACGGACTGACGCTCGCGGGGCGGTTCCTCGTCGTCCGCACCCGCGTGCCCGACCGGCCGGGAGAGCTCGTGCGGCTGCTGGAGCTCGTGGCCCAGGAGCGGGGGAACCTCGTCTCGGTCGAGCACCATCGCGAGGGGATGGCCGTCTCGATCGCCGAGACGGAGGTCGAGCTCACGCTCGGCACGCGGGACGAGGAGCATTGCACCGCGCTCCTTGCCTCCCTCGGCGAGCAGGGATACGAGGTCGAGCGCCTGCGCTAGCCTGGACTTTGTGGCTCTGAGCCACTATCTCGTATCTCGTCACACTTCGGGGCGCCTTCGCGACACCAGATCCCATGAACAAGCCGTTCACGCACGTCGGACGGGCGCCTCGATTGACTTTGTGGCTCTGAGCCACAAAGTCTTGGAACGCCCGTCCCCGCAGCGGTCGTCGGGAGGAGGTTGGGCTAGGTTCCGCAGCGGCGGAACTCGATCGTCCGTCCGCCGCGGGCCTGCCAGTCGGGGATCCCGCTGCCGAGCACGGGCCGCGCCTCGACCCCGACGGACGCGAGCACGCTTGCGGCGATTCCGGCGCGCAGTCCCGACTCGCAGATCGTGACGACCGGCGTACCGCCTTCTAGCTCCTTCCCGCACACACGCATGAGCCGGTACGGCATGTGCTCGCTCCCGGCGATGTACCCGTCGTCCCGTTCGTCCGACTCACGGACGTCCAGCACGCGCACCTCGCCGCGCCCGAACAGCTCCTCGAGCTCGTCGAGCCCGATCGGGTCGATCGTCGCCGGTGTCTCGGGAGCCTCCAGGAATCCCTCGAGCTCGAGGAAGCCGACGGCGCGCAGGCCTCGCGCGGCCGCGTCCGCCTGCGCGGGCGAGGAGCCGTGGACGGCGATCGGCTCGGTCGGCTTGAGGAGGAAGCCCGCTCTCGTCGCAAAGCTCGACCCGTCCAGCGGGATGTTGATCGCGCCGGCGACGTGCCCCTCGGCGAAGCGCTCGGCCGGTCGCACGTCCAGAACCATCAGCCCACTCGAATCAGCAAGCGGGCGCAGCGGCGCCTGCGCACCGAGGAACGGCCCGCGGTTGAGCTCGACGATGCGGTCCATGTTCGGCGGCCGCGGCGCGCTCGACGAGAGCGCGATCGCGACGAACTCTTCCTCGTCGTCGATTGCGAGCGCCTCGTTGTCGTCGCGCTCGGCGCCGATCGAGGAGCTGGGTGCAGAGCTCATCGACGCGCCGCAGAGCGATCCGGCAACGTGCCCGGGATAGACGGTCGCGGCGTCGGGAAGCGCGAGCAGTCGCTGAAGCGAGTGGAACATGCCCTCCGCTCCCTCGCGTGCGCCGACGGCGAGATCGGGCCGTCCGATCGCGCCGACGAACAGCGAGTCGCCCGTCAGGACGAGCTGAGGATCCGGGCCTCGTTCCTTGTCGACCACGACGAGCGAGCAGTGCTCGGGACGATGGCCGGGCGTGTGGACCGCGCGCACGGTCACGCCGCCGACCTCGAGCTCGGTTGCGTCGTCAAGTGGGTCGAACGCGTATTCCGGCTCTCCGAGGGGATGGATCGACACGGGAACGCCGTGCTCGAGCGCAAGGCGCCCGTGTCCCGACACGTGGTCCGCGTGCGTGTGCGTCTCGATCGTGCGGACGATCCGCACGCCGTCGGCTTCCGCGGCGTCCACGTATTGCTCGATGGCGTACGCCGGGTCGACGACGACTGCGACCCCCGCCTCCTCGTCGCCGATCAGATAGGACGCGCAGCCCAGGTCGTCATCGACGAACTGGCGGAACAGCATGCAGCGAAATTATCAGCGTTCGCGGCTAACTATCTTGAAGCTTTGCGCCGCCGCGGAGCCACACCGCGAGCCCGATCGCGAACGCGAGGATCGCCGCCGCGATCAACCCCCCGATCACGAGGAACGTGCGGTTGCTTCCCTTGCGCGGCTGAGCGGCAACGGGCGGGACGGTCACCGCATGGCCGTTGGCGCGGGCGAGCCCCGCCACCGCGCCGGACGCCGCCTCCACGATCTGATCGGGCCCCTTCCCGACGCCGAGACCCCGCAGGACTCGCAGCTCCGGGCCGCGGCGCCTGCGGCCGTCGTAGTAGCCGTAGCCCTGCGGCATGACGACCAGCAGTCGTCCGCGGTAGATGAACATGAGCTCGCGCCCGAGGAACTTCGCGTACACCTGGGGCTTCCCGTACAGCGACGTGACCGCGCCGAGGTCGTACCGCACCCTGACGATCGCGACCTTGATCGGATAGCCGGCTGCCCTCGCGCGTGCCACGACCGTTTCGAGCTGCGTCACGACCGCCGGCGAGACCGGGGCGCCGTAGGGGACGAAGACCGACTGGGTCAGCAGGACGTCGCTCGCCGGATCGCCGTCCGCGCGAGCTGGCGGGACGGCCACTGCGGCAGATGCCGCAAGAAGCGCGAACGTCAGCCTCGCGGTGCGCCTGGCCAAGTGGAGGCCTAAAGGCCGAGGTGCTTGGCGATGACCATGCGCTGAACCTCGTTCGTGCCCTCCCCGATCTCGAGCACCTTCTGGTCGCGGTAAAGGCGCGCGATCGCCGACTCCTCCATGAAGCCGTACCCGCCGTGCATCTGCAGCGACGCGTTGACGACCCGGTTCGAGAGCTCGCCCGTGTAGAGCTTGGCCTGCGCTGCCGCGAGCGCGAACGGGCGGCCCTGATCCTTCAGCCACGCCGCGCGGTACACGAGCGCGCGCCCCGCCTCGATCTCCGTGGCCATGTCCGCGAGCTTGAACTGCACCGCCTGGAAGGACGAGATCGGCTTGCCGAACTGCTTGCGCTCCTGCGCGTACGCATAGGCGAGGTCGTAAGCGCCCTGCGCGAGGCCGACGCCCATCGCCGCCACCGAGATCCGGCCCCCGTCGAGGATCTCGAGGAACTGAACGAAGCCGCGCCCGCGCTCTCCGAGCAGGTTTCCCTCCGGTACTGCCACGTCCTTGAAGGACAGCTCGCGCGTGTCGGAGGCGTGCCAGCCGAGCTTGTGCATCGGCGGCGAGATCGTGTAGCCGTCGGTCCCGTTCGGGACGATGAGGTTCGAGACCTCGTCCTCGGCGGTCAGCGCTGTGATCGTCACGCAGGCCGAGATGTCCGTGCCCGCGTTCGTGATGAAGATCTTCGAGCCGTTGACGATCCACTGGCCGTCGCGCTGCTCCGCGCGCGTTCGGGTCGCGCCCGCGTCCGAGCCCGCGTCTGCTTCGGTGAGCCCGAAGGCGGCGAGCTTCTCTCCCGAGGCGAGCTGCGGGAGCCATTCGCCCTTCTGCTCGTCGTTGCCGAACAGGAGGATCGGCATCGTCCCGAGCGAGGTGTGCGCGGCGACCGTGATTGCGACCGACGAGTCGATTCGCGTCAGCTCCTCGATCGCGATCGCATACGCGAGCGTGTCCGAGCCCGCGCCGCCGTACTCCTCCGGAATGGGGATCCCCATCAGACCGAGCTCGGCCATCTCGGCTACGAGCTCGTACGGGAACCGGCTCTCACGGTCGAGCTCCTCGGCGACCGGGGCCACGCGCTCGGTCGCGAACTCGCGCACGGTGTTGCGGAGGAGCTCGTGCTCCTGGGAGAGGTCGAGATCCATCGGCGGCGCGATGGTACAGCCGCAGGGGACGCTCAGCTCGTGACGAACTCTTTACAGAGGTTTTTCCAGCGCTTCACTCATAGATCCCCGGTTCGTGCCGATACTGGTGCTCGTCATGTCTGCGCTGCAACTTCACGCCCGCCGGCCGACGCGCTTCAAGCGCGGCGCTCGCCATGCGAGTGTCGAAGTGCTGATGGAGCGGACGTCCGAGCTCGCGCGGGCGCGCCAGGATCTCCGTCAGCGTGGAGCCGGCTCGGTCGCGCTCGAACGGAATCGCGTGGCGCTCGCCCGCGCGCAGTGGCAGCTCTCGCTCGCGCTCATCGAGCGCTACTGCCCCGCGGCGTAGCAGGCGTTTCAGGCGGCTAGTCTGCGGCGGTGCGCGAGCGCATCGACACGCGGGCAATGTCGCTGCTTTCGAGCGGCCACCTCGCCACCGATTTCGCCAACGGGGCGCTGCCGGCACTCCTGCCGTTCTTCAAGGATCGCTTCTCGCTCTCGTACACGCTCGTGGCCGTGCTGATGCTGTCCTCGCACGTGTCGTCGTCGCTGCTGCAGCCGCTGTTCGGTCTCTGGTCCGACCGGCGCGGCGCGCTCTGGCTGCTCCCGGCAGGCGTCGCGCTCGCGGGAAGCGGGATCGCACTCGGGGCCGCCGCGCCGAGCTACGGCCTTGTCGTCCTGTGCGTCCTCGTCTCGGGGATCGGCGTCGCGGCGTTCCACCCCGAGGGCTCCAAGTTCGCGGCCTACACGAGCGGCGGCAAGCGCGCGAGCGGGATGTCGTACTTCTCGATCGGCGGGAACGTGGGCTATGCGCTCGGACCGATCATGGCGACGCCGCTCGTCCTGTGGCTCGGACTCCGCGGAGGCTTGCTGCTCGCGCTGCCCGGTCTTGCGATCGCCGCCGCCATCCTGGCCGCCACGCCGTACCTCCGTAGCTTCGTCCCGAACCGCGAAACGACTCACGCAGCCGACGGCCGCGACCGGCCCGGCGCGATGGCGCTCCTGCTCGGCGTGATCGCCTTCCGAAGCGTGGCCTGGTTCGGCCTCGTCACCTTCGTCCCGCTCTGGGAGGTCTCGCTCGGCCATTCGAAGGCGGAGGGGAACCGGCTGCTGGCGCTGATGCTCGTCGCCGGCGGCGCGGGGACGCTGCTGATGGGCCCGCTGGCCGACCGGTTCGGCCGGCGGCCGGTCCTTGTCGCGAGCGTCGTCGCGACCTCGCCGCTCGCCTTCGTCTTCCTCGCCGTCGGTGGGATCCCGGGCGCGCTCGCCCTCGCCGGGGTCGGCGCCTGCGTCGTCGGCACCTTCGGCGTCACGATGGTGATGTCCCAGGAATACCTGCCGCGGCACGTCGGCATGGCGTCAGGGCTGGCGATCGGCCTCTCCGTCGGACTCGGAGGCGTTGCCGCGGTCGTGCTCGGCAGCGTCGCGGACGCCGTCGACCTTCGCACGGCGCTCTACATCTCCGCCGCCGCGCCGCTCGCCGCGGTTGCGCTCGCACTCTTCCTGCCCTCGAGCCGGAGCGGCGCGGCTCGAGGCACGATCCCCTATCCCGAAGCAGCAGGTGCACGAGCGGACTGGAATAGTTGATGCGTTGTGCCTCCACAGACCCGGTACGCGAAGTCGGGTGATGCGAACGTCGCCTACCAGGTGGTCGGCGACGGGCCGGTCGATCTCGTGTATGTGCCCGGCTGGGTCTCCCATGTGGAGCTGGCGTGGGAGCTTCCCGACCTCGTGCTCGGCTTCGAGCGCCTCGCGTCCTTTTCGCGACTGATTCTCTTCGACAAGCGAGGGACGGGAATGTCCGATCCCGTGCCGCCAAGCGAGCTGCCGATGCTCGAGCAGCGCATGGACGACGTTCGGGCGGTCATGGACGCGGTCGGATCGGCGCGGGCCGCGATCTTCGGCGCCTCGGAGGGCGGCAACATGAGCATGCTCTTCGCGGCGACCTACCCGGAGCGCACGACTGCCCTCTCCACCTTCGGCTCGACTGCGAAGAGGATCCGCAGCGCCGAGTATCCGTGGGCACCCAGCCGGGAGCAGCGACAGGACGCGTTCGACCACGTCGAGCGCCAGTGGACGAGCGGGATCGAGTGGGACGACATCGCCCCCAGCCTCGATCCGGCTGGACTCGCCGAGCTCTCCCGCTACTACCGCCGCTGTGCGAGCCCGGGAGCGGCTCTCGCTCTCATGAAGATGAACACGCAGGTCGACGTCCGGGACGTGCTGCCTTCGATCCGGGTCCCAACCGTCGTGATGCACCGCACCGACGACCTCGACGCGAAGGTCGAGGAGGGGCGCTACATCGCCGCGCACATTCCCGGCGCCCGCTATGTCGAATTTCCGGGCGCCGACCACTCGTGGTGGACGCAGACCCGCGACGCGATCCTGGACGAGGTCGAGGAGCTCGTGACCGGCATCAGGCCGGCGCCCGAGCCCAATCGTGTCCTGGCGACCATTCTGTTCACCGATCTCGTCCGCTCGACGGAGCGGCTCAGCAACGTCGGCGATCGTGAATGGGCCGAGCTGCTGGGACGCCACCACGGGGCGATACGGCGAGAGCTGGACCGGTTTCGCGGTCGCGAGATCGACACCGCCGGCGATGGATTCTTCGCTCTCTTCGACGGCCCCGCCCGCGCGATCCGGTGCGCACTCGCCATCCGCGACATCGTGCGCGAGCTCGGACTCGAGCTCCGAGCGGGTCTCCACACCGGCGAATGTGAGTTGTTTGGCGACAAGGTCGCCGGGATCGCCGTTCACATCGGCGCCCGAGTTGCGTCGCTCGCCGGGCCCAACGAGGTACTCGTCTCGTCGACCGTCCACGATCTCGTCTCGGGTTCGGGAATCGCGTTCGAGGATCGCGGCGAAGCCGATCTCAGGGGAATCGGCACGCGCCGGCTCTTCGCAGTCGCCTAGGACGGTCCCGCGTGGCTGGCGGTGAGGTAACGTCGCGCCCGCAACCGAGTAAGGGAGCAGTAGATGGCGAGCACGAAGGAGTTCTTCGACGGGCTGGAAGCACGGGTCGACCCGTCCAAGACCGCTGGGATGAAGAACTCGTACCTCTTCGAGATCGAGGGCGCGGGCACGTGGAAGGTCGACGTCGACGACGGCACGGTCAACGTGACCGAAGGCCCAGGCGACGCCGACGTGACGATCTCGACCTCCGAGGAGACGTTCGAGCAGATCGCCTCGGGCGAGCAGAACCCCACGAGCGCCTACATGACCGGGAAGCTGAAGGTGAAGGGCGACATGGCCGCGGCGATGAAGCTGCAGAAGCTCTTCTGAGCCTGCGCTGACCTACTCCTCGAGTTCGACGAGCACCGCGCCGCCGGCCACCCGGTCGCCCTCGCTGGCATGGACGGCTTTCACCGTGCCGTCGAACGGCGCCGCGACCGGCGTCTCCATCTTCATCGCCTCGAGCAGTAGCAGCGGTTGGCGCGCCGTCACCCGGTCGCCGGGCGCCACGAGCACCCGAATGACGGTCCCCGGCATCGGCGCGGAGACCGTGCTCCCGCCGCCGCCGGGAGCGTGAATCTGGGCAGCCGACGCGACGTCCGGCGGGGTCTGGGGCGGAGCGGCCGGGAGGTTGAGGCGGAACCCGCCTCCCCAGGGTCGCTCGGCCAGGCGTGCCGGTGGGGCCGAGAGCGGGGGATACTCGGTCAGGAACGCGGTGGTCGTCCGGCCGGCGCGGAAGGCGGGATGGCGGACGAGCCAGCGGAGGAACGGAAGGTTGGTCGTCACGCCGGCGACCTCGGTCTCGTCGAGCGCCACGGTCAGGGTGGCGATCGCCTCGTCGCGGTCGCTTCCGGCAGCGATCAGCTTCGCGATCAGCGGGTCGTACGATGTGCCGATCTCGTCTCCCTCCTCGACCCCCGCGTCGACGCGGATCCCACCTGGAAGCCGCAACTGCTCGATCGTCCCGGCCTGGGGCAGGAACGTCCGCGGATCCTCCGCATAGAGGCGCACCTCGACCGCGTGTCCTTGTAACAGACTGTTACTTGGGATCGGCTCGGCGTTCGCGATGCGAATCTGCTCACGGACGAGGTCGAGGCCTGTCACGAGCTCGGTGACCGGATGCTCGACCTGGATGCGGCCGTTCAGCTCGAGGAACCAGAAGTCGCGCCCGTCCAGCATGAACTCGGCCGTGCCCGCGCTCGTGTACCCGATCGCGCGCGCGAAGCGGACGGCGGCGTCGCTCATCGCCGCGCGCAGCTCGGGATCAAGCGCGGGCGAGGGGGCTTCCTCGAGCACCTTCTGGTGGCGCCGCTGGATCGAGCACTCGCGCTCGCCGAGCGCGGTCACGTTGCCATGCGTGTCCCCGAGGAGCTGGATCTCGACGTGCCGCGGACGCTCGACGTATCGCTCGCAGAAGACCGTGTCGTCGCCGAACGCGGCTTTCGCCTCGCGGCGCGCCGCGTCGAGCGCCTCGTCGAGCTCCGCCGCGTCGCGCACGATGCGCATCCCGCGCCCGCCCCCGCCGGCAGCGGCCTTCACGAGGAGCGGATACCCGAGCTCTGCCGGATCCCCCTGCGGCACGACCGGAACGCCTGCCTCCTGCGCGATCCGCTTCGCCGCGAGCTTGTCGCCGCCGGCCCGGAGAGCGTCCGGGCCCGGCCCGACCCACCGCAGGCCCGCCGCTTGCACCGCCTCGGCGAAAGCCGCGTTCTCCGCGAGGAAGCCGTACCCGGGATGGATCGCGTCGGCACCGACCTCGCGCGCGGCGCGGACGTGCTCGGCCGCGTCGAGGTAGTTCGCGATCTCGATCGTCTCGTCGGCCGAGCGTGCATGCAGCGAGCCGCGGTCGTCCGGGGCGACGACGGCCACCGTCGCGATCCCGAGCTCGCCGCAGGTGCGAAAGACGCGCAGCGCGATCTCGCCCCGGTTCGCTACGAGCAGCTTCTGAATCGCCATCGCCGAGAAGATCCTAGGATCACCGGATGACCGTCCGCCTCGGCCTCCTCTCGACCGCGCGCATCAACGACGAGATTCTGCAGGGCGCGGGGCCCTCACCCGACGTCGAGGTCGTCGCGGTCGGCAGCCGCGATCCGGCGCGAGCCGAGGCGTACGCGCGAGAGAAAGGCATCGCGAAAGTCCACGGCTCCTACGAGGAGCTGCTCGCCGATCCCGACGTCGACGCGATCTACAACTCGCTCCCGAACTCGCTGCACGTCCCGTGGACGCTCCGCGCGCTCGAGGCGGGGAAGCACGTGCTGGTCGAGAAGCCCTTCGACCGCAGGCCGGACGAGGTGTCCCGCGCCTTCGACGCGGCCGACGCTGCCGGCCTGATCCTCACGGAAGCCTTCATGTACCGCCACCACCCCGAAACGAAGAAGCTGCGTGAGCTCGTCGTCGGCGGATCCGTCGGCGAGCTGCGCGAGATCCGCTCGACCTTCACGTACCAGCTCGACGATCCCACCGACGTGCGCCTGTTCCGCGACCTCGACGGCGGCTCACTGATGGATCTCGGCTGCTACTGCATCAGCGGCTCGCGGTTGCTCGCGGGGGAGCCCGAGCTCGTCGAAGGCACGCAGCTGATCGGCGGGGACGGCGTCGACGTCCACTTCACCGGGACGCTGACCTTCCCGGGCGGAGTGGTGTCCCGGTTCGAGTGCGGCTTCGACAGCGCTCCTTCCAGCACGCTCGAGGCGATCGGCTCGGACGGCAGCGCGCTCGTCAACGAGCCCTGGGCGTGCAGCGAGCATGCGATCGAGCTTCGCCGCGGCTGCCACACCGCCCGCGTCGAGGTCGAGGACGTCGACCGCTACCGCCTCCAGCTCGAGAACTTCGCCGCCGCGATCGAGGGCAGAGAGGAACAGCTCCTCGGCCGCGCCGACGCCCTCGGCCAGGCCCGGACGATCGAGGCGTTGTACCGCTCGGCGGAGGCCGGCGCGCCCGTCGCGCCGTCCTCGGCCTGAGCTTCACGGAGTGGACGCCGCCTCGCCTTCGCCGAGCGTCCGCCCGAACTGCCGCACCCGCTCGGGAGAGCGCATGTTCAGCCAGACCGCGAGCACGATTCCGATCAGCAGCCAGGCGCCCGCGATCCACGGGGCATAGCTGATCGGATGCGGCGGGCGCGGCCAGATCGACTTGTAGATCGTGTAGCCGCAGATCGCGATCGCGAGCAGCGGCACGACGGCGTCGAGGAACACGTCGTTCGCGGTCCACCCGCCGCGGCCGCCCGAGAAGAACACGATCCCCGAGATGGCGACGAAGATGTACGTGAGCAGGATCCCGAGCGACGCCGTGGTCGCGAGGAACAGGAAATAGGTGATCGGCCCGTAGTGCCGCGCGAGCGTCGCGGTGAGCGCGATCGTGATCACGAGTGACGTCGCGATCCCGACCCACGGCGTCCTGTACTTCGGGTGCGTGTACGCGAAGGCGCGCGGCAGCCCGCCGTCCCTGCCCATCGCGAAGAGCGTCCGCGAGGTCAGGTGCAATCCTCCGAGCGCCGCTACGAACGCGCTTGCGACGACCGCGAAGTCGATGATCACCGAGAGCCAGTTGCCGACGTACCGGGTCGCGAGCGTGTCGAGCGCCGCCGGATCCTGAGCCCACTTCCCGGCGTTGCCGACGCCATAGCCCACCGACATCATCCAGGTCACGAAGACGTAGTAGACGAGCGCGACGACGACCGCGGTGAGGATCGCCCGCGGGATCGCGCGCAGCGGCTCGGCCGCCTCCTCGCCGAGCACCGCCGCGGCTTCGAAGCCGATGAAGCCGGTGAACGCGAGCACCACCGCCAGGAAGAGCCCCTGCGAGCTCGGTGCCTTGCCCGGGTTGAGCGGCTGCAGCGACAGGCCCGAGTCTCCGCCCTTGAACAGGATCACGAGGGCGAGCAGCATGATCGCCGCGACACCGAGCGCCGCGAAGACGAGCTGCGTGCGCGTGGAGATCCTGATGTCGAGGAACGCGAGCAGGGCGAGCAGCGCCGTCAGGATCACGAAGCACCAGCCCCAGCTCAGCGTGATGCTCGTGTGGACGCTGAAGAAGGTCGAGAGGAAGAAGCTTCCGATCACCAGCACGAAGGAGATCCCGACGGCGAAGCCGCCGCCGTAGAGCCAGCCGCCGAGGAAGCCGGTGCTCGGGTTCAAGCCCCGGGCTATGTACGTGTAGAGGCCTCCTGCGCTGGCCATCCGGCGCGTGAACCGGATGATCACCGAGGCGAGGCAGAGGCTCCCGATCCCGGCGATCAGGTAGGCGAGCGGGACCGTTGCGCCGGTCTCGGCGGCCGCGGCGGAGCTGGCGAACGCGACGCCGAGCGCGAGCGAGAGGAGCGCGACCGACTGCGCGAGCGCATCGACGACTCCGAGGATTCCGTGGCGGAGCTCGCCGGCGCGCGCGGGCTTCCGGGCTTCAGGCTGGGCCATGAGCTGCTCTCCTCCTATTCGGGGACGAAGACAAAGATGCGCGCCGGCGCTCCGTTGGCGGCCCGCACTTTCATCGGCGCGACGACGATCTGGACGCGCTCGGGCAGCTCGCCGAGGTTCGTCATGTTCTCGATGATCAGCCGGCCCGCGCCGAGCCAGATCTTGTGCAGGTCGAACGTCGTCGTGTCGACCGGATCGGCCGAAGGCCCGTCGAAGCCGACCCCTGAGAGGCCGGTCTCGACGAGCCTGCGCGACGCGTCGGCGTCGGGATAGCGCCAGCCCGTCCAGTAGGCATCCGAGCCCCAGTTCCGCGCGTTGTCGGAATGCAGGAGGAGCAGGTCGCCCTCCCGGATCTTCTCGAGGTGCGGCTCGACGTCCCCGACGGTGAGCGGGCCGCCGCCGTTGCCCGAGACGTCGACGACCACCGCGTCGGTGACCAGGCGCTCGAGCGGGATCTCGTCGAGGGTGTCGCCGCCGGCGATCTGGTGCGAAGGGGCATCCACGTGCGTGCCGATGTGGTTGATGAGCCGGTAGGTCGACATTGCGTACCCGTCGCTCTCGACGTTGGCGATGTCGGTGAAGGACGGATCGGGAATCCCCGGGTAGAGCGGCATCCCGTTCGCGAGGTGGTGCGAGAGATCGACGATTCGCACGGCGGAATCCTCCCGCGCCGGGCCGGTGTGTTGCAAGAGCTACTTTTGTCTACGGAGCCAACGCGGGCGTCGGTGCGGGCTCCAAGCGCGGTGCAGGTCTCGGCTTTGCGCCCGCGAGCTGGAAGCCCGCGAACATGATCGCGATCCCGAGCAGCTCGCCGAGGTACACGAACGAGTAGTCGCCGGCCCTCGACAGGCCCGTCGCCGTCGCCACGACGAGTGCGCCTCCCCCGATCCAGACGTTGGCCCGGACCCGCTGCCTGTGCGCGATCGACCATAGCGAGCCCCCGACGAGGAAGATCGTCCCGGCCGAGTTCAGCGCGATCGCCCACAGGAACGCGTGGCCGCCGAGCGCGTGGTTCAGCGGCGGCCGCCCGGACGGCGTCGCGGCGAGGAGCCCTGCGTCGACAGGAGCGAGGGCGACGGCCGCGACGGCGGCCACGGTGGCGACGACGAGTCCGCCGAGCAGCACGTCGCGTGCTCGGCGCGGCAGAAGGAGCCACGCAGAGCCGGCGCCGAGATACGCGACCGTCAGGACGCCGCCCGTCGTGTAGTAGGCGCGGAAGAGTCCCGGCGTCCAGCCGGTTCTCGTCGCGAGCGCCTCGCTCGCCGACGCGGCTGCGAAGAGGGCGAAGCCGATCGCCCAGAGCGCCTTCTGTCCCGCGAAACGCCGCGCGAGCGAGCGCAGGAGCAGGAAACAGAACAGCGCGGCGACGAGGGCGGCCGCGACGGGCAGCAGGGAGTCGACGACGGCCGGAGCCGTTCCGCCCGTCTCGGATCGGATCACTGTCGTGGGCGCTCCCGGTTGGACGACCGTCATGTACGCGAAATCGCGGCCGCCGAACATCCCTTCGTGCGTCGCCGTAAAGACGTAGCGCCCCGGCGCGAGTGGCCGAGCGGGCCGCAGAGCCAGCGCCGTCGGCGAAGCCGTGCGCACGTCCAGAGGCACGCTGCCGCCGCGGGACAGGTCGTACAGCTGGTACGCGGGCGCGGCGTCGACGGCGGCGGCCCGCACCACGAGCGTGCGCACGTCGCCGGCCCGCACGCGCAGCGCATCGCTCGGGTACGCGCCCTGCGGGTCGCGCCAGGCGAAGAGCTTCACGATCCCCCGTGGCGTGGACAGGAACTGGCCGGTGATCTCGCGCGTCAGCCGGGGCTGGTAGCTGTAGCGGACGGAGCCCTCGCCGATCCCCGCAACCGCGGGCACGAACGGGATCGACACGAGCAGGAGCAGGATTGCGCCGACGGCGACGCTGACGCGCGTGCGGTACGAGCTCCGGCTACGGCGGCCGCGCGGAGGGCGCCCTTCGAGCGCGGCGCGGCGCCGGGCATGCGCGCGGTAGAGCATGGCCGCGGACAGGAGCGTCGTCGCGGGCAGCCAGACGAGCTCGATCTTCCAGCCCACGCCGCGGAACGGCCCGCCGCCGAACGGGCTGAAGCCGGCGGGGATCACGGCCCAGGCGAGCGCGGGTCCGCCCGTGAGGAGCAGCGAGGCCGTGATGGGAAATCCCGCGAAGAGCCAACCGAGGCCCGGGAAGCCCATGATCCCGAGCGGCAGCTCGTAGGCGGCCACCGATGCAGGGCTGCGCCGCCGGACGTGCATCGGGATCGTGCCCGTGAACCGGGCCGGCATCGCCCTGATCTCCCGGCGTCCCTCGACCCGCTCGGCGCGTGTCAGGCGCCACACCGCGAGCGCGTACGACCCGAAGCCCGCGAGAACTGCGAGCGACGCGGGAACGAGCAGGAGCGCCGACCACGGCTCGAGCCCCGCCACGGCGGCCGCGAAGCTCTGTCCGTGCTCGACGCGGTGAGCCTCAACGGCCGCAAGCGCGATGCCCGCGGCGTAGTAGCAGCCGACTCCCACCGGAGTCGCGATGCGGGCGAGCCGGCGGCTCGGAGCCCCGAGCAGCGCGAGCGCGAGCCCGACGAGCATCATCATCAGCCCGCCGAGCATGTTCAGCTGCGCGTGGAGGTTGACGATCACGTCCCCGGCATCTCCGCCGCGATCGAGCAGCTCGTTGACGGCCGGGAACGCCTGGATCGGCCCCTGCAGCGTTCCCACCGCGAGCGCGACGCAGCCCGCGAGGACGAAGCCGCGCACGGGCATCTGCGCCCCGCGGTAGGCGCGCACGATCGTTCCCAGGAGGAGCCAGAAACCGGCGAGCATCGCGATCCCCGAGCCCATCAGCAGCCAGGGGTGCAGCGGCGTGGCCTCCTCGGCCTGCGCGGGCGTCAGGCCGTGGCCGACCACGAGCGAGCCCTCGTGGAAGCCGAGGTAGAGACACGTGCCGTAGAAGGCGAGGGAGGCGACGAGCAGGAGGCCGAAGACGCGGTTGGCCGCGCTCCGCGAAGGCGCCGTGCCGCCGTAGCGCGGCGCGAAGAAGAAGAGCGCGGCGGCGACGAGCATCGTCAGCCCGGTGACGAGATTGACGTGCGCGTGGCTGATCGGGTCGATCCACTCGCCGGCGTGCCCGGCGCGGTAGAGCCAGTCCGCCTTCGCCGGCTGCACCTGGATCACGCCCTGCACCGTCCCGACCGTCAGGGCCAGCGCGCCCGTGACGACGAACTTCCAGAGATGCCCGGCCGGCTTGGCGACGCGAACAAGCCGTGCCTGGAAGACCGTGAGCACGACGCTCGCGGCGAAGCACCAGTAGCCGAGGCCCATCACGCCCGCGCCGATCCCGGTCGGAACCTTGTACCACTTGCCCATGTGCGCCTTCGCGGCCTCGTACGTCCAGCCGTGCTGTACGAGCCGCGTCATGGCGATCCCGTTCGCGACGAGCGCGACGTAGAAGACGGCGAGGCCCGCGGCCGTGAACCAGAACGCGGCCTGTGCGAGGCCGTCGCTGGCGAGCGGCCGGCCGACGATCCGCGGCAGCGCGTACCAGACGAGGCCGGTCGCGATCAGCGTCCCCCCGCCGACGATCATCACGTGCGTGTTCGAGAGGTCGCGCACGAGGTGGCCCGCGTACCCGCCGCGCGCAAGCCATTCGGCCGTCCACGGCAGGTTCTTCACGACCATGTGCAGCGAGCCGAGCGCGAGGAAGGCCCCGCCGGCCGCGAAGTACTTGCCGAGCTTGCGGTCGTGCGCGCCGAGCTCTTCCTCGGTGTAGGGCTCGGTGCGCGCCGGGGCCGGCTTCCCGGGCACGAACCGGAAGATCGCGGCGATCACCACTCCGAGGAAGGCGCAGTACGTCAGGAACTGGAGCGACGAGAGGTGCCGGAGGTACATCCGGCCCTAGCGGAGGCCGGGCTCGAGGAAGTAGACAGTGAGCGTCCAGGCGAGGTAGAGCACGATCATCACGGCGAGGAAGATCCAAGCGCGGCTCATCGCGCTGCGCGAATGCCGGACGTCGCCACCGACGTCGCGGTAGCCGAAGAGCGGGCGGGCCGGCCGACGCGGGCGCGCCATCAGAAGATCTTCTCCATGCCGAGCGACCTCTCGCTGACGACGCCGCCGAGGTCGCCGAGCAGCCGTTCGAAGGTGTAGCCGCGCTCGACGTAGACGTCGCGTTGCTCGGGCGTGTCCCACGTTGTGTAGCAGTGCACCTCCACCGCGTCGTCTCCGGGCGCCACGAAGACGTCGAACCGCTGGCAGCCCGGGTACTCCTGGACATGGCCCTTGAGGGTCTGGAGCGACGCGTAGAGCAGATCCCACTCGTCGATCGGCACGACCACCTCGGACGCGGTCGACCACGACACGTACGGGAGGACGGCGGCCATCAGAACTTCTGCCCCCAGACGATGTGTCCGACGATCAGCACGACGGCGAAGGCCGTGACGATCGCTGAAAACAGGAGGAAGAACAGCGTCGCCGGACCGGCGAGCTCGCTCGTGAACCCTCCGAAGCTGTCGACGGGATACACGCCGGTCCGCTGTCTCGTCGTGCGGTATTGCCAGATCCAGAGCAGGAGCACAAAGCTCAGTACCGCGACGAAGCCCCACATCCACACGAGCGACATCCAGTCGACGTGCCAGGTCCGCACCAGGTGCTCCGACTCGTGGTGCGACTGGAGATAGCGGTAGTACTGCTCCGCCTTCTGCGGCGAGTCGCCACGCGGCATCGACATCAGGCCCACTCCTCCTCGTCGAGCGCCCACTCGGGCGTGTAGTAGTCCTCCTCCTCGACGACGAGCGGGATCGCGCCGTGCTGCTCGAGGTCGTGGAAGTGCCCTGCCTTCCAGGCCGCGAGGAACGCGACGAGCGCGAGCCCGGAGAAGATGAAGAAGGTGTCCATCATCCAGTCGGTCATGACCCACTTGGACTGCTCGGTCTGGGGCGCCTCGTGTGCAAGCGCGGCCGCGGGCAGCGCGAGCGCGGTCAGCGCGAGGAGCAGGACGGCGGAGAGGCGCCTCATTGCTGTCCCGGCACCTGGGGCAGGACGAACTTCTGCGACTCGCTCGGCAGCTTGTCGCCGCGCGCCTTGGCGTCGGCCCACGCCTTGTCGAGCAGCATCGTGTAGATGCCCTTGATCTGCGAGGACGCTTCCTTCAGCGACAGGCGCGTCTTACCGTCGTTGATGAGGAACGAGTCGTTGGGGCCGAGGCCCGGGAAGACGCGGATCGCCTCCTGCATGAACGGGTCGGTGACCTGCTGCTTCGCGAAGGACGGGTTCTGATCGAGCTTCTGCCGCGAGGCGAGCCAGGCGAGCAGCTCCTTCGACGGCTGCCAGACGATGTAGTCCTTCGGCTCGGGGATCACGTTCGGCCGCAGGGTGTGATTCGGGATCGTCTTCACGAACATGACGACGCGCCAGATGTCGTCCACCGAAAGCCGCTCGCCGAAGTTCTCCATCCCGGTGCCCGTCCAGCCGCGCAGGATGCGGTAGTAGAAGTCACCAGGTCCGGTGTCGCCGCCGCAGCAGGCGTCGTCTGCGGAGGTGAAGTCCGCGGGCGGGGGAGACATGAACTTCGCGCCCGGGCCTTTCCCGTCGCCGAGCGGGCCGTGGCAGCTGACGCAGCGCTGGAGGAAGACCTCCTTGCCGCGCAGCAGGTTCTGCTCGGTGACGGGCAGCGGGTTCGACGAGAGCCAGTAGCTGCGGTCGATCTGCGAGAGGTTCGGCGCCTCCTCGAGCTGGCCCTTCGGCGGGTGCATCTGGTCGTCGGGCAAGCCCTCGACGATCTTGCCGTTCTTGGCGGAGAAGCCGAGCGGCGCGGGCGGGAAGCCCTGGTTTGCGAGCACGATGTGCTTGGCGTAGAGCTGGCCGGCGTAGCGCAGGAGGCCTGACTTGCCGCTGCGTGTCTCGACATAGGTGATGAGCTGCTCGATCTGCTTGTCCGAGAAGAGCGACTTCATCGGCGGCATCAGCGACATCGGGTCGACGAAGCGCGGGTCGTAGAAGTGCGCCCGCTGCCAGTCGTCGGGATGCCAGCCGGACTCCTGCGAAAGGTCGGGCCCGGTGCGCTCCGTCCCGAGCAGGTTCGGCGACTGGTCGCTGCCGTAGAAGTCGCCCGGCTGCGAGACCTTCGGGTACAGGAAGTAGAGGCTCTCTCGCACGTCCTGCGGGCGCGAGTAGCCGGAGTGGCAGACGTAGCAGTTGTTCGAGGCGAACAAATTGCGTCCGTCGACCGCCTGCGTAGCGAGGGGCGCCCAGTCCGCCGACGGAGGCGGGTCGAACGTGTGGATCGGGAGGTAGACGACGATGAAGACGACTGCGAAGAACGCGAGCAGACCGCCCACCCCGGCGACCCACGGCGTGATGAGCATGCGCTCGGGCGGGTGCCGCTTCCAGCCGCGCGGGAGAGCGGGCGTCGCGTCCGAGCCCGGGGCGGCTTCGTTCTCGGTCTCGTCAGCCATCTCAGGCCTCCAACGGAGGGGCGACCGCCTGGGCGACCCGGAGAGTCTCCTGGCGCCGCCGCTCGGCGGTGTTGGTGGTGATCGTCAGCCCGATGTTGACGATCTGGACGATCCCGGACAGCACGATCATCGCGCCGAAGATGCCGCGCGCGATGTAGTACGGATGGAGCTGCGGCAGGACGTTCACCTCGGGGATGCCCTGCTGCCAGTCGAAGCCCTGCTGGAAGCCCGCGAGCGTCAGCACGCTGAAGAAGCCGGTGAAGCCCACGGTCACGAGCCAGTACTGCCATTCCGTGAGGCTGCGGCTGAACAATGGCCGCGCCCAGATCTGGGCGACGATGTAGTCGATGATCCCCATCCCGAGGATCGTGAAGGCGCCGAGCAGCGCGAGATGCGCGTGCGCGACGACGAAGTTCGTGAAGTGCGTGAGCTTGTTGAAGGGCTGAATCGCCTCGAACGCGCCCTGGATGTTCACGAGGAAATAGAAGAAGAAGGCGGTGAGGGCGAAGCGCAGGGGTAAGTTCGTGAAGAACTTGTCCCAGTTGCCCTTCATCGTCCCGAGGATGTTGATCGTGAAGGCGAAGACCGGGACGAGCAGCATCCACGAGGAGACCTCGGCGATCGTCTTCAGCCAGGCGGGGGTCGGCGACTGCAGGATGTGGTGATCGCCGACCCCGGTGTAGAAGAACGCCATACCCCAGAAGCTGACGAGCGAGAGCGTGTAGCTGTACAGCGGGGTATTGGTGACACGCGGGACGATGTAGTACGTCAGCGCGAGCAGCATCGGGGTCAGCCAGAGTCCGAAGAGGTTGTGCGCGTACCACCAGTTGAGCATCGCGTCGGACAGGCTCGCGGTGAGCGCGCCCGAAGGGGCGCCCCAGATCTTCCCGGGGCTCCAGATCACGTTGCCGATCGCGTAGTCGACGGCGAGCCAGAGCGGGCTCGCGATGAAGAACCAGACGGAGACGTAGATCGGCCTGATCGTCCGGATCGAGACCGTAGCCAGGATGTTGACGATGTTCGCCGCCCAGATGACGAGCAGGAGGATGTCGATCGGCCAGATCAGCTCGCCGTACTCGCGGCCCTGGCTGTGCCCGGTCAGGAGGCCGATCGTCCCGAGCAGGAACATGAGGTTCCAGGCCCAGCAGCACCACACGCCGAGCCGCTCGCTCCACATCCCGCGCGTGCCGACGAGGCGCGGGAGCATGTAGAAGAGCGCGCCGAAGTACATCATCGTCAGCCAGGCGAGGATCACGCCGTTGACGTGCGAGGGACGGACGCGGCTGAACGTGAGCCACGAGATCCCGCCGAAGGCCTCCGGCGAGACGAACTCCGTGGCGAGCACGAGCCCGAAGAGATCGACGACGGTCAGCCAGATGATCGACGACAGCAGCCAGTGCTTCGCCGCGCGGTCCGGGAACGGAAGGCGCGACCGCCTTCCGGTGCCTGCGACGGGCGAGTCGAGCACTGCGGCGCTCGGGGGCGGGGCACCCTCCATCGGAGCGCGACCGTAAACGCCGCTTGAGCGCCCGTCGAGCCTGATGACGAACGTGTCATCCGGCTGTCATTTGCCCGTCACGGGCGTTATGGTCGCCACGGGCAGATGCGGATCCTGGTCGTTGAGGACGAGCCGCGCATCCTCGCGTTTGTCGCCCGGGGCCTCGAGGCAGAGGGGTTCGCGGTCGATGCGGCCGGGGACGGGGCAGAGGCGCTCGAGCACGCGCGGCGG
>Ga0193747_1000077_pt1 | contig 57201 bp, 54 predicted proteins | sample L1m2metaG_FD_143048 | JGI IMG/M metagenome (GOLD analysis project Ga0193747, IMG submission 143048) | Soil microbial communities from a riparian zone of the East river system, Colorado, United States - L1m2 | ecosystem: Environmental > Terrestrial > Soil > Riparian zone | place: USA: East River... | reverse complement strand
TGGATGAAACCCAGTTTCCTGAATTTGTTCATGAAAAAATTCACCCGGGGCCGAGTGGTGCCAATCATCTCCGACAACATCTCTTGCGATACTTTGGGAAGCACCTTTTGAGGATAGCCTCCCGCGCCATAGCGCGCGAGCAGCAGCAGAGTACGTGCCAGCCGTTTCTCGCTGGAATTGAAGAGCTGGTCGATCAGGTCCTCCTCGACTCGAGCGTTTCGCGCAAGCATGTAAGCAATGAAGCGGTCGGAGAACTCGTGTTCCTCATGGAGCACGCGAATCATCTCGTTTTTCTCAATGACGAGCACGGTGGTAGGTGCAATCGTGGTCGCAGTCGCCATGCAAATGGACCGGCCCGTCAGGCACGCTTCCCCCAAAAAATCGCCCGGTCCAAGGATCGCCACAACGGCTTCTTTGCCCGTCTCGTTAACGACGGAGAGCTTTACACCGCCTTTTTGAATGTAAATCACACTCGTAGCACGATCACCTTGAGAGTAGATCTTCTGCGTTCTTCGATATTCGACAACTCTTCTGGCTGCACCGGCCGAATCGAGAAAGGCTTGGGCATCGAAAGCGCGCTTCTGCGTGGATTTTCCTTTGGATTTAATCTTGCTTGAAGTCGCGATTGCTTGCATAACCGTCACCGCTTAATACAAGTTTTAGCGAGGTCAAGCCAACCAAAGGAAGAGTTATAATTGGTTCGTGGTTAACCGATACGGCACATCTCCGGAGCGAAGCCATCGATGCCCAACGAATCAGTTGTGAATAACCCATACAACCTTCTTTGAGGGTCGGTATTCTAAAAGTTACAGAGGCGCTACCGTCCACAGTTGCTTCACACTAGGAATACCATCGGGCCATTCTGCGGGAAGTCACTCTACCACTAGGGCCATTTCCTCTACCCGGCGTTTCCCGGCAGCAATTGGGGTGGCAGGCGCATTCAAGCAGGCCAAAAGGCCTGTTCGGCTTTGCAGAGCCGAGCAGGTGAAGTATGCACGGCTACAGCACAGACTCTAGTGAAAGGAGGATCGTTCCTCTGCTGCTGGCGTTGTTGGCGATTGCTCTGGCGTGGGCTTCGTCGAAATTTCTTGCTACCGCCCACCTCTCGGTCCCGTGGTGGGTGGATGCTCCTTCCAGCATGGCTTTCTACGGCGCGCTCTACGCCCTTTTCGACAGGTACCTCTGGCGGAATAACCTTGTGCACAAATTGGGACTGGTACGCATCCCGAACCTCACGGGACGCTGGCGCGGTTATCTCGTGACGTCGTTTGACGGCCATGCGACGCGACACGATTTGATCATCCATATCTTCCAGAGTTGGACGCAAATCGTCGTGTACCTCACCACGCCCACATCCATGTCAAGCAGTTGCACGGCGGTGATTCAAGTGGACGACCCTGAAGGCGCCGTGTTGGTCTATCAGTATCAGAATCAGCCGCTGGCTTACGCAATGAAAACGATGCACATGCACTATGGCACGGCTATGTTGAGAATCTCGAACGGCGGCTGTCTTGCTGGAGATTATTATGCAGGGCGCGACCGGCGGACCTTTGGCCGGATTTGCTGCCGCAGACAGTTGGGTAGCCCGAAGGCGGACCTAGAATCCGTCTATACGGTGGGCAGAGCCAAAGACTCTCGCTCGGGGGGCGCGGGCAGCCTGATCGCGTATTAAGAGCAGACTAGGTCCCGGTAAGCCCTAACCGCGTCTTTGACGCGTCACTGATGCAAGAAACTAGTCGAGACCGATTTGTTGATTCGAAAGAACTTATCAACAAGTTTCTGGAGTCGGATTACCGGAGTGCGACCTGGAAAGCTGCTGAAAATGATTGTCTGGAGTCGGATTATCGGAAAGTGGGTTGCTGCAACCGGCCCAGTTTCCGAGAATGGCGTCCATCAGGCTTGCGCCATCTAGGAAACTCCATTACGCTGGCCCAGTTGCCAGCGGTCTCTTCCCCCCTCAGCCGCTATCGGTATCGGTTGTTCTACTTGCGATTCAAATACTTGTGAAGGAAGGTTGACGTATGACGCGCAAAAACACTTGGGCGCGACTTGCTGCGGCAGTAGTGCTCAGTTTGCCCTTGACGGCCTGCAACGACACTAAAACCCAGCAACAGAACGAGCAGTTGAAGGCCCATGTGGCGGAACTTCAGAAAGAGAACGGCCAATTGGGAAACGATCTCGAAACAATAACAGCTGCCCGCGATGCCTTGACGAAAGAGAACGAGGCGCTTAAGGCAGAGATTAAGGCCCGGAAAACGAGGCGTTCCGGTGCGAAAGCGGCGAGTCGAAAGCGTCATCGGAGCTAAAGGTCCCGGCAGTTTTAAGACCCGCACGTGGTTTGGAGTGCGCGAACTGGTTTCTGTTTTCATCGTCAGAAAAGGGAGGCTAGGAGCATGAAAACGTTTGAGGTGCAATTTCGCTATCGAGATAGAAATGAAGGAACGGTGGAATCGACGGTCAAAGTGGATGCGTCGAGTCTTCCTGGAGCCGTTGCTAAGGCGGCACGTGAGTTTGTCAAAGGCTTGGACCGGAAACAGAGATTCGATATGAACAAGAATGGACTCGAAATTACGGCCAAGTCTGCTGGCACGACAACGGAGGCGCAGGCACAAAAATCCGCGGAAACCGCCGCTGGTTGAGAGGTCAGCAGGACCGGATCGCATTTTCCGCAATCTGTCGCGAGACTGTTACTTCAGGGTTTCTTTGCCCCCGAAGTAGAGGGGCATCAGAATTTCGACGGCAATGCCGCGGCGGCCATGGCCGAGATCGTCGATGAGGACTTCTCTGTCGAGAGATTCGCGGTTGATGGAACCAAGTACATCCGAATAGAGACATTTGATAAACGGACGCACGCCTAAAGTGTAGAACTCGTTCTTCGAGGCAAAAAGACGCTGTCGCGCGGAGTGTTCAGAGTTGGCAAGATTTCGTCGAAGTCATGCCTCTGAGGGTCGGATGGCCTCACGCGAAGCGTCTGTGGAAACCTCAGTTGTGCCTTGCGGCATCGTTCCGGACCGGTCAGTCGTGCCATAGTCGCGCATACACTACTTGCCCCGGACCCGGAAGCCGCATCGTTTCTGCGGTTCATGCGAAGAGGGCGCGGGATTCGTTTCGATGTACTGTTTGCCTGGTTTTCGTGAATGCGAATGATGCCCTCCAAGTTTCAAGCCCCCACGGGGTGCTCCATCGGGCTCGCAGCCTTCGGGAGCAGCGATCTGAACAGCAGACCGAAACTGATTTTGTTCCGCTGAGAAGAAGCCAAGTCGCTGACTTGACGTGTCCTTGCCGCGCGGTTAGGATTTCGTTGCTGTAGTTGTGCCGAGAAGTTCGTCGCGGAAAGCCAACACGAACAGGTACTCGTGGCAGACACTCCTCTTCAGGTCACCGGCCGCCAGACAAGACAGGAAGAAACCGTCTCCGTGGCTGAAGTATTGGGGGATGCGGCCAAACGAGCGGTGGCCGCCGTTCAGGACTACGCATTGCTCTCCGGGCACGCCGTGGCGAACATCTTCACCAGTCCGCACTACTTTCAAGAGACTCTGGAACAGATGGATTTTATCGGCGCCGGTTCACTGCCGATTATTTTATTGTCGGGGTTCTTTATCGGCGCGGTCATGGTGTTGCAGACCGGGTCGCAATTCATCCGCTTTGGACAGACATCGCTAACCGGGGACGTCGTCGCGATTGCGCTGGTGCGCGAGCTGGGGCCAGCCTTTACAGGCTTGCTGGTGACGGGCCGGTGTGCAACGGGGATCGCATCGGAGCTGGGGTCGATGCTGGTGACGGAACAAGTGGACGCCATGCGCGCGATGGGGACGGATCCCAGCCGCAAGCTGATCGCGCCGCGCCTGCTGGCCGCGTTGCTGATGATGCCGCTGTTGACGGCGCTGATGGATTTTATTGGTTTGCTGGGAGGATGCGCCGCGTCCGTTTTTTCCTTGCGCTTGAGTGCAATTGAGTTTTGGCGGCGCGCGATTGACGCGCTGGATTTCGCGGACCTGATGCAAGGTTTTACGAAGCCGGTGGTGTTCGGCTTCATCCTGGCGACGATCGGGTGTTACAAAGGACTGACGGTGCGCGGGGGCACGCAGGGCGTGGGGCGCGCCACGACGTCCGCGGCAGTGGTGGGATCGGTGCTGATCATCGTGGCGGACGCGTTTTTGACGAAACTTTCGCTGTATCTCTCCGACAAAATCTTCTGATGCAAGAGCCCGGCGTTCGAATGACCGGGGACGTTTCCTTTCCGACGCGCAGCGGATTTGCCGCTATAATCACGAACTAGCTTCATGAGCACACCGACAAAAGAGGGGGCGGGGTTCGAACCGGCCGTCACGTTTGAAGACGTGTGGATGGGGTTCGACGAAGGACCAGTCCTGCGCGGAGTGACGTTCCAGGTGCAGGAGCGGGAGACGCTGATCCTGCTGGGTGAAACGGGAACGGGAAAAACACTGACGTTGAAGATGGCAGCGGGGTTGCTGACGCCGAACAACGGGAGCGTCATCGTGCTGGGGAATGAAGTCTCCGAGATGAAAGAGAGCGAGTTGCTGGCTTTTCGGCGGAAAATTGGATTTGTGTTTCAGGAAGGGGCGCTGTTTGATTCGATGCCGGTCGCGGAGAACGTGGCTTACAGGTTGCGCGAAGACGGCGTTGCCGAGGAAGAGATCGAGCCGCGCGTCCGCGAAGTGTTGCAATTCGTGGAGCTGGAGCACGCGCTCGAGCAGGTGCCATCGGAATTGTCCGGGGGCATGAAGCGCCGCGTGTCGATTGCCAGAGCGCTGATCAACCACCCGCCGATCGTGCTGTACGATTCCCCGACGGCGGGACTCGACCCGATAACGGCGCAGACCATCATTACGCTGATCCTGCGCCTGCGCGACGTGTATGGAGTGACAGCGCTACTGGCCACGCACCGGTTGCAGGACGGATTTGCGCTGGCGAATTTTCATTTCGATCCCGAAACCAAACGGGTGGTTCCCAACGCACAGAATGGGAACGCCGCGGCGATCGTGAACGCGGCCCGAACGCGGTTCCTGGTCTACCGGGACGGCGGAATTTATTTCGAAGGCGAACCTGGAGAAATTGCAAACTCCGAAGACCCCTATCTCAGGCGATTTCTGGTTTGATTATAGAGTAGTCTGATTCACAGTACCGAGGGAGGGAAGCAGCGATGGCGTATCGAAAACAACTCACGTGGACGGAATTGCGCGTTGGCCTCTTCGTGCTGGTTGGCCTCTTCGTGCTGGCGGCGGGAATTTTCTATGTGACGGGAGTGAGAATCCTGGGGCCGAAGTACGGGCTGAAGACCTATCTGCCGGAGGTAGCGGGCTTGTCGAAGGGCGCGCCGGTGCGCGTGGACGGAGTGGAAGTCGGAAACGTGGAATCGATACGGTTGATGCCGCGGACGCCGGGCAAGGCGCCGGATAAGAACAAGAACATCGAAGTGCTAATGCGCGTAGACAGGCGATATCAGGACGACATCCTGACGGATTCCGCGGCCAGCCTGGTGACGGAGGGGCTGCTGGGCAATCGCTACGTGAACATTACGCGCGGTTTCACCGGAGTGCGATTGAAAGAAGACCAGGAGATCCGCGGGACCGAAGAGAAGGCCATGAAAGAAGTGGTGGAGAGGAGCGCCGAGGTGCTGGGAAACCTCAATGCGCTTTCGGACGACGTGCGGCAACTGATCGAGGGCGTGCAGGAAGGGAAGGGCTCGCTGGGGAAATTGTTGACGGACGAGCAGGCATACAACCACTTGAACAGCCTGCTCGCGAAGGGCGAGGTGATGCTGGCGAACATTCAGGCGGGGCAAGGCACACTGGGGAAACTGGTGGCATCGGACGAGATGTACACGAAGGTAGACCAAGGCTTGGATAACGTGAATGTGATTCTGGCCGACGTGCGGGCGCAGAAGGGGACGATCGGAAAGTTAATGTATGACCCAACGCTCTACGATCAGGCCAAGCAGGCGATGACGAACGGCAATGCGATGATCGGGGACGTGCGCGCGGGAAAGGGCACGTTTGGGAAGCTGGCCACGGACGATACTCTTTACAACAAGTTGCGCGATACGAGTTCGAATCTGGCGACCGCGTCCGCGAAGCTGAATGACAACACGACGACGGCGGGTAAATTCTTCTCCGATCCGAAGTTGTACGACAATTTGACGAATTTGACCGGGGATATGCGGTTGTTGATTGGAGATTTCCGGAAGAATCCAAAGAAATTCCTACACATCAAGATCACTCTTTTCTAAATGAGGAGCGGGGCGCTTTGCCGGAACTGGCCGCGTGTGTTGTAATGCCCCTGTAACAATGAAGGATTACTGTCCCAGGCACACGGACTTTTCGCAAATAAGATGACCGAAACACAAGACGTCGTCCAAAAGGCGCCGCGGACCGAGCCGGCGAAATCCACCCTTCCGCAACCCGGCCGGCCGGTTCCCAGCCGCGCGTATCCGGGCGCATTGATTGTGGTGGAAGGAACGGACGGGTCGGGCAAGAGCACGCAGCTTTATTTGCTCAAGCGGTGGCTGGAAATCGGCGGATACCGGTTGCATTTCACGGAATGGAATTCGTCGCCGCTGGTGAAATCCGCGACGCGGCGCGGGAAGCAGCGGCGGTTGCTGACGCCGACGACCTTTTCGCTCCTGCACGCCGCGGATTTTGCGGACCGCTGCGAGCGGCAGATCATGCCTTTGCTTCAGGGCGACTACCTGGTCCTTGCCGATCGCTACATTTACACGGCGTTTGCGCGCGATGCGGCGCGGGGCTGCCCGGCGCGATGGCTGCGAAATCTGTACCGGTTTGCGCCGATTCCGGACATTACATTTTATTTCCGCGCGCCGCTGGACGTGGCCGTGCATCGCATCCTGAGCGGGCGTCCGAAGCTGAAATATTACGAAGCGGGCATGGACCTGGGAATGTCGTACGACCGCGCGGAGAGTTTCCGGTTGTTCCAGGCGCGGATCCTGGAGGAGTACGACAAGATGGTGGACTCCGACAATTTCGTGGTGCTGGACGGCACGCTTCCTGTGAATAAGCTGCAAAAACAGATGCGCGAAATCGTGGCTTCCAAGATCGATCTCAAGCGCTTCGCTCCACGCATCCAGGAATTGGAGTGACCATGCCGGACCCGGAAAAAGAGAAAACGGCAGCGGTGGTTGCCACTACGGAAACTTCAGCGGCTGCGACTGCGACGCCCGCGACACCGGCCCCTGCGGCGAAAACCACGGCGGTAACCGAAGGAGCTTCGTCTCAATATTTTTTTGGCGAGCCACTGGTCGGATTCGATCCCAGCGAAATCACCGGCAGCCTGGTTGTTATTGAAGGCATGGATGGGTCGGGACGGTCGACGCAGATTGCCTTGCTCCAGGAGTGGCTGGAATCGGAGGGCTTTGCAGTGCAGACGAGCGGGCTGCGGCGTTCGAATCTGGTGGGACGCGACATCGATGAACTTCTGGCCAAGAACGCCGCGACGCGGCTGACGCTGGCACTGATGTACGCCACGGACTTTTTCGATCAAGTGGAACACCGCATTCTGCCGGCGCTGCGTTCCGGCACCATCGTGCTGGCGGATCGATTCATCTTCACGCTGATTGCGCGCGGCGTGGTGCGCGGAATCAACCGCGAATACATGAGCGGGCTCTACGCGATGGCCTTGCGGCCGCACCTGACATTCTGGCTGAACGTGCGGCCGGAGACGGCCTTCGGGCGCGAATTCAAAAAAGCCCAGGCGATCAGCTATTGGGAAGCCGGACGGGACATGTCCCTTTCACACGACCTCTACTGGTCGTTCATCCGTTATCAGACGATGATCAAGCGCGAATTCGAAGTCATGGCCAAGAAGCATAATTTCCTCGAACTGGATGGCGAAGCCAGCGTTCCCGCGGTGAACAAGCAACTGCGCCAGCGCATCGGCGAGCAATTAGGAATTCGCGCGACGAAGTACACTCCCTCCGCCGCGCTTGCCCATCTCTGGCGGTAGATCCTGGAATGTCCGAGCCGGTTCATATCGCCGCCATCGATGCCGGTTCCAACGCGGTGCGCTTGTCCGTGGCGCGCGCTTATTCCGCGCTGGATATCGAACCCATCCACGTGGAACGCTACCCGCTGCGTCTGGGAGAGAGCGTTTTCGTGCGGCACCGCTTTAGCGAAGAGATTTTCAAGAAAGCGGCGAAAGCCTTCCGGCATTTCCGCGAATTGATGGATGAATTCGGCGTCACGCGGTATCGCGCGGTAGCCACGAGCGCCACGCGTGAAGCGCGAAACCGCAAGGCGTTTGTGCGTGGCATCAAACAGAAATCGGGGATCAGGCTGGAAGTGATAAGTGCGGCGGAGGAATCGCGCCTTGGCAGGGAAGCGGTGCTGGCCGCGCTGGGACCGGAGACGCCGCCCCGCTGCATCGCGGATCTAGGCGGCGGAAGCCTGGAGATCAGCATCCTGCGGGACCACACCGTCGAGCAGGGCGCGCAATTGCCGGTGGGCACGGTGCGGTTGATGACCACGCTGGAACTTCCTGGCGTGATTCGTCCGGCGGATGCGGAGCAGGTACGCAGGTACGTGCGCGCGCTGCTGGATTCGAAATTGGCGCCGCGACCGAATCTGGGAGAGAGCATTGCTGTGGCTCTGGGGGGAAACGCGGAAACTCTGGCGAATGTCGCGCCGGGACCGCGCCAACACGGGCTGCAGACGATGGAGCTATCGCTTTTGCGCGCGCGGCTGCCAGACATTCTCAGGCGAGACGTGCGCGAGCGCATGAAGGCTTATGCGGTGCGGCGTGACCGCGCCGACGTGATGGCCGTCGCTGCCATCACGTTTCTTACGCTGGGCCGTTACTTGAACTTGCGCACGTTTGCGCTCCCCGGCGTTGGCGTGCGCGAAGGGCTGCTGCAAGAGATCGCGCGGGAAGCGTTCTCCCGCAAGGAACCCCACCGGTACAACGCCGCAGCGCGCCAGTTGCTTGTGGGAACCCGGAGTTTTGCGCGGCGGCTTGGATACGAACAGCAGCATGCGGAACACGTGCGCGAACTGAGTATCCAACTGTTCGATCAGTTGCAGCCGGTACATCATATGCTGGCGCACTCGCGAGTGCTGCTGGAGGCCGGCGCGCTCTTGCACGATACCGGGCACATGATCAGCCACCGCGGACATCACAAACATGGAGAATACCTGGCGCTGAACGGGGATATACCGGGGTTGGAAGGCCGCGACCGCGCCATCGCGGCGGCACTGGTTCGCTATCACAATCGAAAGTCGGAGCCCGCGGGGCATCACACCGCCTATTCTTCGCTGAACAACGCGGACAAGCGCGTCATACGGAGACTTGCGGCGATACTGCGAATCGCCGAGGCTCTCGATCATTCACACCGGCAACGCGTGGTGAAGATCCGCGCTTCCTTTCAGCGCGGCGCGGTGGGATTGCAGGTGCACGCACGCGGTGATGCGAAGGAAGACCTGCGAGACGCCAATCGCAGCGCGGAGCTCTTTGAGAAAGAATTTCACGTGAGGCTCTATTTCCGGCAGTCGCCCGTGAGTTGAGAGTTCACGGTTGAAAGTTGACAGTCAGGGGAAAATGCTCTGGGGGATTTGTGAATTGTTGCTCGCAGCGTTTCTAAATGTCCGCCAGAGAGGGAATCATGCAGCTCTATATTGTTCGCCACGGCATCGCCATTAACCGCGAGGATCCAAAGTGCCCTCCCGACCCGGAACGGTATCTGACCGAAGAAGGCGCCGAAAAGACCAAACAGGTGGCGAAAGGTGTGGCGGCGCTCAGAGTGACGGCGGATCTTTTTCTGACGAGTCCGTACCTGCGAGCGACGCAGACGGCGGAAATTTTTGCGAGTGCCCTGGAGTATGCCAAGCAGAAAATTCGGCGAACGGACTTGCTGTTGCCGGGAGCGGAGCCATCGCTGTTTTTTCGGGAGCTTGCCAAGGACAAGCAGGTGTCCACGGTCTTTCTTTTTGGGCATGCACCGCAACTCGACGACGTCATCGCCACGGCGCTCGGCTCGAAAAAACACCTGACGGCGTTGAAAAAAGCGGGCGTGGCTTTCGTGGAGTTGAAACGCCTCTCGCCGCCGATTGGCGAACTCGTGTGGCTGGCGACTCCGAAGTTGCTGCGGCGGGCTGGGAAGTAGTCCAGTCATTCGGAATGCGTCGGCGATAGCTCGATCACGAATTCGCTCAATCGGAAGCGATGACCGAGAATTCCGGAACTTGCCGGGGCGTCAGGGCGACGACCTTTTCAGGTTTAGCGGTGGCCTTCACGATCAAGGGCATGCGCAGATACTCTTCCAACAGATGCTTGCCCGCAGCAAGGCGAGCGGCAGTCTCGACATCATCTGCCAGGCCGGGAACACGCAGAACGATGGCGTCGGTGGATTTTTCGGCGCGGAGCCCCGCGCCGCTCGCCACACCGCACCTGCGAAGCGCGCGCGCCAGCCGCAAAACGCCGGCCAGGGCGCGGACGCTATTTTGCTGCTCCGCTGAAAGTTTGGAAAAAGGACCGTTCTTCGCCCGAGGTTCGGCACCGCGATGGTAACGGACCGCAAGAGCGAGGAGTTCCCAATCTTCGTTGCTCCATCCGGGAGGAATGGTGAGAGCAAGAAGGAACTTGCGCGCGGCTCTTTGAGGCGAGTTGCCGGCGTCCGCATCGCCAACCCCATGCAAGCGAGCCGCAGCAAGTAAAACCCGGCGAAGAGAGGCGTCGCTGAACGCGGGAGCGGAGTCCGTGCGCTTCAATGCGTCGAAAAGGGCGACGGCGATGCGGGAGGTTTGCGAAGTGCGGCGCACGTGGGGATCAACAGCGCGGGCCGTGGCGCGCAAGCGGGCCAGAGCGGCGGCTTCGACGCGGCCATTCGTCGGAAGCCCGGAACGCCAGATGTTCCAAAGGCTGGTTTTGCCGAGAGTGAGCTGGCGATAGGTTTCGATGCGTTCGAGCCGCTCGCGCCCGACGATTTCCTGCCAGAGTTTGAGGGAGTCTTCGGTTTCGAGGAAGTCGGACTTCCTGACGACTTCGGCAAGGACGTCGAGATCGTGAACCTCGCCGAGCATGTCCTGGAGACGCTTGAGATTGTCGCCCCAGGCGGCATAATGCTCGGGCAAAAGGTTCTCGACGGTGTAGCGGAAGCGCTTCAGTCCAATACGCATCGCGTGCCAGGGTTTGGATTTTTCCGTGCGCAGGGCTTTGGCGTGAAGATCCCTGGCGGTTTCGAATCGTTCGAGCGCCAGGCATTCGGCGGCGAGACTCCCAGCCGGCACGAGGCGAGAGCGTTGGCGCAGAGCGCGCTCGAGGCGCTTCCAGGATTTTTGATCGAATTTGTCCGCCACGCGGAGCGCGTTCTCTCGCAGACTCGGTTCGTTCGATTCGAACGCAGTTTGCAGATGCGTGCGGACAGGGTCGGTTTCGGGAACGAGCTTCTTTACCCACTCGTCCATTACTTGAGCATCGCGAAGCGCGCCGAGCCCGCGAAAGAGTTTGCGCGCGACCTTGCGCATGGCCGGCCAGGCGGGGTCGGGGTCCACCTCTTCCATCACCGCCGCGACGGACCGGCAGCGGCGAATGGCCACGCGAAGATCGTGGACGGCATCCGTGTCGGGAGACGAGCGGAGATTTTCCATTTCCTTGATAACGCGGTCCATCCAAAAGGAAAGACCGCGCTGCTCCGGGCGGGAACCGGAGGAAAGCGTTGTGACGGTAGCCATGTGCAGCCTCGGAAATCCGCTCGATTGTCTCCGTTGCGCGGAAACCTCTCCCGAACGGGTCCCATAGAGTAGCCCTTGGGTGCGGCTGAGTCCAGCCGGGGGCTGTGGAAATAATCCCGGGGATGCCAGCCAGGATGATCTCCATGACGGCGGCGCTTGCTTGGCGAAGAATCCGGAGTCAGCCGCTTCTAATGCTTTCCTACTATTGCTGGCCTTTCTCTTCATAGTTAGAGTTTCGGGCACCCGGGGCTGAATATCGATCTCGTGTCGCTCGAATCGTTCGATTTTTGTGCCCGGAAGTCTACGCTTGCGCGGCGTGAATTTTTTCTGGAGAGACAAACTGTATGAGGCGATCTTGCGCACTTCTATTTCTTCTGGGGTTAGCGCTGCCCGGATTTGGCCAGAGCAACTACGCCGTCCTCACGGGTAACGTCACCGATTCGCAGCATCTCCCCGTTGCTGGGGCCGCGGTCGAGCTTACGGCCGCGAGCACAGGAGCAATTCGCCGCGTCGTCACGAACCAGCAAGGACGTTTCGAGGCGCCAGCACTCCTGCCCGATGATTACGAACTGAAAGTTGAAGCGTCCGGGTTAGCTATGGCAAAACAGTTTTTGCGGCTGGAGGTGGGCCAGAAACTTGCCGTGGATATCACGATGAGAGTTGGTTCCATCACGCAGGGCGTCAAAGTCACTGCCGGCAGCGAAGTCTTGCAAACGACCGACGCCAGCGTCGGAGAGGTGGTCGAGCCCACCTCCATTCGCGAATTGCCCCTGAACGGGCGCATGTTGATTGACCTGGTGCTCACCGTGCCCGGCGCCCACGTCGGTTTTGGCGCGCAGACGGGATCCACGAATCCTCTTTACTGGCGTCCGGGGCAACGCTCGGCCGTGGTGATCGGCGGCAGCCGCCCGAATGCGAACTTTTTCCTGCTGGACGGCGCCACAAACACCGATCCCACCTTCAATACGCAGAACTTGAGCCCTTCTCCCGACGCGGTCAAGGAATTTCAAGTGGAAACGAGCGGCTATACCGCCGATATGGGAGGCGCCGGCGGCGGCCAGATCAATATCGTCACGCATTCCGGCTCCAGCCAATACCACGGGACGATTTACGAATTTCTCCGCAACGGCGCAATGGATGCCAGCACCTTCGCGTCGATGGGAAACAATCACCTGGTGCAGAATAATTTCGGTGCCTCATTCGGCGGCCCGCTCATCGGAAAGAAAACTTTTCTCTTCGTCAACTATGAGGGCTTGCGCCTGGCGCAAGCAGACGCCCAGGTTTTGACCGTCCCCACGCAAGACGAAATCAAGGGTGATTTCAGCACGAGCAACGTCGAAATCTTCGATCCAACTACCGCCGTCAAGAATCCGAATTACAACCCGAGTCTGCCGACCGGGCCCTCGAATTTTCCGTATACTCGCTCGCAGTTTAACAACAATCAAATTCCATCGGGCAGGATCAATCCGCTTCTGGAAAGCTTTCTGCTGCAATATCTGCCTCCGCCGAACATGATGATGATGGCGGGCGCCTCGGATTCCAACAATTACCTCGACGTCCGCACCGAAAACCACATTCAGGACCAGGGCACGTCTCGCGTGGACCATAATTTCTCAAACGGAGATACTCTTTTGGCGCGGTACTCTGCCGGCGGCGAAAATGGCTTCTCCCCGAGCAGCGGCATGACCTCCACGACGGAAAACCTGCCGGGTTTTGGCGTGAACTTCAATAATCTGTCCCAGCAGGCCGTGGGGTCGTGGAACCACATTTTTGCGAGCAACAGAGTCAACACCGCCTCGCTTGCGCTTTCGCGCCTTTCGATGGACCGCACTTCACAGAATGACGGAACCAACGATATCGTTAGCGCGCTGGGCATTCAGGGAATCGGGTTCGGAGGCAAGAACGCCTGGGGTTCCCCGTGGTTCGCCGTCCAGGGATACACGGGAATCGGTGACACTTTTGCCGCAACGCCCATGCATGCCTGGGACACCACGATTGAAGTCCGGGATACCTATGCGTGGCAGCGCGGCCGCCACGGCATGAAATTCGGCGGCGAGTTCCACCGTTATGTCTGGCCGATGTGGGGATTCTTCCAGAATCGTGGCTACTACCAGTACACCACGGGTTACACAACTGAATTTGGTTTCAATGACGGCAGCGGCTCCGGACTGGCCAGCACGCTGCTTAGCCTGCCCGCCGTGAAACAGCGACAGGCTGGCATACCGCAAATGGATTTGCGCGCCTGGGGAACGGCGGCATTCGCTGAAGATAGTTGGCAGGTGACGCCCACGACGACTCTCAACCTCGGCCTCCGTTATGAGTACACCAGCCCTCTCTATGATAAAGACAACACCAACACGAACCTGATTTTTAACAACGGCGTTCCTTCCGTTTTCATCGGCGGCCAGTTGGGTTATCCGCGAGGGCTGATGTATGCCAACAAACACAACTTCGCACCGCGCGTGGGAATTGCCAGGAACCTTCCAAGTGCTGGCCTCGTCTTCCATGCGGCCTATGGAATCTTTTTCACGCCGGTAGATCTGAACACGTGGTGCAACCAGCGGCACAACGTCCCGTATGTTTTTCCCGAAACGCAGCAAGCCGACAACTTCACGCCGCCAGCCGCGCTCTTCAACACCGGCATGAACTTCGGCACTCCTGTTCTTGGCACGGGCACTCTAACGCCCACCACCGTGAGCTTCACCGCCTTTGATTCCCACGCTCCTGTGCAGTACGTCCAGCAATGGAACGGCTCGGTGCAAAAGAGCTTCGGGCAAAACACCTCTCTGGAAGTCGGCTACATCGGCTCACGCGGGTTCCACCTGCAAAGAGCGCACCTGATCAACAACACTCTTCCCGGACCGGGCCCTCTTGGCCCGCGGCGTCCCTTCAAGACGCTCACTTTTGTGCCGGGCACGGTGTTGACGCCGAGCAGCACCACCGCCGTCGTGCAGAGTCAAACTTTCCCGGTCAGCACCATCAATTTGTTGGAGAACACGGCGCAGAGTTGGTACGACGCGGGCTACCTGAATGTGCGCCGCCGTTATTCGCACGGGATCAGCTTTCTGGCCAACTATACTTTTGCCAAAAATCTGACCAATGCACCGGACTTCCGTTCTCCTATGGACGAATCGTCCATCCCACAAGACAATAGGAATCTCAACGCCGAAAAAGGTCCAGGCTGCGACGTCCGCAATCGCCTCTCCCTGAGCAGCGTTTACGATATTCCTGCTTTCCGGGGCCAGGACTGGGTTCGCCTGGTAACCCAAGACTGGCATTTGTCGATCATCTACCAGGTCCAATCGGGAATGCCCTTTACGATATCGGTCTTCGGAGATACAGCGAACTCCGGGACCGTGCTGGGGGAAAATCCGATCCGCGCCAACCTAACGGGCCAGCCCGTATTTGGCCCGGGCACGCACACCGCCGTGGAGTGGTTTAATCCCGCCGCATTCGCTGCGCCTCCAGCGTTTACGTACGGTAATGCAGGCCGTAACTCCGTGTATGGCCCGCCGATGCAAACGCTGGACTTCGCGCTGGCGCGAGCCTTTCGCGTCAGCGAGAGAACCAATTTGCAGTTCCGGGCCGAAGCATTCAACGCGCTGAATAAGGTGAACCTGGGCACGCCGAACCGCTACGTCAACACCCCGCAGTTCGGAACGATCACCATGGCGATGACGCCGGGACGCGAAATGCAGTTGAGCGCCAGGCTTTCTTTCTAGCTCCGGGAAATTACAGGCCACTGCGACGCGATGCCTTGAGTGGAGGGCGCGGGCGTGCTATTTTGAGTTGTTGCCCCGGAGTGGCGGAACTGGCAGACGCGCTGGACTCAAAATCCAGTGGTACTTAGTACCGTGTGGGTTCGACCCCCTCCTCCGGGATGCCTATCTTCTCAATCCTTCGTGAATACTGCGACTTCCGCGTTTTACAAGGCCTTTTGTTGATTCAGGTCTGCAAAGCTCTGCAACGGAGTGAAGTGAAAATCGCGTTTTTGGGGCCGCATTGGATACACTGGATCAGTGGCACAGCCGTGGACCAGGTATTCCTTTGGGAGAATTTCTTGTGCTTCTACAACGATGCTACCTGTGTCTGGGCTGGGTTGAAGGCTTCGCAGATGGATTCACTGCGCATGAGGAGCTGCTAAGCAACCGTGCAAAAACAGCTTCACATCTGGGGTGAGATCGTGTAGTTCCATTTTGGTAGGACACGCTTCTGCGGGATCGAGATTTGCGCGAGATCGCGTTTTGAGATTTTGACGCCAGTTGGGTAGTAGGTGGTGTCCAGGCGTGCGGTCACTTTCAAGCCGGTGGTGGTTGTGGTGGTTCGGATAAACTTTAGGGCTTTCTCATAACTGTCCAGAGGTTCGGTTTCCCAGTTTCTGCTGATCTGGCTGAACAGGCGATGCTCGATGGGATTCCATTTAGAAGCACCGGATGGGTAGTGAGAAACGGTGATGCGCAGTCCCAGGCCATCGCACAGTTGCCGTTGAATTTCTTGCTTCCAGGCGCCGCGCTGTGCCCCATTGCTGCCGCCGGTATCAGCCAGGATGAGGATGTGGCGGGATTGATTTCCTGTGGCCATCTTTCAAGTGTTCATCGGATGGACAATTACAGTGTTCACCGGATGGACAGTTACTCTGAATTGGTTAGTGTGCAATGCCATACCCGGATCGGCTTTCCCCTGGGTAAGTACGCCTTGTAGGCCCCTAACTCATTGTGTCTCGGTTACCTGAAAGACTTAGAACAAATCGGGAGGATCTATGAAAAGGTCACTAAAGTGCGTCACAGCGGCGCTCCTGGTGCTCTTCGGGTTCGCGCTGCTTGCAGCCAGTGTCCATGCCCAATCCACTTTCGTATACACCAACAACAATGACATCCCAAATACTGTTACCGGTTTCTCCGTTGGACTTGGCGGAACCTTAACAATGGTCCCGGGTTCGCCTTTCCTGACCGGGGGAGAGGGGGTTGGCTTCTACTTCGCTTCGAACACCGCTACGGTCACCATTAGGAAAAAACTCCTTTATGTTTCCAACAACGGAACCAATAACATCAGCGGTTTCTCTATCAATACCACCACTGGGGCTTTGACGCCTGTTCTAGGCTCGCCGTTCGCGACGGGCGGATCAGGCATTTTTGGCATTTCGTTGGCGGTGACTCCCAATGGCAAATTCGTGTACGCCGGGAATGCTGGGTCCGGCGACATCTCGGCATTCAGCGTTGGGTCGAATGGAGCGCTCACGCCCATCGTAGGCTCTCCTTTCTTTGTAGGGGATGCGCCGGACGGCATCAAGGTATCGCCCAACGGCAAGTTCCTGGGCGTTGCTCTACCGTTCTCAGACTCCGTGGCCATGTTCCACATTGGCTCCAATGGTGCGCTCGCGTCCGTCCCTGGTTCGCCTTTCCCCCAGGGAGGTACTGCTGGTGGGGACCAAACTGCTTACGTGGATATGAGTTGCAAGTCTAATCTACTCTTTGCCGCTATTTCTAACTCTACCGAAACCGAAGTGGGCGTATCAACTATTGCGTCCAGTGGCGCCTTAAGTCCGATCGCAGCCTCCCCGTTTACCTTCGTCCCTGGCGTCAATTCCAATGTGGGCATACTCAGCCCGAAGAACCAGTGGCTATTTGTCAGCAACCAGGACAGCAACACTATTACGTCGCTAGACGTAGGAGCGAATGGCAGCCTGGCGCAGGTAAGTGGGTCGCCATTTCTCGATTCAGGGGCATTGACTCCCAGCGGCATGGCCACGAATGCGGAAGGTACTTTGCTCTACGTAGCTAATGGTGACAACACGGTGACGGGCTTCAGCATCGACAACAGCAACGGTTCTCTGTCTCCGGTGCCGGGTTCTCCTTTCCTCACAGGTGGCGCTGGTATCTTGAGCTCCCTTACGACGTTCCCGGCTAAACGGGTTGAGGGTGAGGGCAACGAGAATGGTGATGATGGGCATAAGGGTCACTTCCGTTTCGAGGCCGAACGTGAGTGCGAAGCTTCGAGCGGGATGGACTTTGAGGAAAGTGACAGCGGCAAAGGAATGAAAGGCAGCGTGAACGCTTATACCGCCGTAGGGAACACGGCCACTATCACAGGCGTAGGAACCCTGCTCGACGGTACCCCGGTCCACTACACCGCAATTGTTCTGGGCAATGCCCCGGTGATTGGAGCGAACCGCTTCGCCATTAGCTGGGTTACCTCCACAGGTTCAGTCTTCCACACGTCGGGAGCACTGACGGACGGCTATATCGTAGTTCACGCGCAGTAGGTACAACGGGAGTTGTTCGGTTGTTCTCAACTAAAGAACATCTTCCACAAAGAGGTCGTCTTGTATTGAAGGGGTCCTAGCAGCTAGGCACTCTTACGGGAGTCTAGGACCCGTTTCAACGTCCAGGTTCAGTAATTTACGTTGCTCCCAGTTGCGTTGAGATGGCCTCATTTGCAGGTCAAAGTGCACCAACCAACACTCATCCGTACCTCGAAGCCTGTCCCTCGCCAAAATGTTATCTGGCCCAAATGCCTTTGAAATCAGTGACATTTAAGAAGATGAAACTGAGGCCCAGCAAAACCAGGCGATCGGGTTGAAACCGCATGAATGGGCATAATAAACATGGCACAATAATCGGCTGTGGTTCGACCCCCTCCTCCGGGACCACCTTCCGATCTCCAAGACAGCGCGGAAACCCTGGACCGGGTGTCAAACGTGGGAAGCCAGTAAAATAGAGTGTGTTTCAAGCATTTAAACGGTTTAATATAGGTCCGCCCGGCCTTAGAGACGCGTTGTTCTCGATCGCCAATTCGAAGTAGCCGAACCTCGAAGGAGCCTCATGCCGCTCTTGCGTTCGTCGTACGTCTGCGTTTTTGCACTGTGCGCTATTCTCCGCCCCAGCAGCTATGCCGCTGATACGCCGAGTGAGCGTCCAGAGCGAACGTATCTGCACAAGAATTGGCAGATTCAGTCGTCGTGCGAGGTAAAGGCCGCGGGCGAGCAAATTTCCTCGGCCGGGTTCGACGCGAAGGGCTGGCACAAGGCAGACGTTCCGGCAACGGTGGTGGGCGCACTGATTACCGATAAGACGTATCCGGATCCGTTCTGGGCGAACAATCTACGATCCTATCCGGGAATGTTTCCTTCCAACAAGGAGCTCTTTGCCAATCACGACATGCCGGAGGGGAGCCCGTTTCGTTGCTCGTGGTGGTTTCGCACGGAGTTCAATTTGCCAGCCAACTATCAGAACAAGAAGGCCTGGCTGAATTTCCTGGGAATTAACTATCGCGCGAATCTCTGGGTCAATGGAAAAAAGGTCGCCGACAAGACCGAGGTTGCCGGCGCCTACCGAACCTTTGAATTCAATGTCAGCGAGTTCGTTCAAGCAGGCAAGCGTAACGCCATCGCCGTGGAGGTCTTCGCGCCGGAGAAAGACGACCTCGAGATCACCTGGGTGGATTGGAATCCCACTCCCCCGGACAAAATGATGGGTGTCTGGCGGGAAGTATTTTTGGCGCAGAGCGGAGAAGTTGCACTGAGAAACCCGTTCGTCGCTTCCAGGCTGGGGCCGGGATACGAGACTGCCGAGATCACGGTCAGCGCCGAATTGCAAAATACCTCTACCGCTCCGGTAAAAGGGAGCCTGCACGCGCGACTGCAAGGGTTTGAATTACAACAGGACGTGGAGCTTGCTGGCGGAGAAGCCAGGATTGTAAGATTTTCGCCGGCGCAATCCCCAAAACTCAAACTGGAGCATCCGCAGCTCTGGTGGCCCTATCAAATGGGCACGCCCACTCTCCACACCGCAACGCTCTACTTTGAAAGCGGCAAGCGCGTTTCGGATCGGGCGGAGGTCATCTTTGGCATTCGCGAAGTTACTTCGGAGCTCACGGCCAAGGGCCATCGCCTCTTTAAGGTCAATGGCCGGAAAGTGCTCATTCGCGGCGCCGCCTGGGACGAGGACATGTTTCTTCGATGGTCCTCCGCTCGGCTGGACGCTGACCTTGCCTATGTTCGTGACATGGGCTTGAATACCATTCGCCTTGAAGGCCACCTTGATCGCGATGAATTCTTTGAGAAGACGGATCGGCTGGGCATACTCGTCATGCCCGGTTGGTCCTGCTGCGACGCCTGGGAGCGCTGGGACGATTGGAAAGGCGATCAGAAGCGCGTGGCCGCCGCCTCGCTCACCAGTCAGATCTCCCGTTTGCGCAATCATGCGAGCGTCTTCGTCTGGCTCTATGGTAGCGACGGCCCGCCTCCTGCGGATGTCGAGCAGATGTACCTCGGAATTCTGGAAAAACTCGAATGGCCGAATCCCTCGCTCTCTTCTGCCTCAGAAACGCCCACGAAAGTTACCGGCAATTCCGGCTTAAAGATGACCGGCCCGTACGAATATGTTCCGCCTGTCTATTGGCTAGCAGACACGGAAGCAGGAGGCGCCTACGGCTACAATACGGAGACAAGTCCGGGGCCGGCGATTCCGACGCGAGAATCGCTGGAGAGATTCATCCCGAAGGATCATCTTTGGCCGATCGATGACGTTTGGAATTATCACGCTGGCGGCGAGCGTTTCACGACGGTCGATGTTTTCACCGATGGTTTAAACCGGCGCTACGGACAGGCGTCGTCGCTCGAAGATTACGAGCGCAAAGCGCAGGCAATGACCTACGACGGGCAACGCGCCATGTTTGAGGCCTACGCGCGGAACAAATACACTTCCACGGGTGTGATTCAGTGGATGCTGAACAACGCGTGGCCTTCCCTGATCTGGCATCTCTACGATTACTACCTCGTGCCGGCGGGTGGTTACTTCGGCACGAAAAAAGCTTGTGAGCCGGTCCATGTGCAGTATTCATACGACGACAACTCCGTCGCGGTGATCAACGGAACTTATGAGTCAATCAAAGGTACGAAAGTCAGCGCGAAAATCTACAGCATCGATGCGAAGGAAAAAGCTTCCCGCGAGGCGACACTTGATTTGGGGGCGGACAGCAGCACGAAGGCGTTCGATCTCCCAACGCCGGATGGATTGACGCCAACCTATTTCCTGAAGCTCGAGCTCCGTGGTGCGGATGGAAAGCTGGTCAGTGAGAATTTCTATTGGTTGTCGACAAGAGCGGACGTGCTCGACTGGGCCAAGCGAACCGACACGGTTTACACCCCGCAGAAGGAATTTGGAGACCTCACCGGGCTGAACAGCCTTCCCAAAGCAAAAGTGGCGATCACCAAAACAGTGCACGTGAGCGGAGGCAACTCCATGCTCGCGGTGGCCGCCGTGAACAACAGCAACAGTGTCGCGTTCATGGTTCATCCTCGGCTCACACGCGGCAAAGGCGGGGAGGATGTCACGCCAGTTTTCTGGAGCGATAACTATTTCTCATTGCTGCCGGGCGAGAAAAAGTCCGTCACCGTGAGATTTGATTCCTCCTCACTTCACGGCGCGGCACCGGAACTGGTGGTAGAGGGCTGGAACGTGGAGCGGATGGCGCACTAGTCGAGGAGCAATGCGGGTGCCAGCGCTTTCCCGATCTGGCGGGCGACATCCAGTTGGACATCGAAAACGTCGCTCAAATCCCGGTCATACGTGGCCGACCACAGATGGGTTTGGTCCCGCGCCGCAATCAACTGGCCGGTAATGCGAATGCGCTGGCCATCGCAGCGCACGCTTCCCTCAAGCACGCAGTCGACATGCAACTCCGCAGCAATTTCTCCAATGGATTTCTTCGTGGCCTTGTATTGGACGGCGGAAGTTCGCGCGATCACGCCCAGTCGCTTGGGGTTGAGCTGTCCGAGATGCGAGATCATCTCCTCCGTCAGCCCCTCCACAAAGTATTCCTGCTCGCAATCACCACACAAATTCTCGAAGGGAAGGAAGAGGAGCATTCTCTTGGCTGCCGCAGCGGCCTTCCCGGGCTTAACCACAGAAGCAATGAAACGATATCCAAGCCGGGGGAGAGTTTCGATGAAACGGGGACTCCGCGCGGAGTCTCCCAGTAAATCGCGAAGTTTATTGACGGCGGTGTTCAGCCCGTGCTCGTAACCAACAACCGCATCGGGCCAAAGTTTTTCGCGGAGCGCTCTCCGCGTTACAACATGCCCGGCACGCTCCAGTAACAGTTCCAGAATTTGAAAGGGCTTTTCTTCCAGCCGGATGCGCATTCCATGCTTGCGAAGTTCGTGCGAGTGGAGATTGACTTCAAATGTGCCGAAACGCACGATCTGGGCCGCACTCTGAGCATCGTTCATTGGTCGTTCGCGGTGGCTTGCCCGGCGCCGACGCAGGGTTGCCGGCTGGTCCTATTCGTTTTGATTGACCTTTTCTCGTAAGTCTTAACTACCGAGTGGTCTGTACGTGGATAAAGACTTGTCCTTCCGCTGATTTATTCCCGGCGAACTTTTGCCATCTAAGCAGAGAGAACATTTAGGCAAACGTCGTAACGGCTGCCTTAACTCAAAGAGGACCACCCGGCAATTATGAGTCCACATTCACCGACCACCTCAAGGCCATCGCCTTTACAGCGGGATTCCACTTTGCCTTCATCGAGCAAGGTGGCACTAGCCTTTATCCGGCGCCGGCACAGCGCGTCACCAACCTAGAAGTCTTGAGAATTCTGCTGAGCATCGGCCCCAGCGCGACCATGCACTTCCAGACCTGGCAGGACAAAGCCGGCAATTCCACTCCCTTGACGGACGTCGATCCTGTGAACAACTCGACCGTTACCTTTTCCACGTTGAGCGCTGCCCAGGGCAAGATAGATCCAGAATCCTTGAACGGGGACACCTTGCAGTCCAACTTGATCATGCCCGAGCCAACCCACTTCCTGGACCAGAACCTCGGCCCGGTGGCCATCATTCGCCCGACTTCAATAGCTTTAGGTGGGGCAGTCGCGTCTGTCCAGTCGTTTGTGACGGACGGGCTTTTCATTAATCCCAAGACCAAGAAAAGTGACACCGGGATCATCCAAAAGCACATGCAACTGGCGGAAGAAGCTGATGAGGCTCGCCGCCGCTCTAGCCTGTACCCCAGGCAGCAGTTAGCTGGCTCATCCTAAGCGCGCTCTCGAAGCCTGCGGGCCCAAACATCTCTGGTTTGGGCCCCTATCATTATTCTTCAGGATGCTGCTGCCCCGGCGCGACCGTCGGGGCGAGCTGCCTTCCGGTCTATACTCCTCTCCCACTGAATGTCGGGCTCTCCGCGACTGGCCGGGCGCAACCATTCATCGCGTATCCCTCATCCAATGCCGTAGAATTGCAGTGTAGCTTTTGGGCGCGGGAAACAAGTCTGGAGATCTGCGGGATTCGTGATTTCCGAGTGTGAGAGGGAATAATGAAGAGAGTGAAGCATTTCTTGGCGGCAGTCCTGCTGGGGCTGTTTTTTGTAGGCGTAGCGGCGGCGGATACTTTGGAATTGAAAGATGGCCGGGTTTTGAAAGGGAAGTATCTCGGCGGCACGCAAGCGGTGTTGCGCTACGAGATTAACGGGGAAGTTCAGACTTTCAACACAACGGACATAGTGGCGCTGACGTTTACCGCCAATTCAAGAAGCACTGCCCCAGCGATGGCTCCCACCGCCGCTGCTCCTGTCGCGGCGAACTCCCTGGCTCCGACGGCTCCCGGTGGCGAGGTTACCATCCCCGCGGGGCAATCTTTGCTCGTGCGCATGATCGACGGCGTGGACTCCTCAAAAAACCACGTGGGTGACGTATTCCATGCAAGCCTGGAGACCGACCTGACCGTTGGAAATTCCGTGGTGGCGCGGAAGGGCACCGATGTTTATGGGCGCTTGGCCGAGGCTAAGGAGGCTGGCCACATAGCCGGCAGCGCCGAGCTGCAGCTCGAACTGACGCGCATCGTGATCGATGGCAAGGACTATCCGGTCGTCAGCAGCGATTACACCCTGCAAGGCAAAGGGCGCGGCGCGAACACCGCGAAGAAAGTGGGCGGTGGCGCGGTGGCGGGCGCCATCATCGGCGCGATTGCCGGCGGCGGCAAGGGCGCGGCGATCGGCGCGGGTGTCGGCTCGGCGGCCGGCGCGGGCGTGCAGGTGTTCACGCGCGGTCAGCAGGTAAAAGTGCCGAGCGAGACGCTGCTGGAATTCCGCTTGCAGCAGCCTGCAACGGTGGCGGCGACGCAAAGATAAGCATGATTCTCGCGGTTCCGTATTGAAGCCCGGGAGAAATCTTCAGAAAAAGACGAGCCGCGGCTCGCCTTTTTCTTTCCCTGTTCTCTTTTCCTGGGTGGGGCACTCTTCTTGGGTTTTCCTTGCCCGTTATCGGTTTGGAACCATCGGCCAGAAATTCTCCCTTGCCACCCCTGCTGTTAGTGAGTAAGATACCCCCTCAAGTGAGGAGATCATGCCAAAAGAGAAACCTAGAGTAAACATCGGAGAAGTGATCAGGACTTACCGGGGCCAGCGCAGCCTGTCGCAGGGCGACATCGAGCGCCGCACCGGGCTGCTGCGTTGTTACCTGTCGCGCGTGGAAAACGGGCACACCGTCCCGTCCCTCGAAACGCTCGCCAAAATCGCGGAAGCCATGGACATCTCATTGGCGGACTTTTTCCCCGGCACTGAAACGCCGCGCGACCGTGAGACGCAAAAAGCCCTTGGAGAGCTCTCGCAGGACGAGATTCGCTTCCTGGCGGAAATCAAAAAGTACAGCACCACGCTTTCCGATGGCGACAAGCGGCTGGTGCTGGCGATGATCCGCAAGATGGCTACCTTGATTCCACCTCCTGCGTCGAAAAAGTTAATCGTGCGCCGCCCAACTGTCTGACCGTTTTCACAATGGAATTTCGATTGCGGGACCGCGGTACTTCTGCCGCGCCCTTTTCTATTTTCGCTTTATTTGGATTTGTCAACTGCTCTGGCCGCGAATGATGCGGATGGCGTCGGGTAGGGCGGCGTCGCTCCGGCCATTGGCGCCTGCCTGGATTTCCACGCCCCGGGAGTCTTCCGGGTCGCTGCCTTCACCGGGCGCCAGGAAGAGATTGGCTTCGACGGCGTGCTGCTTGGTGTAGAGGTCGTAGTAACGGCCGCCGAGAGCGTACAGAGTCTCGTGGGTGCCGCGCTCGATGACGCTCCCCGCCTCGACGACGAGAATTTGATCGGCTCGTCGAATCGTAGAGAGCCGGTGCGCGATCACGAAGGTCGTGCGGCCGCGCATGAGGTAGCGCAGACCCTCCTGGATCAGCGCTTCCGATTCTGAATCGAGGCTGGACGTGGCTTCGTCGAGGATCAGGATGCGCGGATCGGCCAGGATGGCGCGAGCAATCGAGACGCGCTGCTTCTGGCCGCCGGAAAGCTTCACGCCGCGTTCGCCGACGACCGTGTCGTACTTGTTCTCGAAAGACTCCGCGAATTCGTCGACGCGCGCGATGTGGCAGGCGGCTAGAATTTCGTCGTCCGCGGCGGTGGGCCGGGCAAAAGCCACATTCTCCCGGATCGTTCCATCGAATAGAAAAGTTTCCTGCAACACGACGCCGAGCTGCGTGCGATACGAATCCAGCTTTACGGTCGCCAGGTCAATCCCGTCCACCAGAACTCTGCCGCTCGAGGGCACATAAAATGCCGCGATCAAGCCGATGATAGTCGATTTTCCCGCCCCGGAAGGACCAACGAGGGCCGTGACCGTTCCCGGTTCCGACCGGAAACTTACGTCGTGCAGAACTTCCTTCCGCGTATCGTAGGCGAAGCTCACGTCTTGCATCTCGACCATCCCGTTCACGCGATCGAGCGTAATCGTCCGGCCAGGCTCATCATCTTCCAGCTTCTCGTTGAGAATTTCGCGCGTGCGCTCGAGACCGGTGATGGCCTCGGTGATTTGCGTGCCGATGGCCACGATTTGAAAGACTGGCGCCACGAGAAGGCCCAGAAAGATATTGAACGCAAAAAAAGTTCCCAGCGTCATCGTGCCCGCAAGAATCTTGTGCGCGCCGAGTTCCATGATAATTGCGCTGACGATGCCCATCAGCCCAGCAGCGGAAAGACTCATCAGCGAAGTGGCCGTGAGCGTCTTCAGAACATTGTCCAGCAGGCGCTTCACGCCGCTGGCGAAGACCTCTTCCTCACGCTCTTCCGCGTGGTATCCCTTCACCACCCGAACACCGCTGAGCGACTCGGTAAGGCGCCCCGTGACTTCCGCATTGATTTTCGGCCGTGCGCGGAAAATCGGGCGAATCGTCGCAAAGGCTTTGTTGATCCCGTACCCGAAGACCAGCAGGATGGCAAACGCGACGCCGGTCATGGTCACGCTGGTGTGAATCAAGTAGACGAGCGCGATGACCGCGGTCATCAGCCCGCCGACAAATTCAACCAGCCCCGTTCCGATCAGATTGCGCACGCCTTCGACATCGCTCATGATCCGGGAAACGAGCGCGCCGGTTTTGTTGGCATCGTAGAACGAGACCGGAAGCCGGCCGACGTGCGCCTGCACCTGGCGGCGCAGTTCGGCGATCATTTTTTGCGCGGATTTGGAGAGCACTTGGGTCAGTGTGAACGACGTCAGTCCCTGAAGGACGGTCGCCGCAAGAACCGCTAGCACGATTGGCGTAAGCAGCTGGATTTGCCGCTTGCTGATGACGTTGTCCACCAGATACTTCGTGGAAGCCGGCAGCACCAATCCCGACAAGCGGTTAATGGCCATGAGCACGAAGCCCAGCGCCAGCAGCCCGCGCCTCGGCTTCATCAGCGCCCAAACGTCGGGAAGATTCTTCCACGCGTTCTTGCGTTTTTCACTTTTGGCTGGTGATTTGACGGCTGTCTCAGTGGCCATGATTGGAAGACGAACGATACCTCATGAATTTGATGCCAGCAGTGTCCGTATGACTATATTGCGAAAACGGATCGGAACCAGAAGGTATCTTCAGTCGCCCGCGGTTCCCGCGCGAGGCACGATGGCCTTGGCGGGTCGATCGAGACTCAAGACGCTGGAGATGAACTCGCTGACGGTGATGCCCAGATGGCCCCAAAGTCTCCGCTTTAGACTGGTGTAGTCCTGCGTGCCGCTGAACAGATCGCCCATCAATTGCCGGAACACCGGGCTGCGGCGCAGGAACTGAACCATGCGCGTCGTGACCGCACTGCCGAGGAAAGATCCACGATAGAAACGCCGCACGATGCGTGCCGCAAACTCCAGTTCGGCGCAGAAAGTAGCCTTTACCCACGCTGGGTACTTCTCGGGGCAGCCTTCAGCGAGCGCCCGGCCCAGTAGTTCGCCGGAACGAATGGCATAGAAAAGACCTTCGCCCGTGAGGGGATCTACCCAGGCAGCCGCATCTCCAACGAGCGCCCAGTTCTTTCCGATGACGTTTCTTTCTGAAAGCGTGCGCTCCTTCGGCGAAGGTAGGACGTGGCTATAAAACTTTGCGCCCTCCGTCTGTATACCGTGCTTCTCCACGAAGGTTTGCAGATGGCTGCGCAGTTCCGTGCTGGTATGCGACGACATGCTCCCGCAAATGCCGACCGACAGATGATCGCAGCGAGGAAACGACCAGATATAGCCTTCAAACTGCGGCAGGAACTTGATGGTGATGGAGTCGCTGGTCTGCGGCACGAAGTAACCCTGGGTCATCTCCAGTTCGTCGCGTTGCAACGCCCGTGTTTCCGGGAGCAACTGATTGCGCGCACCGGCCGCAAGAACCAGAAAATCGGCTTCCTGCCAATCGCCTTCCACGCAGTAGCGGGGCTTCGACGTAGAAGTGTCCACACTCATCACGCGGGAACGCTGCACGTTGCAGCCTGCATCTCGCGCGCGATCCAGGAGCATGCCGTTGAGCACCGTCCGCGAATAGATAACAATCGGATGGGGCATCTCAAGCGTGGCGCGATGCTCTTCGCTGCTGATCAGCTCGACGGAATTCACCAGTTTCTTGGGATAGGAATTATCGAGCAGGAATGGAAAGCACTGAATGGCCTTGTGCGTCAGCCCGCCGCCGCAGGGCTTTTCCCAAGCCAGGTGCTCGTCAAAAAGATTGACCTTGTGGCCCGCGCGTGCGAGTTGTTCACCGCACATTGCGCCGGACGGTCCGCCGCCGACGATCGCTATCTGAGCCATGGTCGTGCCTCGCTGAGAGCTTTCAATTCCGTCCCTGGGCGCGGAACCCCCGTCTTGAGTTCCTTTTGTGACGGCTCCTAAGGAGATGGCCATTAGGTGAGGGGAAAGATCACCAGGCAAAACCCGGTCTGTAGTATAGCACCGAATAGCGCCGTTGCCGCCGAGCCGGTTTCAGTACGCACCATGTCCATGCCGCTCCGCTGTATCAAATTGAACACCGCCATATACGGCGACAGGAGGCCCATGAGAATTTCCCCGTTGTGCAGAATCAAAACGCCGGCCATGAGCGCACCCCACGCGATGAGCCTCAGCGACAGCGCAAGGGCCAGCCTGCGCGCCCTTTTCCCCGGCAGCACCGGACCGAGCAGCGTCTCTTCTGCAATGAGGTAGGGGAGAAGGACGATTAGCAAAAGAGGGAAGCGCATCCACTTCGCGCCGGTCAGCCAAGCCTCGTAAATTGTCAAATCAAACCATACAGTGGCGAGAAGTAGCACCACGATTCCGGCGAATCCCGCTGCGAGCAAGCGGCGAGGGGAACTCCAGAGTGCAGGACGCACGCAACTCCAATGCACCACAACCAGCAGAACCCCAAAGAGAAGCAGGAAGCTGGCAAGATAGTCGCCCTGAAAAAGTCCAATCGCCTTCAAAGGAATCCAGAATCGCAAGAGCAGCACGATCAGCAGTGAGGCCGCGGCAAATTCCAGAAAGAGTCGTGGCACGCCGATCACCGTGCCCGTCGCGGCGATTTCTTCGCTTCCGTTCTTCCCAGCTGCCTCGCGGAGGAACGGCCCTGCGATCAGCAGCAGGCCGATGAAGCCAATGAGCGCGCCGGCAAGCGGGCGGTGCGAGGGCAACGCTCGAGCGGCAGGTAAATGCAGGAGTTGCGCCGACCATTCCTGCGAAGCGCGCACCACGGAACGGTTGAAAAGAACGCTGACGTGCGAGGCGCCCGGAATCTCCACGTATTTCACGGTCCCGTCGCTTCGCGAGGCAGCCAGGTCGGTGGCATTGCCGCGCATCGACTCCAGTTCCAGCGAGCCAATCATCACCAGAGAATGAGGGGGCAGCATCGGGGGATCGCTGAAAAGCAGCTTTTCCGCCGTCACTCCGTGTGCGGCCCGCATCGGCGCCGGCGAGATGGCGATCAAGCCCGCGACTGGAACGCGGGATGCGATTCGCTCGGCGATGGCGCCGCCCATCGAATGCCCGGCGAGAATCGTGCGATCGGGATCGATCATCCCGCGCGCGAGCAGTTCGCGAAGAAGCGCCTCACCGCACTGTTCCGCGCGCGCGGGAGAAAACGGCCCCGGCGTGCGTCCGTGTCCCGGTAAATCCGGAACGTAGCCACGAAGGCCCTGCTCGGCAAAGCCCTCCGCGAGGTACGACATGATTTTCTTGTTGGCGGAGATTCCGTGGAAAAGCAAAACCGATCCTTGTGAGCCTCCCTCTTGCTTTTCCACGATCGCGGTTTCGAGCCGGCAGCCCGCCGCGTCGATGAGAAATGTCCGCTCACGATAAGGCTTAGGGAGCGCAAGCCAGAGTCCTGCGGCGCAGAGCAGAACTCCGGCAATGGCACGAACGATCTGGCGTGATTTCATGGTGAGTCCCCGGGCCGCGGGCGCCGGACCTCCTGCGCGTGATAAACTGGTTTTTTAACAGATATCACTTTGGTTTTTCCGACCCGCATGGAGACCCTTTGAATTCGGCAGTCCTGACACTCGAGGAAGCGATTCTGCGGTTTGGCCGCAAGAAACGCAACGGCCGCCGCGTCGTCTTCACAAACGGCTGCTTTGACCTGCTTCATCCCGGGCACATTCGCAGCCTGGAACTGGCACGCGAATTGGGAGATGCGCTTGTCGTCGGACTGAATAGCGACACGAGTGTACGTCAGTTGAAGGGCGAAGGTCGCCCAGTTATTTCAGCACTCGAACGCGCGGAAATTCTCGCGGCCTTGGAATCTGTCGACGCTGTGGTGATCTTCGATGATCTGACGCCGCGCGAAGCGATCGCCGGTTTGCTCCCGGATGTCCTGGTGAAGGGTGGCGATTGGCCCGGCGACCGGATCGTGGGCCGCGAGGAAGTGGAAGCTGCCGGCGGGCGCGTCGTCTCCATACCCGTCGTGCCCGGTTATTCGACCACGGCCATTCTGCAGAAAATACGCCAAGGGGCGCGCGCCTCTCGCGCGGAATGCTGATCAACCACGCATGATACTTCCAGCCGTCCGCGAGAGATTGGAGGCCGTCCTTCGCCATGCGGCGATGGAGGGCGCGCTGGCTGCTTTGCGCTCCGGCGCCAGCCACATCTCGATCACCGGCCTGCACGATGTCGCGAAGGCTCTGTTGGCATCCTATTTGACGCGCGAATTACGGCGTCCGGCTTTTTTTGTGACCAATTCGAACCGCCGTGCCGAAGCGCTCGCGGAAACGCTGCGATTCTTCAGTGGCATTTTCCCGGGAGCGGCAGGCGGGGTCGCCACGCTCCCGGCCTGCGACAGGCTTCCCTGGGAATCGCAAAGCCCGCACCCGGACATTCTCGAACGGCGCGCGGCTACGCTCTTTCGCGTCGCGGATGGACAGATTTCCCTGGTGATCGCCCCCATTGCCGCGGCGCTCTGGCGCTATCAGGATCCGGCGGCGTATCTCTATCTCACCCGGACTTTGTCAAAAGATTCCGAAATTCCCCACGAAGAATTGATTACCCATCTAGGTTCTGTGGGCTACACCCGAACCGAAATGGTGGAGCTACCGGGACAATTCGCCGTGCGCGGCGGCATCATCGACGTGTTCTCCCCGGAAGCCGCTCGTCCTGTGCGCATTGAGTTGCTCGGCGACAGCGTTGAATCGGTGCGCGAATTCGACGCGCGCACGCAGCGGTCGATTGCGCCGGTCGTGCGCACGACGCTCTTGCCTTTGACAGAGTGGTCCGTGCCGGCGCCAGAAAAAGCGGATCTGAACGATGCCGCTTGGGAGACGCCTTCGTTCTTTGGGCCCACCGGCGAACCAGGGCCGAGCACACTCTTTGAGATGGCGGAAAGTTCGCTGCGCCCGATCGTGTTTCTCGATGAGCCGCAGACTCTGCGTGAAGCTGCGGCCAAGCATCTCGCGACTGCGACGGAAAATTACGAGCGTCACGGGCGCGCCAACTCACCCGCCGCCTCTCACTACTTCTGGTCCGAAGAGGAGTTTGTGGCAGCGCTGGAAAAAACTTCGCAAATTCATATCGAGCAGCTCGCCCTGGGTATCGGTTCCACGCCGCAGTTCGAGCTTTCCTCGCGGCCCAGCTCGCGTTTTCACGGCGATGTCGTTGCCTGCATGGGAGACGTGAAGTCCCAGCTCGCTTCCGGCGGAACGGTTTTCCTGACGGCCGCAAGCACCGGAGAGATCGAACGCTTTGCGGACATCTGCCGCGAGTATGAAGTGCCCTACGTGCTCGGCGAATCGGAAGATGCCGCCGCCGGCTTCACCGCCGAGGGCGCACACGAATCCGCGGCGATGCTGTTGATCCGCGCGCCTTTTGCGGAAGGCGTCACCTTTCCCAGCGCTCGGCTTACTCTTTTCGGCCACGCCGACCTTTTCGACGTCACGCCCACGGTCGAGCGGCCCAGCCGCAAAATCCGCACCTCCGGCTTCTTCGGCGATTTTGCCGAGTTGAAGCCCGGCGACTATGTGGTCCACGTGGATCACGGCATCGGGCAGTTCGAGGGGCTTCGCCAGATCGAATCCGGCGGGCACAGCGGCGAGTTCATGCTGCTGAAATATGCCGACGATGCGCGCCTTTACGTTCCTCTCGAACGCATGGACCTCGTTCAGAATTACCGCGTCCTCGAAGGCACGCATCCGCCGCTCGATAAACTCGGCGGCACCGTCTGGAACTCGCGCAAGACCCGCGCCCGCAAGTCCGTCGAAGACATGGCCGACCAGCTTCTCGCGCTTTACGCGCAGCGCAAGACGACGGAGGGATTTGCCTTTTCACCGGACGGCAATTTCCAGCGCGAATTCGAGGATGCCTTCGAATTCGAGGAAACCACCGACCAGGTCACGGCCATCAGCGACATCAAGCGCGACATGGAACGCGCCGAGCCCATGGACCGCCTGCTTTGCGGCGACGTCGGCTACGGCAAAACAGAAGTCGCCATGCGCGCGGCGTTCAAAACCGTAATGGACAACAAGCAGGTGGCTATTCTCGCGCCGACCACCGTGCTCACCTTCCAGCATTTCGAAACATTCAAGAAAAGATTCGCCGCTTTCCCGGCGCGTATCGAAATGCTCAGCCGCTTCCGCAGCGCCGCGGAGCAGAAAAAAATTCTCGCGGATTTGGAAGCGGGCAAGGTGGACGTGGTCATCGGCACGCATCGCCTGCTTTCGAAAGACGTGAAATTTGCCGACCTCGGTCTTCTCGTCGTCGACGAAGAGCAGCGCTTCGGCGTCGCCCACAAAGAGCGCCTCAAGGAAATGCGCAAAAATGTGGACGCGCTCGCGCTCTCCGCCACACCCATTCCACGCACTTTGCACATGTCGCTCGTTGGTCTTCGCGACATGTCCGTCATCGAAACGCCTCCGCGCGACCGTCTGGCCATTCAAACCGTCGTCGCCCCCTTTCAGGAAGAGCTCGTGCAGAGCGCCATCGAAACCGAACTTGCTCGCGACGGCCAGGTCTTCTTCATTCACAATCGCGTCGAATCGATTTATTCGCTCGGAGCCATGGTGACCAAGCTGGTCCCCAAGGCTCGCGTAGTCGTGGCCCACGGCCAGATGGCCGAAAAAGAGCTCGAGAGCGTGATGTTGAAATTCATCCGCGATGAAGCGGACGTGCTAGTGGCGACGACCATCGTCGAGAACGGTCTGGACATCCCGCGCGCCAACACCATCTTGATCAACCGTGCCGACCGCCTGGGGCTGGCGGAGCTCTACCAGTTACGCGGCCGCGTCGGTCGTTCCGCCCAGCGCGCCTACGCCTATCTCCTTGTCCCGGCGGACACTTCGCTCTCCGACATTGCTCGCAAACGCCTCGCCGCCATGAAGGAATTCAGCGAACTGGGCGCCGGATTCCGCATCGCCGCACTCGATCTCGAGCTTCGCGGCGCCGGCAACATGCTCGGCCGCCAGCAACACGGCCACATCGAGGCGATTGGCTTCGATATGTATTGCCAGATGTTGGAGCGCGCCGTTTCAAAACTGAAGGGCGAAGAAGTCGCCCCGGACCTGCGCACCACGCTCAGCCTGGGCTTTGACGTGCGCATCCCGCAGGACTACATCCCCAGCGAGAACCTTCGGCTGCGCACCTACAAACGCATCTCCTCGATCGCCTCCGAAGAAGACAAGCTGGACGTCCGCAAAGAGCTCGAAGACCGCTTTGGCACACCGCCTTCCTCCGTAGAAAACCTTTTGGAATACGCCGCCCTCAAATCCATGTGTGAACGATTGCGGATCTCCGCCGTAGAGCGCCAGGGGACCCGCATCGCGGTAAGGTTCCATCCCGAGACAATGCTGGACCCGGCCAAACTGGTCTCCGTGGTACGCTCTCGTACAGGCATCAAACTCGACCCCAGCGGCGTCCTCTGGATGGAGGTCAAACGGGGGGAATCGATCCCTGCTGCTTTGAGAAACGTATTGCTCGGCCTTCAGGGGCAGGGCTAAACTTTAGAGGTGAGGGAATTGATGCGAAAACTTGCCGTAATCGCGGCGCTCTGCGCCGCTCTGCCGCTCGCGGCACAAGACAAGCCGCAAGGTTCTCAGCCGAAACCAGCGGCGGGTTCCACTCTTGAGAAGCCGGGGATGGCGGCGCCCGACGCAAAATCCGAAAAGCCTGCGAAACCCGCCGCTGCCAAAACGGCTAATCTGGATAGCGGAAAAACCGTCGAGGAGATTATTGCGCGCGTCAACAATGAAATCATCACCCGCTCGGAGTACAACAAAGCGCGCCAGACCGCCGAAGAAGAAGCCAAGTCCGAATGCCAGAACCGTTGCACGCCGGAACAGTTGCAGATAGACATCGAAGACCGCCAGAAAAACACGCTGCGCGATCTCGTCGACCAATCCCTTCTCGTGCAGCGTGCCAAGGACATGGGCGTGAGCGTCGAGCCGGAACTTATTAAGAAGCTCGATGCCATCCGCACGGAAAACAAGCTGCCCAGCATGGAGGAGCTCGAAAAGGCGGTTTCCGGGCAGGGAATGAACTGGGAGGATTTCAAAAACAACATTCGCAGCACTCTGCTGACGCAGCGCGTGATCAGCAGCGAGGTCGGGTCGCACATCACCATCAGCGATGAGGAAGTGACGAAGTATTACGAAGCGCACAAGACCGAATTCGTGCGCCCGGAGCAGGTGGCGCTGCGGGAGATCGTGATTAGCACCGAAGGGAAGAAGCCGGAAGATCTCCCCGACCTGAAAAAGAAGGCGGAGACCGCTCTCAAGCGCGTCCAGGACGGCGAGGACTTCGGCGAAATCGCCAAGCGGCTTTCCGATGGCAGCACCAAGAGCCAGGGCGGCTTTCTCGGCATCTACAAGCGCGGAGAGCTCTCCAGGGAACTCGAAGACAAAGTCTTCAAGATGAAGCGCAAGGAATTGACCGAAGTCATGGAAACCAAGCAGGGCTTCCTGGTTCTCGAGGTCCTGGAGCACTACGACGAAGGCGAACAATCACTCGCCAAAGTCAAAAATGAAATCATGGACAAGCTCTACGGCGGACGTATGGAACCCGCGATGCGCGAGTATCTCAAGACCCTGCGCGAGCAGAGCTACGTGGTGATCAAGCCCGGTTTTCAGGACATCGCCGGCGGCGGTGGCTCAGAGATTCAGGAAGTGAGCGCCACGCCGGAAGTCAGCAAAGCCAAGAAAGGCCACAAGAGATTCCTTTTGTTTGGCAAGAAGTCAGGATCGGTGTCGGGAACATGAAGACGCCGTTTGTCACGGATCTCAACTCCGAACAAAGCATCACTACGTTTTTCCTCGTTCGCGAAAAGGAGATTCGCAACACCCGCGAGGGCAAGCCTTATTTGCGCCTTGAGCTCGGCGACCGCAGCGGCACCATTGAAGCGCGCATGTGGGACCAATTCGACGTTGCGGTGAGGGACATCGGCCGCGACGATTTCGTCAAGGTAAGCGCGCGCGTCGAGATTTACCGCAACAAGCCGCAGCTTGCTCTTCAGCAGCTTCGGCTCGCAAAGCCTGAGGAGGTCGATCTGGCCGACTTTCTTCCCCACACCAAGGAAGACGTCGCCAAGCTCTACGCCCAGTTGCTCGAATATGCGGGATCGATCGCGAATCCCTGGCTCAAGAAGCTGGTGACTGGAATCATTTCGGATCCTGGGATCGCCGCGAAGTACCAGCGGGCTCCCGCGGCGAAAGTGATGCATCATGCCTATCTCGGCGGCCTGCTCGAGCACGTCATCGGCTTGTGCGGCCTCGCGAAGCAAATTGCCGCCCACTATCCGGAGCTCGACGTCGATCTATTGCTCACTGCGGCCATGCTGCACGACGTCGGCAAACTCGAAGAACTCTGCTACGAACGCGCCATCGGCTACACCGTCGAAGGCCAGCTCCTCGGCCACATCGTGATGGAACTCGAAACTGTTTCAAAAGCCATGGACGCCATCGAAGGCTTCCCGCCCAACTTGAAGGCCGTCGTCCAGCATCTGCTCATCAGCCATCACGGCCAATACGAGTTTGGCTCGCCCAAGCTCCCCATGGTCCGCGAAGCCCTGGTCTTCCACTATATGGACGACCTCGATTCGAAACTCGCCGCCGTGCGCGCCGCCCTCGCCGTCGACTCCGGCGAACCCGAGTGGTCCGCCTACAGCGGCGCCCTCGGCCGCAAATTCCTCCGCCTCGATGAATTCTTGAAGCCCAAGGACGCTGCGGCGGCAAAGAAGACGGCGTAGTTTCCATGATTCCCGCATCCTTTCAAATTCGGGACCTGACCATCCGTCCCGCCGCGGTCCTCGCTCCCATGGCCGGCGTGACGGACACGCTCTTTCGCCGTGTCATTCGCGGCCTCGGCGGCTGCGGCCTGCTGATGACGGAGTTCACCAGCTCGGAAGGCATCACGCGCAGCGCAAAGAAAACGCTACGCTATCTCTACTTCCAGGAAGATGAGCATCCGATCACGGCGCAACTCTTCGGCGCGAATCCCGCCGTCATGGCTGAAGCCGCAAAAATGGTCGAAGACCTCGGCTACGACGCCGTGGACATCAATCTCGGCTGCCCCGCCAAGAAAGTCGTGAAGTGCGGCGGCTCCGGCCTGCTCCGCGATTTGCCGCTGCTCGAAGAGATTTTTCGCTCCGTCCGCGCGGCCGTTAAAATTCCGCTGACCATCAAGCTGCGCGCCGGCTGGGACGAAAATTCCATCGTCGCCGTCGACGTGGCGAAAATGGCCGAAAGCCTTGGCGTGGAAGGCGTCGCTGTCCATCCGCGCACGCGCACGCAGGGCTACGCCGGCGCCGCGGACTGGAGCATCATCGCCGCCGTCAAGCATGCCGTGAAAATCCCCGTCATCGGCAACGGCGACATCAATAAGCCCGAAGATGCCGCTCGCATGGTCAGCGAAACCGGCTGCGACGCCGTCATGATTGGTCGCGCCGCCGCCACCAACCCGTGGATTTTTTCGCAGATGCAGCAACACGCGGAAACCGGCCGCTACGACACCCCCACCGACGCCGTCCGCTACCGTTTACTGATGGGCTACTATGGGCAAATTAATGCCGCCAACCTGCCCGATGGTGTAGGCAAAATGAAGCAGTTCGCTTGCTGGTTTACTCATGGTGTGGGTAACGGCAGCGAGCTCCGTGGAATTGTACATGCGGCGCGCACGCCCGCGGAGATCCTCGAGAGTGTCGAACGTTTCTTCGAGGGCCGAGGCATCGCGCAGCAAGAATCTGACTCCGACCCGATCGGGGTCACCAGAATTGTTGACCGCCCTGCGGTCACCAGAATTGAGGACCCAGCCGATGGTCCCTCCCAGCACCACGGTATCGAGGCAACGCTCGGAACGTAGAATCGCCGTCCGCCTGCCGCTCAAAGTCCGGGGGCGCGACGCCCGTGGGCTCCCCTTCGAAGAAGATACCGCCAGCGAAAATCTTTGCCGCAACGGCGCCGCCTTTGTGACGCGTTTCGACGTCGCCATCGGCTCCGACCTCGAAATCCATATCCCCTTTTCGCAATACGCCTCGCGCCGCCCCGGCAGCTCCGCGCTCTCCCGTAGCGCTGACGCGGACTTCTCCACCCAGGGCCGCGTCGTGCACGTCGTCGAGTCCCAGTCCGAAGGTGAAAAGCTTGTCGGCGTCCAGTTCACCGGCCCCCGTTTCCAGCGCGTCTTCCGCTCCGAATCCGCCGCCTAACTCTTTCATTCGTAGTGGCAGGTCTTTAGACCCGGTTTTTTTCTTCCGTTGTTATTGCCCCAAATACGTCGCAATAAACCAGCTATTCCCCCACGCATCCTTCACTCCCGCCGCCCGGTCTCCATACGGCTTGTCCTGCGGCACTTCAATCGACGTCGCCCCCGCCCGCAGCGCCTGCGCGTACACCGCATCCGTGTCCGGCACGTACACGTGCAAGTGGCACGGCATTGGCTGGAATTCACCGTGCGCCTCGTCAATCTCCAGCGTAGCGTTGCCAATTCGAATCGTGCCATGCAGCACAGCGCCCTCTGGCGATTTGTGCACGCCCATCGCCTCGGCCCCGAACGCCGCCTCGAGGAATGGGATCATCTTGTGAGCTTCGCGGAGATGCAGATAAGGCTGGACGGAGCGTAGGCCCTCAGGCCCGGGAGTCCAGCCTTTCGGCGTGGCGATATACCAGTGATTGCCGAATTGGTCTTTGGCGGCGCCCCAGCGGTCGCCTGAAGGGTGGTCGTCGGTCGGCGCGTAGATGGAGGTGGCGCCGGCTTGAAGGGCGCTGTCGAACGTGGCGTTAGCGTCGTCCACATAGAGATGAATGGCCGTGGGCGCGGCTGGATACGCGTCGCTCGCATCGCTCACTTCGATCGCGCCATTGCCCACAGCTACCTCGGCGTGCGTGATCAAGCCGTCAGGCGTCGGCATCCTCATCTGCTCCACGCCCTTGAAAGCCGTCTTCAAGAATTCGAGGAACTGCGCCCCGCCCCTTACGATGATGTAAGGCGTGATGGACAACAATCCCGGTCGTTGGTAATGAGCCTCTCTTGCTGGTGCAGCTGCGCCCGCTCTCGATGCTGCTGCTGTGCCCGCTCTCGATGCTGCTGCTGTGCCTTCATTCATGGTTGCTCTCCTTTGCAAATCGGATTTGAGGGTTGCTCGAAACTCTTGGCGCGGAAGCTCGCGCAACACCTGCGCAACACGCATCAGGGGCGCGAGGTTGAGGTCAGGCGCTTCCTCGGGGCGAGGCCGCAGCGACACTAGCATCGCCTGCACCACCTCATCAAGCTGCACCGCGAGGGAGCGCTTAGCCATGGCCGCCCTCCATCTGCGCCCGCAAATTCTGCATCGCGCGCAATTGCAATTGCTTGATGGCCCCCGGCGTCTTCCCCAGCCGCTGCGCAATCTCCCGGATGCTTCGCTGCTCCACAAATCGCTCGTACACCACCTGCTTCTGAACCTCCGGAAGCTCCCCCACCAGCCGGAACAATCGCGAGCGATTCTCAGTGGCACGCAATTCGGAGGCTTGCAGGCCGGGATCGGCCGCAACCTCTGGCGGATCGTCCAGGGCAGGGAACTCCCGCGCGGCTCGTTTGGCCTGATCGACAATACAATTCACCGCGATCCGCATCAGCCACGCCGCAAACGGAACCCCGCGCCATTCATAATCCGGCAGATTCGCCAGCGCCTTGTGAAACACTTCCGATGTCAAATCTTCCGCGGTGGCCCGCTCCCTCACCCGGCTGGCGACAAACGCATACACACGCTCGAAATGCTGCTCGTACAGCGCGTCGAACTTCGCCGGATCGCTCTGCGCCGCCTCCACCAGCAACCGCTCGTCCACGCCTGCCCGAGCGTCCCCGGGCACAGCTTCATCCGTGCCTTTCGCCGAACGCTTCCCTGCCGGTCGTCGCCTGGCCATCATCGCCCTAACAATATAACTGCCCGCCACAAAAAAGGTTACGCCCTCCCTTGCTGTATTGGGGCAGGCTCGGACACTGTCGGGATCGTTCCCCATTGCGGCGCTTCTCTCCCTTCTGCAACGAAATCGTTGTCAACACTATGGATGTGTTGCTGGCCCGCACGTAGCTGTGCAAACGCTGCGGGCTCACCATCTCGCAGGATTGAGCATGGGCCGTCGTGAAGATGCCTCGTCACTACGTCCCCTCCTGCCGGCAATCTGTTTTGACGTCTACCTAACTCGGGTGATACATAGAATTGCATCCAGCCCCTTGGGAGAGGCATCTGGTGAGCCTCTTGTCAGGCCCGCCGGCCTCCGCATGCAATCAACGGAGGAACAATGAAGAATTCCATTAAGGTGATCGGCCTGACTTGTCTCCTGCTCGGCATTCCCGCCTGCCTGTATGCCGACCGTGCTCACGACCTCGCCAAACTGGCTGCCAAGCAGAAGGCCGCAACAGGGTGCAATCCGGCGAGTCTGAATACCCAGACGTGTCACGCTCAATTTCCAACCGGCTGCACCGACTCAGCCCACCGGTACGACGCGTACTTGAATTTCTTGAAGGACCAAGTCCCTGGTCCAGCCTTGGCTTCCACGGCGCTTCTGAATGGAAATGATTCCCAGTCGCTGGAAGGCAAAATTCCAAAGGGATTGAGCAGTGCTAACCATGCCAAGTCTGCTCCGGCTCTCGCTGGCCTTGGTGAAGGCAACATCGTTACCGTCATCGCTTATCTTTACTTCGTGGAAGACACTAGCAAAGGCGCACACGTCAAACCTCCGATTGGGGAAACCGCCAATTGCAAACTTCAACTTCCGGACAGCTATGACTACCATATCGGCCTGGGTTTTGATCCGGCACTGGCGCAACAGATTTTAAAAACCAAACCAAAGCCCGTATTCGGCAAACCTGGGCCAATCGACAAAACCAGCGTCGTGGCGGAGATGACGCCACACACGCGGGCTCCCAAGTGGACCTTTGCTCGAGTCAATTCACTGCAAGGGCAGCAGGTCAAAGTTGTTGGACAACTGATGATCGATAACGTCCATTTGAACGTGAATGACGACTGTAGCTTCCCCGGCGCGACAGCGAGTTGCTGGCGTTCCACTGTCTGGGAAATCCATCCAGTAACCCAGTTTTATGTCTGCAACCTGAAGAACAAGCTATGCGACCAGTCTTCACCAGACAGCGCCTGGACCAGCCTCGACAACGTCCCGTAAAGAAGAAAGCTTCTTGCCCCTGCGCGCGTCGATGGCCTCCAACGGCCGCACAGTCAGGCATCGATTCGCGCAGCGCGCTTCTGCCGCCATCGCCGGTCCGACCAAAGAACGAACCAGAAGATCAACACGAACCAGTACGCCAGATTGGCGAAAAACGCGATATAAATGGCGCGAAAGTCCAGCCCGCCTCTATAAGACAGAAATGGTGCAATCAGCGCAGACAAGAGGTAGCCAGGAGACAGCACCACCAGCATATGCGTTGCCCAACTCCCTGACGAGAGCCAGAAAGGAGGTGCGCTTGCTATGCTGGCCACAGTAACAACCACGAGAATCGAGCCCACAAGCATAATGGCAACTTGGCCCCAGGAAGGGCGCACGACCGAGTCGTTCGTCTGCGGTTTCGCACCGTCAAACTCGGTGAGTGCGGGCTTTCCCTCACGTCTCTTCCTGCTCTGCTTTTGCGTCGATGATTTGGGCGTACGCATCGTGCCGCGTCAGGCCGCGCTCCTTGGCGGCGAGCTTCAGCGCTTCTTTGCGGTCGAGCTTGGCTTGGCGGATGAGTTCTTCGACGCGGTCGGCCAGACTTTGTGTCGAATTTGCTTGTGTTCGCGCGTCGGCGGGAGCCTCCGGGCCGATCAAGAGTGTGATTTCGCCGCGAGCGGGGCGTTCCTCGAGAGACGTGGAGAGTTCGGAGAGTTTGCCGCGGCGAAACTCTTCGTGCAGCTTCGTCACTTCGCGCGCTATGCAGGCGCTGCGGTTGCCGAGAACCTCCCGCGCGTCGGCAACACACTCCGCGACCCGGTGCGGAGCTTCGTAAAGGATGATGGTGCGGTCCTCGATGCGCAGGCGTTCGAGGGCGCGGCGCCGTTCGCCACTGCGCGCCGGCAAAAACCCGACGAACAGGAATTCTTCGTTAGGCAGACCTGAGGCGGAAAGGGAAGCGAGCAGGGCGGACGGACCAGGAATCGGCACCACGGGAATTTGGTGCCGCAGGCAGAGCGTAACAAGGCGGTGGCCGGGGTCGGAAACGAGCGGCATCCCCGCGTCGCTCACCAGCGCGATCTTCGCGCCTTGTTCTAGCGCCACTACCAGTTCCGGCGCGCGGGTCAATTCATTGTGTTCGTGATAGCTGACGAGCGGCTTGTGAATGTCGTAGTTGGTCAGGAGCTTCAGCGTGTGGCGGGTGTCCTCGCAGGCGATTTTGTCGACTTCCTTCAGGATACGCAGCGCCCGCAGCGTGATGTCTTCGAGATTGCCGATAGGCGTACCGACAAGGTACAGGCAGCCCCCGTCTGCCGGAGTCACAGCTTCTGCCGCATTCGCGGCCTTAGTCGCCTTGGGGGGGAGAGTCTTCGCGCTCATGCTCACGAGTCTAGCACGCGTTCCGGGCCGCCACTCGCGCTCGCGCGCAAGAGCAATGCTATACTTTGAGTTTTGAGTATCACATCGGAGGAGCGTCAGTGCCCCTGTACGAGTACAAATGCTTGAAATGCGGCCGCAATACGGAAAAAATTGAAAACGTCTCCGGCCCGCACCTGAAAAAATGCCCTCACTGCGGCGGAAAAGTCGAATCGGTGATCACCGCGCCGTCGATTCAATTCAAAGGCGCGGGTTGGTACGTGACGGACTATGGTGGAAAAAAGTCCGCTGGCGACGGCGACAAAGCAGACAAGCCCGCCACGGAAACAAAAGAAGCAGGGAACAAAGAGAAAGATTCGGCGAGCACGGAATCGACGAGCAAGGAAGCGGCTTCCAAAGATGCGAAAGAGGGCAAAGAAAAGAAGTCCGTCAAGAAGAAATAAACCGAGGGGTCAATTAAAAGCAGCCAGTCCGTCATTTCGAGCGAAGCGAGAACGGCTTCCTCTCCGCGCGACCTCCGCGCGGAGAAATCTCTCTTGGTCGTCCGGCTCAGCGGCTGCTAAAGTTTAAGAGTTTTCAAGTAACTGTGAAACGCGGCGCCGAATTCAGGATTCTGCAAAGCGATTTCAACGGTCGCTTTTAGAAAGCCGAGCTTGTCGCCCGCGTCATAGGAAATGCCTTCGTAGATGTAGGCCCACAAACCATGCTCGCGCGCGAGAATGCGCAGCGCATCGGTAAGCTGAATTTCATTTCCCGCACCGGGCTTCGTGCGAGCCAGGCAATCGAAGACCGCAGCCGGCAGAACGTACCGCCCGGTAATTGCCAAATTCGATGGCGCATTCTCCGGCTTCGGTTTCTCGACCAGGTCGCGGATGCGCAGCAACCGTTCGCCGAACGGCGGCTGCGGAGCGGGCTCGCCATCGATGATGCCGTAGAGATTGGTCTTGTCCCTAGGGACCTCTTCCACGGCGATGGCGCCGACGCCGGTAGATTCATAGACCTTGATGAGTTGTTTGGTGGCAGGATTCGGGCCGGGAATTAATACGTCGCCAAGCAAGACCGCGAAGGGTTCGTCGCCTACAAGGTCGCGCGCGACGAGCACAGCGTGGCCGAGCCCAAGTGGCTCTTTCTGTCGCGTGTAGCTCACCTGCACCATGTTGCTGATCTTTCGAACCATCTCCGCCTGATCTTTTTTGCCTCTCTCTTCAAGAAAACGTTCGAGCGCGGGAGCGGTATCGAAGTGATCTTCGATGGAATTCTTGCCTTTGCCGGTGACGATGATGATGTGTTCGATGCCGGAGGCGACACACTCTTCGACGACGTATTGAATCTGCGGCTTGTCGACGACGGTGAGCATCTCTTTCGGCTGTGCCTTGGTGGCGGGCAGAAATCGCGTGCCAAGCCCAGCGGCAGGAAGTACCGCCTTGCGGACTTTTTTGCGGCTATTCGTGGGGCCGTCAGCTCGCGCAGAGTTGGGTGTGACGGAGGCGTTGTTGGTCATAGGCTCAGTTTTTTATACACTCTAATTTTTTGCACACTCTAAGAGGATGGAGACCATTCTTCGACGCGGATTCGAATCCGTCAATGGTTTTTGCGTTCGAACGGCGGCCCTAGGGTTAGTTGGTTCCTGTGGAGTTGCCCGATGCGAGGTCGCGCGTGTGCTAGCATTGGTTGAGAGCAGGGAAATAATGCTGGCCGCAAGAGACCATGAGAATCTTGGGGATTGAATCTTCGTGCGATGAGACGGCGGCGGCGGTAGTCGCGGACGGGCGGGAGATTTTGTCGAGTGTCGTCGCTTCGCAGATCGAGATTCACCGCAAGTATGGCGGGGTGGTGCCGGAGCTGGCGTCGCGGGAGCACTTGCGGCAGATCGTGCCGGTGGTGCGCGAGGCGATTGCGCAAGCGGGGATGGAGCTTTCGAATGTGGACGCGATTGGGGTGACGCAAGGGCCGGGGCTGGTGGGGGCGCTGCTGGTCGGAATTACGTATGGAAAAACGCTGGCGCAGGCGCTGGGGAAGCCGCTCGTGCCGGTGAATCATCTTGAGGGGCACGTGCATGCGGTTTTTCTGGAAGCGTACAAAGCGGGGCGGGGGGCGAAATTGCCGGCGGTGTGCTTGATCGTTTCGGGCGGGCACACGGTTCTTTATGAAGTCAAGCGGCAGGATTCTAGCGCGCCGGACGCGAGCGCAATGCTGCTTTACCGAAAGTTGGGACAGACCAGGGACGACGCCGCGGGAGAAGCATACGACAAGGTGGCGAAGCTGCTCGGCTTGGGCTATCCGGGAGGGCCGATCCTCGACCGTTTGGCGGCGGTTTCGAATGACGCACCTGCACCCGTGAAATTTGGGCCCACGAAAATGAAAGGGAACGCGCTGGACTTCAGCTTCAGCGGACTGAAAACGGCAGTGCTGTATCACGTGCGTGAGCACAGCGAATACACCGAAGAGATCCGCAGGCGCGAAGAGGCGCTTACACGAGGCGAAAGAAAATTCGAACAATTGCTGCCGCTGTGCAGTCCGAAAACGCTGGCGCTGGTGCGGGAGTTTCAGAATGCGGTGGTGCGCGATCTGGTCGAACGCACGATGAGCGCGGCGGAAGAACTGGGAGTGGAAAGCGTGCTGGTTTCAGGTGGCGTTGCGGCGAACAGCCAGTTGCGCGCGACGTTCGAAGCGCGCTCGAAAGCCGCCGGCGTCGAGGTGTTTTTCCCGAGCCGGGCGCTTTCGACCGATAATGCCGCGATGATCGCGGCGGCGGCATATTCCCGCTTTCGCGCCGGCATTATCGCGGACACAACCCTCAACGCCGATCCCAGCCTCGCCCTTGCTTGAATGATAGTTTTGTTTTCTGTTGATGGCTGTGCTCAACACAGAGTTCACGGAGAGCACATAGGAATCACTGCGAAGGGACAGGCACGAATGCCTGTCCCACTTAAGGGAGCGCGGCGTAAGATATACTTTCGCGAATATGGCCACGGCGAGCGGCGGCGCACGATTCGAATTTGCCAGCGATCAGTCGCTGCTAGTTTATTTTGATGAACTGAAGGAAACGAGCCGGGCTGAATCTGGACCACCGCAAGGCGAGAAGGGCCGGGCTCAAGCCCGGCCTCTACAGAGTCAGATCGCACTCCAAGCAAATGAAAAGGTCAGGAAGCTGCTTCGGCTGCTGGAGCTGGAGCCCGTAGCGGGTGTCCGCAATGTTCATCCTGCGTACTGCTCGCTGCTGGTCAAATTCGATGGACTGCGGTTTCGACACCACGAAGTGGAATCGATTCTACGGGGATACCTCGAGCGGCTTGAAGAGATAAAACTGCCTGAGCCGCGGCTGCTGGAAATCCCGGTGTGCTATGGCGGTGAGTTCGGTCCGGATTTGGCTGAGGTGTGCGCCATCCGTGGATTGACGCGCGCGCAGGTTATCGAGCTGCATGCTTCGGCCGAGTATCTTGTTTATTTTTTAGGGTTCGTACCGGGATTCGCGTATTTGGGCGAATTGTCGGAGGCGCTGGTGACTCCGCGGCTTGCGGTGCCGCGGCGAAGGGTGCCGGCGGGCAGCGTGGGAATCGCGGGGAATCAGACGGGTGTGTATCCATTCGCCACACCCGGTGGGTGGAGATTGATCGGACGCACGCCCGTTGCGATGTTCCGAGATGAGCGGGAGGGTTTCAGCCTGCTGGCAATCGGAGATCGCGTGCGATTTGCGCCGATTTCGGCGGAGCGATTTGGGGAGTTGGAGAAAGAATGGGCGTGATTCAGGTGCAGGAGCCGGGGCTTTTCACGACCGTGCAGGATTTGGGGCGAGAAGGATTCGGGGCCATGGGCGTTTCCGCTTCCGGAGCGGCGGATGCGATTTCGTTGCGGCTAGGAAATCGGATGGTCGGCAATCATGAAGGAGCGGCGGGGTTGGAGATGACGCTGCTCGGCGGTATGTTTACATTTTTGGAGGGAGCGCTGCTGGCACTGACGGGTTCCGATTTCGGCGCGACGCTAGATGGGAAACCGGTTGAACTGTGGAGTTCGTTTGAGGCGAAGGCGGGGCAGACGCTGCGGCTGGGGCCGACGCGCACGGGGGCGCGGTGTTATTTGTGTGTTCAGGGCGGGATTGCGGTAGAACTTTTTTTGGGCAGCGCATCAACACATATCTTGAGCGGGCTTGGCGGGAATGAGGGGAGAGCACTGCAGAAAGGGGATGCGCTAAAGATTGGGGCGGAGCGCGGGGCAATTCACGAGCGCAGGCTGACGGCGCGGGCACTGAAGGAGCTGCAGCCTCGAAAAGTGTTGCGTGTTACGAAGGGTCCGCAGAGTGATTGGTTTCCGGAGTCGGCGCGGCGATTGTTTTATGAGAGCAGATATCGTGTAGCGGAGGAGTCCAATCGCATGGGGATTCGATTGGAGGGCGCGATCGTTCCGGTGCCTTCGGGTGGGGAGATGATTTCCGAGGGCGTCTCGCTTGGCGCGATTCAAGTGCCGGAGGGAGGCAAGCCCATAATTCTTTTTGTTGAGCAGCAAACGACTGGGGGCTATCCGAAGATTGCCAATGTGATTTCCGCAGATCTTCATAGCCTGGGGCAGCTTCGCCCGCGGGATGAGATTCGATTCGAACGGGTGGATTGGGAGACGGCGAGAGCCCTCTTGAGAGAGCAGGAAAAGCTGATGGCTTCGGAGGATTTGATTTCGGGATGAAAAGCGGCGGCTTAAGAATCGATTTGAATTGCGATATGGGTGAGTTGCCGGAGGCGATTGCGGACGGCACGCAGGAAGCGTTGATGCGGTCGATTACTTCGGTAAACATCGCCTGTGGGGGGCATGCTGGCGACGAACAAACCATGAAGACAACGATCGAGCAGGCGCTTCGCTGGAAGCTGGCGATCGGGGCGCATCCCGGCTACGCCGATCGCGCGAATTTCGGGCGGGTGGAGCTGGATGTGCCGCCGAAGGAGATTGCAGCTTCTGTATTCGATCAGGTCCGGGCGCTGGCCGAGATTGCTGGCCGTTGCGGCGCGCACCTGATTCACGTCAAGCCGCACGGGGCACTTTACAATCAGGCGGTGCGTGATCGCGGGATTGCGCAAGCGATTGCTGCAGGTGTCGCACGATGGAATCACGAGGTCGTGCTTGTGGGGCTGGCGGGGTCGCCGATGCTGGATGTTTTCCGAGGGGCTGGCTTCGCTGTTGCCGCCGAAACGTTCGCTGACCGGCGGTATGAACCGGATGGAACTTTGCGCTCACGCAAGTTTGAGGATGCCCTGATCCGCGATCCCGCGGAAGCCGGCTGGCAGGCGTTACGCATTGTTGAACGAGCGGCGGTGATTGCGTGCGACGGGACGGAAGTCTCCGTTGACGCGCAGACGCTGTGCATTCATGGTGACACTCCGGGGGCGCCGGAGATTGCGGCGACGGTGGCGCGGATTTTGCGGGAGGCGGGCGTAACGCTTGGTGCACTTTCGCGGCCGTGAGAGCGAATCCGATTGTAGCTGCAGCTTGTGCGTAACACGGCCGTGTCTGGGACGCTCGTTTCAGGAAGAATTAACACAGAGAGCACAGAGGATACAGAGCGCACAGAGAAGAAGATGTTAAACACAGAGACACAGAGGACGCGGAGAAGTAAATGGCGAGGAAGGAAAGAAGGCGGGCAACTTGAGAGAGCCCGCCTGGGATTGGAACGCTTGCTCGAAAGGGGCGCAGCATGCTGCGCCCCTACGCGGAAACTACTCGAATTTTTCGGTGAGGACGGGGAATTGTAGCTTGGCTTTGGCGAGCGACTTTACGACGGTGGCCTCGGCGTTTTCCGCGGTGGTGTTGCGCGACGTTGCCATTTCGCTAACGAGGAGGTACTTCGCGCGTTCTAGCATTTTCTTTTCGCGGAAGGAGAGAGGCTTGCTGCGGCTGAGGGAAACGAGACTCTTGAGGACGACGGCGACTTCGAGGAGGGCCCCGGTGCGCATGCGCTCGGAATTCTCTTTGAAGCGGTGCTTCCAGTCGTGATGAGAGTTGAGTTTGCCCGTTTCGAGGAAGCCAAGGACTTTGGTGGATTCCGCGGAGCGAATAACGGAACGAAGGCCAACGGTCATGGCGTTTGATTGCGGGACCATGACACGCAAGCCACTGGAAATAATGCGGATCATGAAGTAACGTTCGGTTCTGCCGTTCAAGACTCCGTAGCTGATCTGTTCAACAGTGCCTACACCGTGATTCGGGTAAACGACCTTGTCGCCGATCTTGTAGTCCATAGATTTGGTTGTCCCCCCCAAGGAGACGCATAAGGAATATATAACAATTGTGTTGCAAGAGTCAAGATATATCCAGTGGAATCAGGAGGTTAGGGAAAATTGGGTGCGAATTTGGCAGTTGAATTGCTCAGGGCGGCGGGAAATTTGGCTTGCGGTGCACAGTGACATTAATAGTAACTGTAAGGCGTTGATGGAAATCCAGTAGCGCGGGGAGGATTCGAATGTGTGGCAGGGCCACAGCAGACGGGTGGGGGCGGAGGACGGGGAGGACGGAAGTAGGATTCGAATGGGGCGGCACAGTGCGCTAGAATGCGGAAGTGATTGTACTGGCGATAGATACGTGTGATTCGAGGGGCAGCGTGGCGGCTCTGCGAGATGAAGCCATCTTGAAGATTGTGGCCCATGAATCCCAGGAGGATTATTCCTCGTGGCTGCTTCCGGCGGTTCGAGAATGCCTTGCTGGTAGCGGGCTTCAGATGGAGCTTGTGGACGCCTACGCTGCCGCCGCGGGACCGGGTTCGTTTACCGGGGTTCGGGTGGGGCTGACGACGGTCAAGGCGTGGGCAGAAGTCTACGGAAAGAGGGTCGTGGCGGTGTCAAGACTTGAAGCGCTGGCGGCGGAAGCCTCAGAGGGAACAGCTTGGGTGGCGGCGTTTGTGAATGCGCAGCGCGATCAGGTATTCGGGGCCGTGTATCAACGGAATGGGACGGGCCTAGTGCGGTTGGGTGACGAGATGGTGATCGCGCCGGGGAAGTTTGTAGAAACAGCGGCGGAATTTGCAAAGGGTGACAGTATTTCGTGGATTTCGACCGATGCGGAGTGCTTTGTCTCCGAAGAGGCGTGGAAAACGCGAGAGATGCGCGGCGAGATTGTGGAGCGCGTTTCAAGCGCGCGCGCACCGATGATTGGGCGCATCGGATTGGCGGCATTGGCAGAAGGCCGGTTTACGGACGCGCTGGCGCTGGATGCGAATTACGTGCGACGGCCGGACGCGGAGATCTTCTGGAAAGGGAGCCAGGTGCATGGCCGCTGAAACAAAGCGCGAGCAGGTGGGAGCAACGATCCGGGCGTTTCTGCCCGCGGACGCGGCGGCGGTGACGGAGATTTTGAAGGGCTCTCCCGAAGCCTCGCAATGGACCGAGTGGGGTTTGAAGGAGTTACTGGGCTGGCGCGGTGTTCTGGCACTGGTCAACGAAGGCGACAGGAAAGTCACAGGTTTCGTCATCGGGCGGCAGGTGGCGGGAGAGGCCGAGATCCTGAATCTCGCCGTTATTGTGGCGCAGCGACGAAAAGGCGAGGGCGGGGCGCTACTCATGGCGGCGATGGATGAATTCCGAGCGCGGCAGGTAAGTCGAGTGTTTTTAGAGGTTCGCGAGTCGAATGGAGCGGGAATGGCGTTTTATGAGAAGCATGGTTTTTCCAAAACGGGACGCCGTGCGGGCTATTACCACGATCCAGACGAGGCCGCGATTGTGATGGATAGCAAAGTCGCGGGCTAGGACTGAAATACCTTAAATACCCTCTTGACGCAGTAAGCCAGAGTGCTATCTTGCGTTCATGTAGTGCTCACATCCCATTCACGGAAACGTCAGGAGGAACGCATGGCAAGCACGCAGCGGACACCTCGGGACATACCCTTCGAGGCAGACGCCGAGTATCAGCGTCTGGCAGAGCAGCACCGGCAATACGAAGCAGAACTGCAGAAAATCTCCAAATCGCCCTACCTGAATTCGGAAGACCTCCTGGAAGAAATCAAATTGAAGAAGATGAAGCTCCACTGCAAAGATGAGATGGAGCGGATCGCTTCGCGTATCATACGCAGTCGTTCCAATTACACCCAATAACGACTTTATCGCAGGCGATTCTGTCGTAGAATGACCATGCGTGCTCGCGGGGAGAATGCCGTGAGCGGAAACGCTGGGGTGTACTCCGAGAAGCATGGTCAAAGAAGGCTACTACTTTGGGGTGCCGCCCCTGGCGCTGGGCGGTGTTAGTTTCTTGTTGCATTGGTATGTGGCGGCTGCCGTCCTGGTGCTGCTCGCCGCGTTTGTTTTCTCTTTCTTTCGCGATCCGGAACGCATGATTCCCTCGGAACCTGGGGCGGTGGTGTCTCCCGGCGACGGCCGCGTGGTGGTGGTCACGGATGAAGAGAACGCTGGAAGGCCGGGAAAGCGGGTGAGTATTTTTTTGGCCGTCTGGAACGTACATGTGAACCGGTCGCCGGCCGCAGGAACGATTACGAACATGGAATACAGCCCAGGAAAATTTCTGGCGGCGATGCGGGAACGGGCGTCGGTGGAAAACGAACAAAATGTGTTCACGCTCTCGACGGAAGCCGGAGAAATGGTGTTCAAGCAGATTGCCGGTCTGATCGCCCGAAGGGTTGTCTCCTGGAAGAAGCAGGGCGAAAAGGTGGCTCGTGGAGAGAGGATTGGACTGGTACGATTCGGGTCGCGGGTGGACGTGTGGGTCCCGAAAGAGGCAGAGATACTGGTGAAGCTGGGGGAGAATGTGAAAGGCGGATCGAGCGTGCTCGCCCGGTGGCCCGCGAAACCCGCGGCCGCTAAATTGGATGGAATGGCTACAGCAGAGAGGGAAGCAAATCTAACAGCGACGGGGAAGCGATCGTAACCATGCCCGAGCCCGAACAACACCAGATACCATTCCAAGGGCGCCGAATCAAGAATCCCCGACTGCGCCGGGGAATTTTTCTTCTGCCCAGTCTGTTTACGGTGGCGAATCTTCTGTGCGGGTACTATGCGGTAGTGGCGTCGCTGCTGGGCGGCAGAGACGATTTTGACCACGCCGCAAAGGCGATCGGTTTCGCGATTCTTTTTGATTCGCTCGATGGGCGGATTGCCCGGATGACGGGCACAAACACGGAATTTGGAGTGCAACTCGACTCGCTGGCTGACGTCGTAAGTTTCGGGATCGCACCTGCAGTGGTGGCTTACGCCTGGGGCACGCGAAGCCTGCCGGGAGACGGGTCGGTCGCATTTCAACAAATCGGCGAGTTTGGCTGGGTTTGCTGCCTGGCGTTTTTGATTTGCTGTGCCTGGAGGCTGGCCCGATTCAACGTGCAGGGCATGGCGCCTGGCAGCTCAAAGTATTTCGTGGGAATGCCGACGCCGGCGGCGGCCGGTGTGATCGCGGCCCTGGTCCACGGATTTAAGGAGCCGCTACACGACTGGCGATGGTCAGTGGCGTGGTTCCTGCTGGCGGCTGGGCTTGGAGCGCTGATGACCAGCACGATCCGTTACTCCAGTTTCAAGGAGATCCCCTGGACTCGAAAACAGCCGTCGCTGGCTATCGTCCTGCTCTGCCTGGTCTTGGCCGTGGTCTGGCGGTACTCGGAGTATGCCCTGGTGATATTGGCGGGCACCTATGCGGCCGCAGGCGTCGCGCTGCATCTGGTGCGGTTCGTGCGCCATCGTCTGATTTCGCGGACCGCGTGATTCATGCCTTCGTTCGAACGGGATTCCAACCGCATTGTGATTGCGGGTGCGTCTTCGCTGCTGGGAGCGGAGCTGAAGTCGTTGCTCGAAGAGAGCCGCTTCGCAGGATGGGATCTGCGGCTGGTCGATGAGGAAGTGGCCGCCGGAACATTGACGGAAGCGGGCGGAGAACCCGCCGTAATTCAGCCCGTGGAAGAAGGCAGCTTCGACAGCGCGCGATATGTGTTTTTCACGGGCTCGCTCGAATTCACGCTTGCGAATTTCGAACTGGCGCACCGTAGCGGGGCTATGATTATCAATTTGTCGGGCCACTCGGCGGCATTCGCCAACTCTTTCGCATGGTTTCCGGGCCTCGAGAAACTTCGCGGCGAAGTCCTTTCTACGAAGCGCACTGTCGCATCCATTCCATCCGCCGCTGCCGAAGCGATCGTGCGGCTCTCTCTCTCCTTGCAGGACCTCGGCTTAAGCCGCCTTACTTCCATCGTGTTCCAGCCTGTTTCCGCGGCAGGAAAACGAGGCGTCGAGGAACTGGAAACACAAACAAGCCAGTTGCTTTCTTTTCAAAGTGCAGGAAAGCAACTGTTCGATGTGCAAGTAGCCTTCAATACCCGGGATCGCTTTGGGCCTGCCAGCCGAATCGATCTGCGCCAGGCATTGGCAATTCTTCGAACGGAGGCGCACTCCTGCCTCCGTGGCAGGGCCGTGGTTCCGGCGCTTCAGTTGGTGCATGCGCCGGTATTTTACGGTGTCACGTTTTCGGCATGCGCGGAGCTGGACCCTTCCCTAGATGCCACGCGGGTCGCCAGTGCGTGCAAGGCAGCAGGATTTTCCATTCTTCAACCGCCTGATACTCCAAGCAATGTTACGGTTGCAGAAGAAGCGGCCATCCAACTGGCCGAAGCGGAGAGTGAACCCGGCAAGCCGGGGACCTGGTGGTTCTGGGGAGCGGCGGATAATATTCGATTGCCGGCGGCCAATGCGGTGAGGCTGGCGGAGAAACTCGCGGAATGAAACTCAAGCGGGAAAATACGGCGGTGCTGGGAATGTCGGTGGCGCTGTTTCTGGCATCGGCAGGCTGCGGATATCACGTAGCCGGGCGGAGCGACTCGCTGCCGAAGAGCATCCATGTAATTGCGGTGCCGCCGCTGGAAAACAAGACGTCCAGCTACCGTATCGAACAGAGATTGACGACCGCTACGGTGCATGAATTTTTGGCGAAAACCTCGTATCGAGTGGTAGCCGATCCGGCGAGGGGCGACGCGGTGCTGCAGGGCAAGGTGCTTAGTTTGGAAGCGGTGCCGCTCCTGTTTGATACTGCCACGGGGCGCGCGACGACTATGCTGGTTACCCTAAAGTGCGAGATCTCGTTCGAAGAGCGCGAGACGGGAAAGATTCTCTATCACACGGACAATTTTATTTTCCGCAACCAGTACGAAATTTCCACGGACGTGAATAACGCAAACAGCATTAAAAACTTTTTTGAGGAGCAAGACCCAGCACTGGACCGCATGGCGCAGGACTTTGCGGCGCGGCTGGTGGCGGCGGTGGTGGAGAATTATTAGAGAAGATTTTTGAGGGTTGCGCGAATGAAAGTGTAGTCAGTTTCCAGTATTCAGTGTCAGAAAAAGAAGAACAAATGCATTTGTTGAGAGGCTTGGGCGGTCAGTTGATAGTTGTCAGGTTTTTGACCGGAGAAGAAAAGAGATTTGTCGTTTTTAGTCTAGCTGGTTTGTCTGGGAGACTGCAGAGATTCGTCCATTAGGAAGTGAAGGGGAGCGCATGGCGCGGCTATCGCCGGAAGAATTGCTGGGACGGCTGGAGAAGGGGAAACCCATTCCGGCAATTCTGCTGCTGGGAGAAGAGCCGTACCTTCGCGATGCCTGCCGGACACAATTGATCGAGAGATTCGTGGCCGAAGCGTCGCGGACCTGGGCGGTGTCGCGTTATTCGGCGGGGCGAGGAGAGACGCAGGCGGCGCTGGATCAGGCGCAAACCATGGCTATGCTCTCGCCGCAGCAGGTGGTTTTCCTGGAGGATACGGAAGCGATCGAGAAGCTGGGGGAGAAAAACCGTGACGAGGCCGTGGCGCAGCTCGGCGCGTACCTAGAGGATCCGGCGCCCTTCACGGTGCTGGTGGTGGAAGCGACGGGTCTGGATCAACGGATGAAATTGGGGAAGCTGCTGGCGGAGAAAACGCTGGTGGTGGAATGCGGGCTGGGCGAGAAGGTGGAAGAGAGGCTGGCGTCGGCCACGACGCTGGCTAAAGCGATCGCGAAAGAAGAGGGTGTAGAATTCGAAAAGGGCGCCGCGGAGGATTTGGCGGAATTCGTCGCGGCGGACTTGATGCGTCTAAAAACGGAGATCGAGAAGCTGGCGACATATGTGGCAGAAAAAAAAGTGATCGGGCGCGCGGACGTCAGCGCGCTGGTGATTTCCGACAAGACCACGACGGTTTGGGAATTGGCGGATATGCTGGCGTCGCGGCAGTCGAAGAAAGCGCAGGAATTCCTCGACCGTTTGCTGCGCGATGGAGAGGTGCCGCTGGAGATGGTCGGCGCGATAACCTGGATGTATAGGAAGGTGATGGAGGCCAGCGAATTAAAGGGTGTGACAAATGGGTGGCAGGCGGCGCGTTCCCTCAGCATGCGGGCGGAGCAAGCGGAGCTGGCGGTTCAGAGCGCGCGGAAGATTTCGAAAATGCGTTTACTGGGCGGATTGCGTGCGCTGCAGAGGGCGGACGACCGCCTCAAGGGCGGCAAAGATGCGCGCACGGTATTGGAGTTCCTGGTCTCGGAGTTGACGGCCCCTGATGCACAAGCGGCGCCAAGATCAAAAAAGAACTCAACCTAGAGGTCACCTAGAACACAGAGTTTTCAGTAAACGTAGCGCCATCTGGGCTGGATCCATCAAGACTCACCCGGAACCGCAGACCCGCTGAAAAATCGCAGGATACACGCCACATAAAGAAAGATTCGCGGATTATTCATGTTCGAAAGAAGTCTCTGAAACATAGCTCGGCGAACTTCACTAACCTCAACCAAACGCTCTGAAGAGAGCTGCTGCATAGGTCTACCTGATTAAGACCCCGAGATTGATATAGCAAACAGGAGGTAACACATGTTGGGAAATGGCCGAACCTGCCGGCCGCGGGTGCGTGTGTCTGCGCTCGCGCTGGCTTTCTCTAGCGTTATCAGTATCGGTGCCGTGATCTCGGCCAAGGCGGATGACGACGATCTTAAGAAAGGGACTTTCATTCCGACGGGCGTGCAAATCACGCCGTCGGCTGCCCCCCCCCGGATCGTCGTTCCAGGCCTTGAATGCTGAGCCGCGCGGGGAAGCTCTACCTTCGCATTGATCGCATATTGCCCCGTGACGGAGAGCCTCTTCGCGTCGGCGGCTCGTTGAGCGCGGCGGAAGCCGATGCGCAAGCTCGCTTCGCCCTGGATGAAGAAGGCACGCTGCACGGCCGCAAGCCCGGGATGGTGAACGGGTTGGTTGACCTGGGTTACGCGTGCGCCCTTGGAAAGGTTTCCGATGATATTGCCGAGACTCCCATTCGCGCGATCGGCGCGTCAATGAGTAATGCAGCGGTGGCAAATGCCGCGAGGTACGTGGGACTCGGAACCTCGGTGGCATTCCTCCTTACGCGGCGTGGCCGAGACGTTTAGCTGGCGAAATATTCTCTGATGGAGTTCGATCTTGGCCGGTGAGTAAGGCTGCTTCGACCACAAACCGCGACTGATCCGGAGAGCCATCCCGCATTGACAAATGCGAATGCAGGACGGTTTCTGTGTCCTACAGGACATCCCTAACGGCAATTTCGTAGTGACGGACGCGCCGGTCGAAGTTGGTTAGCAGGGCGGCGGCTTGATCGGCGACGACGGCGGCTTCAAGGTCGGGGCCGGCGAAGTTGCGGATGGATTCGAGGGAACGCCAGTCGGTTTCGACAACGATTTCGACTTCGCTTTCGAGGTGGCGAAGGGAAACGGTGGCTCCGAGGTACCCGGGGACGCGGCGAAGCTCGGGCAGAACTCTCTTGGAAAAATGTTCGAGATATTTGGGCAATTGCGCTTCGGTGGTGCGAGCTGACCAGCAACGCAAGATGGTTCCGGCTAGCGTGTCCGAGGATGCGGAGGCCGGGGATGAAGGAGAATCCTCGTTGCCGACCACGACGTTCCAAGGGCGGATTTCCCATTGTTTTGCGAGGCCGTTGAGGACGTAAGGATCTTTGCGGGCGAAGGCTTCGACTTTGCTTTTGTTGTCCACATGGAAAACGAGCAAGGCGCGGTCGACGGGTTCGGCGAGCGCACCGGCGAGAACGAGTTCGCCGCGTTCGCGGGCTTCGCGGGCGAGGCGCAAGTGTTCTTCGCGGAAGGGAACGCGGCGCGTAACCATGTCGTCGACAAGTTCGTAGAGCAAGGCGTAGTAGTTCATCGCTTGCACCTCCTCTGATGAGCTTAGACGGGCAAGAGCCAATTGTGCTGGTCCGGCTCACGGCCGGTCTGGATGGCGACGAGACGGGAGCGGAGCCGTGCGGCGACCGAGGAATCGGAAACAGCAGGGAATTGCAGATCGCGCTCACGGTACTGGATGCAGGCGATGGGAGCGACGATGGCGGCGGTGCCGGCGCCGAAGGCCTCGGTGAGTTTTCCGGCGGCGTGCGCTGAGAGAACTTCGTCGATGGTGATTTGGCGCTCTTCGGCGGGGATGCCCATCTCGCGAAGCAAAATGAGAGCAGAGTTGCGAGTGACGCCAGGGAGGATCGTGCCGCCTAGTGGCGGAGTGATCCCTTTGCCATCGAGAACAAAGAAGACGTTCATGACGCCGGATTCTTCGACGTAGCGGCGCTCGACGCCGTCGAGCCACAGGACGTTGTGAAAGCCTTTCTCTTGAGCGAGGCGCGCGGCGAGAAGGCCTCCGGCGTAGTTGCCGGCGGCTTTGCTGTCACCGGTTCCGCCGGGGAAGGCTCGGACGAAACGCTCTTCGGCGAGAAGCCGAATCGGTTGCGAGAAATAGGGGCCGACGGGAGAGGTCATAACGATGAGGCGGAAACGATTGGCGGGGCGGACGAGGAGGGTGTCGTCGACACCAAAGTACGTTGGGCGGACGTAGAGAGAACCGCCCTCACGATGAGGGACCCAATCGCGATCGAGCCGAACCAATTCAATGACGCCTTCGAGGAAGAGCGACTCTGGAATTTCGGGCATGGCGAGGCGCGTGGCGGAGCGATTCATGCGCGCGAAATTTTCGCGCGGGCGGAACAGCGCGAGGCCGCGGTTCGCGGTGCGGTGTGCTTTGAAGCCTTCGAAGATGGCCTGACCGTAGTGGAAAGGAGTGAGCGCGAGAGAAAACGAGATCGGGCCGAAAGGAACGATTTGAGGCTGCTTCCACGAACCCGCTTCCCAATCGGCGACGAGCATGTGGTCGCTGAAGGTGGCGCCGAATTCGGAATTTTCGCGCAGCGCTTCCGTGAGACGGGAAGCTGAAACGCGGGTGATGGGGATCCGAGTGGACATCGGGCCTCGCAGGAAAAAAGAACGGGCGGGCGGAGGCCCGCCCCTACAGAACCGACAAGATCGAAACGCGGGAAATGGCAATCGGCAAAATCGAATAACGGGAGAACTCTCGCTACTTCGCGGCCTTGGCTTTGACGCCGTTGTAGGCCAGCGTGAGGCGCGATTTGTAGCGGTTGGCAGTGTTCTCGTGCAGCACGTTCTTGGCAATAGCCTGATCGATTGCCGACATCGTGGGTTGCAGAAGATTGCCCGCAGCGGCGGCGTCGCCCGCGGTGATCGCGGTGCGCAGACGGCGCATCATCGTGCGGACCCGGGTGCGGTTGGCGCGGTTGACCTCGGCGCGCTGAAGAGATTGCGCCGCGCGCTTCAAAACAGATTTCTTCTTCTTCTTAACTTTGGTAGCCTGTCCCTGGGCCATCTATTGCTCCTTTTGCGTATCTCTCAAACTTCTAACGTTAAACGAGGCTTACGGCTTTGTCAAACAAGCCGAAAGGGCCCCAATCCGTCCGTAAGGTAGCAGCAACCGGCGCACACGGTCCGAATTCTGGTTTGTTGTAGGCACCAGGCACTGCCAGAACCTCTCGGTTGCGGTTGCGCGAAGCGGGCGCGCATGCAGAGCCAA